>Ga0134128_10004728_pt1 | contig 16613 bp, 15 predicted proteins | sample KB31754_FD_96462 | JGI IMG/M metagenome (GOLD analysis project Ga0134128, IMG submission 96462) | Terrestrial soil microbial communities with excess Nitrogen fertilizer from Kellogg Biological Station, Michigan, USA - KB3-175-4 | ecosystem: Environmental > Terrestrial > Soil > Unclassified ...
CAGGAAGCGGTGTTGAACGGCATTGCTTACGATCAGGCGAACAACAAGCTCTACGTAACCGGCAAACTCTGGCCGCGACTGTTTGAGATCAGAGTGAAGAAATAACTCTGCGTTCCTCTGCGGCTGTCTGCGATCTCTGCGTTAAAGACGCCTATAAACGCAGAGATAGGCAGAGGGCCGCCGAGAAGATCATGAATTTTCTGACTTACTTCCGAGCATTCTCGTACGCCATGATCGCCGTGGCGATGCTGGCGCTCGTTCTCGCTGGAGGATTGAGTCCGCTGCTGGCAGTCGTGTTTCTCGGCGTGATGATCGGAAGCTGGCTGCTCGAGAACACGAAGTGGCAACTCCCCGAGCGCTACGGTCTCGGCATCGTCCTCCTCTCGATTCCGCTGTTCTACATCGACTGGCACTATCAGAAAGCGCTGGGCGAACCCGCCGAACGACTCGGTGTCACGGCGCTCGCCCACCTGATCGTCTTTCTGTCAGCCGTAAAGCTGTTGCAAGTGAAGAAAGATCGCGACTGGGTTTTTCTGTACCTGATCTCGTTCTTCGAAATGCTGCTTGCAGCGGGATTGAGTTTCAGCCCGATCTTCTTAGGCACGCTCACGCTTTACTTGTTGTGCGGTCTGTCGGCCGTCACTGCCTTCGAGATTCAGAAGGCGCGACGTTCGATACCTTACGCAGAGACGCGACTGCTCGTGCCGCCCGATTCGAGAATGTTCAAGAAGTCAGGGCTACGCTCGTGGTGGAGCACCGAAGCCGTGCGTCTTCCGTTTGTCGCGGTGGGTTTGTTGCTCCTGATCTTCGTGCTGGCGATGCCGCTGTTTCTCATCGCTCCGAGATCAGGCGCTGCTGCACTCACGCGCAGTGGCGGCGGTTTGTCAAACTTCATCGGCTTCTCTGAAAACGTCACGCTCGGCCAGATCGGAACGCTCAAGCGCGATGACGGCGTCGTGATGCGCGTCCGTATCGAAGACAACCAACCCGCACGCGATCCACGCTGGCGCGGTGTCGCGCTCGACGAGTTCACCGGCGCCGGTTGGAAGAAATCGAATCAAGCACGACAAATCGAGCAGGTCACGGAGCGTGGCGGTTTTTTTCAGTTCGGCACAACCGAAGCCCTGCATCGTCTCACTACGCAAACGTTCTTTCTCGAACCGCTCGAATCGCCGGTGCTCTTCGCCGCGCCGCGCATCGTTGCACTCCAGGGAGATCTTCCGTTCGTGCGCGTGGACCAGGAAGGCTCAGTGCAGTCGCGGCGACATGATTTCGAGCGGCTGATTTACAAGGTGATGTCGGACACGACCGAGCCGCGCATCGACCTCTTGCGCAACGATAATCGGCCGTTGTCGATTTCTTACTATCGTTACCTGCAACTGCCCGAGAACCTCGATCCGCGCATCGATCGACTCGCGACGCAAATCATCCTCGAAGCAAACGCGAGCAACCGTTACGACGCCGCGAAGGCGATCGAATCATACTTGCAACGCGAGTACGGCTACTCACTCGAGATGAAAGCGAGCGGTCCGGATCCGCTCGCCGATTTTCTTTTCAACGTGCGCACCGGTCATTGCGAGTACTTCGCGACCGCGATGACGGTGTTGTTGCGCACGCACGGCATCGCGGCGCGCGTTGTCAATGGATTCTTGCCGGGTGAGTACAACGAGACCGCCGGCGCGTATACGGTCAGGCAGAGCGACGCGCATTCGTGGGTCGAAGTCTACTTTCCGGAAACGCGTGCATGGGTAACGTTTGATCCGACTCCTCCGGCTGGACGCACCGAGCCGGTGCGCACAGGCATCACGGCGCAGTTGCAAAAGTACGCTGAGGCCTTCGAGTTGCTGTGGTTTCAGTACGTGGTTGGCTACGACAAGCAGGAGCAGCGCTCGCTCGCGACGTCTCTGCACAACCAGGTATTTGACTACACGCGATCGATTTCAAACGTGCTGGCGACTCTGCAAAGGTATTTGACCGGCAATGTGATTACGGCCGCGATTGTAATACTCGGCCTCGCACTGCTGTTGGTCCTGGCGGTCTTCGGCAAACGATTACTGCGCTGGACCCGCACCGGCCGCGTTCGTGCGGAGATGGACGGAAGAACTTATTCGCGCGTGCAGTTTTATGAGCGCCTGGTTTCGTTACTCGAACAACGTGGTCTTGAACGCGACAAGCATTTAACGCCGCTCGAATTTGCGAACTCACTAGAATCAAACGAAGCAATGCTGATCACGCGCGCGTACAATCGCGTGCGCTACGGCAGCGAAAAACTCTCAGCCACTGAAAGAAAGGAAATCGAAAAAGCACTCTTTGCTTTAGAAGCCGCAGATAAACGCAAATAAACGCTGATCTGCGTATATCTGCGGCTAAATTAATGTAATGAAGAAGGTTGGATTTATCAGTCTCGGATGCCCCAAGAACCTCGTCGACAGCGAGGTGATGATGGGCCATCTCAAGCAAAATGGTTATCAGATCACAGCCGACGCCGCCGATGCGGACACGGTGGTGGTGAACACTTGTGGTTTTATCGACTCAGCGAAGAAAGAATCGATTGACACGATCCTCGAAGCCGCGCAACTCAAAACCAACGGCCAAGCCAAACGACTCATCGTCGCCGGTTGCCTGGTCGAGCGTTATCGAGACGAGTTGAAAGCGGAAATACCGGAAGTCGATGCATTCATCGGCACGAATCAGATCAACGACATCCTCGCAGTTGCCGATCCAAAAGTTAACACGCGCTCGCTTCCGGTCGTGCCGATCGGAAATCAGAGTGCGACTTATCTCTACGATGAATCGACGCCGCGCGTGCTCGCGACACCTTCGCACTACGCATTCGTGAAGATTGCTGAAGGCTGCGATCGCCCGTGCGCTTTCTGTTTCATACCGCAGATGCGTGGTCACTTCCGCAGTCGTCGCTTCGGCTCGATCATCGCCGAAGCCCATCAGCTTGCTGAAGAAGGCGTCAAAGAGCTGATTCTCGTGGCCCAGGACTCATCTCGTTATGGTGAGGATCTCGGCAAACAAGACGCGCTTGCGCGCCTGCTGCGCGAGCTGAGTCACGTCGACGGCATCGAGTGGGTGCGAGTGATGTACACGTATCCGACGCACATCAGCGACGCGTTTCTCGACGTGCTCGCCGCAGAGCCGAAAGCAGTGAAGTATCTCGATATGCCTTTGCAGCACGCGTCGCAAAACGTTTTGAAACTGATGAAGCGCGGCGGCAATCGCCAGAGTCTCGAACAACTGATCGAACGTGTCAGGCGACGTGTTCCGGGCATCGCAGTGCGCACGACTTTCATCTCGGGTTTTCCGGGTGAAACTGAAGACGACTTCGAGGAGTTGATGAGTTTCATCAAGAGCGTCGAATTCGATCGCGTCGGTGTTTTCACTTATTCGGATGAGGAAGGCACGCCCGCGTTTGATCTCTCAGACAAAATTCAGCATCGCACGGCGACGCGACGGCGCAATGCGTTGATGAAAGAGCAGGCGAAGATCTCGCGCCGCAAGAACAAGGCTCGTGTCGGCAACGTGGTCCGGGTGCTGTTCGAAGGCGAGTCGAACGAGAGCGAACTGCTGTGGCAGGGTCGAATGGAAACGCAGGCGCCTGATATCGATGGTTGCGTGCTGATTAACGACGTCCCGGAAGGCATCGTTCCCGCAGTCGGAGACCTCGTGAACGTAAAGATCACCGAGGGACATGAGTACGATCTCATCGGACACATCTCCAGCCACGGATAACACGGATTGAAAAAAACTGACTATCTCGCGCTGGCGATTGCTACCTGCGGGGTCGGGTATATGCCACTCGCTCCAGGGACGTTTGGGTCTTTGGTGGGTGTCGCGATCTTTTTAGGACTCACGCGAGTCGCGGGCGGAACGATCCTGTTACTCGTTGCAATTCTCACGTTCACATTCGCAGGCATCTGGGCGGGCACGCGGACCGAAGAGATTTCCGGACGTAAAGATCCGGGCAAGATCGTCGTCGATGAAGTCGCGGGCCAGTTGATCGCGCTCCTGCCGCTGCTGTTTGTCAACTGGACCATCACGATGGTCATTGTTTCGTTTATTCTTTTCCGCTTTTTCGACATCGTTAAGCCTTATCCTGCGAACAGACTTCAAGACCTGGAAGGCGGCGTGGGGGTCATGTGTGACGATCTCGTCGCCGGAGCGTACGCGGCGATAATCGTAATCGTAGGATTGGGGGTCCTGGTTTATGGAAAAACGTAAAGAGTCGATTGGTAAGGACGCAACCAGCAAAGAGACTGTCGAAGATTTGGCCGAGAATGAACCTACAATCAGAGACGGGGCGAACGACATAAACCTGCCGAGTCCGGATGGCGCGTTTGACGAGCCGGATGAATTGGAGGACGCCGATCCCGTTTAACTAAACTTCCGGAGTCTCATCCTCACCGGATCGACCGATCCAGCCACGCCGTTTGAAGTAAAGCAACATCCCGAACGCCACTATCAGCATGATTACCCAGGTTGCGTAATAACCGTAGCGCGAGTGCAGCTCCGGCATGTTCTCGAAGTTCATTCCGTAGACGCCGGCGATGAACGTCAACGGCAGCATCACCGCGGAGAAGATCGTCAACACCTTCATGATCTCATTGAGCCTGTTTGACACCACCGACAAGTACGCTTCGAGTGAGCCGCTGATAAGATCGCGATAATTCTCCGCCAGATCGACCACGCGCACGAGATGGTCGTAAACGTCGCGATAGAAAGGGCGCATGTCTTCCGGTATCAACGAAAACTCACCGCGGCTCATGCGATGAAGAATCTCCATCTGTTTACCGGAGATGCGGCGCAGGCGTAACACACTGCGCTTCAGGTCCATGATCTCTGAGAGGATCTCATTGTTCGGCCGTCTCAACGTGAAGATGTCGTCTTCGAGCTTGTCGACGCGCTCGTCGAAGTCGTCGAGCACCGGTGAATAGTAGTCGACGACCTGGTCCAGGATCTGGTGCAACAAAAACGCGGTCCCACGCTGGCAAGCGACCGGTGTGGTGCGCACTTGTTGCTTGACGTTGTTGATGCTGCGAAACATCTCGTGGTGATACGTGATCACGAAATTGTGGCCAAGAAATCCGTCGAGCTCGATGGTGTTGAATCGCTCCGGGCTCGTGTTGGCAGTCACACCGTGAACGATGAAGTAAATGTAGTTTTCAAACTCCTCCACCTTCGGATAGTGTCGATTCTCGCGACAGTCTTCTACCGTCAAAGGATGAAACTGAAAGATGTCGAGCAGCACGCGTTCATCCGCTTCGGTCGGCGCATCCATGTCGACCCAGATCACGGCAGTCTCATCCTTCAGTAACTCCGGCAGATCTGCTTCCGTGAAGCCCTCTTGAATTTTCGGAACACCGCTGCGATAGACGAGAATCTCCATGCAAGTCTCCTAAAAAAGTTGCCACAAAAAGGCACAAAAGGCTCAAAACAGCAACGGAATGACCAACAGATTTTGCTTTGTGCCTTTTTGTGGCTACTGTTACCATACCAAGCTTTTACTGGCAAGCAACTATGACGACAAAGATTTTCGTAGCGGATGACGTGAGCGAGAGTGGTCTTGGACCACTGCGCGCCGCGGGTTTCATCGTAGAAAAACGACCCGGACTGAAGCCGCGCGAATTGGTTGAAGCGCTGAAAGACTGCGAAGGTCTGATCGTGCGCAGCGAAACGAAAGTAACTGCGGATCTGCTTGAGGCAGCTAACGGACTACGCGTCATCGGACGCGCGGGGGTCGGCGTCGACAACATCGATGTTTCCGCAGCGACGATTCGTGGTGTCGTGGTGATGAACGCGCCTGACGGCAACACGATCACTACCGCCGAACACACTGTCGCGATGCTCGTCTCGCTGGCTCGTTCGATTCCGCAAGCGAGCAGCAGTCTCAAAGCGGGGCGCTGGGATCGCAAGAAATTTGTTGGCGTTGAATTGCAGGGCAAGACGCTCGGCATCGTGGGGCTGGGTCGCATCGGGCGCGTCGTGGCTTCGCGTGCGCGTGCGATGGGAATGATGATCGTCGCTTACGATCCTTTTATCGCGCCCGAACAAGCGCGCGATCTCGAAATCGAGTTGGCGCCGCTCGATGAAGTCTTCGCGCGTGCCGACTTTCTCACTGTCCATACGCCACTCACGTCAGAGACGCGTGGCCTCATCGATCGCGACGCACTCAGCAAGATGAAGCAGGGCGCGCGGATCATTAACTGCGCGCGCGGTGGCCTGGTCGATGAAGACGCGCTCTACGAAGCGCTCACAAACGGTTCGATCGCGGGCGCGGCGCTCGATGTCTTCAGCGAAGAACCGCCGCCGTCCGATCACAAACTGCTGCAACTCGAACAGGTGATCGTGACGCCGCACCTCGGTGCGTCAACGAAAGAAGCGCAGGAGGGTGTCGCGTTTACAGTGGCCGAACAGATGCGGGACTTTCTGCTGACGGGAGTGCTGCGCGGCGCAGTGAATGTGCCGGCGCTCAGCGTGAAAGAGTTCAATTTGATTCAGCCATATGTCGCGCTTGCGGAGAGTTTGGGCAGGTTTCAGGCACAACTTGTTGACAAGCCGGTCAGCGAAGTCAGAATAGAATACGCAGGCGAGATTGTGGACATCGATGCCGCGCCTGTGACGCGTGCGTTCCTCGCGGGGCTGCTGCGCGACGTGAGCGCGCGTGTGAACGCAGTCAACGCATTTCTCATCGCTGACGAGCGGGGCATCAAAGTCACGACTACTTACATTCGGACGACCGGCGATACAGCGCCCGCGATGCGCACTGAAATCAGCGCCGGCCAGTCAACACAGAGTCTCGCTGGAACGCTGTTCGGTTATGGTGGTCAGCGACGCGAAGGTCGTATCACCGAGATCGACGGGTTTCATCTCGAAGCGACCCCGCACGGGCACATGCTTGTGACGCGCAATCACGACGTGCCGGGTGTAATCGGAGGCATCGGTACCATCCTGGGCCAGGGTGGTGTCAATATCAGTCGATTTCATCTCGGACGCCGCGAACGTGGTGGCGACGCGATGGCGGTGATTGAGGTTGATGCGCCGCTTAGTAAAGATACGTTGCAGTCGTTACGTTCGCTCGAACAAGTTATATCCGCGCAACCGATCGAGTTATAGACAGGATTGACAAGATTTCACAAGATGAACAGGAGATCTTGTAAATCCTGAAACATCATGTAAATCCTGTCTAAAAATGCCCAAGTTCCCCCTCCTTCTACTTGCATTGATCTCGTGGCTATTCGTACCGGGCGACACGGGGCAGCTTAGCGGCACGGTCGTCGAGACTTGCCACAAGAAGGCACAAAAACATTGACAGCACCGGCATGTCTTTGGCCGAAGACGCGCAGAGCGGCGTCTCGTCAGCCCACTCTCCTGCATCCTCGCCGCAGTTTTTCTCAGACGCGGCAGCCGAGCACTTGCGGAACGACTTTAGCTCCGGCGCTGAACAAGTCAGGAGGCGGCGAAGCCGGAGCGTTGCGGTCACCTCGCGGTAGCGGCGAACCTGAGTCTCCACGGGACAATCCCGTGGCATCTTTCCAACGTTGTGCACAGGCAATTAGCAATCTAAAATCTCCGCATGCAAAACAAAGAAATTCGTCTCGCAAGTCGTCCGGCTGGTGTGCCCACACTCGAAAATTTTCAGTTTGTAGACATCGAAGTGCCAAAGCCTGCTGACAATCAGGTGCTGGTGCGGATGCTCTACATCTCCGTCGATCCGTATCTGCGCGGGAGGATGCGTGAAGGCAGATCGTATATTGCGCCTTTCGAAGTCGGACAGGTCATCAAGAGCGGCGCTGTCGGCGAAGTCGTCGAGTCTGCGTCACCAAAGTTTCAGCCCGGCGAAATCGTGAGTGGCGGCAGTTTCGGTTGGCGCTTGTACGACGTCGCCGATGCGAATGCCTTGATGAAAGTAGTTCCGGGTGTTTCGCCAACTCTCGCCCTCGGCGTTCTTGGTGGAACCGGTCTGACTGCTTATTTCGGCCTGCTCGACATCGGCCAGCCAAAGGCAGGCGAAACGGTTGTCGTCTCAGGCGCAGCGGGAGCTGTCGGCATTGTCGTCGGCCAAATCGCGAAACTGAAGGGTTGTCGTGTAGTCGGCACGGCCGGCAGCGATGAAAAGTGCGACTACCTGCAACGTGAGCTCGGTGTCGATGTTGCGATCAACTACAAGACAGCCGGCGACATACAGACCGCACTCCGAGAGGCGTGTCCGAAAGGTATCGATGTTTACTTCGACAACGTCGGTGGTGACGTTTCTGACGCCGTGTTGCCGTTAATCACCAACGGTGCGCGGATTGTAATCTGCGGTCAGATCTCTATGTACAACTCCGACGAGCGTCCGGTTGGTCCAAGACCGCAACCGTTTCTGCTCGTCAACAGCGCAATGATGAAAGGCTTCATCGTTACGAACTACATGCATCGATTCGGCGAAGGGATACAACAGTTGGCCCAGTGGTTTATCTCAGGACAACTGAAACATGCGGAAACGATCGTCGAAGGTTTTGAGAATACTGCGAGCGCATTTATCGGACTGTTCTCCGGCGAGAATCTGGGAAAGCAGATCGTGAAAATTTAGCCGCGGATTTACTCAGAAAAACGCGGATTATGCGTTTTCTCTTAATTGGCGAAATAAGCGCGCGAGATCGGCGGCTTGATAGTTCGCATTCAAGCCGCTCGGATTCGGCAACACCCAGAGGACAGTCGCGCCCATAAGATTTTCCTGCCGGCCGACAACAGCCTTCGGTTTATTGAACGCCGTTCGATAAGCGCCCAGCCCGAGCACGGCCAACACGCGCGGACGAAAGCGCAACACCTTCGCTCGCAAACGCTCGCCACCCGCGACGATCTCTTCCTTCGTCAGCAGATCCGCAGACACTGTCGTCCGCGACACGACGTTCGTGATGCCGTAACCACTCTTCAGCAGCTCACGTTCATCAAACGGCGACAGCAGACGATCCGTGAACCCAGCCGCGTAAAGCGTGGGCCAGAAACGATTGCCGGGACGCGCGAAGTGATGGCCCACCGCCGCGGTGTAAAGCCCGGGGTTGATGCCGCAGAAGAGCACTCGCAAATCCGGAGCGATCACGTCGCGAACCGTTTTTTCAGTGGCCGCGAGAAGTTGTTCTTTGGTTGGTTTCCAGGGCTTCGGCAAGGATCAGTAGACGTCGAAATGAGTTTGTCTTGAAGTACTCTGTTTTGTAACGCGATCGATGACCGTGACTTTGATCACGTAACGTCCCGGCGTCAGTTCAGCCAACGGAATCTCAGCGGCGTAGGGAAGTCTCTCCGGATCAGCGACACCTTCCGCGCTCACTTTTCGCAACGCTGTTGTGAGCACGGGTTGATCGTCGCGTATGACCTGCACTTGCACGGCGACATCCGGTTTTTGATCTGCGGGCGACAGCGCCGCATTGTAAGCGAAGATCAGAAAACGCAACGTCGACTCGCGTTTGAAATGATGGCTGGCGCTGAGCGCAACCGGACCCACGACTCCGGGATCCGATACGTTGGTCATCGTCGACTGCATGCGTTCACCAAGCAGCAAACTACTCATGGCCAAGTTCTTCTTCGTGAGGTCGGGTACCTCGATCCACGCGTGCGCGCCGCCGGCTTTGTTTCCTTTGTCATCGCGCGCTGCGACTCTGATTTGATAGAGGCCGGGCGCCAGCTTCGCCGGATAAGAAAACAGGATGTCGTTTTGGAAACTCTTGGTCGACTCGAGATTGGGCGCGGTGGTAACGATTCGCTCGAGAAAACTGTCTTTGACCGTGCCTTTATCGTCGAGAAACAGGCCACTGAGATCGACGACCGCCTGAATTTTTCCATCCGGCTGTTGGCCGAAGACGAGAAATTCGCCGGGCACCTGGACCGCGGTGTTGACTATTGATCCCCTCCCGGCGATGTCGTAAAAATCGGCGCTCATCAATATCGGCAGGGCTCGCTCGGGATACGGCGCGGCGAGTGATTCACGCAGCTTTGAAGGAGTACTTTGCGGCGTGTCACTTTTATCTTTCGCGAGTGTCGCAGGAGTTGGATCGAGATCGAAGTAACCTTTGCGAACTCTGACAGTGAAATCGGGATGGCCGATTAACTTGACCTCGACGTTTCTGAATCGACCTTGCTTCTGCGAGTCGGCATCAGGCTTCCATGCAATCAAGTAGTAGTTGGAAGTTTCTTTGAGCGCGGGCGCCAATCCGGTGCGCAGGTCGTTGGTGTTGAAGATAGCCTTGCCGCCGGTGTCGGCTGCGAGTGCGTTCATGCCGTTTTGTGATTCGAGGAGCTCGCTGTGTGTAGCTCGGTCGAGTCGTCCGGACGGATCGAAGATGCTGTCGCTGCTGGCGTCGGTTACCGAGGCAACGAGTCCACGCGTGTCCATCGAGTAGATCACGACACCGCTCTTCGCGGCGGCGTACGTGATGTCGCGCAAGTCGGTTGTGAGATCGCCGCGCTGATTGTGAATCTGAAATCCTCCGGAAAGGAAGAAGACAACTTTGCGACCCGGCAGGTTGCGTGCGCCTTTGACCAGTGTTTTAAGACCGATCAATGAGTTTTGGGTTAACCTGGCGGCATAAGCGAGTATTGACTGGGCGCGGCCTTCGACCAGTGAGGCCGCCGTGTCACGAGTCATGCCCGGATTTTGGCGTATGGTTTCGGTGATGAAAACATCGAGAACGTCGGGATCGCGTCGCTCGATCAACATCGCCTCGTACTCGTTCATGGTCGGACGAGAAGGGTCGTGTGTAGTGAAGGATTTCGGTTTGAGCCGATCGAGCGCGGTTCGCAGCACCATGCGATCGTTGGTCAGTTGTTGCAGAAATCCAATCTGTCCGCTTGCCGAGGTGACTGCGGCCTGATCGTTCTGGCCCATCTCTTTTTCGATGAATGAGTCGACCGTTTTCTTGGTGGCCTGGAGACCGGGCAGATCCATGTGAAGATCGTCGATGTAAAAAAAGACGATGCGGCCGCGATCCAACGGCACAGGACGTTTTAGATTCACGGTAGTCGCGCCGCGCGCTGCGGCGAGTTGGGTCTCTTCGTCACTGCCGGCAGTTATCTGTTCGAAGGCTTGGATCTCTCGCGGTTTGCCGTCGACGCGCAACTCGAAATTGTCGGCTTTCAGGCCGTTAACAAATTTCCCACCCTTGTCAAAAACCATCACGTCGGTTTGGACGAGTTCGGTGTAAACACGTACAACGTCGTCTTGTGGTTTTTGCGTTGTTGTCTGAGCGGTGGCGGTCGCACAGACGAGCAGCGCGAGTAGGACCGACAGGGAACGAGAAGGGTTTCGCACAACAAGCATCGTCGAATTGGTGAACTTAGCTAAAGGCTGCGGGGGTAACGTGGTTTAAATATGTATCAGATGGGCTTCTTCTGGCAATGCAAAACCCACATCTGTTAGTCTGCGCAGGAATGATCTCACGCAAAGGCGCAAACACGTAAAGAAAATGGCAGCGAGTGAGACGACGATAAGACTCGACCGCGTGAGCAAAAGTTTTGGGGAGTTCACGGCGGTAAGAGAACTCAGCCTCGACGTGCGTGCCGGAAGAGTGTTCGGACTGCTCGGTCCGAACGGCGCAGGCAAGACCACGACTATACGCATGATCGTGAACATCACGGCGCCTGATTCGGGATCCATCACTCTGTTCGGACGCACGATCGATCCCGCGCTGCAAGATCGTATCGGCTACCTTCCCGAAGAACGCGGGCTTTACCGTCGCATGCGCGTCGTCGATCAATTGCGATTCTTCGCCGAACTCAAGAACGTGCGCGGCAAGCACGTAGAGTCGAAGATCGACGAGTGGCTCGCACGCGTCAAACTCTCCGAGTGGAAGAACAAGCGTTCGATGGAACTGTCGAAAGGAATGCAGCAGAAAATCCAGTTCATCACTTCCGTGATTCACGATCCAGATCTGCTGATACTCGACGAACCATTTTCCGGTCTCGACCCAATCAACACCGAACTGCTGAAAGAGATCGTCCTGGAACTCAAACGCGCAGGCAAGACAGTCATTTTCTCCACGCATCAGATGGAAGTCGCGGAAAGAGTCTGCGACGACATCTGTCTACTCAACCGCTCGCAAAAAGTTCTCGACGGCAGTTTACGCGAGATCAAGCGCAGTTTCGGACGCAACTCGGTCGCCGTTCGTTGTGAAGGTGGCGACGGCGTGCTCGACGATCCGGAACTCGTAAGCAAACTCGTCCGACATGCGGACGAAGCACAGGTACTTCTCGCTCCGGGCGCGAATGCACAAACACTACTGAAACGCTTGATGGATTCGGGCGCGGTGATCGGAAAGTTTGAGATGGTCGAACCGAGCCTGAACGACATCTTCATCACGAAAGTGACTGAATCGGCATGATAAAGTTTCTCGCAGTCGTCAAACGCGAATATCTCCAGCGCGTGCGCGCGAAGATGTTTATCGTCACCACCATTTTGTTGCCGGTAGCCATGTCGTTTTTTGCTTTGGTGCCAATCCTCGTTATCAATATTAAGACACCGGCAGTGCGGGTTGCCGTTGTGGATCAAACCGGGAAACTATACGACCCACTCAGACGGTCACTCGGAAGTGACGAGTCGGAGCAAGCGGGGGCGAACGACGCAAGGCCACAAGGTCGACCAGGTTTGACGAGTTTTGTGTTGGAGGAAATAAACGCGCAGAATCAGTCAATCGATCAGCTCCGCGATAACCTGAATCAGCGATTACGCGCGCGCCAGATCGATGGCTACATGATTCTGCCACCCGATTTCCTCGAGCACGGACAGGCGGAATTTTTCAACAATAATCCTGGTGACGTGTTCGCGCAGCCCACACTTCAATCAGCTCTGGGCCGGGCAGTGCGAGAGCAACGGTTGATCGAAGCCAAAGTAGATAACAAGACCAGAGCGCATCTCTTTCAGCCCGTGGACCTGCAAGCCGTGAAGATTGGCGACACCGGAGGACAGGAACGAAATTCCGGCGACACCTTCGCAGTAGTGTTTGGGATCGGTTTTTTGATGTACCTCTCGATCCTGATGTATGGACAGATTGTCCTGGGTGCAGTGATCGAAGAGAAAGAGACGCGGATCGCGGAGATCTTGTTTTCGTCAGTCAGGCCGTTTCCGTTGATGATGGGCAAGCTGGTTGGCGTTTCGCTTGTCGCGCTGACACAACTCACGATCTGGGGACTCGCATTCAGCGCCTTTGCTTTGTTTGGCGTGAACTTGCTGGCCTCGCGAGGTGTGACGTCGTTCAGCATTCCCCACATTCCAATCTCGCACTTCCTTTATTTTGGGCTCTTCTTTCTGCTTGGATACTTCATCTACGCGACGATTTACGCGCTCGTAGGATCGATGGTAACCACGGCGCAGGAGGGTGGACAGTTGGCAATGCCGATTATTGTGATGCTCGTAGTCAGTTTTTACTTGTTTTTGCCGGTGAGTCGCAGCCCTGATTCGCCTTTCTCGTTCTGGGTATCGATGATTCCATTCTCCGCTCCGGTAGCGATGGTCGTACGCATCGTGACACACACGCCGCCGTTTTGGCAGATCGCGTTGTCGCTGCTGATCGGATTTAGCAGCGTGCTCGTGATCATGTGGATGGCGTCGCGCGTTTATCGTGTCGGGATGTTGATGTACGGCAAGCGAGCGTCGATTCCGGAAGCATGGCGTTGGGCCAGGCAGGCATGATCCCAGCATGATCGAGGTCGAGAAAAAGTTTCGGTTAACGAAGCGGCAGCGAGATTCGGTGTTGAAGCGTCTGCCGGACATCGGCGCGCGACTGGAACGAGAAGACTTCGAGGAGAATACGGTTTACGACGGTGAAGCATTGCACGACGGTACGTGTGTGTTGCGTCTGCGACGATTAGGAGGAAGATCGACGCTGACTTTCAAGCGGCGTCTTCCGGGTGCGTCGGCGATCAAACAGCAACGCGAGGAGGAGACTGCTGTGGCAGATCCCGAGGCGATGGCAGCGATTCTCGAGGCGCTCGGTTTCACGGCAGCGCTGGTCTATGAAAAGCGCCGGCAGACGTGGCGATTGGGCCAGACGGAGATCATGATCGATGTGTTGCCGTTTGGATTGTTCATGGAGATTGAGGGCCGCGCGAACGAGATCAAGTCAGTGGAACGCAAGCTCGGAATGAAAGGTTTGCGCGCTGAGCATGCGACTTACCCGCAACTCACTGCGAAGCATGGCAAACGCTATGACGGCTTGATTGAGGCTCGCTTCTAATAGACAGGATTCACATCCTGTCAAGTAAGTAGTCCCGCAATCAGATCCTTCAGCCAGTTCACGTCAATCGGTTTAGTGACGTACGCATCGATGCCTGAAGCCTTGGCGTCTGAACGAAAGTCATGTTCCTGATGCGCGGTGATCGCGATGACGGGGACGTTTTTGAGTTCGGCGTTCTGGCGGATAAGCTTCGTCGCCGCGAAACCATCCATGAGCGGCAGCGTGAGATCCATCAGGATCACGTCGGGCTTCTCGCGAATCGCAGTCTCGACCGCCACCTTACCATTCTCAGCTTCGAACACGATGAACCCCTTGTCTTCGAGCTGTAGTCGCATGAGGAGACGCGTGTCTTCAAAGTCCTCAACCAAAAGAACTTTCAGATCCCTTGAATCCTTGTCATCCATGGCGCGCGCATTTTGGCATAAATTCCCGCGAAACAAAATTCCGGTGCCTGTCGTTAAAGACCGAGAGTGTCCATTTTCAACCCCTTTTTGAGGCCGAAATATGAAGCGCATCGTGATTTTTGTGATTCTGGTACTGGTTGCAGGCGTTGCTGGTGTGGTCGTTCGCTCTTCGGGGGGCACTGCCGCAGAAATTCGCGAGCTCGTTTCGCATGAGAACGCGAGCGACGTGCGCCAGGAGATTCGACGGTCTTTCGAACTCGCGCCGGGCGCGCGAGTCGATCTGAGCGGCTTGAACGGAGCAGTCAACATTGAGACTTCAGACACTAACAAAGCGGAAGTGTTCATCGAACGCACCGCTGCGAGCCAGGAAGCACTCGATCGTCGCAAGGTGATTGTCGAAGCAGATGCGAATAGCCTGCGCATTCACGGCGAAAAGGGTGATGGCAGTTTCTTCTCGCGGCTCTTTGGTTCATCGGCGGGCGAACGCGTTACTTTGAAGCTGCCACGCCAGATCGCGCTTTATGCGAAGGGTGTCAACGGTGCGTTCGTAACCAGCGACATCGACGGCGCGGTTGAGGTTTCGGGTGTGAACGGACGCGTGCAGATCGGCGGGGCAGTTGGTCGAGCGACGTTCAAGGGAATCAACGGCAACATGGTTGTCGGTTTGAAGAAGCTCGATACGGATGGTGTCACGTTGAATGGAATCAACGGTAACATCGAATTGCAGCTCGCGTCGGATCTTAATGCTGACTTCGAAGCGCGCGGGATGAATGGACAGGTCGTCTCCGATCTGCCGAACGTCGCGATCGACAAGAACAAACACGGCAGCTACTCCGGCCGCATCGGGTCCGGCGGCGCCGGGATTACCGCGAAGGGAATTAACGGCAACATCCGCTTCTCGCGCAGCAACTAAGACAGTTTCACGCAAAGCCGCAAAGAGGACGCAAAGGCGCAAAGAGAATTTCTTCTTTGCGCCTTTGCGTGAAACCTCTTCCTAGAACTCAAGCGGCTTGCGCGTGGTGAGCGTCGGGGCGTTCCAAACGCGTAGCTTTTCGTTCCACTGCGGTAGCGTGTCGCGGAGGAATTTATTCACTTCTTCAAGGCGCGTGCGATAGACGGGTTCGATCTCACCGAAGTACTCACGCTGTCCGGCCGTTGGTCCAAAATTCGAATCGAGATAAAAGAAGAGGCTCCCGATATTGTCCGCCACCTGCGACTTGCCGCCAAAACCCAAGCCCTCGTTGCGCGCCGCCAGCCGATCCTCGAGCGTGTCCACCGCTTTGATGTAGTCTTCGAGCGCCTTCATCAAGTCCTTGTCAGGCTCTTTGTTCAGCGTCTTCATCGTCGTCTGTGCTTGCTTGAGTTGCTCTTTCAGACTGTCCAGAAAACGTAACGACATGTTGAGGTTCGACTGCATATCCCGCAGTTTGATCTGCATGTTTTGTGTTTCCTGAAGCTCCGCCACCGACGTCGTGATCGCAGGATCGAGTTTCACTTCCACTTTCTCTTCGTAGACTTTGTCGTTGACAGTCAGCTTCACCGTGTAAGTACCGGGCAGCACTTGTGGACCACGCGGCGCGCCCCCGAACGCAATCTGCTCTTCCGTCGGCGGACGTCGAACTTCGGGCCCACCGAGTCGCAGGTTCCACGCCATCCGATTCAAACCCTTCTCACGTGACGGACGCTCGATGTCCTGCACCAGCTTTCCATCACGATCGAAGATCTGAAGCTTCAACGTCGCCTTCTCGTCGAGCTTGTCTTTCAGGTAGTACGTGATCAACGCTCCTGCCGGCGGATTTGGCCCGGCAAATTGCTTGTCGCCGGTGCCGTAACGCGTGAAGCGACTCGAGTATCGCAACGCCGGGCATATCGGAAACAGGTACGCGTTGCTGCTCAAAATCTGCGGCGTCATCTGCTGGATCGGCGTCGCGTCGTCGAAAATCCAGATGCTACGACCGTGCGTGGCGAGAATCAGATCGTTCTCACGCGGATGCAC
>Ga0134128_10004729_pt1 | contig 16612 bp, 16 predicted proteins | sample KB31754_FD_96462 | JGI IMG/M metagenome (GOLD analysis project Ga0134128, IMG submission 96462) | Terrestrial soil microbial communities with excess Nitrogen fertilizer from Kellogg Biological Station, Michigan, USA - KB3-175-4 | ecosystem: Environmental > Terrestrial > Soil > Unclassified ...
CGAACAGCAAAGCTATCAGCGATACCAGTTTACCAGTCTTGAAATGCCAATCGTGCCCACTCCGCGCAGAAGCGCCGTGACCGACGTTAACCATTGTCTCGGCTTCATGGTAACTTTCCAGGGAGGCCCTCCGCGCCGATTGCAGCTGATTCAATGTACTCTGCTTGATATCGTCCAACCCGCGATTCAAGAGCCGCGCGACCTTTTTTCCCGCTTCCGCCTCATTCATAGTTCAACTCCTTCTTTTCTCAATATGGCAGCAAGGGTATGGGTTGCACGCGAGCAGTGGGTTTTCACGCTTCCTTCGGAACATCCCATAATCGTTGCAGTTTCCGTAACATCCATTTCTTCCCAGTAACGCAGGAGAAAGGCTTCCCGTTGACGCGCCGGAAGAGTTTTAAGCGCTTCCTCAATCAAAAGGATAAGCTGTGACTGCTCCAATTGCTCATGCGGGTTCTCGAAGTTCGATGGTCCTTTAACCTGTAAAGTTTCCAGAAAATCGTAATCTTCATTTTCCTTTTCCTTTGTAGAGGAGAATGATGAAAACAACGTAGTCCATAAAGAACGGGTTTTCTGCCTCCGGTAAAAATCCCGTATGGTGTTTTGCAGGATGCGCTGGAACAGGAGGGGCAATTCCTCCGGTGGCTTTGCGGCGTATTTCTCAATGAGTTTCGTCATGGAGTCCTGAACAATATCCAGCGCGATGTGTTCGTCGCGTACCGCGAACAAAGCCTGCTTATAAGCGCGCCGTTCAGTTTCGGCCAGAAAATTCGAGAGTTCCTGTTGGGTAGCCAGGACAATTTGCCTATGGATGGATGAAAACGATGGATGGTTGAGAAAGAAGTAGAGCGCTCGCGGCATCCTGGCAATAATGTTAGCAAACTTTTCCACTTTTCCGGAAAAGTTTGCTGGTAAAACAATGAGTACGTTGGTAAACACAGAATCAGAAAAATGGAAGAGGTTAAGAAGCTGGCAAGTTATCGGCAATTTTTGAACCCGATACCGAGATTTCGGTCATAGATGGAATTTTACGAATCGCCGCCGGTGCTCCACTTCTCCCCTGCGACAATTTGTCGCATTGTGATACTTGATTCTCGCGCCTATTATAGGTTCTCACCGGTTCAATGGTGAGTCTGGGCGCGAATAGGACTCGCAACATCGTAAAAAATATTCGCAATGCCCCTGCATGCCATGAGCCAATATACAAATTAAGTGGTAAAATTCAAATATTGAGTGCGACTGATTCTCAATTAGATTTACATTGCTCATGTTCATTATCCTTACGTTCAAATATTTTTTAACGCGGTGGCGGATGTTAACACGCGGTTTATTTTTCCTTGTGATGCTGACCTTCATGACTGCTGCCGGTGCGGCTGAAAGCGTTCGCCCGTTTACGCTGGGAAGTCTTGAGAAAATTCTTGGCCCGCGGGAAGGAGAACCTTTTATTCTCGTTTTCTGGTCGCTCGATTGTCAATATTGCCCGAGCGAATTGAAGATGCTGAGTGAGCTCAAACGCAGCCACCCCAAGCTGGATGTCGTCCTCATCGCCACCGACTCGGTCGGTGATGCGCCACAACTCCTCTCGCGCACAGAAAGCCTTGGGATGAACAAGGTCGAGCAGTGGGTTTTTGCGGAAGATATGCCGGAACGCTTGCGTTTTGAAATTGATCGTCGCTGGTACGGTGAGGTCCCACGGACGTATTTTTACGACCGGAAGCATCAGCGCGAAGCCAAGACCGGTCTGGTCAACAAGAAGTTTTTTGAAGACTGGCTGGTCCGCAACGCCGTCTCTGGCACCGGACGTTGAACGCATGATAATCAAGCGCAACCCTGTTTTTCTGCCCGGCCTGATGTTTGTTCTGGCGGCGCATGGTGCGCTGCTGTATTTTCTGTTCAAGCAGCAGCTGATTCCTCCGCCCGAGCAATTAGCGACCCTGCTTGTCAATTTTATCCCTGCAACAAGGCCGCAGGAAGAATCCAAACCTGAGCCGCCTCCACCCAAACCCAAGCCTCAACCGGTAAAGAAACCGCAGTCACGCCAGATAGTGGCGGAAGCGCCGGTAATATCCGAGAGCGAGCCGGTCGCATTACCCTCCCAGCCAGAACCTGCACCGGAACCCGTAGCAGTCGCGGAAGCAGCTCCCGTGCAAATGCCGCAGGGACCTATTACGCTTTCTTCGGAGCTGTCCGTTGCATGTCCCGAACTCAGCGCGCCGATATACCCTCCCCTTTCAAGACGGCTGGGCGAAGAGGGCAAGCTTGTGCTGCGGGTGGAACTGGATGAAGGCGGCCGCGTAAACATAGCGAGGATCGTCACAAGCAGTGGTTTCAAACGTCTCGACGAAGCAGCGATGACCGCGGTGAAAACCTGGCGTTGCAATCCACCCTTGCGCAATGGCCAGCCGGTCCGGGCCATCGCGCTGCAACCCTTCAACTTTGTACTGCAAGGAGATTGATTTAATGGAAAAAGGCCTCGGATTCTCAAATTTTCTGGTCCAGCTCGATAGCGTCGGTATCAGCGTGCTTGTATTGCTGCTGGCGCTCTCGGTGGCAAGCTGGTATCTCATACTCACCAAAGGCATTTCCAATTATCTGGCTGGGCGGCGCGCGGAGGCTTTTCTCAAGCGTTTCTGGAGCGCCAGTTCGTTGCAGGAGGTGAACTCGACCTTGAAGGAAGGCTCAGACGATAATGCATTTGCGCAGCTTGCGCGGCTTGGGATGAATGCCGCGGTCGATTCCGAAAAGCACGGCTTGCAGAAACTTGCTGCGGCCGGCGGAGCGAGCGAATTCATTACGCGCGTACTGCGCAACGGCATTGATCAAGAGGCAACTCGTGTCGAAAATGGTCTCACTGTGATAGCGTCAGCTGGCTCGGCTGCACCTTTCATCGGTCTATTTGGCACGGTATGGGGCATTTATCACGCCCTGATACAGATCGGACTCTCCGGTCAGGGCACACTGGACAAAGTGGCCGGACCCGTGGGCGAAGCACTGATAATGACTGCTTTGGGGCTGGCTGTGGCGATTCCGGCGGTACTGGCCTACAATACATTTGTACGGCGCAATCGCATATGGCTGGGGCGCCTCGATGCTTTCGCACATGATTTATTCGTATTGATCGCCGTTGGCGCCAAAACCAACAGCTCAGCAAGCGATGAACGCCAACTGCGTGTAGTAACACCCAGCGAAAGGAGGGTGTAATGGCATTTGGCAGCATGAACGGCGGCAGCCGCCCGGCACCAATGACCGAGATTAACGTGGTGCCCCTGGTGGACGTCATGCTGGTGCTATTGATAATCTTCATCATTACCGCACCTTTGCTTACCCATTCGGTTAAAGTCGATCTGCCCAAGGCATCCAGCAATCCGAATATCACCCAACCGGAACATGTCGAGTTCGCACTTCGGGACGATGACAGTCTCTACTGGAACGGCGAACCCGTTACCATGGACCAATTGGCGCCTCGCTTTACCGCAGCGGTGAAACACGACCCCAATATCGAGCTGCATATCCGCGCGGACAAGCGTGTCCATTACGAACATGTTGCACAGGTGATGTCCATAGCAGCGAAAGCCGGGCTGGCACGAATCGGATTCGTCACCGATCCCTCAAAACAGTAGCCTGATGACTCAAGCAGGGCTAGAATCATGGTCTCCTGGGTTCGCAGCTATCCGCGTACATGATATCTGGTAAACGACATCGGGTTGGAATAGCCATGATCCTATGCCAGCCGTAGCGCCTCGCCCCTACAGCTGGCGGCGCATCATATTGCACTGCATTATTGCCTCCACGGGGCTGGGGCTGGGCCTTGTATCATGGATGATTGCCAAACCCTTGGCAACGCGGATTCACCAGACCGTACCGGGACAGCGCATTACGGTAGCCGCGACACCTGACATCGACGTCAGCCTGGACTCCGATAGCAGCGTAACCATCTCCAACTCCCAGCCTCCCGGGATCGAGCTGCTGCGGGGCAACGCTTATTTTGATGTCAAACGCAGCGACGCCGGCAAACTGCAAGTGAAAGTCGGTACTGTGTATATCAAGGATATCGGTACCCGCTTCAGCGTCAACATGCGGGGAAATGGAGGCAGCGTAGCCGTCGCAAGCGGGCAGGTCGAGATCCAGGTGGCGACGGGAACATATCTCGTCAGCGCGCGTGAACGGGTGGATTTCGATAGCGTCCGCGTCAGCGGACAAAGGATCATCACTGAATCAGACGTCGCGCCATGGCGGCCAGCCCAATAACTTTTTTTGGCCGCGTGTCCGGATGTAGCGGTCACGCATTTCCGTTCTGCAACCGAGGTATCCCAACCGCGGTCTCCCTTTTGGCCGCGCCTCCGATATTGGAGTCGAAGCATAAGCCTCGGATTTTACAACCGTATGATCTATGGTTTCCGGCTCCATGAAACCCGTTGCGATCTTCCGGTATTTCCTTCCCGAAGGTCCCGGTTATTTCGCTACCTTTCTTGATTCACATTCGATCCCCTGGCAGCTCGTCAAGATAGATGCGGGCGAAACGCTGCCTCCCCATGCCAATCACTTTAGTGGCCTGGTATTCATGGGTGGACCAATGAGCGCAAACGACGACTTGCCATGGATTGCGCCGACCCTTGCACTCATCCGGCAGGCGGTGGTAAACGATATTCCGGTGCTGGGTCATTGTCTCGGCGCACAATTGATGTCAAAGGCCTTGGGAGGAAGGGTGAGTAGAAGCCTGGTCAAGGAAATCGGCTGGGGCGAAGTCAGCGTCGCCCGCAACCCGACCGCACACAAATGGTTCGAAGAATTGTCAAAATTCGAGGCATTCCATTGGCATGGAGAAATCTTTACCCTTCCAGCCGGTGCAACCTGCCTGCTTTCCAGCCGCTACTGCGAAAATCAGGCGTTCGCAATGAATATGCACTTGGGAATGCAATGCCACATCGAGATGACTGAAGAGATGGTAAAAACCTGGTGCCAGACAGGCGCTGAGGAAATCGCCGGCAACGCCGGACCGGGAGTGCAATCGGTGGAAGACATGCAAATGAAGCTATCCAGCCGGGTATCGGCACTAAACGAGGTCGCGCGCCGCCTGTATGGAAAATGGATTTCCGGCCTGACGTAACCCTATGCCTGTGAAACAGACGTTATAGGGCCTGTTAACACTTATTTCGCACTCGCGTTGCTGCCCGAAAAACGTGGAGGCAAGGCGCGAAGCGCAGGCCAGTGGACCTATGGCCAAGCTTTGCAACGCCGTATCCACGTTTTTCGTACGCAACCCGAAGGGACAGGACGGATTTCATCCAGCCCTTCGTTATTCGCCGCTTACGGAGACCTACTCCGCCGCGCGGCTCCTGCCTCGTGCTGAATGAATCCGTCGCCGTCGCGGGCGCGAAATAAATGTTAACAGGCCCTCATCATTCACGGAAATTCTGAAATTGCAGCGGAAATTCACTAATAGACTTTTTTACCAGTTGTATTGCTTCCTGCAAGGTATCGCGCTTTGCCCCTGAGACACGCACCGCCTCCCCCTGGATGCTGCCCTGCACCTTGAGTTTGCTGTCCTTGACCAGCCTTATAATTTTCTTTGCCAACTCGCTTTCCACCCCGGTTTTAACCGTGACTTGCTGTTTGACCTTATTGCCGCTGATTTTTTCTGCCGCCCCCTTGTCCAGGCAACGCACGTCAACGCCGCGCTTGGCAAGCTTGGCCATCAGAATGTCCAACACTTGGCTCAGCTTGAATTCATCATCCGCATAAACCGTAAGCTTGTAATCCGCCTGTTCCACGCGTGCGTCCGAACCCTTGAAATCGAAGCGTGTGCCGACCTCCTTGTTCACTTGCTCAATTGCGTTCCTGACTTCCTGCTTGTCGACTTCTGAAACAATATCGAATGACGGCATTACCGGCCCCCCTCAAGTTAGTTCCGAAGAATTTATCTGGCTCATGACCCGCCAATTATTTTCGGTTCCTCAAATTTGCCGCAATGCGCATCCGTAGCGCATTCAACTTGATAAATCCCGCTGCGTCGGCCTGGTTGTAGGCCCCTTTGTCTTCCTCGAAGGTAGCAATGCGGGGATCGAACAGCGAATCGGCTTTGGAGTCCCGCCCGACCACGATAACATTCCCCTTGTAGAGCTTTACCCGCACCCAGCCATTCACATGGATCTGGGATGCATCAATCATGGCCTGCATCATTCTGCGCTCGGGACTCCACCAGTAGCCATTGTAAATCAGCGTGGCATAGCGCGGCATCAGCTCATCTTTCATATGCGCCACTTCACGATCCAGGGTGATGGATTCGATGGCACGATGGGCGCGCAGCATGATCGTACCCCCCGGGGTCTCGTAACAGCCACGGGATTTCATGCCGACATAGCGGTTCTCGACCAGATCCAGACGCCCGATCCCATGTTTGCCGCCCAATTGATTAAGTTTGGCGAGTACGCGCGCGGGGGAAAGTTTTTTACCATTCAAGGCAACGATATCGCCTTGCTTGAACTCCAGATCGAGATATTCCGCCTTGTCAGGCGCTTTTTCCGGCGATACGCTCCAGCGCCACATCGACTCCTCGGGTTCCTGCGCGGGGTCTTCGAGAATACGGCCTTCATAGGAAATGTGCAGCAGGTTGGCATCCATACTGTAAGGAGAGCCGCCTTTTTTCTTCATTTCCACCGGGATGCCATGCTGTTCCGCATACTTCAGGAGCGTTTCCCGGGACGTAAGGTCCCATTCACGCCACGGCGCGATCACGCGGATATCAGGCTGGAGCGCGTAGTAGCCGAGTTCGAAGCGCACCTGGTCATTGCCCTTTCCGGTTGCGCCATGCGAGACGGCGTCCGCTCCGGTTTTACGCGCGATTTCAATCTGCCGCTTGGCAATGAGCGGGCGGGCAATGCTGGTGCCCAGCAGGTATTCGCCTTCATAAACGGTGTTGGCGCGGAACATGGGGTAAACAAAATCGTGCACAAACTCTTCGCGCAGATCGTCGATGAAAATTTCCTTTACCCCTAGCTGTTTGGCCTTGGCGCGTGCAGGCTCTACCTCCTCGCCCTGGCCAATATCTGCGGTGAAGGTAACGATTTCGCACTGATAAGTATCCTGCAGCCATTTCAAAATCACCGACGTATCCAGCCCGCCTGAAAATGCCAGGACGACCTTGTTAACTTCGGAACCGCCTTTCTTTATCTTTCTCATGCTTCACTCATTGATAAATCCCTCAAGTCCCCTACAAAGTATGTTTGTTTCACGCTCTCTCAAAAAATCTGAATTTGCGAGCATCGCTTCGCAAAACTGCTCGCTAGAACTCGGAACCGGCAGGGGCGTTGCTTAATCTGCCCAGCAATAAATACTCCATCAGTGCCTTCTGCGTATGCAGCCGGTTCTCGGCTTCTTCCCATACGACGGACTGCGGACCGTCAATCACCTCCGCCGCCACTTCTTCCCCACGATGGGCAGGCAGGCAGTGCATAAAAAGCGTCTCCTTCTTGGCGCAGGACATCATTTCAGCATCCACGCGAAAATTGGCGAAGTCTTTTTTCCGCTCCTCGGTTTCTGCCTCAAAACCCATGCTGGTCCAAACGTCCGTGGTGACGAGATCGGCATCTTTCACTGCATCATGCGGATCGGCGAATTCCTCGTAGTGATCGGTGCCATAGAGTCCGGCCCGATCCGGCTCGACTTCGTAACCGGGCGGCGTCGAGACATGCACATTGAAATCGAATACTTCCGCCGCCTGGAGCCAAGTATTGCAAACGTTGTTGGAATCCCCTATCCATGCCACCGTCTTGCCCGAGATGCTTCCGTTTTGCTCGATGAAGGTAAAAATATCCCCCATGATCTGGCATGGGTGATATTCGTCGGTCAGCCCGTTAATCACCGGTACCCGCGAATGCGCGGCAAAGCGCCTGATGATGTCGTGCTCGTAAGTACGGATCATGACGATATCCACCATGCGCGAAATCACGCGGGCCGCATCTTCCACGGGCTCGCCTCGTCCCAATTGCGTATCCCGGGTGGAAAGATAGATTGCCGCGCCGCCCAGCTGATGCATGCCCGCTTCGAACGACAACCGTGTGCGTGTCGAATGCTTGTCGAAAATCATTGCCATGGTACGGTCCTCCAATGGCCAATAACGCCGATATTGCTTGAACTCATGCTTGATCCAGCGCGTACGCTCGAACAGGTACTCGAACTCCTCCCGGGAAAAATCGTTGAACTGTAGAAAATGGTTGATCTGCATAATTATGGTAAATCAGAGACCTTGAATCTCGGATCCGGAGGCGTAAACCAAGGCTTCACACTTCGCTTCCAGCGCGACTTGCAATCGTCAAGCCACCAGGAACTCTCTTATTATTGCGGACAGGATATTTACAACCTGCTCCGCCTCGCTTCGTTGCATCACCAGCGGCGGCAGGAGACGCACCACCTTATCCGAGGTTACATTAATCAGGAGTCCCCGTTTTAACGCTTCTTTCACCAGATCACCGCAAGGTCTGGAAAGTTCGATACCAATCATCAACCCCTGGCCGCGAATTTGCCTGACATCGGACAAGCCAGCCAGTTGCGCCTTAAACAGGCTGCGTATGAAGTCGCCCAGTTCCATCGCATTTCTGATCAAATCATCTTCCTCAATTACCTCTAGCGTGGTAAGTGCGGCAGTACAAGCGAGCGGATTGCCGCCGAAAGTGGAGGCATGATTGCCAGGTTTGAACACCCCCGCCGCCGTGCCTTTCGCAAGACAGGCGCCAATGGCCACACCCGACCCCAAACCCTTGGCCAGCGTTATCACATCCGGAACAATGCCGCTATGCTGAAAGGCGAACCATTTTCCGCTACGGCCGATTCCGCACTGCACCTCGTCCAGCATCAGCAGCCAGCCGTTCTGATCGCATAGATGCCGCAAACCTTGCAAATAGCTCGCCTGCGGCACATTTACACCGCCTTCTCCCTGATACGGTTCAACCAGTATGGCAACAACATTCTTGTTGTGCACACCCACTTGCGCCACGGCTTCCAGATCATTGTACGGAACCCGCGCAAAGCCGGTGAGCAGCGGTTCGAAACCAGCCTGTACCTTGCGATTGCCACTCGCGGTCAAAGTCGCCATGGTACGGCCATGAAAAGACTTCTCCATTACGATGATCGTAGGCAGATCTATATTCCGGCCGTGTCCATACAGCCTTGCCAGCTTGATCGCGGCTTCATTTGCTTCCGCACCGGAATTGCAGAAAAAAGCATTGTCCATGCCTGACAATACCGCCAGCCTGCTGGCTAGTTGATCCTGCTTGCCGATATGGTAAAGATTGGAGGTGTGGATAAGCGTTCCGGCCTGCTTGCAAATTGCCTTTACGAGCTTCGGATGGCAATGCCCCAGGCCGCAGACGGCGACGCCGGCTAGCGCGTCGAGGTAGCGCGTGCCAGCCTCGTCCCACAGCCAAACGCCCTCTCCCTTGGCAAAAGTGACGGGAAGCTGCATGTAGGTATTCATCAGATTTGACATAAAAGCATCTCTATAAATTCAAATTCATGGGCATCCGCTTCGCGGGGGACTACCCGCTACATCTTGAATCGTTTACCCGTACATCATGTAACGCGAGAAGATATTCGCTTACCTGCAAGCTTCCGGCACGCGGGGGGAAAATTTATGCCCTTTGATCGATGCGGCTGGCTCGGCTTCAAATCTATACCGGCGCTCGTAACAGGGGAGTATCCATGAATAACCCATTTCTCCGGAGCCAGAATGCAGCACGGCGGCATGAGCCGCCGTGAATGGTCTATTGCACCAGCCGTATCTTTACCTATTTAACCAGCTTTTTCAAGCCTTTTTCCTCAGCAGCGGTCAACAGCCTCAAACATGGCAGATACCCATCGTAAACGATTCCGTGCAGTTCAACACGTTTCTGCGAACGCAGCATGCTGACCAGATACTGCACGACCTCCTGCGTAATGGTTTGCCCTGGCACCAGTACCGGGATGCCGGGCGGATAGGGAGTAATCTGATCCGCGCATATCCTGCCATCCAGGCCGGTATTTATTCTCTCCTGTTCATCCAGCAGCGGAATCAGTTCCCCCCCGCAGTAGAATGCGTCGCGCGGCAAATATCTCAAATCGGTAAAGCCCGGAATCTCCGGGATCTGATAGAGCCGGCGGGGAGCACGGCCTTCGCGTGCGATACGCATCAGCGCGTCATAGAGGCGCGAGACCTTGCTGCGGGTAGTGCCGATGGTAAGCAGCAAGGTCAGGGTATTGAATGTGGATTTCTCCACCTGGATATTATACCGCTCGAACAGTTCCCGGATCAGGTCTTCCACGGTAAAACCACAGCGGGAGATATCCACGGTTACCTTGGTGGAATCGAGTTGAATATCGTCATGCTTGACTTCATCGGGCAACAGATCGGGCAGCTCCAGGACCCGGAATACCCCGGTTGAATTGATTTGCGCACGGACTTCTTTTGCCAGCTCCAGCGTACGCGAAAGCAGCTTGTATCCTTCCAGCATTGCCTGCTTGCGCGCCACGTCGAGGCTTGCAATCATGCTGTACTGTGGACTGGTGGAAGTATGCATATTAAAGTTTTCACGAAACAGGTGTTCATTGAAACTGGGATCATTCACATGAATCATGCTGGATTGAGAAAAAGCCGATAGCACCTTGTGCGTACTCTGGGTGGCATAATCCGCCCCTGCTTCCATCGCGGTCGGACGGAAAGCCGGGTGAAAGCGGGCAAAGCCGTACCAGGCCTCGTCGATGATAACTTTAATGCCTTTGGCATGGGCCGCCTCGATGATGGGCGGCAGATCGTAGCGCAAACCGTCGTAGGTGCAACTAGTGAGTATGAGTGCCTGCGCATCCGGGTGCTCTTCGATGGCATTGAACAGGGTCTTTTTCGGTACCGGTCCGTAGACACTGAATTTCTTGTTGACCGACGAGTCGAGATATATTGGATGGGCACCGGACAACACGACACCGTGATGCACGGACTTGTGACAATTCCTGTCCAGCAACAGCTTCTCGCCCGGCGCAAGAAGCGTCTGGAATATCACCTTGTTGGCGGTAGAGGTGCCGTTCGTTGCAAAGAAAGTGCGCCGTGCACCGAACGCCTTGGCTGCAATTTTTTGCGCTTCCGCAATGACCCCGGAAGGTTCCATCAGCGAATCGAGCATCGGTACCGACACCGACAGGTCGGCGCGAAAAATATGCTCGCCAATGAACTGATAAAAATCGCTGGCCCAGGGGCTGTCGCGGAGCGAATCTCCGGAAGAGTGCCCCGGCGTATGCCAGGCATCTTTCGCCATCAGCACATAATTCTTGAGCTGGTCGTAAAATGGCGTACGCGCTTTTTCCTGAAGCTGGGCATTCAGAATGCGATACATGCCCCGGTAATCGCGCTCTTCACGGTAGAAATATCCATCCACCGTTTCGGAGAACAGCGCATCGACCACTTCATCCTCTTTTTCCTGCGCAATCAGGATATAGATATCCAGCTCAGGACGGAAACGGGTAATTTCCTGGACCAGCTTTAAGGCCGTCATTTGCAGGTTACGGGAGCCTTTTTCCCCGTTTTTCAGGGTGTAGAGCGTGTCGTCCACCACGACCGACTGAATGTCGCCGTCCTGCTCTATGGCTTGCAGCGCTTCGCGCGCGGTGGCAACTCCTATAAAACTGATACCCAGCGGGTTTTCCAGGGACTTGGCAGCGGCATTCAGCCCTTTGATGAGCTCCTTTAATATCAGTTTCTCATCATTGATTACGAGAATTCGGCTTGTGGGTCTCTTCATCAAACGCTGCTTTCAATATGAAAAACGCTTTATGCGCTAAAACAACATTGTTTGCAAGTCGCGGGAAGTTTTTTCAAAACCCGTGCCAATCACTTCCCTGGCAACCGAACGCAGCCTTGACCGAAACGGTCTATAGTAAAACATATGAAACTGTCCGTTCCAATTCTGCATAAGGGTGTGGCGGCAATACTGCTTCTGCTGCCGGCCCTCGTGCTGGCCGCGCCGGTCGTGGTGCTGAAAATAAGCGGCGCGATCACGCCGGCCAGTGCCGACTTCATCGAACGCGGCCTGCAACGCGCCGTGGCGGAGGGAGCGCCGCTCGCAGTATTGCAGCTGGATACGCCGGGCGGCCTGGATAATTCGATGCGACAGATTGTACGGGACATCCTGGCCTCACCAGTGCCGGTGGCGGTTTTTGTGGCGCCGGGCGGGGCGCGGGCAGCCAGCGCCGGCACCTATATCCTGTATGCCAGCCACGTCGCCGCGATGGCGCCAGGCACCAACCTGGGCGCGGCCACGCCGGTACAGATCGGCGGCTTGCCGGAACCGCCCGAGCGCAGAACGGAGCCTGGAACCAGGCCGAAGTCATCGCCGGACTCACCCGCCGCGCAGCCGGGCGAGAGCCGCGGTCAGGATGCGGCAAAAGACGATAGCATACCCGTAAAGGATACGATGTCGCGCAAAATGATCCATGACGCTGCGGCATATATCCGCGGACTTGCGCAGATGCACGATCGCAACGCGGAATGGGCCGAACGCGCCGTGCGCGAGGCGGTAAGCCTGTCGGCGACTGAAGCGCTGAATCTGAAAGTCATCGAGTATGTCGCTGCCGATGTGCCGGATTTATTGAAGCAGGTGAATGGCAGGCACATAACCATACAAGGCAAGGACCTTATCCTGGATACGGCTTCAGCTATGATACAGGTTGTCGAACCTGATTGGCGCACGCAGCTTCTGGCCATCATCACCGATCCCAGCGTGGCATATATACTGATGCTTGTCGGCATTTACGGACTGTTCTTCGAATTTTCCAACCCCGGATTTGTCTTGCCCGGGGTGGCAGGTGCCATCTGCCTGCTGCTCGCCATGTTTGCATTCCAACTGCTGCCGGTGAGTTATGCCGGGCTTGCCTTAATCCTGCTGGGCATCGCATTCATGACGGCGGAAGCTTTTCTGCCGAGCTTCGGCGCGCTTGGCCTCGGCGGGATCATTGCTTTCGCCGTCGGCTCGTTAATGCTGATTGACACCGAGGTGCCCGGCTACGGTATTCCTTGGCCCATGATTGCCGGAATTACCGCGGCGAGCGCGTTATTTCTCATTTTTTTCATCGGCATAGCGCTGAAGTCACGGCGCAGCCCCATTGTCAGCGGCCGTGAAGAGCTGGTAGGCGCCACGGGAGAAATACTTGAAGACACGGCCGGCGCCGGCATGGCGCGTATCCATGGCGAATTATGGAGTGTGCGGTGCGCGCAGCCCCTGGTCCGGGGACAGAAAGTACGCGTAACAGGAATTGATGGCCTGGTTTTACAGGTCACTTCAGCGGAGAAATAGTCTGTCAAAGGAGACATTCATGTTTGCCAACTTCGGTTTTGGTACGCTCGTCATCATTCTCATTGTGGTGCTATTCTCGGCATTTCGTATCTTGCGGGAATATGAACGCGCGGTGGTGTTCACGCTTGGCCGCTTCCACAAGGTAAAAGGTCCGGGCCTGATCATTATCATTCCCGGCATCCAGAAGATGGTACGCGTCGACTTGCGCACCGTGGTGATGGATGTACCCAGCCAGGACGTGATCTCACGCGACAATGTTTCGGTGAAAGTCAATGCGGTGGTGTATTTTCGCGTGGTCGACCCGCAACGGGCCATCATACAGGTAGAAAATTTTCTCTCGGCCACCAGTCAGTTCGCGCAGACTACCTTACGCTCGGTGCTGGGCAAGCATGAGCTTGATGAAATGCTGGCGGAACGCGAGAAGCTCAACATGGATATACAGAAGGCGCTGGATATTCAAACCGATGCCTGGGGCATCAAGGTTTCCAATGTCGAGATCAAGCATGTGGATATTGACGAATCCATGATACGGGCGATTGCTCGCCAGGCTGAGGCAGAGCGGGAGCGGCGCGCAAAAGTGATTCATGCCGAAGGCGAGCTGCAGGCCTCGGATAAATTGATGCAGGCCGCACAAATTCTCTCCCAGCAAACCGGGGCAATGCAGCTACGCTATCTCCAAACCCTCACAAACATTGCCACGGACAAATCCAATACCGTCATCTTTCCGATACCCATGGACCTGGTTATGGCACTGACGGATGCCCTCAAGAACCGCAATCCCGGCGTTTCCTGAAAATAGCAATACAGCAGTATAAAGACGAGTTAACCGGGAAAATAATTCCGGGAGACACGGACCAGCTTTTAGATGATTGGCCGGTTCAGGCCATAGCCTTGATAGCGGCGGATAGACGGCTCTTGTGACGTGCAGCCTTATTCTTGTGGATGATTCCCTTGTCGGCAATCGAATCTATGGCGCCAATGGATGCCTTGAACGCAGCCTGTGCGGCGGCTTTGTCGGCAGTGCCGACTGCCTTTCTCACATGCTTGACCGCGGTGCGCAACTGGGAGCGCAGACTTGTATTTTGGTCGCGTTGCCTGACATTTTGCCTCGCACGTTTTCTCGCCTGCGTACTATTGGCCATCAAAATTCCTCAATTGACTGCTACAGAAATTTTTCAATATTACGTATATTTACGCCATATTGCAAGAACAAATTCCTAAAGAATCCCTGGTTGCTGCGGTGCCCGAAGGGAAATCGATGGCCGCAGCAAGATTTCTTCCGCTGACGCGACCCGACGGGAATATTCAGGTTACCATACTCTTCCATGAATCTGCTCAAAGCCCTCGCCACCATCAGCGGGATGACGCTGATATCCCGCATTCTGGGATTCATACGCGATGTACTGATTGCCCGCATTTTTGGTGCCGGCATCGCCACCGATGCGTTCTTCGTCGCCTTTCGCATTCCCAATCTGTTGCGTCGCCTGTTTGCCGAGGGGGCATTTTCGCAGGCATTTGTGCCCATCCTTGCTGAATATAAAAACCGCCGCACGGCGGAAGAGACGCGCGAACTGATCAATCATGTCGCGACGCTGCTGTCGATTGCCCTGTTCCTGGTAACCTTGATCGGGGTAGTCGCCGCACCCTTTATCATTTACATAAGCGCACCGGGGTTTGCCGCCAGCCCGCAGAAATTCGAATTGACTGTCGAACTGCTGCGGATTACGTTTCCCTATATCCTGTTCATCTCACTCGTCGCCCTGGCGGGAAGCATACTCAACACTCACGGCAAATTTTCGGTGCCGGCGCTGACGCCGGCGCTGCTGAATCTGTCATTCATCGGCTGCGCCTTGTGGCTTGCGCCACTCATGAATCCCCCGGTACTCGCGCTTGCGTGGGCGGTATTCATCGGCGGCGTATTGCAACTTGCCTTTCAGGTGCCATTTCTGATACGCCTGAAGTTGATGCCCCGCCCACGGCTAAAATCTCCCGATACCGGCGCATGGCGCGTGCTTAAACAAATGGGCCCGGCAGTATTTGGCGTCTCCATCAGCCAGATAAGCCTGCTCATCAATACCATATTCGCTTCTTTCCTCATTACGGGCAGCGTGTCGTGGCTTTACTATGCAGACCGATTGATGGAATTTCCCGCCGGTCTCCTGGGCGTGGCGCTGGGCACGATATTGCTTCCCTCTTTGTCCCGGCATTATGCCGACAATAGTACTGAAGAATATTCCCGCCTGCTGGATTGGGGTTTGCGCCTGACCATGCTGCTAACGCTGCCTGCCGCGCTGGCATTGGCACTGCTTGCCGCCCCGCTTATCGCCACATTGTTTTATCACGGAGAATTTTCCGCCAACGACGTCTGGATGACGCGTAATGCACTCGTGGCTTACAGCGCGGGGCTTTCGGGAATGATTTTGATCAAGGTACTGGCTCCCGGATTCTATGCGCGGCAGAATATCAAAACGCCGGTGAAAATTGCCCTCATTACCCTTGTCGCGACCCAACTGATGAATCTCGCGTTTATCATCCCCTTGCGTCATGCCGGGCTGGCGCTCGCCATCGGGTTGGGCGCGTGCCTCAACGCCGGGCTGCTCTACTATAAATTGCGCAGCCATCAGATCTACCAACCCCAGCCAGGCTGGAGAATTTTCATGGTCAAGATACTTGCCGCACTCGTTACGATGGGTGTCGTGCTATGGTTTATGTCAGGCAGCGACGCATCATGGTTGACGATACCCACTATCGAACGCGCAGCCCGGTTGACAGGGGTGGTTGCAATGGGTGCAGCAAGTTATTTTGCCATGCTATGGCTGCTGGGTTTCCGCGTCAAGGATTTCGCGCGGCGCGACACGACTTGAGTCGGAACCAGACTGAAGTAAAGCGCTGCCAGGAAAGCGAGGGTAAATATTTCAACAGCCCGTATCGCCTGGAGGGGAGAAACTGCGCCTTGCATTAGAAAAGAGTTGCATTTTAAACCCGGATTCGCCATATAATAGCGGCGGTTTACCCATGCCGACAGGCAAAGATAAATTTAAAATATTTGACTATGAATCACTCCCCCTATTCCAAATTTCCCGGTTTGTTGATGTTGCTGCTGGGATTTCTTCTTGCCGGTTGCGCCACGACCAATCAGAACACTACGGCCAAGAGCACAACGGCCGACGGCATCGTGGCTAACAGCGCAGCGATTGATAAAGCACCCGCTGATAACATACCGGCACCGGCTGACAGCGTTTCGGATAATGGCGCCACAGCCAAGCGTGCCGCAATGGACAGCGCTTCGGACAATAGCA
>Ga0134128_10004730_pt1 | contig 16612 bp, 12 predicted proteins | sample KB31754_FD_96462 | JGI IMG/M metagenome (GOLD analysis project Ga0134128, IMG submission 96462) | Terrestrial soil microbial communities with excess Nitrogen fertilizer from Kellogg Biological Station, Michigan, USA - KB3-175-4 | ecosystem: Environmental > Terrestrial > Soil > Unclassified ...
CCGTAAATGTGCTTGGGGTAGACGGGGTAGTACATGGACATGTTGGTGTCCTGCTGGTAATTCGGGCCGGTGTAGTTGACCTCCACCGTGTGCGCGTCCAGTGCCTTGACTTCTTCCTTGATGAACTCATTGGGGCCCGGCTTGCCGAAGACGAAGTTGTAGGTGAAGGCGACGTCGTCGGCCGTGAACGGCTTGCCGTCGCTCCAGGTCACACCCTTGCGCAGCGTATAGGTGGCCGTGGCACCGGCGTTGGAATACACCACTTTTTCGGCCAGGTGCGGTTCCAGCTTGCCGCCGTTGCGGGTGGAAACGCGGAACAGGGTCTCGTAGAAGAAGCCGATGCCGGGGCCGCCGTCGCCGCCGCCGTTGGCGTTGAAGTTCTCCGGGAACTGGTTCGACGCACCGGCGTCGGCGCCCAGGGTCAAAATCCCGTCACCGGCCTGCCCGCCGGCCACCGCGCCCTTGCAGCCGACCATGGTCAGCGCCGAGCCCGCAATGATCGCGCCCAGAAAATTCCTGCGTCCAAAATCCTTCATGTTCTTGCCTTTCAAGGGAATTTATTGAAGTTGGTAAAACGTGAAATGTCTTAGTGTGAAACCAGTTCGCCGGATGTCCCCGCCTGGGCCTCGTCCTCCACGAGCCAGCACGCGGACTGGCGCCCGCCGAGTTCCAGGAGCGCCGGCTCCTGGCTCAGGCAACGGTCCATGACAGCCGGGCAGCGGGCGGCGAACCGGCAGCCGCCATGCGTTTTGCTGTTGTCCATGCCGGTGCCGGCGGCAGCCTCGGAGGGGATGGCCACTCCGGAACCCTTGAACCGTGCGGGGTTGGGCGCAGCGGCCAGCAGCAGCTTGGTGTAGGGGTGCTTCGGGTTGGCGATGACTTCTTCGGTGGGCCCGGACTCCACGATGACCCCGCCATACATGACCGAAATCCGGTCGGAGAGGTAGCGGGCGCTGGCGATGTCGTGGGTGATGTACATGACCGCCATGCCTTCCTCCTCGCGCAGGTCCTTGAGCAGGTTCAGCACGTCAAGGCGGATGGAGGCGTCCAGCATGGAGGTGGGCTCGTCGGCCAGGATGACACTGGGTGAGACGGCCAGCGAACGTGCAATGGCAATCCGCTGGCGCTGGCCGCCGGACAGGTCGGTGGGGTAGCGGTCAATGTAGGCCTCGGCCGGTGACATGCTGACGCGTTCAAGGAGTTCCAGCGACTTTTGCCGCACGTCCTTGCGTCCCTTGGCCAGTCCGTGGATTTTCAGCACGCGGCCCAGGATGTAGCTGATCTTCTTTAGCGAATTCAGGGAGGCAAACGGGTCCTGAAAGATCAGCTGGACGTTGTTGAAGTATTCGCGCTCGTGGCGGGGGGAGACCTTGATCGGCTCGCCGCGGAAGAACACCTCGCCCCCGGTCTGCTTGTAGATCAGGGAGAAGACCCGGGCAATGGTGGTCTTGCCGGAGCCGGACTCCCCCACCAACGCCATGATCTCGCCGGCGTAGAGCTTCAGGTCCACGCCGTCCAGTGCTTTGATGGTCTTGCGGTCCCCGCCCACGTGGACGTCGAAGTGCAAGGCGAGGTTGCGTGCTTCCAGGACTGGGACTTGTTCGGTCGTCTCAGGCATTGAGTGCCTCCTTTGCTGGTTCCAGGGTTTCCTGCGTGAGCAGGTGGCAGGCTGCCCGGCCGCCGGGGATGTCCAGCAGGGCGGGGATTTCGCTTTCACAGCGGGCAATCTTTTGGGAGCACCGCGGCGCAAAGGCGCATCCCTGCGGCAGGTTCAGCAGGTTCGGCGGCGAGCCGGGAATGCCGGTGAGCTTGCGGACGGGTTCGGTCAGCGGAGGGAAGGCGTTGCGCAGCCCCTGCGTGTACGGATGCCGCGGTGCCTCATACATTTGCGCCGCCGTGCCCACCTCCACGATCTTGCCGCCGTACATGATGGCGATCCGGTCGGAAATTTCCAGCAGCAGGGACAGGTCGTGCGTGACAAAGGCAATGGCGAAGCCCAGCTTTTCCTGCAGTTCCAGCACCTTGGCGAGGATCTGGCGCTGCATGACGACGTCGACGGCGGTGGTCGGTTCATCCATCAGCACCAGTTCCGGGTCGCAGGCCAGCGACAGGGCAATGAGGGCCCGCTGCTGCATGCCGCCGGAGAGCTCGTGCGGGAACGCGTTGATGCGGTGTGAGGGGATGCCCACCATCTGCAGGAGTTCCTCGGCACGGGCAGTCGCCGTCGTCTTCGTCAGGGAACTGTCATGGGCCAGGAGCACATCCAGGAACTGGGCCTTCAACCGGCTCACCGGGTTCAGGCACGCCATGGCGCTCTGCATGACGATGGAGATGCCGCTCCAGCGGTAGTCCACCAGCTGCTCTTCGGAAAGCTGTGTCAGGTCAACCGGTTCCTTGCCCTTGGCGTGGAAAACCACCTGGCCGGCGCTGGTCACCGCTGGCGCCCGCTGCAGCCGGCCCAGGGCGGCCAGCAAGGTGGACTTGCCCGACGCCGACTCCCCGGCAATGCCGAGGATCTCACCGCGGTGCAGGGTGATGTTGATGTCGTCGCAGGCCCGGATGTTCCCAGCTTCGGTGACATAGTCCACGCACAGGCCCTTGGCTTCCAGCAGGGGCGGGGAGGTGGCAATGCGGTGGGCAATTTCAGCCACTGTTTCCAGTTTCATGCCATCGCTCCGATCTTGGGCTGCCCGGCGGCATCCTGGCGCTTCTTCTGCTTGAGGAACTTGCGCATCAGGGTCATGCGCTTGGAGCTCAGCGTGGGGTTGGTGACTTCGTCAAGGCCGAAGTTGATCATGGTGGTGGCAAAGCCGATCAGGGCCAGGCAGACGCCGGGAGGGCCAAACCACCACCACTGGCCGTTGAACAGGGCGTTCTGGGTGGTGGCGTAGTTGATCATCAGGCCCCAGCTGGGCTCGGCGGCGCTGCCAATGCCCAGGAAGGCCAGGGAGGCCTGCATGCCCACACCTGCCGCGATCAGGCGCAGGAACATGGGGGAAATGATGCCCGAAAGGTGCGGCAGGACTTCCACCAGGATGACGCGCAGGGGATGCTCGCCGATGGTGCGCAGGGCGGCTGTGAAGTCACGGCCGCGCAGGGACATGGCCTGGGCGCGGATGGCGCGGGCACCGCCGGTCCATTCCAGCCCGCCGATGATGATGGAGACCAGGAGGACGTTTGCGTTCTGCAGGAGTCCGGCGATCATGAACAGGATGGCGAAGGACGGGATGTTCTGGACCACCAGGATGACGCCGTTGAGGAACCTGTCCACGGCCCCTCCGGAGAAGCCGGCGATGGTGCCGATGACCACGGACAGCGCCGTGCCGATGACGGCGGAAATCAAGCCAACCAGCATGGAGCTGCGCGCCCCGTAGAGCAGCCAGGAGAGAGCATCCTGTCCGGAGCTGGTGGTGCCCATCCAATGGCTGGCCGAGGGCGCCTAGCCCATGGCGTTGCCGTCAAACATGTACGGGGTCCAGCCCAGCACGTGCTCGCTGAACGACTGCCCCACGGCGGCGGCGAACAGGAAGAATCCCATGATGACAAGGCCGATCTGGACCTTGCGCAGGGACATGAATCTGGCGAACATGGCTTATTTCTCCTTCGTCCGCGGATCGAGCAGCACGTATACGGAGTCAGCGATGAAGTTGAAGACCAGGCTGACCAGGATGATGAGCAGCATGACGCCCTGCATGACGGGGTAGTCGCGCGTGCCCTGGGCGGCGAAGAGCAGGCTGCCCACGCCGGGGTAGATGAAGACGCTTTCGGCCAGGATCACCGCCGTCAGCGACGCCCCGATGGACTGGGCCAGGCCGGTGAAGTTGGGCAGCAGTGCGTTGCGCGCTGCATAGTTGCGCAGCACCTTGTTGGGCTTGAGGCCCTTGGCCCGCGCCAGCTGCACGTAGTCCTCGTTGACCGTGGTGATCATCATGTTGCGCATGGTGAACATCCAGTTGGCGAAGCCCACCAGCACCAGCGTGGCCATGGGCAGGATGGAATAGATGGCCACACTGGTCAGGAACGTGGGATCAAGCAGGTTGATGGCCAGGCTTTCGTTGTAGGCGCCTTGGGGCGGCAGCCAACCGTTCTTGTAGCTGATGAACCAGACCAGCAGCAGGCCCAGCCAGAAGGCCGGGATGGAACTGAAGAACATGGCGATCGGGGTGACGATTGAGTCAAGCCTGCGCCCGGGCTTCCAGCCCAGCTTCGCGCCGGCCCAGGTACCAATGATCCAGCCAATGATGGTGGAGAAGATCGCAAGGTACAGCGTCCACGGGAGGGCGCGGCCAATGAGGTCGGCCACGGGGACCGGGTAGTACTGGATGGACAGGCCCAAGTCCCCTTGGAGGGTTTGGACCAGGTAGTGCCAGAACGCCACCAACACGTTTTGGTTTGGATCGCCGTAGCGGGCGTAGATCTGTGCCAGCGCATAGGGGCTGGGCATGTTGCCCGTCTTGGCAACGATGCTTTGGATCATCTGGTCCGCGGGGTTGCCCGGCATGAAGCGGGGCAGCATGAAGTTGGCCACCAGGGAGATAAAAGCCACGATCAGGTAGGTGACGAGCCGCTTGCCCAGGTACTTGAATCCTTGGACCCGAGCCTTGTAGGAGAACCTGGGCCGCTTCTTTACTTCCAGGTCCGGCTCAGGCCCCTTATCCAAGGGCGGATGATCTTGTACATCAATGGACATATTTACCTCCCAAGTTTTCGTGGATTGTGAGCTACGATACATCAAATTTCAAATAAACAACACATACTTCATTCGATTACTTGAAGAATAGTGCATTCTTTTTTCGAACATCAAATAAAGCTTGCCTGCAACGCTGGCATCTGGAGCGAAAAAGTGGTTGCATTGATGATGCTAGCTTAAGCGCCTAAGTGATGTCTGCCACTAGCACATATGCTTCTTGTAGGAAGATCCCCCAGCAGTAGAACCCACGCCCCCGAAAGGTGAGCCCCCATGCATGACAACCACAGCTTGATCGAGAACCGGTTACAGCGAGTCCTGAAGGAACGGATTGTTCCGTCCATCTACACCCCGGTGGCCGGTCTTGGGATGACTGCATGGCATGTGGACGGCGGCATGGGCGAGCCCGTGGACCCCGCCGTCGCCCTGCCCGGCGGCGACACCGCCGCGAAGGCTGCGGCCGGCGTGGAGTACGTGCCGTTTGCCGTGGGCGAGGAATGGGGTCCGGCCTGGGGCACCAGCTGGATCCACATCACCGGCACCGTGCCGGCGGAGGCTGCCGGCGCCAAGGTGGAAATGGTCATCGACCTGGGCTGGGACGGGCATTCCCCCGGCTTCCAGGCAGAGGGGCTGGCCTACAACCCGGACGGCAGCGTCATCAAGGCACTGAACCCGTTCAACTCCTGGCTGCCGGTCACGGACAAGGCCGCCGGCGGCGAGAAGATCGACTTTTACCTGGAGGCGGCCGCCAACCCGCTGATCCTTGACCACAACCCGTTTGTCCCCACCGAGCTCGGCGAGAAGTCCACGGCCGGCAACCAGCCGCGCTACAAGGTGGCCAGGGCCGACATCAACATTTTCAACACCGAGGTGTGGGAGCTGGTCCAGGACCTGGAAGTCCTGCACCAGCTCCAAAACGAGCTGGACCTGGGGAACCCGCGCCGCTGGGACATTCTGTACGCCCTGGAGCACGCGCTCGACGCCGTCTCCCTCACCGACATTCCCGGCACGGCCGCCGCGGCCCGCCAAAAACTGGAAAAGGTGCTGGCCCAGCCCGCCAACGCCAGCGCCCACCAGCTGACGGCGATCGGCCACGCCCACATTGACTCGGCCTGGCTCTGGCCGGTGCGCGAGACTGTCCGCAAGGTGGCCCGGACCAGCTCCAACATGGTGAACCTGCTCGCCGAATACCCTGACATGCAGTTCGCCATGTCCTCCGCCCAGCAGTATGAATGGATCAAGGAACAGCGCCCCGAGGTCTTTGCCAAGGTCAAGGCTGCCGTGGAAGAGGGCCGCTTCATCCCGGTGGGCGGCATGTGGGTGGAGTCGGACACCAACATGGTCGGCTCCGAGGCCATGGCCCGCCAGTTCACCTATGGCCAGCGCTTCTTCCGCGAGAATTTTGGCATCCAATGCGAGGAGGTCTGGCTGCCGGACTCCTTCGGCTACTCCGCAGCCCTCCCCCAGATCGTCAAGCAGGCCGGCGCCAAGTGGTTCCTGACGCAGAAGATCTCCTGGAATACTGTCAACAAGTTCCCCCACCACACTTTTAACTGGGAGGGCATCGACGGCACCCGCGTGTTCACCCACTTCCCGCCCGTTGACACCTACAACTCGGACCTTTCCGGAGGACAGCTGGCCCACGCCGTGCGCAACTTCCGTGACAAGGGCGCCTCCAACCATTCCCTGGCCCCCTTTGGCTGGGGCGACGGCGGAGGCGGACCCACCCGCGAAATGATCGCCCGCGCCCGCCGCACCAAGGACCTGGAAGGCTCCCCGCAGGTCACCATCCAGACCCCCAAGGAATTCTTCACGGCGGCCGAGGCGGAGTACTCCAACGCCCCGGTCTGGAAGGGTGAGCTCTACCTGGAGCTGCACCGCGGCACCTACACCTCGCAGACGCTGACCAAGCAGGGAAACCGCCGCAACGAGCACCTGCTGCGCGAAGCGGAACTGTGGAGCGCCACGGCCGCCGCCCGCGGCCTGGTCGACTACCCCTACGAGGAACTGGACCGCATCTGGAAGCTGGTGCTCCTCCACCAGTTCCACGACATCCTGCCCGGCTCCTCCATCGCCTGGGTGCACCGCGAAGCCGCCGAGCGCCACGCCGAAATGACGGCGGACCTGAATGCGATCATCACCCGCGCCCAGGAGGCACTGTCCACAGTTGCGGCAGGCCAGGAGAACCTTGTGTTCAACGGCTCGCCGTTCGCCCGCCACGGCATCGCCGCCTTCTCGGCCGGCGTCCCGGCCGCAGCCCAGGCCCCTGTGACGGTCACGCGCGACGGCGGCGCAACCGTCGTCGACAACGGCCTGGTCACGGTGACTTTCGGCGCGGACGGCGTCATCACCTCCATGGTGGACGTAGCGGCGGGACGCGAAGTGGTCCCTGCCGGCCAGGGCGCCAACCTGCTCCAGCTGCATGCCGACTTCCCGAACATGTGGGACGCCTGGGACATCGACGAGTTCTACAAGAACACCGTCACCGACGTGCGCGAACTGGATTCTCTGGAGACGGCAACCGAGAACGACGGCACCGTGGTGGTCACCATCGCGCGCTCCTTCCGCAACTCCAAGGCGGTCCAGGAGGTACGGATCGCCCCGGACTCAAAGACCATCACGGTCCGCAACACCATCGACTGGCACGAACAGGAAACCCTGCTCAAGGCGGCGTTCCCCATCGACGTGCACGCCGATTCGGCCCGCTACGAAACCCAATACGGCCACATCACCCGCCCGACGCACGAGAACACCTCCTGGGACAGCGCCCGCTTCGAGGTCTGCGCACACCGCTGGGTCCACGTCAGCGAGCCGGGCTTCGGCGCGGCCGTGGTCAACGATTCCACGTACGGCCACGACGTTTCCCGCCACCTGGGCGATGACGGTTCCAGCTACACCACGGTGCGCCTCTCCCTGCTGCGCGGGCCGAAGTTCCCGGACCCGGAAACAGACCAGGGCAGGCACCAGCTCACGTACGCGTTCGTCGTCGGGGCCGAGGTGTCCGACGCCGTTGCCGCCGGTTACGCGCTAAACCTTCCCGAGCGCGCGCTTAGGGGGGCCCCGGTTGCGCCGCTGGTCACCACCAGCTCCCCGGCAGCCCTGGTGGAGGCCGTGAAGATGGCAGACGACCGCAGCGGCGACGTGATCGTGCGCCTGTACGAGCCCCTCGGCGCCCGCGCCAAGGTCACGCTCAACACCTCCTTCCAGGTGCTCTCCGCCGAGGAAAACAATCTTCTCGAGCAGCCGTACGGCGCGGGCACCCTCACCGTGACCGACGGCGCCGACGGCGGCAAGACCCTTTCCGTGGCGCTGCGCCCGTTCCAGATCACCACCCTCCGCCTGAAGAAAGGCACCCAGTGACCGGCTCCCCGCGCACCTTCGACGCCGCCTTTAACCAGGTCCGGCAGCAGCCGCTGCGCTGGGGCGTCAACTACACCCCCAGCGACAGCTGGTTCCACTCCTGGCAGGACTTCAACATTGACTCGGTCAAGGCGGACATGGAATCCATCGCCTCCATCGGCCTGGACCATGTGCGGATTTTCCCGCTGTGGCCGCTGCTGCAGCCCAACCGGTCCCTGATCCGCCCCGAGGGCATCGCCGACGTCGGCAAGGTGGTGGACGCGGCCGCGGAATTCGGCTTGGATGTTTCCGTGGACGGGCTGCAGGGGCACCTCTCCAGCTACGACTACCTGCCGTCCTGGGTCACCAGCTGGCACCGCCGCAACATCTTCACCGACCCCGACGTCATTGCCGCGGAGGCCGAACTGGTCACGGCACTTGCCACCGAAGTCACCTCCCGGCCCAACGTGCTCGGAATGACGCTGGGCAACGAGACGAACCAGTTCGCGGTGGCCCGCCACCCGGAAAAGCACGTCACCACGCCGGCGCAGATGGGCGAATGGATCAACACGCTCATCTCCTCCGTGAAGAAGGTGTGGCCGGCCGGCATGCACCAGCACAGCTTTGACGACAACGTCTGGTTCATCGACTCCTCCCCCGTGACGCCGCGCCATGCGGCCTCCCTGGGCGACTCCACCACGGTGCATTCGTGGGTGTTCACGTCCGTGGCTCAGCTGTTCCCGGCGGGCCACCCCGCCAGGACGCTCTTTGCCGACTACCTGGTGCAGCTGGCCGACGCCTGGGCCGACAACCCCGGCCGGCCCATCTGGCTGCAGGAGATCGGCGCACCGTACCCGGCCGTTCCCAAAGCTGAGGCAGCCGACTTCCTGGAGGCCAGCCTGCGCCCGTCCCTGGACACCCCGAACCTGTGGGGCGTCACCTGGTGGTGCTCGCATGACGTCAGCCGCAAGCTGGCCGACTTCCCGGAGCTGGAATACACCCTGGGCCTGTTGGACTCGGACCGCAAGGTCAAGCCCGCGGGGCGCCGCCTGGCCGAGCTGATAGCCGCGGAAAAGCTCAACCCGACACCGCTGCGCCAGCGCGGCACTGCCCTGTCCTTCGACCCGGGGGACGAGTCAACGGGAATCGGCCGGTCCGTGACGGACCCGTCCGGGGAGGTGTTTGCCGCCTGGCTGGAACTGGCGGCCCGCGGCGAAAAGCCCGCCCTGGTGCGTGAATCGAAACTGGCGGACACGGCCCACCTGGCCGGACGCGGCATCACCAACGTTGTCACTGCCGGGCAGCTGGGTGCCCAGGCGGCCGGCACAGGCGCTGTCCCGGTGGTCAGCGAAGCAAACATATGGAACGAAACGGTGGAAGCATGAGCAAACTGAACATTGTCCCCCTCCCGACTTCGGTAGTTGAGCACCACGGCTTCACGGCCGTCCCCGAGGCATTCAGCGTGTCCTCCTTTACGCCGCTGGGCACCTGGCTGAACCGGGCGCTGGAGGACTGGCTGGATGCCCGCATCCAGGCGGTCCCGGCCAATCAGTCCGGCGGTGAAGAGGGCTGGCTGCGCATCACCGAGGACGCTGCCCTGCAGGAGGGCGCATACACGCTGGCCGTCAACCCGACGGGAATCGCAATCGAGGCTGCAGGTTCCGCCGGCATCATCAATGCAGCCCAGACACTGCGCCAACTGGTGGGTACTCGGGGCTTCAGCACGGCACCCCGGCGGGGCACCGGCGTCGAACTTCCCAACGTCACCATCACCGATGAGCCAAGCTTCTCTTTCCGCGGGGTGCACCTGGACGTGTCGCGGCACTTCATGCCCCTGGATGAACTGCTGCGGTTCATCGACCTGGCCGCCGCGCACAAGCTCAACGCACTGCACCTGCACCTCACGGACGACCAGGGCTGGCGCATGGACATTCCGGCGTTCCCGCGGCTGCGGGACGTCTCCTCATGGCGCAGCGACACCATGGCCGTTTACACGGAGGACGGCCGGTTCATGACCGGGCGCCCGCACGGCGGCTGCTACTCGATCCAGGAACTGCGCGACGCCGTCGCGTATGCCCGCGAGCGCGGGGTGACCATCATTCCGGAGATTGACCTGCCCGGGCACTCGGTGGCGGCCATTGCCGCCTACCCGCAGCTGGGCGTCGACGCGCCGGACGTCCAGGTGTGGACCGGGTGGGGCGTGAACGACTGCATACTGGACCCTTCGGACTACACGTTGGACTTCTTCCGCACCGTGCTGGACACCGTGATGGACGTCTTTGACTCCCCCATCATCCATATTGGCGGCGACGAGGTTCCCTACGAACGCTGGCACGCCTCCGACACCGTGCGGCAGCGCGCGGCGGAGCTGGGCCTGGAATCGGTGGAGCTGCTGCACGGCTGGTTCCTGGGCCAGCTCGCCGCGCATGTGGAGGCCCGGGGGCGCCGCGCCGGCGTGTGGCACGAGGCCGTCAGCCCCACCATGCCGCAGACCGCAGTGGTCAACGCCTGGGGCGGGCTGGACACCGTGGTGCACAGCCTGTCGGCAGGATACGACACCACCATTTCCTGCTGCTCGCACCTGTACCTGGACTACCGCGAAAATGACGATCCCCGCGAGCCCAGCGGCTGCAGCCCCCTGCTGTCCACGGAAAAGCTGTACAACTTTGAGCCGCTGGAACCGCGCGTGCTGGCGGCTGCCCAGGCCGGAGGTGCTGCGATCACAGGCATTCAGGCGCAGGTCTGGACGGAGTACCTGGACACCCGCGAGATCCGCGACTACAACACCTACCCGCGCCTGAGCGCCTTCGCCGAGCTGGCGTGGAGCCGGGACCGCGACTATGGGGACTTTGTGGAGCGGCTCGAGGACGGGCACCTGGACCGGCTGGCGGCTGCAGGGGTGGACTTCCGGCCGCTGGCCGGCCCGCACGCCTGGCAGGAACGCCCGGACATCGCGGCCAAGGCCGGGCGCTGAGGGCGGGGCGCAGCCAGTTATGAGGACGCAGACCGTACCCGCCGTGCAGCAGTGGAAGGACCGCGACGGCCGGTGGCCGGGCGTGCCGGGACCCTGGGTTCCCGCGTCGCGGCCGCGTGTGGTGGTGGCGGCGCGGGATGCGCCCTTGTTGGGGGAACTGGCTGCGCTCCTGTCCGGGGAACTTGCAGGGGAACGTGCAGGGGAAGCCGCAGGGGAAGCCGCCGGGGAAGCCGGTCCGGCGGCCCCTGCACTTTCCCGAGCCCCGTCCGGCCCCGCCCAACCCGGCGACATCGAGCTGCGCCTCGAGCCGCTGGCCGATGCGGGCCTCACCGCCGGGCAGCTGGCCGAGGCCTACCGGCTGACGGCCGGACCAGTCCTGACCATCACGGCCCCCGCCGTGGCGGGCCTGTATTACGGCACCCGGACGCTGCTGCAGCTGCTACGCAGCGGGACTGCGCCCACCGGCACCATCACCGACTGGCCCGCGTTCGAACAGCGCGGCGTCATGGTTGATGTCGGCCGCAAATACTTCTCGCCAGAATGGCTGAAGCGTCTCATTGAAAACATGGGCTGGCTGAAGCTGAACCATCTCCACCTGCACCTGAACGACAACGTTGGTGTTGGCCTGGAATGCGCCAGCCACCCGGAAATTGTCAGCGAAAAGCACCTCTCCTACGCGGACCTGGACGGCATCCTGGCCGTCGCGGCCACCCACCACGTCACGGTCGTGCCCGAGTTCGACACCCCGTCCCATGCGGCCGCCATCCTGGCCCGGCACCCCGAACTGGCCATCACGGACCGCCACGGGACCGTTGAAAAAGACAAGCTCAATGTCGCCAACGCGGCGGCCCGGACCCTGGCGGCCGACGTCGTGCTGGAATGGGCGGACCGCTTCCCCGGGCCGTACTTCCACCTGGGCGGCGACGAATTCTTTGCCGCCCCCTGGGAGCCGGCCGGGCACCAGGACCCGCTGCGCTACCCCGGCCTGGCCGCCTGGGCACGGGCGGAAACCGGCAACCCGGGCAGCACGGCAGTGGACGGGTACACGCTCTACCTCAACCAGCTCAGCGCCCTGCTCCGGTCCGCAGGGAAACGGGCCCGGGTCTGGAACGACCACGTCCACCCCGGCGCTGGCGGTGTCCCGTTGGACCCGGAGGTGGACGTGGAATGCTGGATCCGCTGGAATGCCGGGTTCCCTGGCGCCAGGGACTTCCACCGCGCCGGCCACCGCCTTGTGAACCGCAACGGCGACCACTTGTACTTTGTGCTGTCCTCCGACTCGGTCCCGCCCACCACGGGCAGGAAGTCCGCCGAGGGCGTGTACGAGTTGTGGCACCCCCGCCTTTTCATGGGGGCGGCCGGCGGCCTGCTCGACGACGAGCTGGACGCGTCGGTGCCCGTTGCCGGGGCGGTCATGTCGATCTGGTGCGACTACCCTGACGCCCTGACGGAGGCGGAAGTGGCGGATCAAACCCTTGACTGGTTCCGGTCCCTGTCCCAGCAGCTCTGGGGATCGCCGAAGCCCTGTGGCACATTTGCCGAATTCAGCACGCTGTTTCCGGCCGTCGGAACCGCCCCGCAGTAGCACCCGGTGGCCGAGCAGCGAGCCCGGTGGTCGAGCAGCGAGCTCTGCGAGCGCGTCGAGACCAAGGATTCCGACAAGCTCAATCACCGCCCGCCCCGCATTCTCCGCAGCAAGACCGCATGCCTGATGACAGGGTGGAAATCCGGGAGCGCCACATTGCCCGCAAGATGTGGTGGAGCGTCAGGCGAAAAGCGGTAAAAGGTGGTGGAGCGTTGCCGGAAAAACCGCAAAAGGTGATGGAGCGTCAGAGGGGGCGTTGGGGGCCGATCAACGGCCGGCCCCTTCCACGGTGGAGTCGCGCACCACCAGTTGCGGCGTTGGCATTTGCACATCCTCCGGCGTGGTCCCGGCCATGAGTTCCAGCAGGCTCCGGGCGGCCTCCGCCCCCATCACCGTGGGGTCCCGGCGCAGCGCGGTCAGCTGCGGGCGGATGGCGGTCCAGATGATGTTGTCCTCCCACGCCACCACGGCCATGTCCCGCGGCACGTCCAGGCGGTGCGCATTGAAGGTGGCCAGCCCTGCCAGCGCCAGGACCTCGTTGTCGTAGATGATGGCCGTGGGCCGCTCAGGCAGGGCCAGGATCTCCTCCGTGGCCTCCATGCCGGAATGCTCGGAGTAGTCCGTGAGGTAGCTGCTGTGCGCCCTGATGCCAAGCTTTTTTGCGGCGGCTGCGAAGGCTTCCACGCGGCGGCGGGTGTGCAGGAGGTCATTGATGCCGGCCACGTGGGCGATGTCGGTGTGGCCCTGTCCGGCCAGGTGCTGCACCAGCACGGTCATGGCGGCTGCATCGTCCACGCCCACAAAGGGCAGCCCAAAGCCCGGCGTGCCGCCAATGGCCACGGCGGGCAGCCCCAAACCTTTCAGCTGTTGGGGGCGGGTGTCGCTGGTGCGCGGGTCAACCACAAAGACCCCGTCCACGCGGCGTTCGGACCACCAGCGCTGGTAGGTTTCCTGCTCCTGCTCCAGCGTTTCCACGATCTGCAGCACCAGCGCCTGGGATTCGGCATTGATGACGGATTCTATTCCGGCGATGAGCCGGAGGAAGAAGGAATCGTTGCCCAGCCCGTCCCTGCCGCGGGCCAAGACGAGCCCCACGGCCCCGGCCCGTGCGCCGGACAGGGCGGCGGCGGCCACATTGCGGCGCCAGCCCAGCTTCTCCGCAGCCTCATGGACGCGTGTGACGGTGGCCGGTGAGACGCCGCCCTTGCCGTTGAGGGCAAAGGAAACAGCCGCCTCGGACAGTCCGGTAACCTGGGCGATCTGGCGCATGGTGGGCCGGGACATGGATTCCTTTGTGAGCTGGATGGCCGGACGCCGAAAATGACGACGATTAGCTACCCATTTTATCCGATGCCGCCCTCCGGCTCCGCGCCGCCCTCCGGGACCGCCGTGGGTGCCGTGTAGCCTTCCGGGAGCCGGGGCACGGCGGCCCCGGGGTCGCCCACGTACACGCAGGCGGATGCCAGCCGGGCGCCAGTGCCCCTGAAGTCAACCCGCAGCCGGCCCCCGGAGGTGGGCTCCACCTGGTGGATGCGGCGGATGCCCACGGTCCGGCCCGCCGCCACCTCCCGTCCGTCCACGGACACGGCATGGTGGGAGATGTGCTGGCCTCCGGCCAGCTCCTCCACCAATTCAACGTGCGTGAATGCCACCCGCTCGGGCAGCGTCAACGTGGCCACGCCGCCGTCGTGCTCCACCACCGCCTCGACGCGCCCGGAGAACCTCCGGTCCAGCTCAGCCCGCCACGCGTCCACGGTGTGCCGGTCTGCCTCAGGGATCAGCCCGCGCCGGTCCGGAGCCAGGTTCAGCAGCAGGTTCGCCCCCATCCCCACCGAGCGGTAGAAGATGGCGAGCAGGTGCTCCACGGACTTCGCTTCGTCACCGGCATTCCAGAACCAGCCACGGCGGATCGAAACATCGCACTCCGGCGGCAGGTAGGCGGGGGATCCCAGCCCGGTGGCCGCGTCCGTGTACTGGTCATTGTCCGTGTGTGCCACAACATACTGGACCGGGTCGCTGGCCAGCCCGTCCTCATTGCCCACACAGCGGATGGTCGGGTGCCCCATGTTGAAGATCGTGGCCTCCGGCTGGTGCTGGCGGACGACGGCGGCAATCCGGTCCCAGTCGTAGCTGCGGCCAGCGGAGCCCGCCCCGTCAAACCAAAGTTCCATGAGCGGGCCATAGCCGGTGCACAATTCCGTCAGCTGCCGGACGTAAAAGTCGTCGTACTCCTCCGGGTCGCCGTAGCACGCCGCGTTGCGGTCCAACGGGGAAAGGTAGAGGCCAAAGCCCATCCCGGCACGGGCACACGCACGCGAGACTTCAAGGACCATGTCGCCCCGCCCGCCCCGCCACGGGGAGGCAGCCACGGAATACCCCGTGGTTTCCGTGGGCCAGAGGCAAAAACCGTCATGGTGCTTCGCCGTCAAAACCAGGTACCGGGCTCCCGCAGCCCCTGCGGCTGCCACCCAGTTGTCGGCGTCGAAGCCGGACGGGTCAAAGCTGGCCGCGGGCAGCGTCCCGTCACTCCATTCCAACCCCGCAAAGGTGTTGACACCAAAATGAACGAACACCCCCAGCCCCAACTCCTGCCAGCGAAGCTGCGCCGCGGTCGGCACCATCGAAGCCATGGTCGGGCCCCTTTCAGTTGGTCCCAGGGCGGCGGCAGCCCCGCCGCCCTGATAATCATCGAGCGTGAATTGCCCGCCGCGCCCGCCCCACCAGGTCAAGGCTGGTGGCGTCAAGTTCCTGGGCGCCGCCGCCGGGTCCGGCCGGGTGCTGGTCCACGAACGGTTCACGGGCCGAGAGGTGCACGGCGTCCACGCCCGCCGCCACCAGTGCGCCAATGTCCTGGATGCGAACGCCGCCGCCGGCCATGATCTGCACGCCGTCGGGCCCGTTGGAGGCCATGGCGGCCAGCACGGCGAGCCCGTCAATGCTCCGCACCGCACCGCCGGAGGTCAGCACGCGGCCCACCCCGCGCCCGGCCAGCCTGTCCAGCTGCCCCAGCGGGTCGGCGCAGGCGTCCAGCGCCCGGTGGAACGTCACGGGCAGCCCGTCCGCGGCCTCAACCCACTGTTCCAGCGCGGCCAGGTCGATGGTCCGCGCGGCCGTCAACGCCCCCACCACCACGCCGTGGACGCCGGCGGCCTTCAGCAGCCGGATTTCCCGGCACATGGTGTCCACCTCCTCGGCGCTGTACACGTAGCCTCCCGCGCGCGACCGCACCAGGGCGTGCACAAATCCCGCCCGGCCGGCCGATTCCAGCACGGCCTCCACGGTCCCCTGCGACGGCGTCAACCCGCCCATGCGCAGCGCCGTGCACAGTTCCACCCGCGCGGCTCCCCCGGCCGCCGCGGCCCGTGCCCCGGCCGCGTCCTGGACGGCTATTTCCAGCTGGGCAGTTGCCTGCACCGCGGTGCCATGCACCGCAGGGCCATGCACCGCAGGGCCATGCACGACGGCGGCGCCCGGGCCTGGTGCGCCCGTCACCGGCGGTGCACCACGGCGGCCAGGGCGGGGATGGCGCCGTCGTCGGTGAACGGGAAAACTCCCCCGGCCAGGTGGGAGTGGCCCAAGCGCAGCAGGTCCTGGTCCACGCCGCCGGGCGTCAGGGCCAGCTTCCAGCCGGCAGCCGCTGCAAAGAGTTCCGGCTCCAGGTAGCCAATCTTCACCACGATCACCTCGAATTCTGCCGGGTCCAGGCCCAGCTGGCTGAAGTCGCTGATGTGGTGGAACGGTTTGCGCCGCTCGGTCAGGATGGCGAACACATTGCCCACCTGGATGACCGCCTGCGTGCCCGCCGTGGGGTCGCCTTCGGTGATCGAGTAAACAGTGCCGCGCAGCCTGACAGGCCCGTGCGCGTTGCTGTCGACCCGGGCACCGGCCTCCAGATCCACGGCTCCCCCGACTCCCGCCGCCACGGCCTGCGCCACGGCTCCGGCGTCGATGCGCCAAGCATCGCCGGTGTCGGCGGCGAACGACTGGCGCAGCGATTCCAGCACCGCCTGCGCGTCCTTCAACGTCA
>Ga0134128_10004731_pt1 | contig 16611 bp, 17 predicted proteins | sample KB31754_FD_96462 | JGI IMG/M metagenome (GOLD analysis project Ga0134128, IMG submission 96462) | Terrestrial soil microbial communities with excess Nitrogen fertilizer from Kellogg Biological Station, Michigan, USA - KB3-175-4 | ecosystem: Environmental > Terrestrial > Soil > Unclassified ...
GAAGAACGGACCACTGCGCTTTCAGGACGAGTTCGTGCGCCACAAAGTCCTCGACCTGATTGGAGATTTGGCTTTGCTAGGCCGACAGGTCATTGGAAGGATTGTCGCCGACTGCGCGGGGCACGCCATGCACACCGCTCTGGTTTCGCGTTTATTGCGGGATAAATCACTTTGGGAAGAGACGACGGAGTTCGAGAAGTCTCCGCAACGAAATACGAATGTTGTGTTGGAGCCGGTTCCAGGGCGAGCCTGAAGAGTTACATTGTGGCGTTAATGAACATTGCGCCATTGCCAAGCGGCAGTGCCCGCTTGTCGAGCCACGCATCAAGCTCTTTCTTGGCGTCAAGAGACAGCACCTGAAACCGAATTCCCGACCGGCCTTCGGGAGTTGACCACATCACTTCGCCTTTGACTTCAAGCGCGCGCCGCGTACCAGGAAGGTTGAAGCGCAAGCGAGCCGCCCCGCCGGGATCCAGTTGCCGCGAACATTCAATTGAGATTCCACCCTGGCTGATGTTCGTGATGCTGACGGGCACCTCCATGCCGGAATCGACAGTAATCGCGCCTGTAGCCTTCACCAGGTGCCGGTGATAGCGGCGACGCTCGCGAAGTATGAGTCCCTGTGCCGCGCGGACGCTGCGTGTAGCGCGATCAATGGAGATCGGCTTGTCGAGAACGAAATTCGCTCCCATTTCAAACGCCTGCTGAACGCTGGTTTGGCCGTTGACCACAGCGAAGGCGATGCAACTGCGGTTTGATTTTCCCTGACGCAGCTCTCGCAATACCGCAGGACCACTCTGCACGTCATCGCAATCGACCAGGAAAGCGTCATATTTGCGGCGGCTCAAAGCCATTCGCGCCTGGTCACAACTGTTGGAAAGATCAAGCTCAATATTCGCCGCCTCCATCACGCGGCGCAGGAGCTTTTGAACCTCGGAGTCGCGAGTAAGGAGGAGTGCCTGCAGAGCCATGAACAAACGGTATCCGATGTTGACAGGAGTGCCAAGTAACCAATGTAACGGGCCCTCGGCCATGCATGACAGTGGACGTTGGGGCAGTACAATCGAGCACTGGACCACCTGTGAACCGGACCGTTTATCTATCGCTTGGATCGAACCTTGGTGACCGTGACGGAAACCTGGCAGAAGCGGTAAAGCGCCTGAGCGGCATAGGAACTGTGGTGGCACAGTCTTCTATTTACGAAACCGAACCGGTTGAAGTGGAAGCGGGCCAGCCCTGGTACCTGAATTCCGCCGTAGCCATGGAGACGGAACTGGAGCCCGAGGAATTTCTGCGCCGTGTCCTTGCCATTGAGGAATCCATGGGCCGGCACAGAAGCGGACACAAGTCGTCACGCAATATCGACGTTGATCTGATTTTTTTTGGTGACGAAATATTCAACACCGAAAGCCTGAGCGTTCCTCATCCCGCGATGGATCGCAGGCGCTTCGTTCTGGAGCCACTCGCAGAGATTGCGCCGGATGTGCAACACCCAATCCTGAAACAAACGGTGCGGCAGCTTCGCGATAACTTGCCGGCCGGGGGGGCGATCCGCAAAATCAGGTGACTTCAACCTGAGGGCTCGCGATGCGCATGCCTTCGTTCGTTTAGGATGAAGAGCGTGGAACTGGCGCGCATCGCGACGCTGCTACAGCCGTACGCAAATCCAGCGCCTGAACAGCTCGAATCAATATCGAAATATATCGATCTAGTTTTGAAATGGAATGAGAGAATAAATCTCACGGCCATTCGCGATCCAGAGGAGATAGTGACGCGACACTTTGGCGAGTCTTTTTTTGCCGCAGCGCAATGGATTGTTCGGGGCCAGAGCGAGCATGTGATTGACATCGGATCAGGTGCTGGTTTTCCTGGGCTGCCTCTTGCTATGTACGCAACTTCGGCTGCGGTTACTCTGATCGAATCACAAGGTAAGAAAGCCACGTTCCTGAACGAGGTTATTTTTGCGCTGCGGCTTAGAAATGCGAAGATCTTCTACGGCAGGGCAGAGCAGTTCGGGGCTCAAGGGGACTTGGTGACGTTGCGTGCGGTGGAAAAATTTGAAAGCGTACTTCCAGTGGCGGCAGCCATAGTCCGAACCGGCGGCAGGCTGGGGCTGATGATCGGTGCCGCACAAGTTCCACGAGTACTCTCATCCCTCGATACTTTCCAATGGGGAAAACCAACGCAAGCGCCGGGAGGGCATGCTAGGGTGCTTCTCACAGGAACCAAGATCGGCAACGTGGAACAAAACTAGCTCCTAATACCGTTATTGTAACGGGGATGAGGTTAATTCTTCCGATTTTAGGACTTAGAGTGGGAAATATCATTAACATTAACCGCTAAGCGATACTATGCGAAACTGCCATGAGATTGATGTCCATGTTCCACGTAGAACAAGTGCGCTGCTCTTTCACGCGTTCCACGTGGAACATGCACCAGTTTGCGGCGTTGCAGAAGATCGTCTGCTCCGATAAATTCATAAGGAAGGCTTTTCTCCCGAGCACTCTCACATGGGCCATGTCATCGCCGTCGCCAACCAGAAGGGCGGAGTAGGCAAGACAACCACCGCCATTAATCTTGCAGCATCCTTTGCTGCGGCCGAAGTCAAGTGCCTTCTTGTCGACTGTGACCCCCAATCCAACTCCACCAGTGGAGTTGGGCTGCCACGCGATCCAGAACGATTAAACACATACCATCTCCTGATCCGAGAGGCAGCCGCTCAGCAGGCTATTCTGCCAACAGAGCTCGATGGATTAAGCGTGATTCCATCCCACAAGAACCTGATCGGCGCCAATATTGAATTGGTTTCAGGAGACGAGCGGGAATTCAGACTGCGCCAGGCACTTGAGACTGTCCGCGGCAACTTTGATTTCATCGTCTTGGATTGTCCACCTGCGCTGGATCTGCTGACGCTCAATGCGCTGGTCGCCGCCGACTCTGTTCTGATTCCGATGCAGGCAGAGTATTTTGCTCTTGAAGGGGTCAGTGAGCTTCTGGACACTATCGCCCGTTTGCGAGACAGCTTCAATGCAGAGCTAGAGATTGAAGGGGTTGTTCTTACCATGTATGACGAACGAACCAATCTCGCCCAGCAGGTGACACAGGAGCTGAAGAACTTTTTTGCCGAAAAGCTGTTCCAAACCACTATTCCACGCAATGTGCGACTGGCTGAAGCTCCCAGCTACGGAAAGCCGGCCCTGCTTTATGACGTGCGCTCACGCGGTGCCGAAAGTTACATTCGTCTGGCTAAGGAAGTGATGGAACGTCATCAGAAACAGGCCGCGACGCCAGTTCCGCAACCAATGGAGGCAGCAGCGCCCGCGGGACCTGACACGCCCTCAGAGGAGGAAGTTGAGCTGAAACATGATCAATGACAAACGAAAGGCCCTCGGAAGGGGACTTGAGTCCCTTATTCCGGGCCGACCCATCTCAGCACCCCAAACACCGGCTGCAGCACCAGCAACGCAGACCTCCAATGAGATTGCAGTGGATCTGATTGATCCGAATCCTTACCAAACTCGCCGCCAAATCCGCGAGGAAGCGCTGAATGAACTTACAGAGTCGGTCCGCACCAGCGGGGTGGTCCAGCCTGTCGTGCTCCGGCCGAGTCAGGAAGGACGATATCAGCTTGTGGCAGGCGAACGACGTTGGCTTGCATCTAGGCGCGCTGGACGCACCACGATTCCAGCTATCGTCCGGCAGATCTCGAACGAACAGGCGATGGAGATCACCATCATCGAGAACTTGCAACGCGAGGATCTAAACCCGATGGAACAGGCGCGCGCCTTTGAAAGGCTGAGCCGCGAGTTCGGAATGACCCAGGAGCAGATTGCCTCCCGAACGGGAAAAGACCGTGCAAGCGTTGCCAACTTCATACGACTGCTCAAACTTCCAGCCGCAGTGCAGGACAGCTTGGAGAGCGGAGCTCTGAGCTTTGGTCACGGCAAAGTGCTTGTAAGCCTGGTTGGTTTCCCAGAACACCTGGAGAAAGCCGCACGCGAAATCCTTCACAAGCAGCTCTCAGTGAGACAAACGGAAGAACTCGTCTCTCGGCTGCTAAACCCCGAGGTCACTGAAAACACCGTCGAGCAGAAACAAACTGCAATTGACCCTAACGTCCGTGAGGCGCAGCGCAGTCTCGAACGATTTCTCGGCGTGAAAGTTGAGATTCAGGACCGCAAAGGACGAGGCAAGATCATTCTGAAGTACTCGTCTTTAGAGGATTTCGATCGGATTGTGGAGGTCTTGGGAGCGCGATAGTTACATCGATATATATCGATATATAGCACCATCAAGAACTAGCTTTCACGCATAAGAATTCTACGGGACGGGAGCGTCACTCAGTTCCTGAGCCCGCTCCACTCTTCCGCGATCACGATTGAATTGCCGGGATTGGACGGATCATACTTGATGGAAGTCATCAAACCCGCTTTGCAGGAGTGCAGGTCCACTCTATGACGAAGAGCAGTGACATCCTGAGAAGCCTCATAGCTGACCCCGGCAACATCATACTGATAGATAAGCAGCTGGATTTCGCCGTGGCCATTCGCCGCCATCTCATTGACGTCAATCACCGTGCCATCCGTGATGCGGCCGATTTCGTTGATGCGGTTGCGTCGCTCGCGCTCCCGCTGCTCGGGCGTACGACGACGGCTCCGAAGCACAGCGCGCGCCGCAGCGAACAGAGTTACAGCCGCCACGGCAATTACGGGATACAGACGAAGTGTAGCGTTCATCTCAGATCAGGCTCAAGAAGATACCGGGTTCACCTTTAGGATGAGAGTACCTCAGTAGTGGTCGCGGCAAAATCCGCAGGAGACCTTAAGCTCCGTGAGCTCCAGCTTGGTTTCCGCTCTACAACCATCCGGTAAATGATCCACCGGTGATTCCGAAACCGCAAGGTGACCTTGGTTTTCGAATTCTTCCGCAAGCACTTAGCTAAATTTCACGCGTGCTGAACCGGATTCTTTAGCTTTCCAATCCCGTCGACTTCGACCTCAACCTCGTCCCCAGCGACCACTACCCCTACCCCAGCAGGCGTTCCGGTCAAGACGATGTCGCCGGGCAGCAGGGTCATGACCTCGGCGATGTACCTGATTATGTGATCCAGGGGGAAGATGAAAATCTTGGTATTCGCGGACTGTTTGACCACGCCATTCACTCGCGTTTCCACTTGCACTCCCTCCCAGGGATCAATCCCATCCGTTACAATCGGACCGACTGGACAGAATGTATCGAATCCCTTTGCTCGCCACCATTGGCCGTCCTTCTTCTGCAGATCGCGGGCGGTAACGTCGTTGGCGCACGTATAGCCAAAGATGTACGGCCGCACGTCCTCCTCCGGGCGCAGGTTTCGGCATGTTTGCCCAATCACCACCGTCAACTCGCCCTCATATTCCACTCTCTGGGACAGTTTGCCCGGAAGCACGATGGGACTGCCAGGAGCTATTAGGGAAGTGGGAGGTTTGAAAAACAACAACGGCTCCGCCGGAACTTCGTTGCCCAGTTCCTTGGCATGGTCAGCGTAATTTCTCCCCACACACAGGATTTTCGAGGGCCGCACAGGCTCCAGCAAAGATACCGAACTGAGAGGAATGGGCGATTCATTCGAAGGCTCAAACACCGGCAGAGGCCCGTCCGCTGCGGTGCCCGTAACATGCTGAGAACCATTCACCGACTCAATGAGGCCATATCTGGGTCCGTTCGACGTTGAAAAACGACAATATTTCATAGGCGTTATTTACTGCTTCGGGACAGTTTCAGATGCTTGCTGGGACTGGCCGCTCTCATTGCCTCTCAGGTCAACCGCAGTTACGGAATACAGATACGTTTGGCCAAGAGCAACAGTATTGTCCTCAAATGCAGGGGTCTTCAACAATTGAGTATTCACTCTCGTGGCTGCACCCTCATCTGTGTGCCGGTACACATTGTAGCCAGCCAAATCCTCTTCGCTGTTTGGCATCCAGGTCAAATCTATCGCTGGTTTCGCTATCAACCCCGAGAAAACCGCCTCCAGGCCGCTCGGCGTTGCCGGCGGAAAAGTATCGTGTGCAACAATCGTAACGTGAGGCGAATCTGCACCTTCCACCTCGCCCTGCCGCGGCCCTGCCCGCCACAGTGTAACGGGCGTAACCCAGTACTCGTACGATTTTTCCCACTCGATGCCGTTGTCGGTCAATGGCAATACCTGCTCTCCAGGCTTTACCTGGCCAACGATCACTGGCTGGGCAGTTGAAGGTGCGCCCGCCTGCCGCCGCTCGATGCGAAAGATAAACTCTGAATTCAGCCGCGTGGAAGGTGGGACTGGAGGCAGATCGAATGCGATAGTGACTCCCTCCGGAATTAGCCCAAGATTCACCACTTGCGGCACTGGCGCCGTCAGCACTGCCGGCACCGCTACAAGGTTTGAGGGAGCCGACGTGCGCCCGCGGCTCGTTACTGATTCGACGTGGTAAAGAATGAAGTCGCTCGTTGCAGGGCTTCCAACTAAAGCGGAGATGTCATCGGAAGCTGAGACCTGCTGCGGCTCGCCCTTCCTGAGGGCAGGATGAAGCGGCAATGTCGTAACCTTCTGGAAAGGGCCATTCTGTTCTCCGCGATCAAGCACCATTTCTCCCGAACCCTTGATCAGCTCTCCATCCGTGGTTTCTCTTGGCTCGGTCCAGGCAAGGGTTACAGTTCCCCCCTTTCGCGAAGCCTGCACATCCGTGATGGCTTTCGGAATGCCAAGCGAAGGAGGCTGCGGCGCACCCGGCAGGCCACAACCGCACAGGGCTGCCATCACTGAGAGCAGAGCCAGGAATTTCATGAAGTAGAGAAGAGTACCATTCCCTTGCAGAAGAGCAAAACGCCGCGTGGCAAATTCGCAGACCAAAAAACAACCCGCGCTCGCCGCAGCCTTCTTTGCGACGAGCGCGATTCTTCAAGTCCAACAACTAGCTTCTATCGGTGTGCTTATTGGAGCAGAGTCGGTTCCTCTTCTTCCTTCTCCTGGATCACCGCCGCTGACGCGACCTTATCGTCGGATTCAAGGTTCAGCAACCGTACGCCCTGTGTGGACCGGCCTGCCTCACGAATCTGCTTCGTGTCAATACGGATGATCTTGCCAAAGTGGCTGATCAGCATAACCTCAGAGGATTCATCCACCAGCATGATGGACACCACCTTGCCATTCCGCGCAGTGGTCTTCACGTTGATCACGCCCTTGCCGCCACGAGATTGCAGGCGATATTCATCCACCGGCGTCCGCTTGCCATAACCGCTCTCGGTCACGCTCAGGATCAGTGTTGGCACATCTTCCTCTACTGCATCCGCGCCCTTTCCGTTGGTCTTCTTTTTGCCGTCTTTCGGAGTTACAGCCACGCCTACAACGTAATCGCCCTTTTGAAGATCCATGCCGCGTACGCCGTATGCTGGTCGGCCCATCGGACGAACGTCGCTTTCGTCAAAGCGGATGGCGAGCCCCTCATGCGAGCCGAGGAACACAACCTGGTTCCCGTCGGTGAGCCGCGCTGCGACCAGCTCATCGTCCTTTTCAATGCCAATGGCGATGATCCCGCGCGACATGACATTGGAGAAATCCTTCACCGGAGTCTTTTTGACAGTTCCATTCCTGGTGGCGAAGAAGACGAATTTGCTTTCATCCTCCAGATCCCGTACCTCGAGCAGGGTCCTCACGGTCTCGCCGGGCTGCAGCGCCACCAGATTGCCGATGTGCTTGCCTTTGCCGGCGGCGCCTACATCAGGGACTTCATACACCTTGAGCCAGTACACGCGACCGGTATTGGTGAAGATCAACAAGTACGAATGCGTCGACGCCGCGAACAGATATTCAACAAAGTCCTCCTCGCGCGTCTTCATTCCGGTCCGGCCTGTGCCACCGCGCCGCTGCTGCCGGTACGTCGAGAGCGGCGTGCGCTTGAGATAGCCGCTGTGCGAGACCGTCACAATCACCTGTTCATCCGCGATGAGGTCCTCAAGCGTAATTTCCGTAGACTCGTCGGTGATCTGCGTCCGCCGTTCGTCTCCAAACTCTTTCTTTACTTCCTCGAGTTCCTTCACGATTACGCCGCGCAATTTCTTGTCGGAGGCAAGGATGGATTCTAATTCGGCAATCTTTTCGCGGATCTCTTCCAGCTCTTTCAGGATTTCTTCAGTTGAAAGCCGGGTGAGGCGGTAGAGCTGCAGTTCCAGAATCGCATCCGCCTGGCGCGGAGAGAGACGGCCTTCGGCGCCGCCGATCCTCTTCTGCATCTCTTTGTCCACAATCTTGAACTTTGCCGCCAGCAAAGCCTCTTTCGCTTCCTGCCGCGAAGCCGATCCGCGAATCAGCTTGATAACTGCATCGAGGTTGTCGAGCGCCATCTTGTAGCCTTCCAGGATGTGCTCGCGTTCGCGCGCCTTGGCCAGCAGGTAAACCGTGCGACGCCGGACCACGTCAATCCGGTGATCGATGAAGTACTGGATGGCCTGCACCAGGCCCATTTCCTTCGGCTGGCCATTTACCACGGCGAGAAAGATCATGCTGAAGTTCATCTGCATGTCTGTATGTTTGTAGAGCTGGTTCAGGATGATCTGCGCCTCAGCTCCGCGTTTAAGTTCAATCACAATGCGCATTCCATCCCGATCAGACGATTCGTCACGAACGTCCGAAACATCGTCGAGGACCTTGTCGTTCACCAGAGCAGCAATGCGCTTGATGAGTGCTGCCTTGTTCACCTGATAGGGAATTTCCGTGACGACAACGGCCTTGCGTCCCTGCGTAAGGTCTTCAATCCCCGCCTTCGCACGCATGACAAAGCGGCCACGACCTGTCTTGTATGCGCTCTCAATTCCGCCGCGACCGTAGATGTACGCGCCAGTCGGGAAGTCCGGCCCTTTCACCACCTTCAGAATTTCCTTCAGTGTAGTCGCCGGGTTGTTCACCAGCATAATGGCCGCTTCGACGATTTCTGTCAGGTTGTGCGGGGGGATCTTCGTCGCCATGCCCACCGCGATGCCTTCTGCTCCGTTCACCAACAGGTTCGGGATGCGCGTTGGCAACACCGTAGGCTCGACCGTAGACTCGTCATAGTTCGGAACGAAGTCTACGGTTTCTTTATCGATATCTTCCATTAGCGCGCCGGCAATGCGCATCAAGCGACACTCCGTGTATCGCATTGCGGCCGGTGGATCGTCGTCAACGGATCCAAAATTTCCCTGCCCATCTACCAGCGGGTAGCGCAACGAGAAATTTTGCGCCATGCGCACTAGCGTGTCGTAAATCGCTGCATCACCATGGGGATGAAACTGGCCCATGGCCTGGCCCACAACCTTGGCGCACTTTGTGTGCTTCTTGTTGTAGTGCAGCCCCATGTCCTGCATGGTGTAGAGCACACGCCGATGCACCGGCTTTAGTCCGTCGCGCACATCGGGCAACGCACGCCCTATGATCACTGACATTGAGTAATCGAGATACGATCGCCGCATCTCCTCTTCAATGTTGATCGGTTGCACGTTGGCTGCGCCCGGTCCGCCGTCATTACCGCCCGGAGGGTTCAATGGAAGCTGGGGATTTTGATCATCTGCCATAAAGGTTTCTCACTCTTGGTTCCACGGAAGCGCACAAAAGAGGCACACCATAAGCGCCTGTGACGGACCTGCAAGAGCCGCCGGAATTTCCGCTAAATGCTTGCATTTACAGGTGCTTATGTGCCAGAGAACTACTCGTAATTATAGCACAGCGAGCAACACCCGGCGCGTGGGCGGAGGCGCTCGTTTGGAGGATTCAGTACTGGGTATTGCGTGACCGGATAATCGAGGAATCTCGCAAGCTGCCGATGAACGACCGTGGCTCTGCTTGAACGAAAATCACCCGCTCACTAAAAGCATTAACTCAACTTCTACGGCAGCTTTACTGTGATCCCGCGATCATCGTTTGCTTTGATGGTTTTATCCTTGTCCAGATCGCCGAGTTGAACTTTCTTCAGAATGCTTTCTGAGAAATCGTAGAGCGTGTCGCCCATGATTGCGAAGTTCTTCGTCTCGATTTGATGTCCGTCTTTGAAGATGAAAACAGTGGCAGGGCCGTTATCTTCTTTGGCCGGAGCTGGCGCTGTTTGTTCACTGTCTGCTGTTGTGGTCCGATCCGGTGCCTTATGAGACGCAGATGAACGCTCCCGGGAGTCAAGGTAATGCTCTCCATAGCGGCCGCTGTCGCGTTCTTTTCTCAGCGTATCCTGGAGTGCGTCTCGAGCGCCCTGGAGATATGCCTGGCGTAGCTGATCGTCGCTGCTTGGAGCCTCTGCCTGCTCACGGCTAGAGGCTGACGAGTTGTCGGAGGCGTTGTCAGCCGATTGCTGGTCCGAAGGCGCTTGAACGAATGGGTCGGCGGGATAACCGGGCTCGCCGTATCCATAAATCGGAAAGAAAATCGGTACGGGAACCACTCTACGGCGATCATGCGGGTTCCCAAAGCGGTGAAGCGGGCCATGGAAGCTGAACCTGCGCAGTGAAGGCACATTGACCCCCGGTACGTTAACGCCCGCCGGTATCGGAGTAGGCGATTGCACATTGGACGGAATTCCGTGCTGCCTCCCATCCGGTTCCGGAGAGGTTGCGCCTGCGGGTATACCATGGCTGAACATCTGGGCGTGCGCTTGGACAACGAAAAGCAGGAAAACGGAAAAAACCGCCAGTCGCGACATAATGATCACCTGCCCACCTTCGCCTTCTCTACCTATGATAACTCTGGATTCGCCCGGGTTTCATTAAGGATTGTGAACCCATGTCCCAAGACCCCATACCCCAAGAACGGCTCGGAGCAGAAAACCCGCAACCAAAATAGCGGTCACTAACACCCGAAAATCCGTTTCCAATAGGTCCGCTGCGATCCCTCCAATGAATACGAACACAAATACCAGTCCTAAAGTTGCAATCCATATGTGAATTGCCGGCACCAGGGCAAAAAGAAGCACTGCAGCGAAAGCGATGAGCAACGGCGCCGTGTTGCCAAAGTACTGGGCGCGGCGCCAGCTCCCATAGGCCGTCACGGCTGCGAGAAAGAAAGCCACAAAAAGGAAGCTGTCCGGGTTCGTATACCCATCCGCGAAGACGAACTTAAGATTTCGCACCGGTTCCAGGGAAAGATGCGGTGTAATCAGGCTGTGCGTGGCTACCCAGTGCGCGCCCGTTAATCCCACGAAGAACACATACATTCCTATCCCAATCGCGGACGATCCCAGGATTACCCGGACCGCAGCCCCTCGTCTGCCCGGCGCCAGGTAAAGCATGAAGGCCAGAGCCAGAAGCACCACTGTGAACGACCAGAGCGCGATACTAAAACTAAAGCCGATGGCAAGGCCGAGGATAACAATCCGAGGAAACCATTTGCGCGGAGGTGCGTATAGCGTGTGCGCGACTCCAATGGCTGTATACATCAGGCCGAAAATGCTCCAGGCAAGAAGGATTTCAGGCCCAATGTTGCTGGCGATCATGACCATGGCAGGCGACGAACAATACAGCGCGAGGGCGACATACCCTCCGGCGTCGTCGAATAACCGTCGCGCTACCCACCACAATGCAGCTCCGAGCCAAAGACCAAAAATGATGAACGGTAAGCGCGCGATCCACGCCTTAGGCACCACCCATTGCTCGCTGACAATAGTTCCCGCTGCCTTGCGGGCTATTTTGAAAGGCAGCGCGCCTACCCACCCTGTGAACGGGGAAGTGATGCGATATTCCTGTCCCGGACGGGGCGGAAATCCTGAAGCTACGTATTCCTCCTCCAGCGGAGACAGCTTGCGGCTCGAGGAAACCCACGCGCACTGCGCCAAAAAGGCCAGCAGCATCAGCCCGGCAAGGATCTGCGGCCGGCCAACCTTGAACTCTTTCAGCGATTGCAGCATGAACTGACATTTGTATCATGCGTATCACCACGAGAGTCGCAAGGTCGCCTCACCCGGCAATCTTCTGCTAGAGTTCTTTGCATGGAACGTGCCCTGCGACTGATTTTTTTCAATGCGCGCGGCCTTCGCGCAGGGTGGCGACTGGTGATTTTTGTCGCGATCTTTTTTTGCCTTGCACTGCCGGTAGCAATTCCACTGCAGTCCATCTCCCGGAAACAGTCGGCTTCCGGTGCTCTCCTGCCCGGACTGCAGATCGCCGGAGACGGGCTTACCTTTGTCATCCTCCTGATTGCGTGCTGGATTATGAGCCGTATCGAGAAGCGTCCCATGGCCGTGTACGGTTTGCCGCTGCAACACGCACCTGTTCTGCCCCGGTTCATCGTGGGATACGTGTTTTGGGGATTTGTTCCGCTTTCGATCTGCCTCTTCGTGCTGCGCGTCTTGCATGTATTCGACTTCGGTAACTTCGCTATAGGTGGCGCAGCAATCGTGACGTGGGGAGCAAAGTGGTTCATAGGCTTTCTGCTGGTAGGGCTCGCCGAAGAATATTTGCTGCGCGGGTATGCGCTTTACACGCTTGCCGATGGGATCGGCTTCTGGCCGGCTACGATTGTCCTTGCAGTCCTTTTCGGTTTGGGGCACGCCCCCAACCCTGGGGAAACGCGAATTGGCGTCCTCGCCACGGTTGTGTTTGCCGTCTTCGCTTCAATTACATTGCGTGTGACTGGAAGTTTGTGGCTGGCTGTAGGGGCGCACGCTGGCTGGGATTGGGGCCAGTCGTTTTTCTATGGCGTGAGTGACAGCGGGCTTACCGCCCAGGGACACCTCCTCAGCCCCAGCTTCCACGGCCCCATCTGGCTCACAGGAGGAAGCGTCGGTCCCGAAGGCAGCATCGTGACACTGATCCTCTGGAGCGTCATGATGCTGATTGTTTACCTTGTGTACCGAAAGCCACGAAAGCATGCCCTCGTATTGACTCCGGCAGGTTAGTGTCCCGTCCTGCCGTCGAGCAAATCTATGATATGGCCGAGCAGGCTAATGACTGCGCTTAGTGACTCAGTCGCTCCGGCGGGACTGCCGGGCAGGTTCAGAATCAGCGTCTTTCCACGAATGCCGCAAAGGCCTCGACTCAAAGCCGCGTAGGGTGTCTTCTTCAGTCCTTCGGTCCTCATGCGCTCAGGGATTCCCTCAATCGTTTTTTCCAGGATGGGTCTGGTTGCTTCCGGAGTCACGTCGCGTACCGCTATGCCCGTTCCCCCCGTTGTGACCACAAGCCGCGTGAGTTCGCAGCATTCAAGCAGCCGCGCCTGGATCTGGTCTTTTTCATCGGGCAAAATGGACCGATGCACCACGGTGAAGCCCGCTGCTTCCAACTGCTTCGCAACGGCCGGTCCTGAAAGGTCTTCTCGTTCCTTGCGGAAAGATGAATCGCTGATGGTAAGGACTGCCGCGGCTTTCACTTGTGTCACAATCAGGCTTCCAGCACGTTTTCTTCAGTGTCGCGGTTGGACTCATCCAGCAGCCGCAGCCCCTCCAGCAGCAACCCTTGGGTCGACTGGGTCGTGGTTTGTTCGTTGCTACTGCCTTTGAAATTGATCTCGAAGTTGCCGCCGGTCCATTTCAGCACTTTGTAAACCGCTTCATCGCCCTTGAGCTTGCCGTATTGAGCGTGATTGATCTGGCCGTCAGTGAAGAACAGCTTGCATTCGTCTCCGTTGTTGGTCAGGATGAGAGCACAGGTCTTGCGTCCCATATCGAGCGACTGCAACAGGTCAAGCACATTCATTTGCATCAGGCTGCCCCGCAAGACTGAATCATCCGGCGCTTCGCGGGCCATTTTCTCAAGCGAAATCTTGTCCACAACCTTCTTGATTTTGGCCGCAGCTTCCTTGATGAAGAAAGGCTTCTCCAGAAAATCTTCCACTGTGTCCTGCACCGGCTTGAGCTTCTCATTGATGTCAGCCTTGCTCGCCATGAGAATTACGGGAATGGCAGCAGTATTGGGACGCGCTTTGATTTTTTGCAGAAGCTGCAGACCTTCCACTCCCGGTAGAGTCTGGTCGGCAATGATCAGATCCGGCTTCTCATCAATCGCCTTCAGCATGGCGTCGGCCCCGTCACGCATCGTCTGGACGCTCGAGAACTGCGCCAAAGCGTGGCGCAGCAGTTCCAGCACCATGGGATTATCGTCAACAAGCAGGACCTTGATATTACTGGGCATGAAACTGTTATTTTAAGGCTGTTTTGCGGCCGGGTGACGCTGGTACTCTCCGCTTTTGCCGCCTGATTTGCGCTCCAGGACCACCTCGCGTATGAACATCCCTTTATCCAGGGCCTTGCACATGTCATACACCGTGAGAGCGGCCACGCTGGCCGCCACCAGCGCTTCCATTTCCACCCCAGTCTGGGCCTTTGTAATTGCGCGGGAATGGATCTGAACGCCATTCTCGCACACACGGGTGGTCACATCAATGAAAGAGAGCGGCAACTGATGGCACATAGGTATCAGTTCCGCCGTGCGCTTTGCTGCAGAAATACCCGCAAATCTGGCAATTTCGAGTGGGTTCCCCTTTGGATTCGAGGGCAAGGACGCGAGCACCTGTGGCGACATTTCGACGAAAGCTGAGGCCTCAGCCTCCCGCCGCGTCTCGGCCTTGGCGGAAACGTCCACCATGGTAGCATTTCCGGCAGAGTCGTAATGAGAGAGTGCGCGGGAAACAGCGTCTGTTTTCTTTTTTGTAGTCTTAGGCATTAACGTAATACAACCGTGACCAGTTCACCCTCGGGAATCAGCTCTCGATCCGGCGCAACCACCAAATAGCAGTTCGCCTTTGCCGCCGCAACCAGATCGCCCGATCCCTGCCAGGGCACAAGCTCTACTACGGGATCATACAGCCCTCCGCTCAGGATCGCAGGCAGAAACCGGGTAAGTCCAGTCTTAGTCTTGAACGCCTTATTCAGGCGAGCTCTGCCTCCCCGCAATGGTCGCGGCGCCGCACCTGAAAGCCCATCAACCACAGGCCGAACGAAAAGATCAAACGTTGTCATTACCGACACGGGGTTTCCAGGCAGCCCAAAAAATGGAATGGTGCGCGAGTTCTTTCTGATTTCGCCAAAAACTACAGGACGTCCCGGCTGGATCAGCGCTCCAGTGAAGAAGAATTGTGCGCCAAGCCGGGAAAGCGCCTGTTCAACCAAATCGTACTTACCCATGGAAACACCGCCGGAAAGCAGGAGCAGATCAGCGCCATTCAGGCCCGCATGGATGAGTGTGGTAAGTTTGCGCTCTTCGTCGGGAGCAACCGGAAGTTGGACAGGCTCGCCGCCACTCTCAGTAACCTGTGCGCAAAGGGAGTAGCTGTTCGTGTTGCGAATTTGGTGAGGAGCTGGGACCTCAGAAACATCGACGAGTTCGTCACCCGTGGCCAGAACGGCGACTCGCGCCTTCCGGTAGACCGCGACTTCGGCACGGCCCACGGCGGCAGCCAACGCGATCTGCGCCGGGCTGATGCGCGTACCCGAAGCAAGAAGCACGTCACCAGCATTCGCTTCAGACGCGGCAGCAACCAGATTGTCCCCAGCCTTAAGACCGCGCTGGATCTCGACGTGATTCACAGTAGGCGATGTGTACTCGACCATGACAACGGCATCGGCTCCCGGCGGCACAGGAGCGCCGGTCATGATCTCGACTGCCTCTCCAGAATTGACGGCTCCCTTGAATGTTCCTCCCGCCTTGACCTGTCCAATCACGCGTAATTTTGCCGGCAATGACTGGAGATCGGCCGCGCGCAGAGCGTAGCCGTCACGCGTGGCGCGAGGAAATGGAGGAAAATCGCGGTCCGCAGTGATTGGCTCCGCAAGCACCCGTCCTAAGGCACTATGGAGGGCAACGGTTTCCGTATGAGGCAAGCCGAAATTACGGCAATAGCCGGCCACGGTCTCAATGGCCTGCTCAAACGTGACCACACCCGCCGTGGATGCTCCCGTCGTCATGACTGATCGATTCTAGCGCCTCCCGTGGCGCTCACGCTTAGATGCCAGCCCAATTGACACATGCGATTTCAAAAAGGGGGTTCGCTTGCCCCGATTCCGCAAATAAGAGATCATGCAGTATCGTCATCCGAGGTTTTTGCCGGTTCCATGTTGAAACCGAACCAGTGGCACGTTCTTTCTGTCTTCTTTTTCGTAGTTGTTGTGTCCGCCGTGGGTTTTGGCTTTGACCAGCTTCTGGTGTGGGAGGGTGTTTCGAGCATGGGTGTCATGCTGCTCAGCAACATTCTCACCGGAGTGGTAGCCGGCCTTCTGTTTCTCCAGAACAGGTTGCGCGCCGAGGATAGACAAAAGCTGCTGGAACACCGCCTGGCGAAGGTAGCGGAAATGAATCACCACGTCAGAAATGCGCTTCAGGTGGTCTCATTCTACCGGCACCAGATAAGCGATCCTGAGGCGGGACGCCTTCTGCAGGAATCGATCCGGCGTATCGAATGGACCCTTGAAGAAGTCCTCCCCCGGGGCTGGAACATCAATGGGGCGCCTTTGTCTTCCCGTGCAGTCTCGGCCGAGGAAAAAGGCCCCGGGCCAAAGAGTCACTGACCGGCAAACCTGCACCAGGGGTGGATGTCAGCACAGAGACTCGCCTTCATCCGGAGCGCACCTGGGTTCCTACCAGATATTCCACCGCTTGCCGAAGATCGTCCGTGCTGGCACTGGTGTCCACCAGCGCATC
>Ga0134128_10004732_pt1 | contig 16609 bp, 15 predicted proteins | sample KB31754_FD_96462 | JGI IMG/M metagenome (GOLD analysis project Ga0134128, IMG submission 96462) | Terrestrial soil microbial communities with excess Nitrogen fertilizer from Kellogg Biological Station, Michigan, USA - KB3-175-4 | ecosystem: Environmental > Terrestrial > Soil > Unclassified ...
AGACCTGGCATGAAGTGGAGGCCTGAGGCATGGTTTTTGACAAGATCGCCAAGGTCTATGACTCCATTGGGACCAGCTCCGCGGTTGGCCGCCTGCAGCGCGCGGCGGTATGGCGTCACTTGGATCCACTCGTGAAACCAGGGGATAGAATCCTCGACCTCGGCTGTGGAACAGGCGAGGATGCTCTGCACCTGATGGAGCTTGGCGCAACTGTCCATGCCATCGATGTCTCCTCCGAAATGGTTCGCCTGTCTCGAAACCGCGGCATTGACGCGCACCACCTTGCCATCGAATCCCTCGGAGTTCAGCCAGCCGGTTCGGTTTTCACCGGCGCTCTCTCCAATTTCGGCGCATTGAATTGCGTACGCGATCTTGAAAGCGTCGCGCTCGCGCTGGGCCGCTTGATCCGCCCCGGCGGCTATCTTGCCCTTTGCATAATGGGCAGCCGCTGCCTCTGGGAATCATGCTACTTCCTGATGCGCGGCGAGCTAAGAAAAGCATTTCGCCGCTGGTGGCGCGATGGAACTCTCTCGTCACTCGGCGTTCACGTCACTTACCCTTCGATTACTCATCTCCGCCGCACTTTTGGCCGGTGGTTCAAGCTGACCCGCTGGTTGGGCATCGGGCTCTGCGTTCCTCCGTCTTACGTCAAGCATCTATCCGGTCCGGCGCTTACCCGGTTGGCAGGAATCGATGCAAAGCTTGCGGGCTTGCCCCTGCTGCGCGCTCTCTCCGATCACCGCCTTCTCTTATTCGAGCGTTTATGACTTTGGAAACTCAGGCCCGGAACCAATTCCTCGATGAATACCGCCACATCCGCTATGCCGAAGGCCGCGGTTCCGATGACCCGGAATACTATCGTGCGCTTCCCTATCGCGATCTGACCAACCGTAACTCGGCGATGTGGGCAATGCGGGCGAAGACCTATCGCTATTTCGAGCGGAAGATTCTGCCATCTCTGGAACAGCGCGCAGGCAGGCCGCTCGACATACTCGACGTGGGCGCGGGCAATGGGTGGATGAGTTATCGCCTGGCGCTACGCAATCATCGTCCGGTTGCCTTGGATATCTTCTCTGATCCACTCGATGGATTGCTGGCTGCGCGAAACTATCCGCGCCCCGTTCCGCTGCTCGAAGCGGATTTTCATTCTCTTCCTGTCGGGCAAGGCAGCGTCGATCTCATCATCTTCAATTCGTCTATCCATTACTCGACTGACTACAGCGCAACTCTCTCAGAGGCACGCCGCTGCCTGCGTCCTTCCGGGGCCGTCGTGATCCTCGATTCTCCGTTGTATAGAAGACGTGAAGACGGCGAGCGAATGGCGCGGGAAAGGCACCGGGAATTCGCCGCGCGCTACGGTTTCGCATCTGACGCTATCCCCAGCATTGAATTTCTGGACCAGCCGGCGCTCAAGACCTTGGCCCGTACGCTGAACCTCCGGTGGAAAACATACCGCCCCTGGTATGGATGGCACTGGCATCTGCGGCCGCTGAAAGCCAGGCTGTCGCATCGGAGAGCGCCTTCACGCTTCTGGATTCTGGTAGGAGAATTTACCGGGCAATGATCATTCTCGTCAATCCGCGCGCCACTAAACCGAAGAACCGGCGTTACCCCTTGGCCATTCTGGCTATCGCCGCCGTCCTCGAAGGAAAAGAAGAGTACGTCATAGTGGATGGCAACCTTGACAAGCAGCCGGAGCGCACAATCGATCGCATCATGGCCGAGAGCGGGGCCGAAATGCTGGCCGTCACTGTCATGCCGGGGCCGCAAATGACGGCCGCTATACCCATTTGCCGCGAATTCCGGAAGAAGTACCCAAAACTTCCCATTGTGTGGGGCGGCTACTTCCCTTCCCTGTATGCAGACGCTGCCTTGAATGCAGCCTACGTCGATTTCGCGGTCCGGGGTCAGGGTGAAGATACTTTTCTGGAACTGCTCTCGGCGCTGCGCGGCAATCGCCGCTTCACCGGAATCGCCGGGCTCTCCTATAAAGATGATTTCGGCTTGCACGTGCACAACCCGGAGCGTCACATGCGTTCGCCCAATGATTTTCCATGGCCCCCATTTCACCGGCTGCCTTCTCCGGAGAAATACATTTTGCCCACCTTCCTTGGCCGGCGTACCGCTGTCCACCACGCCAGCATGGGCTGCCCGTTCCGCTGCAAGTTCTGTGGCGTCGTGCCCGTACATGACGGGCGTCAGAAGATGGAATCGCCGGAACGTACGGCCGCTATCCTGGCTCACCTGAAGCGCGAATACGCAATTGATGCTGTACAGTTCTATGACAACAACTTCTTTCTGAATGAGAGCCACGCGCGCGAGCAGGCTGAGCGCCTCACGCCTCTAGGCCTGCGCTGGTGGGCAGAAGGCCGCGTCGATACTGTTTTGCGATATAGCGACTCCACCTTTCACGAATTGCGGCGCGCCGGCGCGGCCATGATCTTCTTCGGCGCGGAATCCGGATCGGACCGCGTCCTCCAGCAGATGAACAAGCGCATTACCACCGCGCAGACCCTCGAACTGGCGGAACGGATCAGGCGCTTCGACATCATTCCGGAATTTTCATTCGTATTTGGAAATCCCGATGACCCGGAAGGCGACACCCGCGAAACCATCCATTTCATCCGGCGGCTCAAGCGTCTCAATCCCGACGCGGAAATCATTGTCCAGCACTATGTGCCAACTCCGCACCCCGACGGGATGTACGGTGGTGTCGATCAGAAGATCCAATTGCCTCGCACCCCGGAAGAATGGGCCAGTGAGCGCTGGTATAACTTCACCATCCGCCACGATCCGCGGCTTCCCTGGCTGCCCCGCCGGGTCAAAAATAGAATTGACAATTTTGAGCTGGTCATCAGCTCACGATGGCCCACCGTGCAGGACATTCAACTTCCCCGCTGGGGCCGCGCTACGTTGAAGACCCTCAGCAGTTGGCGCTATCTTACCGGTTTCTATGACTGCCCTGTGGAACTGCAGTGGGCACAGCGTCTGATTGCGCTCCGAAAACCCCGGCTGGAGAGCTTGTAACGTGCGCGTGTCGGCGCTGGAGGGACACCGGCTATGGGCGTCAAGTTACGACCTTAGTCCGAACCCTGTTGTTGCCCTGGAGACTCGCATTCTCGCAGATCTCCTCTGCCCCATTGCCAGACAACGCTTCATCGATGTGGCCTGCGGTACGGGTCGCTGGACGGCTTATCTCGGGGAACATGGGGCATCTCCATTTGGAGCCGACGCTTGTTCGGACATGCTAGCGCAAGCCGGCCAGAAAAGATTTCTGCGCGGTAGACTGGTCCGCGCCGACGCCGGAGGCCTGCCTTTTTGCACCGGCATTGCCGACGTCGTCCTTTGCTCGTTCGCGGCCGCCTATTTCCCGTCCCTCAAGATCGCAATGGAAGAAATGGTCAGAGTTGCCAGGAAGGGCGGGCGAATCGTCCTGAGCGATCTTCATCCCGCGGGCATTTCGGCGGGGTGGACGCGATCGTTCCGCTTAGGATCATCCGTTTATGAAATGGAGCACTCGAATCCATCTCTGGACGAACTTCGCGCCGCAGCGCAGGATGCCGGTCTTCACCTGCATAGGCAAGTCGAGGCATCGTTCGGCCCTCCGGAGCGGCTGATTTTCCGGGCCGCCGGGAAAGAGCACAAGTTCGCCGAACTCAGTACCGTGCCCGCGATATGGATCGGAATCTGGAACAAGATCTGATGCTCGCGGGCGCGCGAGTTGCCATCAGCGCGACCGATTCCGTGCGAGCCGATCTAGCAATTCGGCGCGGGCGCGTTCACTTCTCCGCGGCGAAGCGGCACAATCCCCGCACGCTTGATCTGCGCGGCTTTCTGATTCTGCCCGGCCTCATCAACGCGCACGATCATCTGGAGTTTAATCTGTTCCCGCGGCTTGGCCGCAGACACTATGAGAACGCGACAGCTTGGGCTGAGGACATCTATTGCCCGGAAGAGGCCCCTATACGCCAGCATCTGCAGGTTCCGAAACACCTGCGTCTGTTGTGGGGTGGTGTTAAAAATCTGCTTTCTGGAGTAACCTCGGTTTCCCACCACAATCCGTATGACCCAGCCATTTTTGAGCGCCAATTCCCCGTGCGCGTCGTCAAACGCTTCGGCTGGGCACACTCTCTGAGATTTTGCTCCGATGTTCAAGAACGGTTCCGCCAAACTCCCTCCAATGCGCCTTTCATCATTCACGCCGGAGAAGGCCGCGACGCGCAGGCCAGGCGCGAGATCTATCAGCTCGACGAATCTCGCGTTCTGTGTTCCTCAACGGTCATCGTCCACGGCGTTGCGCTCGAGCGCGAAGATTTCACCTTGATGAAGAACCGTGGATCTTCCATCGTCTGGTGCCCGAGTTCGAACTACTTCACCTTGGGCAGGACGCTCTCACACGAAGTGGTCGAAACCGGCATACCCGTTGCGCTGGGCACGGATTCCGCGCTCACAGCCGACGGCGACTTTCTGGATGAACTCGCGGTCGCGCACCGCCACGCGAATCCCTGCCGGATTTACAGCATGGTAACAGATTGCGCAGCTCGCGTTTTGCGCTTGACCTCTGGCGAGGGGCATATTCGCGACGGAGCCGTTGCCGATCTCCTCGTCGTCTCCGATTCCGGCCAGACCCCGGCGGAAGCTTTGCTTTCCATCCAGCCTGAGCTCGTCATTCAGAACGGGCGTATCAAGCTGCTGTCCTTTAAGATGGCTGACCGGCTGAGTCTCTGGGGGCTGAAAGGCTTTGAGCCAATCGCGGTGGAGGGCCGCGCCTGGTCGTTCATCGAGTGCCCGGTCTCTGCCGCGGCCGAGCAGGTCATGCGGCATCTGGGGAGCGGGTTACGTTTGGCCGGCAAGAAGGTGGTTGTTTGCTGAACTCGCTTGTCCGCTCTCTGCCCGTCGTCATCCTGTCTCCGCACAGCCGCTGTAACTGCCGATGCGTCATGTGTGATATCTGGAAAGACAGCTCCAGCGCCGAGATCGGCGTTGATGAGTTGAAACGTCACCTTGAAGATTTCGAACGGCTATCTGTTCAATGGGTCGTGCTCTCCGGCGGCGAACCGCTCATGCACTCTGATCTATTCCGCCTCTGCGCGCTCCTTCGCCAGCGATCCATCCGAATCACTCTCCTCAGCACGGGGCTGCTGCTGGAACGCAACGCCGCCGCGATTCTCGATTCCATCGACGATGTGATCGTGTCGCTCGACGGTCCTCCAGCCATTCACGACCGCATCCGGCGTGTCCACGGCGCTTTCGCGCTGTTACAGCGCGGCGTCGAAGCTATCCATCGTCTGCGGCCGGAGTTCCCAATTTCTGGCCGTTCAACGGTTCAACGCCAGAACTACTTCTGCTTACGGCAGACAGCCGCAACTGCCAAACAAATTGGTCTGCAATCTATTTCATTCCTGGCCGCGGACGTTACTTCCACAGCATTCAACAGGCCGCAGGGTTGGATCCCGAAACGGCAAGACGAGGTTGCACTAACGCAAAGTGATATCGAACCGCTGGAGCAGGAAATCGAGCGCCTGATCGGTGAATTCGGCGCGACTGAATTCCTGCGCGAAAGCCCGGAGAAGCTGGCGCGGATCGTCTTGCATTACCGAGCGCATCTGAATGTTTGCGAGCCGGTGTCGCCGCGCTGCAACGCGCCGTGGGTCTCGGCGGTCATTGAATCGGATGGAGCCGTGCGCCCGTGCTTCTTTCACAAGCCGGTTGGAAACGTAAAGAGTCGCAGTTTTTTCGAGGTCCTGAATAGCCCAGAGGCGCAAGATTTCCGCCAGCGCCTTGATGTGGCGACAAATCCAATCTGCCGGCGCTGCGTCTGCTCGCTGAATTTAGAGTCTCTTCCCCAGTAGCCTTTGTTGGGCAGGCTCTTGGTGCTGTGGAATTGGTCGCGTCCGAAACCCGCCAGAAATGACCTCAACGGTGTGGCACCATCGAGCCATGGAACCGCTCGACGTGCAGGCTTGCTACCGGGCCCTCCAAACCCGCGATTCGCGCTTCGATGGCCGCCTGTTTGTGGGCGTTACCTCAACCGGAATCTACTGCCGCCCCATCTGTCCGGCGCGCACGCCGAAATTCGAGAACTGCCGGTTCTTCACTTCAGCCATGGCCGCCCAGACCGCCGGCTTTCGTCCCTGCCTGCGCTGCCGCCCTGAAACAGCGCCCGATCTGGCATCCTGGCGGGGCACCTCTAATAGCGTATCGAGAGCCCTCGCATTGATCGCCGAAGGCGCTCTCGATAACGAGAATGCGGCGGTAGATCTGCTCGCCGGACGGCTCGGCATTGGCGGACGCCAGCTACGCCGCTTATTCAAACAGCATCTTGGAACCACACCGAAAGCGGTCGCGCAGATTCGCCGCGTCCTTTTCGCTAAGCAACTCATTCAGGAGACGGAACTGTCCATGGCGGACGTTGCGCTGGCTTCCGGGTTTGGCAGTGTGCGGCGGTTCAACGAAACTTTTTGCAATCTGTTCCAACGGCCCCCCAGCGCGTTGCGGAGTAAGAGCTCGCCGGCGCTGCCTGACGGCTCGACTGCCCACCCCGCTGTAACGCTGCGGCTTCGTTACCGCCCGCCCTATGATTGGTGCTCCATGCTGGCCTACTTAAAGGCGCGTGCGATCGGCGGCGTCGAATGGACGGACGATAACTGCTATTGGCGGACCATATCGCAGGACGGGCAAGTGGGAACTGTACAAGTCGCTCATCTAGCCGCTGACAACAGTCTGGCCGCGACGGTTCACTTTCCTTCTGTGAAGGTTTTGCCCGGAATTGTGGCGTGTGTTCGCCGCGTATTCGACATCGGCGCGGATGTCGAAACCATCGGAATGCACTTGTCTCGCGACTCCCTGCTCGCTCCCTTGGTCGCACAGCGCCCCGGGCTACGTTTACCGGGCGGATGGGACAGCTTTGAGCTGGCTGTGCGGGCTATCCTCGGCCAACAGGTCACGGTCGAAGCAGGCCGCCAGCTTGCGACTAAACTTGTCGCTTTATGCAGCTCGCCGATTCCCATCGATCGAGTAAATCTCCCGGTTTTGACCGCCACCTTTCCAACGGCGGCAGAACTCTTGGCAGCGGATCTCAAGACACTCGGAATGCCCTCCACTCGCAAGGCGGCGCTCAAGGCATTGGCGGCAGCCGTCATCAGCGATCCCGAGTTTTTCCAGACCTACAGTACCGTCGAGGACGTGGTCACGCGTTTGCGCACCATCCCAGGCATCGGCGACTGGACCGCACAGTACATTGCGCTCCGGGCATTGCGCGACACGGACGCGTTTCCTGCCACCGATGTTGGCTTATTGCGCGGTGTTGCATTGATGGACGGCGGCCGGCCGGCAACAGCGTATCTGCTTACTCGCGCGGAACCGTGGCGTCCCTGGCGCGCCTACGCCGCACAGCATCTGTGGGCCGCTGATGCCCTCAGTGCCGAAACCCTCAGAGGCGCGCATGCGTGAACCCTTGCAGCTCCGAAGCAACCGGCTTTCGACGCCCATCGGCGAGATGATAATTGTCACCGATTTCGATGGCAATTTGCGGGCGATCGATTGGGAGGATCATCAGGATCGCATGCTGCGCCTGCTCCATCTTCACTACGGCAAAGATGGTTTTGCCATTCAATCGGAATACGACATCGCGGGTCCAACCGCTGCCTTGCGAGCATACTTCAACGGGGATCTCCAGGCCATTCGGGACCTGCCGGTAGAAACTGCTGGAACACCCTTTCAGCGTGCCGTATGGAGCAAGCTACGTGAGATTCCCTGTGGGCAGACCATTTCCTATCTGGAACTGGCGCAGCGAGTGGGCCGGCCAAAGGCGGTGCGGGCAGTTGGCTTGGCGAACGGGTCAAATCCTGTTGGAGTGGTCGTGCCATGCCATCGCGTTATTGGCGCGGGCGGCTCACTCACCGGCTACCGTGGCGGACTCCCGCGTAAGCACTGGCTATTAGTACACGAAGGCGCCCGGAACAGATAATAGCCTTACAAACCTTTTACAACACCCCAACGACATCAATGGCTGGCGAGCCTTACGCTCGGCTTAGGTAGCTGGGCCATTGGGCAATGTCGCGACCTAAGGAGCAAACGTGGGTGTGCAGTCCGTCTCCGCCGGGAGATTGTCTCTTGAAGCAAATATCATTCGCGAGCAGCCGCTCTTTTGGAGACTAATCAGAGCGCTGGAACGCCTCATCGCTTGCGTCTTACTACTAGCAGCGTTCCCCGGACTTGTTTTGGTGGCGGTGGTTGTCATGGTACTGTCGCGTCGCTCGCCGCTGATCGCACACCGCCGTGTTGGTCACGGCGGACGTGATATTTGGGTTCTCAAGCTCCGCACCATGTGGCCCACAGCGCGCGCAGGCGGTCATTTTTTGCCCCTTGTCGAGAAGGTCAATGGGGATACGATCTCTGATATTAAATCCTGGAGCGATCCCCGTGTAAGCAGTCGATTCGCGGCATTTTGCCGGCGCTATTCGATAGACGAGTGTCCACAACTGTGGCAGGTAATAACGGGCGAAATGGCTCTGGTTGGACCGCGTCCGCTGATGGCTGAGGAAATCGAGACATTCTACGGCGCGAGGGCAAGCGAGTTACTGAGCGTCAAGCCGGGGATCACAGGCTTGTGGCAAATCAAGGGGCGCAGCCGCCTCAGGCGTCCTCAGCGAACGCGGCTCGATCTGTTTATGATCCATCACTGGTCAATGACTTTGTATCTGCAGATCCTCTGGACTACCGTTCCGAGTGTCCTCGCAGGCAAAGATGCCTGGTAGCAGTGTTCCAGCGTCATGAACATCCTGTGCCTTGAGCAGTTCTCGAGCTTGGGCGGCGGCCAGCTTTGCCTCCTTGACCTACTGCCGGCATTGATAAATCGCGGATGGCAGGTGAGGGTCGCGGTTCCGGGCGAGGGGCCGCTTTCCAGCGCAGTTCGCAGCCTGAAGCTTCCAATCGATATTCTTCGTTGCGGCTCTTACACCAACGGACGAAAATCTCTCGATGAATGCGCAAAGTACGCATTTGATCTGCAGGATCTAGCGCGTGCTATCCGCCGCATTGCTATCCACAACAATATCGATCTTTTCTATGTCAATGGCGCTCGCCTGCTGCCGCCGACCGCGCTCGTCGGCCGTTTGCTTTCCATTCCCGTCACTCTGCATTGCCACAATCACCTGCTTCAACGGACCGTCGTCGGCCTGGTGGGGCATTGCATGCGATTAGCAAACGCGCATCTCATCTCATGCTGCAACTCTACGGCACAGCCCATCCGCCCGTATGTTCGACCGGAGCGCCTTCACATTGTCTACAACGGTATTGCCGGGTTTCAGCGCCCCCACGCAATTCGTTCAGCGCGGCCGGGAAGAATTGGCATCATTGGACGCATTGAAAGCGATAAGGGGCAACTCGAATTCGTATCCGCCGCGCGTCTGGTTCTAAATGAGTTTCCGGACAGCCGATTCTTGATAGTGGGCGCGCCTCTATTCTCTAATTCCGACTATCTGAAAAAGGTGATGGTCGCCAGCGATGGCCTGCCGGTGGAGTTCGCCGGTTGGCAGGATGATATCGGCGCTGTACTCTCTAATCTGGATTTGCTGGTTGTTCCTTCGCGAATCGATTCCACGCCGCGAGTGATCCTCGAAGCTTTCGCCGCGGGAGTACCCGTAGTTGCGTTTCCGTCGGGAGGCATTCCAGAGATTCTGAAGGATGGTGAAACTGGCTTTCTAACGGCAGCGGACACTGCTAAGGCGCTTGCAGTGAGAATCGCTGATATCCTGACCATGCCGCAAGCGCAATTAAACTCCGTAGTCGAGCAGGCGTACCAATCGTGGCAGGATAACTTCACGCTGGAGCATTACCGGCAGCACGTAAGTGACATCATTGGCCAAATGTGCAACCCTCACGGAACCCTGACCGTTAGGGAGGGGCTGCCGGCTACAGAACCCTGACCGTGAGGGAGGGCTGTCCGTCACCCGTTAGCGCGTGCGAAAGCAGAACCAGCGCGCGCCTTGAAAGAGCGTCGGCAGAAACGTGTAGAGGTGATGTGCAGCTCGATTAAGGAGAAAGCGGCTCTGCGGTAACTGCACAGGAAAGAGGCGTCGCGTCAGAATCCGCACTCTATCTGCCGGCGAGATCAACGCCAGGTGCAGCCACAATTCATCTTTGTTCGGGCGAAACTGGCGTGTGAGCGGAGACAGTGAAAACGTGTTGAGCCACGCGCGTACCCTTTCAGGGAGAGCATTGGTTTCCTCCACGACTGCCCGGCTCAGATCGCAAGAGAACCATATTCTGACAAGCTGGAATACAAGAATTTCGAGCTCCTTTAGAGCAGAAGAGTGCAATCGTCGCCAGGAGGCCCAGAATATCTCGTCGCCAGCTCGGTTATGCAAAAAACTTGCAATCTCCCATGCCCGCTGCGCCGGAAGTTCGCCGTGCAAAACATGAAGAAGCAGATGAAGCGCCGCGAAGCCCAACAAGTCCTCGTCGCGGAGAACGTTCACGCTGTGCCCGTCAAAGGTGCGGGCGGCCCTCCGGCTCCAAAATCCATTTAGCCCGGGAACGGCGATGCGCTCCGTCCGCTCGCTCCACAGTTCAAAGTGCAGCTCGATGGAAACCGGCATTTCAGGATCGAACCGATCGCCTCGCCATCGCCAGCCGCTCGGGCGTCGCATCGGGGATAAGTGGCGCGATCGTGCACGTTCACCTGAAACGTAGCCAATCTTGGTTAGTATCTCTCGCGCTTGATGAACGGCATCGCCGGGTACCCACAGATCGATATCGCCCTGCGCTCGGAGGAGCGGGTTCGGAGTAAACGCCGGAGAGTGAGTCAGCCCTTTCAGGACAATGAATTCGATGCCGGCCGTGTCAAGTGCCTCGGTGATCTCAAACAATTGGCTTTTGATTCGGGAGAACCGCTCAATGTAGCGGTTCTGGCATTGCTCGATTCTGTGCCTGACTTCATTAGGAAGCGCCTCGCCACATAGTGAAGGCAAAACCAGAGTTAGCTGCCGCGCATCACACCACCCCAGCAGGTCATCCCATTCCATCCCTTTCAGTTCGCGGAGGCGGCCAATCGATGCGCCTCTAAACTGAAGCGCTTCGAATATCGCAACCAGATATTCCGGCGCACCTTGTGATGCAAGCGAGGCGGTCACACTTCCGAGCCCTCCGCCAAGGATTCGAGAAGATCTATCGCGGGGTCGAAATCGCCATACCGAATTTCGTACATCGGTATTTCCAGGAGTCTCTGCAAAGCTTCAATCCGTTCTTCGAAAGCCGGTAACTGGACTGCCCAGACGGAGAAACTGAGCCGCTCCCAAGCAGTTTCTGTCGAGACAGGCAGCAGCACCGGTTGGCCACCCTGGAAATCATGCCGGTTAAGAAACACAATTCGCCGAATGGTGCTCTCGTCTGCCGCATTCAGCCATTCCAGCGACTTCGTCCTAACCTCGATAGTTGGTTTTCCATATGCGCGCAGGGTGCTTTTCAGGCCCAGGAACTCAGGGAATAGCTGGCCGACCGGCTCGCGAAACCGGAACTTCTGTGGATGTCCGATCACGACTGGCTCCCTCGACGCGCGCAGGAATGCGCTAGCGTCGTCGGTAACATACGTCCAGCCACGCCGGGCGCAGGCATACGCAAGGGAGGACTTCCCTGCCCCCGAAGGCCCTGTTAAGAGCACTCCATTGCCGTTGAATTTCACGCATGCTGCATGAAGAGTTACAAGGTGGCGGATCTCCAGCAGACAATAGATCATCACGTCAAGGATGCACTGGCGGAAGTATTCGGTCTTTTCGGCCGTGGCTTTCGTTACCCAGCCGAAGCTGAAACCCGTATTCAGATCGAGGCAGGCGAAATTCTCTGCGTCGGCCACCAGCGTGAGCAGATTGCCTTGCGACCGGAAGGTGGGAGGCTCGGATAGCGCGGGACTCGCGCTATCGGACACCAGGACACGAACATCCAGCGGAGGAAAATCAAATTTCTGCTGGTAAGTGCTACAACTGATTTCAGCAGCATGTAATGTGATGGCAGAGTTTGAGCGTATTCGCACTGGAAACCCGTACGGGTAGACGAGTGCCTCATGTTCTAGAGGCACCCGGGTCATCAGCGGATCGTTCACTACCGGTTCAAGCGCAATGGCAACGGACATGAGAAGTATGGGGAAGGCCAGCGAATGCCGCGACAGTGCTACAAACTGGTAGCATCGCGGCACCGCCACGGCTGGGTGTGACTCGCTGGCCCTCACCCGTAAGCGTAGGGCTTCCACGCTTTCGAATGGTGAACGGGTTGTAAAACTGTCGTAAACCGAAACGCTTCAGCGGTTTTACCAATTCTTCACAAGCCGGTAATAACTGCGATCCAGTGCGGCGCTTACCATCCGAAGGGACTCCCTTCGTGCGCTGCGCTATCGTCCACTACTGGCTCCTCGGAATGCGCGGTGGTGAAAAAGTCGTTGAATCGCTTTGCCGGCTTTTCCCCGAGGCGGATATCTTCACGCTCTTCTATGATCCCGATCGGGTCTCGGCCATTCTCCGCTCACGCAAAGTCACCACATCGTTTCTGAACCCTTTCCGGCGCTACTATCGCTCGCTTCTCCCCTTAATGCCGGTCGCGCTCGAGCACCTGGATCTACGAAATTATGAGCTTGTCATCAGCAGCGAATCGGGCCCGGCGAAGGGAATCCTTACATCCTCGGACGCTACGCATATTTGTTATTGCCACTCTCCCATGCGCTACCTGTGGGATCTCTATCCTGCCTATCTGCACGACTGGACACGCTCGGCCTGGAAACGCGCGCTCATTGCGCCTCTCAGTAATTACCTGCGTTTGTGGGACTATGCATCGGCGGCTCGGGTTGACACATTCGTCGCCAATAGTAGAAACGTTCAGCGTCGCATCTGGAAAGCTTACCGGAGGCCGTCGGAGGTGATTTACCCTCCAGTCGAGATTGAGACCTTCTACGGACAGGCTTCTGACGACTACTACCTGGTCGTTTCTGAGCTTGTTCCGTACAAGCGCATAAGTGATGCCGTCCGCTGCTGCTCCAGAATGAGACGGCGTTTAAAGATCGTCGGAGGCGGTCCGGAGTTTGCGCAACTTCGAAAGCTTGCCGGCCCGGGCATCGAATTTTGCGGGCGTGTTTCCGGTTCCGAGCTGCGGGCCCTCTACGCAAGATGTCGAGCCGTGATCATGCCCGGCGAGGAGGATTTCGGCATTGTGCCCGTCGAAGCCCTTGCCAGCGGCAAGCCGGTTATCGCTCTGGGTAGAGGCGGCGTGCTGGAGAGCGTTCCGGAATACAATCCACGCGCCGGCTTCTTTTACGACCTTCCCGGGGACGAGCCTCTTGAATCGGCAATTCGCTGCTTCGAAAGAGAAGAAGCGTTTCTATCTCCCGCCGCTATTCGAACCGCCGCTGCCCGATTTTCCGAAGCTAGTTTCCAGGCCGGGATGCGCAGGTTGATCTCTCTGCAAGAAGGCCTTACTGAAAAATTCCCCGCCGCCGCCCAATTTACAAAACCATGACAACTTGCCTACAACAGCACCGCCCTCCGCCTCGTAATCTACAGGTCGGATCACTCTCTTGAGTCGCTTTGCGCCATTACGATTTCTCTTGGGCCTGATGCTTCTCTGCGCGGCCGTTAGCGCCGCTGACACACAGAACAGCTTCGTCGGAAGCATGGTCTGCAAAACCTGCCACCCCGACGTGTGGTTCCGGTTCTACAAAAACGCGCATTTCAAGAGCATTGCCTCCGGAAAGGAAAAACCTGCCGATACCGGGTGCGAAGGCTGCCACGGCCCAGGCAAACTGCACGTTGCTGCGCATGGAGGCAAAGCAACCATCATTTCCTTCCCTGCATTGTCGCCGAAGCAGGTTCTCAATGCCTGCCTCCGCTGCCATTCCGAGAGCCTGGCCAGGGCAAATATTCGCCACTCGCCTCATACCCAGAATGGCGTTGCCTGCACCCAATGCCATTCGATACACAAAGCCGAGACTCCGAAATTCCTGCTAGCGAAGGCTCAGCCGGAACTCTGCTACGGATGCCACACTAATGTCCGGGCTGATTTCTCGATGCCCTTCAAGCATCCGGTGAATACCGGGTTCATGAGTTGTACCGATTGTCATAATCCGCATGGCACATTCGCACCCACCTGGCGCATGGCGGCGCGGCCCGCACTCGTGTCGCACGCTTTTGGAAACGAAGAGGCCTGCCTGAAGTGCCATTCCGATAAGCGCGGTCCCTTTGCTTTTGAGCATCCGCCGGTACGCGTCGAGGGGTGCGAGATGTGCCATTCTCCGCATGGTTCGACGAACTCCCGGCTACTGCGCCGGCCGGTCGTATTCACGCTTTGCCTCGAATGCCATAACGGCGCTGGCAACTTCGGCCGCGGCGGCACAGGCGTTCCTTCGTTGTCGCAGGCTCACAACATGGCGGACCCGCGATATCAGAACTGTACAAATTGCCATGTACGCATCCACGGATCGAATTCGAATCCGTTGTTCCTTCGCTGAAATTTATGACCCGCCCGGCCCTGCTTCCCATTTACGTGATTTGCCTGGCCGCCTGTTGCAAGGCTCAGGAGGTGGTCGCGCCCACTCCTGACAAAGTGGGCTCTGTCCGCGGCGATGATTGGAACGGCTATAACATCGTCAATTCGTTTGAAACAGGATACCGGTTTCTCAGTGCCGGCGGAAATCTGAACACCTACCGGAGCAATGAGAATTTCGGCAATGGCGTCCGGCTGCTTGGCAGCTTTCTCACCGTGAATTCGAAAGATGGGCATGGCCGCCTTTTCGATGAACTGGTTCTAACAACGGAAGGATTGGGCGGCGATCCCTACGTCCATGCCAGCCTGCGAATTCAAAGGAACCGGCTGTATGAGTACACGCTGCTTTGGCGGCGAAGCGATTATTTCAATCCGGGCCTCGTCACCGGCGGAGGACAAGGCCAGCATCTACTCGATAGCTCCTACACGCTGCAGGATCACGATTTGACCCTGTTTCCGCAATCGCGCATCCGCGTATTCTTGGGCTATACGAGAGATAGCCAGGGCGGCGCTGGCATCTCCACTGTGCAACTGTTCGACCCCGGCGGCTTGTTCGATCCGACCGGCAATGTCTTCCCCGCGTTCACGAACCTCAAGCGCGTTGAAAACGAATACCGCCTGGGCTTCGAAGTACATTGGCTCGGCTTCACGTTCAACGCCGCTCGCGGCTGGCAAGACTTCAAAGACGATTCGGCCGATCAATTCGCCGGAGTCAGCCGTGGCGATGGCTTCAACAGCAGCACGATTCTGAATCTGTTTGGCCGAACGCAGCCCTATCACGGAACAAGCCCCTACTGGCGCGCCGCTCTGTTCCGCGATAGCCGCCTGTTCAACTTCAACGCCCGTTTCACTTATACGGGCGGTGAACGAGCCTTCCTCGCGAATGAAACAGCTCTTGGCGCAAACCAGTTCGGAGCGACCGCCAACCAGCAGATTCTTACGTTCGGAAGCGCCCGGCGTCCGGTCACAACCGGCAACGCTTCGCTCAGCCTCTTCCCTACTCAAAAGCTCACGATCACCGAAAACGCATCGTTCTATAACGTGCGAACCGACGGAAACAGCGCCTATCTGCAGTTCGACAACGCACTGCAATCAGCCGATCTACTCTTCTACCAGTACCTTGGAATCCGGACTGCGGCTACGCAGACCGACGCGCTGTATCACGTTAATAGCTGGCTGGATCTTCACGGGGGCTACGAATACTCGAATCGCCGGATCGCGGCCAGTCCCCAAGTCGCCTTTATCGGAACTCCCGCGGCAGTCCCCTACCTGCAAACGAACGAGTTGAACACGGGTACAATCGGTCTTCGACTCAGGCCGCTGAAACCGCTGGTCATTTCGCTCGACGGTGAATTCGGCCATGCCAACCGCCCGTTCACGCCGAAATCCGACAAAAACTACAGCGCCCTCACTGCCCGGGTGCAGTACAGAACGAAGACGCTGCAACTTAGCGCCTGGTCACACAGCGACTACAACGAGAACTCGGTCACGATTTCTGCGTTCAGTTCTCACAGCCGTACTTATTCGGGCTCGGCTTCGTGGTCTCCCCGAAACTGGTTCTCTTTTGACGCCACATACTCCAAGATCCACCTGGATACGCTGGGCGGCATTCAGTTCTTTTCAAACGCGCAACTGTTTCCAAACCAATCTTCTTATTACGTGAGCAACCTGCACACTGGCACATTAGGAATCCGCCTCAGCCTTCTGCGGCGAATGGATCTCTACCTTGGCTACACGCACGTGCAGGATACCGGGGACGGACGGAATATTCCGACAACGGCGTCAACAGGACCAAACCTGCCGGTTTTCGAATCGGCGCAAACCTTCCCTGTGAAATTTCAATCGCCGCTGGCGCGCCTGTCTGTCCGCCTATCCGAACGAGTGCGCTGGAATATCGGATATCAGTACTTCGGCTATCACGCCGATTTCTGGCCCACCGAAGATTATCTGGCAAACACCGGATACACGAGCATTCTGTGGAGCTTTTAGACGCCGAAGGCCCGTCTCGACCTGAACACATAGGCCACCCCTGCTGGCCCCTGATCTGGCTATGGGTTCTTTCCATCAGTCAGTATGCCTACCG
>Ga0134128_10004733_pt1 | contig 16608 bp, 30 predicted proteins | sample KB31754_FD_96462 | JGI IMG/M metagenome (GOLD analysis project Ga0134128, IMG submission 96462) | Terrestrial soil microbial communities with excess Nitrogen fertilizer from Kellogg Biological Station, Michigan, USA - KB3-175-4 | ecosystem: Environmental > Terrestrial > Soil > Unclassified ...
GATGGTCATGCCGGGGGACAACATCAAGATGACGGTGGACTTGATCAGCCCGATTGCGATGGAGGCGGGGCTGCGCTTTGCGATCCGCGAGGGTGGCAAGACCGTCGGCTCGGGTGTCGTCTCGAAAGTGCTGAAGTAAGCTCCTGAAGCAAAGAGGAACGCCGTCATGGCCAATCAGAACATCCGTATCCGCCTGAAGGCGTTCGATCACCGTCTCATCGACAACTCGGCGCGGGAAATCGTCGAGACGGCGAAGCGCACCGGAGCCACCGTCCGCGGCCCGGTACCGCTGCCGACGAAGATGGAGCGGTTCACGCTCCTCGTCTCGCCGCACGCGGACAAGGACGCGCGCGACCAGTTCGAACTGCGCACGCACAAGCGCCTGATGGACATCCTCAATCCGACCGACAAGACCGTCGATGCGCTCATGAAGCTCGAGCTTCCGGCCGGGGTGGACGTTCAGATCAAGCTCAACTGATCGCATCACGGCGCCAAGGAGCGTGCGGCGCTACTTGTAGAGAGTGGTGCCGCCCCTTATACTGCGCGGCCTTTCGCCGGCAGGCCCTCCGAGGGCGCCGGCTGAGCAACCCGGGCGAGGTTGGGACCCGAGCGTCCCAAGACCACTCGAGCATCCGGCGGCCTTCCCGGCCGCGGATTCTTTCGTCGTCTTGCAGCCCCCGCCCCTGAATCGGGATCAAACCATGTCCTTAGGCCTGGTCGGCCGCAAATGCGGCATGACGCGAGTGTTCACGGAAGCCGGCGAGACCGTGCCCTGTACGGTCATCGAAGTGCTCCCGAATCGCGTCTCTCAGCTCAAATCGAGCGAGTCCGATGGGTATCGTGCGGTCCAGGTGACCTGGGGCGCGCGGCGCCCGCAGCTGCTCACCAAGGCACTCGCCGGCCACTTCGCCAAGGCGAGCGTCTCCCCGGGGCGCGGCCTGGTCGAATTTCGTCTCGAAGAGGGAGCCAACGCCGATCTGAAGCCCGGCGCGGAGCTCAAGGCGGACCTCTTCAAGCCCGGCGACCTGGTCGATGTCACGGGCACGACGCTCGGCAAAGGGTTCGCCGGCACGATTAAGCGCCACAATTTCGCAGGCGGCATGGCCTCGCACGGCAACTCCGTGTCCCATCGAGCTCCGGGCTCGATCGGCCAGCGCCAGACGCCGGGTCGCGTGTTCAAGGGCAAGCGGATGTCCGGGCACCTGGGAGTCGTGCGCCGCACGACCGAGAGCCTGCGGGTCGTCGAGGTCGATCTCGAGCGCAATCTGCTGCTCATCCGCGGCGCTGTGCCGGGCGCGGAGGGCGGACAGATCGTGATTCGTCCATCGCTCAAGGCGGCGCGCCGCGCCGCGCGCAGATCGATCACGCCGACGAAGAGCGCGCCCGCCTCTCAGGGGAAGCCCGCGGCGGGCCAGGCGGCGAGGCCCAAGAAATGAAATTGAATATGGTCAACGGGGGCGGCGGCCTCGAGGTCTCGGATGCTGCTTTCGGCCTCGAGCCCAACGAATCGCTCGTGCACCAGGTGATCACGGCCTACCGCGCGGCGGGGCGATCGGGCACCAAGGCCCAGAAATCGCGCGCCGACGTGAGGGGCGGCGGCAGGAAGCCGTGGTCGCAGAAGGGCACGGGGCAGGCGCGGGCAGGCTCGAACCGCAGTCCCATTTGGGTGGGCGGCGGCAAGACGTTCGCGGCCCGGCCGCGCAGTTTCGAGCAGAAGGTCAACCGCAAGATGTATCGCGGAGCGATCCGCTCCGTGCTCTCCGATCTCGCACGGACCGAGCGGCTCGTTGTCGCGCCAGAGCTCACGCTCGATGCGCCGAAGACGAAGCTGCTCGTCGAGCGGCTGAAATCCTGGGCGCTGGGGGACGTGCTGATCATCGTCGAGGCGGCCGACGAGAAACTCGCGCTCGCTGCACGGAACCTGCCGAGCGTCGAGGTGCTCGAGGCGGGCGCATTGAATCCGCTCTCGCTGCTCTCGCACGAGAAGGTGCTGATGACCGTCGCTGCGGTCAAACGCATCGAGGAGCGCCTGCAGTGAACCGCGAGAAGCTGATGACGGTGCTCCTGGCTCCGCACGTGACGGAGAAGACGTCGCTCATCATGCAGAACCACAACCAGTACGTGTTCCGCGTGCGTCGCGAGGCGACGAAGACGGATATCAAACAAGCCGTCGAGTTGATGTTCGAAGTGAAGGTCGAAGGCGTTCAGGTCGTGAACGAGCCGGGCAAGATGCGCCGCTTCGGCCGCCGCACCGGCCGCACTCAGGATTGGAAAAAAGCCTACGTGCGCCTCGCCGCCGGACAGACGATCGACTACGAGGCGAGAGCACGTACTTAAGCGACGGCAACGCGCGCAACAGAAGCATTCGAGCTCATCGACATGGCACTGATCAAACTCAAACCGACTTCCCCAGGCACTCGCGGCGTCGTGAAGGTCGGCCGCTCGCATCTGCACAAGGGCGAGCCGTTCGCGCCGCTCACGGTGACGCAGCACAAGACGGGCGGGCGCAATCACTTCGGCCGCATCACGACGCGGCACATCGGCGGGGGCTCGCGCCGCAAATACCGCCTGCTCGATTTCCGCCGCGACAAGGACGGCATCGCAGGGGTGGTGGAGCGCATCGAGTACGACCCGAATCGCACCGCGCACATCGCTCTGGTGCGCTATACCGATGGCGAGCGCCGCTACATCCTCGCGACGAAGGGGATGGCGGCGGGCGAGGAGATCCGCTCCGGAGCCGATGCGCCGATCAAGTCGGGCAATGCAATGCAGCTGCGCCATGTCCCGGTCGGCTCGCTCGTGCACAACATCGAATTGAAGCCCGGCAAGGGCGGGCAGCTCGCGCGAAGCGCCGGCAGCTCCGCGCAGTACACCGCTCGCGAGGGCGTGTACGCGTATCTCAGAATGAAGTCGACCGAGATCCGGCGCGTGCACATCGACTGTCGGGCGACGATCGGCGAGGTGAGCAACGACGAGCACAACTTGCGCAGCTACGGCAAGGCGGGAGCAACCCGCTGGCGCGGCGTGCGGCCGACGGTGCGCGGGCTCGCGATGAATCTGGTCGACCACCCGCACGGGGGCGGCGAGGGCAAATCGGGTCAGGGCAATCCGCATCCGGTCTCCCCGTGGGGATGGAACACGAAGGGCCTGAAGACGCGCCACAACAAGCGCACGGATCACATGATCGTGCAGCGCCGCCGCAACAAGGTGCGCTAGGGCCAGGAGAGATTGAGAGGTTCGACATGCCGCGCTCGCTCAAGAAAGGTCCGTTCGTCGACCTGCACCTCGCGAAGAAAGTGCAGGTAGCCGCCGCCCGCAACGACCGCAAGCCCATCAAGACCTGGTCGCGCCGCTCGATGGTCGTGCCGGACATGGTCGGGCTCACGATCGCCGTTCACAACGGGCGGCAGCACATTCCCGTGCTGGTGACCGAGAACATGGTCGGCCACAAGCTCGGGGAGTTCGCGCCGACGCGCACCTTCAAGACGCATTCCGGCGACAGGAAGGTCGAGGCAGCGACCTGAAGGGGTTTGCAACGATGGAAGTCACCGCAATCCTGCGCTACGCGCGCATCTCGCCGCAAAAGTGCCGCCTGGTCGCGGACACCGTCCGGGGCAAGCCGGTCAACCACGCGCTCAACACGCTCAAGTACATGCCGAAGAAGGGCGCGCGCCTGTTGTACAAAACGCTCTGGTCCGCGATCGCGAATGCTCAGGAGAACCAGGGCCTCGATGTGGACGATCTGAAGGTCGCGCGCATCCAGGTGGATGCCGCACCGGTTTTGAAGCGCTTCGCGGCGCGCGCGAAGGGCCGCGGCACTCGCATCGTCAAGCGCAACAGCCACATTACGGTGGCCGTGAGCGACGGCAGGAAGGACTGAGGAAGGACTGAAGCATGGGACAGAAAGTCAATCCGCTCGGCATCCGGCTCGGCATCACGCGCGAGTGGACGTCCAAATGGTATGCGGGCAAGAAGCAATTCCCGGTGCATGTCCACACGGACTTCCGCGTGCGCGAGTTCCTGCACGGGCGGCTCTCGGATGCCTCGGTGAGCCGTATCCAGATCGAGCGCGCGGCCAAGAAGGTGAACATCACCATCCAGACCGCGCGGCCGGGGATCGTGATCGGCAAGAAGGGCGAGGACATCGAGAAGCTGCGCCTCGAGACCGCGAATCTGCTCGGCATGCCGGTCATGGACGTGCGCCTCAACATCTCCGAGATCAGAAAGCCCGAGCTCGACGCGCAGCTCGTCGCCGATAGCATCGCCCAGCAGATCGAGAAGCGCGTGATGTTCCGCCGCGCAATGAAGCGTGCGGTGATGAGCACGATGAGAAGCGGTGCGCTCGGAGTGAAGGTGCGGGTCTCGGGCCGACTCAACGGTGCGGAGATCGCGCGCACGGAGTGGTATCGGGAGGGAAGGATCCCGCTGCACACCTTCCGTGCGGACATCGACTACGGGCTCTCCGAGGCCAAGACCACGTATGGGGTCATCGGCGTGAAGGTGTGGATCTTCAAGGGCGAGATCTTCGAGAAGACGGAGGTCGAGCAGGCGGCCGAAGCGGGTGCGACCGGCGCGGGCGCCGAGAGCGCCGCCGTTCCGGCAGCCGGTGCCACGGCGGGGGCAGGGGCGGTGCCGGCGGGTGCGGCAGCCGCCTCCGAGCAGACGCCCGCGGGCTGAGGCTGCGGGAGAGACGACTATGCTGCAACCGAAGCGCACCAAATACCGCAAGCAGTTCAAGGGCCGCAACGGCGGCTTCGCCCTGCGCGGCAGCTCCGTGGCGTTCGGGGAGTTCGGCTTGAAGGCGACCAGTCGCGCGCGCATGACGGCGCGGGAGATCGAGGCGGCGCGGCGCGCCATGGCGCGCTACGTGAAGCGCGGCGGCCAGATCTGGATCCGCGTCTTCCCCGATGTGCCGATCACCAAGAAGCCGCTCGAGGTTCGCATGGGAAGCGGCAAGGGCAACGTCGAGTACTGGGTGGCGCGCGTGCAGCCCGGCAAGGTGCTCTTCGAGATGGAAGGGGTCGATGAGGGCACGGCTCGCGAGGCGTTCCGGCTCGCGGGCTCGAAGCTCTCCGTGTCGACCGCGTTCGTGAAACGGCAGGTGCGGTGATGGAAGCGAAGGGGCTGCGCGAGAAGTCGCGCGAGGAGCTCGGCGATGAGCTCCTGCGCTTGAGAAAGGAGCAGTTCGCGCTGCGCATGCAGCGGGCGACGGGGCTCGCCGTGAAACCGGATCAGTTCGGCAAGGTGCGCCGGAATATCGCGCGCGTGAAGACGGTGCTGCGCGAGGCGCGGGCTGCGGGCGAGAAGCAGACCGCCGGTGGAGAGAAGAAATGACCGAGTCCAATGTCGATAAGGCGGGTTCGCACGGTGAGCCGGCGGAGGGCGCCGCCGCAGGCCGTGAGAAGACCCTCACGGGCCGCGTGGTCAGCAACAAGATGCAAAAGACCATCGCGGTCGAGATCGAGCGCCTGGTGAAGCATCCGGAGTACGGCAAGTACATTCGCCGCACGACGAAGCTGCTGGCGCACGATGAGAACAACGAGTCGCGCGAGGGCGATCTCGTATCGATCAGTCCCTGCAGGCCGCTGTCGCGCCGCAAGTCGTGGCGGCTCGTCGCGGTGCTCGAGCGCGCCTGACGGGGCGCGGACCCACGCGAAGCGAGACAACGTCATGATCCAGCTGCGCACGATGCTCAATGCCGCCGACAACAGCGGCGCCCGCACGCTCATGTGCATCAAGGTGCTCGGTGGCACACGCCGCCGGTACGCGACGATCGGCGATGTGATCAAGGTGAGCGTGAAGGATGCGATCCCGCGCGGGAAGGTGAAGAAGGGCGAGGTTTATGACGCGGTCGTGGTGCGCACGCGGCGCGGCGTGCGGCGCCAGGACGGCTCGCTCATCCGCTTCGACGGGAACGCAGCCGTACTGCTCACCAACAAGCTCGAGCCGATCGGCACACGCATTTTCGGCCCCGTCACGCGCGAGCTGCGGACGCAGGCGTTCATGAAGATCATCTCGCTCGCGCCGGAGGTGCTGTGAACAAGATCAGGAAAGGCGACACGGTCGTCGTGCTCTCCGGGCGCGACAAGGGCGCTCGCGGCACCGTCATTCAGGTGCTCGAGGGCAGCCGCGTGCTCGTCGAGAACGTCAATCGAGTGAAGAAGCATCAGCGCGGCAATCCGCAGGCGGGAAAACAGGGCGGGATCATCGAGAAGGAGATGCCGCTGCCGGTCGCGAAGGTCGCGATCTTCAATCCCAACACCAAGAAGCCGGACCGCGTCGGCTTCAAGACGCTGAGCGATGGGCGCAAGGTGCGCTGCTTCCGCTCGAACGGAGAGATGCTCGAGGCCTGAAGGCCGCGAGGTGCACGCCATGGCGAGACTACATGCTCAATACCGCGAGAAGATCGTGCCGCAGCTCATCAAGGATCTCGGCCTCGCCAATCCCATGCAGGTGCCGCGGATCGAGAAGATCACCGTCAACATGGGCGTCGGTGAGGCCGTTGCGGACCGCAAGGTCATGGATGCGGCCGCCGCGGATCTCGCGAAGATCACCGGGCAGAAGCCGCTCATCTGCAAGTCGCGCAAGTCGATCGCCTCCTTCAAGCTGCGTCAGGGGCTCGCGGTCGGCTGCAAGGTGACGCTGCGCGGCGCGCTCATGTACGAGTTCCTGGACAGGCTCATCAATATTGCGATCCCGCGCATCCGCGATTTCCGCGGCGTCTCACCGCGCTCGTTCGACGGGCGCGGCAACTACAGCCTCGGGGTGAAGGAGCAGATCATCTTCCCCGAGATCCAGTACGACCAGATCGATCAGCTGCGCGGCATGGACATCACCATCACCACCACGGCGCGCGACGACCGGCAGGGCCGGGCGCTGCTCGAGGCTTTCAACTTCCCGTTCCGGAAGTAGGGGTAAGGGCTCTATGGCGAAGACGAACATGGTCGAGCGCGAGAAACGGCGCGCGCGGATCGTGAAGCGGTACGCTTTGAAGCGCGCGCAGCTCAAGGAAACGATCCGCAATCCCAAGACCTCTCCGGAGGAGCGCGTGACGGCTCAGACGCGGCTGCAGTCGATGCCGCGGGATGCGAGCCCTTCGCGGCTGCGCAACCGCTGCAACATCACGGGCCGCTCCCGCGGCGTGTACCGCAAGTTCGGCCTTTCGCGCCAGAAGATTCGCGAAGTCGCGATGCGCGGGGAGATTCCGGGCCTCGCGAAAGCGAGTTGGTGAGGGCAGGCCGCATGAGCATGACCGATCCCATTGCCGATCTCCTCACGCGCATCCGCAACGCCCAGGCCGCGCGCAAGGCCGAGGTGACCCTCGGCGCTTCCAAGCTCAAGGCTGCGATCGTGCGAGTGCTGAAGGAGGAGGGCTACGTCGCCGACTTCCGCATCGACGGCGACGGTGCCAAGAGCACGCTCACCATCGGACTCAAATATTACGAGGGCCGCCCCGTGATCGACCGGATCGAGCGCGTGAGCCGGCCGGGTTTGCGCATCTATCGCGGAAAGGATGAGTTGCCCAAAGTCCTCGGCGGCATGGGCACGGTGATTGTCTCGACGCCGAAGGGTGTGATGACCGACCGGCAGGCCCGCTCGATCGGGCAGGGCGGCGAAGTGCTGTGCGTCGTCGCGTGACAAACCTATGAGCAGAGTTGCCAAAGCAGTGATCGACCTGCCGCAGGGGGTAACGGCGACGGTCGCTTCCGACAAGGTCACCGTGAAGGGTGCCAAGGGCTCATTGAGCCTCGATTTGAAGCCCGGCATCAGCATCGAGCAGCAGGAGAAGAAGCTCGCGGTGAAGTACTCACCCGGCGAGGGCGCGGCGATGCGGGCGGGCTCGACGCGCGCGCACCTGGCGAACATGGTGCTCGGCGTCACGAAGGGCTATGAGCGCAAGCTCGAGCTCGTCGGGGTCGGATTTCGCGCGCAGGTCCAGGGCAAGGCTCTCAACCTGACGCTCGGATTCTCCCATCCGGTGAGTTTTCCGATCCCGGAGGGGATCACGATCGAGACGCCGAGCCAGACGGAGATCACGGTGAAGGGCATCGACCGGCAGAAGGTCGGTCAAGTGGCTGCCGAGATCCGCGACGTGCGCCCCCCCGAGCCCTACAAGGGCAAGGGCGTGCGCTACGCGGGCGAGCAGATCTCCCTGAAGGAGGGAAAGAAAAAATGACGGCGTCCATCGGCAAGAAGAGCCGGCGGCTGCGTCGCGCGGCGCAGGCGCGCGCCCGCATTCGCGAGCGCGGAGTCGCGCGGCTCACGGTGCACCGCACGCCGCAGCACATCTACGCGCAGCTCACCGATTCGACCGGCGCGAAGGTGCTCGCTGCGGCCTCGACGCTGCAGGCGGCCGTCCGCGAGGGTCTGGCGCATACCGGCAACATCGAGGCCGCGAAGGCGGTCGGGCGTGCGATCGCCGAGCGGGCGAAGGCCTTAGGGCTAACCGAGGTCGCCTTCGACCGCTCGGGTTTCCAGTTCCATGGCCGGGTGAAGGCGCTCGCGGATGCCGCGCGCGAGGCCGGGCTCCAATTCTGAGGAACGCTTAAATGGCAAGAGCGGAAAAAGGGCAGCCGGCGGACGAGCTTCTCGAGAAGCTCGTCGCGGTCAATCGCACGGCGAAGGTCGTCAAGGGCGGCCGTCAATTCGGCTTCACCGCCCTCACCGTCGTCGGGGACGGGGCGGGAAGGGTCGGCTTCGGATTCGGCAAGGCGCGCGAAGTGCCGGTCGCGATCTCGAAGGCGATGGCGCAGGCTCGCAAGAACATGATCTCCGTCGCTTTGAAGAGCGACACGCTGCACTATGCGGTGCAGGGCGAGCACGGCTCGACGCGCGTGCGCATGCAGCCCGCCTCCGACGGCACCGGCGTCATCGCCGGCGGCGGCATGCGTGCAGTGCTCGAATGCGTCGGCGTGCGCAACGTGCTCGCGAAGAGTTACGGCTCGCGCAATCCGATCAACGTCGTGCGTGCGACGATCGATGCACTCTCGAGTCTGCGCTCGCCCGAGGAGATCGCCGCGAAGCGCGGCAAGAGCCTCGAGGAGATCGTGGCGTGAGTGCCGCGGGCGCAAAGGATCGTTTGCGCGTGACGCTGGTCAAAAGCGTGCACGGTCAGCTCGCGAACATCGCAGCCTCCGTGCGCGGGCTCGGGTTGCGCCGGCCGCACCAGACCGTGAGCGTCGAGGACACACCGCAGAATCGCGGCATGATCCAGGCGGCGGTGCATCTGCTGAAGGTCGAGAGTGAGCCGCGATGAAGCGGGCGAGGAACGTATGCGACTCAACACACTGAAGCCTGCTCCCGGGGCCAGGCGCCCGCGCCTGCGCGTCGGCCGCGGCGCCTCCGCCGGCCAGGGCAAGACCTGCGGCCGCGGCGTCAAGGGGCAGCGGGCGCGCAAGGGTGGCTATCACAAGGTCGGCTTCGAGGGCGGCCAGATGCCGCTGCAGCGGCGCATGCCGAAGGTCGGCTTTCGCTCGGCGCTGAAGGCAACGCGCGCCGAAGTGCGGCTCGACGAGCTCGCGCAGGTCGATGCCGCGGTGATCGATCTGCAGGCGCTCAAGGCGGCCGGCATCGTGCCGAGCACGACCGAGCGCGCGAAGGTGATTCTTTCCGGAAAGCTCGACAAGGCGGTGACGCTCAAGGGCGTCGCGGCCACCAAAGGCGCCCTGGCGGCGATCACCGCTGCCGGGGGGCGCGTGGAAAGTTAGAGCCCGGATGCTCCGAAGGACATGAGCAGGAAGCTCACAGAGGCGTAAGTGGCGAACACGACTTTCTCCAATCCGGCGGCAGCGCTCGGTGAGGCGGCTCGCTTCGGCGAGATCCGCAACCGTTTGCTGTTCCTCATCGGCGGGATGATCGTCTACCGCATCGGCAGCTTCATCCCCGTGCCCGGGATCAATCCGGCGGCCGTCGCCCGCTTCTTCAACGACCAGTCGGGCACGATCCTCGGTGTCGCGAACATGTTCTCGGGCGGGGCGCTGCGGCGGCTGTCGATCTTCGCGATGGGCGTGATGCCGTATATCTCGGCCTCGATCATCATCCAGATGATGTCGATGGTCGTGCCGACGCTGATGGAGTACCGCAAGGAGGGTCAGTCGGGACAGCGCAAGCTCACCGAGCTCACCCGCTACAGCACGGTCGTGCTCGCCGCGTTTCAGTCGTTCGCCGCCGCCGTCGCTCTGCAGAGCAACGACATGGTGCTCGTGCCCGGCTGGCAGTGGCTTGCGGTCGGCACCGTCACGATGACGACGGGGACACTCTTTCTCATGTGGCTCGGAGAGCAGATCACCGAGCGCGGCATCGGCAACGGCATCTCGATGCTGATTCTGGCGGGGATCGTCGCCGGGTTGCCGGGCGCGGTCGGCAATACCGCCGAGTCGGTGAGCACCGGGGAGATGTCCGGTCCCTTTGCGCTGCTGCTCATCATCATCGTGATCGGCGTGACGGCGTTCGTCGTGTTCATGGAGCGCGCGCAGCGGCGTATCCCGGTCAACTACGCGAAGCGGCAGGTCGGCCGGCGCCTGTACGCGGGGCAGAGCAGCCATCTGCCCTTCAAGATCAACATGTCGGGCGTCATTCCGCCGATCTTCGCCTCGAGCCTGTTGCTGTTCCCGGCGACGGTAGCGAATTTCGCGGGCAGCAGCACGACCGGCTGGCTGAGCGGCGCGTTGCAGGAGATGTCCGCGGCGCTCGGCTACGGGCAGCCCCTGCACCTCGTCGTGTATGCGGTGCTGATCCTGTTCTTCTGCTTCTTCTACACCGCGCTCGTCTTCAACGCGCGCGATACGGCGCAGAACCTGCAGAAATCGGGCGCGTTCATTCCGGGCATCCGACCCGGACAGCAGACCGCCGACTACATCGACAAGGTTCTCACGCGGCTCACGCTCTGGGGCGCGCTGTATGTCGCTGCGGTGTGCCTGCTGCCCGAGTTCCTGATTTCCTCCCAGGGTGTGCCGTTCCAGTTCGGTGGCACCTCGCTCATGATCGTCGTGGTGGTGGTGATGGACTTCATGTCGCAGCTGCAGGCGCATCTGATGTCGCACCAGTACCCCGGGCTCCTCAAAAAGGCGAATCTGCTCAACTACGGCCGCGGCAGCGGGCAGGGCGGCTGAGGCACGAGGCTCGTTATGAAAGTCAGACCATCGGTCAAGAAGATTTGCAAGAACTGCAAGATCGTGCGCCGCCGGCGCGTGGTGTACGTGATCTGCACGGATCAGCGGCACAAGCAGCGCCAGGGGTGAGGCCGGGTGCCTTTTCGGCTGCGCTTAACGTGCAGCCGAACCGGCCGAACGGCCGTACGGGACGTACGGACTGGGTATGTTACAGGGACGTTTGGTACAGGTTTATCAGAGGTTGTAACAGGGCGGCTGCGCCCCCACTTAGACAGGTTCTCTTATGGCTCGTATCGCCGGCATCAACATACCGATGAACAAGCACGTGTGGGTCGGGCTCACGCACATCTACGGCGTGGGCCGCGCGCGTGCCATGGCGGCCTGCGAGGGCGCGGGCGTGCGCCCCGACTCGAAGGTGAAGGATCTCACCGAGGCGGAGGTGACCGCGATCCGCTCGCAGATCGCCAAGTGGGCGGTCGAAGGCGACCTGCGCCGCGAGGTGTCCATGAACATCAAGCGCCTCATGGACCTCGGCACCTACCGTGGCATGAGGCACCGGCGCGGACTGCCCGTCCGCGGCCAGCGTACGCGCACGAACGCGCGCACGCGCAAGGGCCCGCGCAAGCAGGCCGTGAAGCTCAACGCCCCTCCGGGCAAGGCATAAAGAGGACGCCGAACCATGGCGGATCAGAAGCAGTCTCAAACGCAGGCGGCGGCGGGCGGCGCCTCGGCGGCCAAGAAGCCGAAGAAGGCGCGCAAGAACGTGCTCGATGCGATCGCGCACGTGCATGCGTCCTTCAACAACACGATCATCACCATCACCGACCGGCAGGGCAACACGCTCTCCTGGGCGACCGCGGGAGGCTGCGGCTTCCGCGGCTCGCGCAAGAGCACGCCTTTCGCGGCTCAGGTCGCGGCGGAGCGCGCCGGCACGGCGGCGCAGGAGCATGGCGTGAAGAACGTAGAGGTGCGCGTGGCCGGTCCCGGCCCGGGGCGCGAGTCCGCGGTACGCGCGCTCAATCAGGTGGGCCTGAAAATCACGAGCATCGCAGACGTGACGCCCATTCCGCACAACGGCTGCCGGCCGCCGAAGAAGCGCAGGGTTTGAAGAGCGAGGTTTACTGAGCAATGGCACGATACATCGGCCCCAGTTGCAAGCTCGCGCGGCGCGAGGGCACTGATCTGTTCTTGAAGAGCGGCGTGAAGCCGCTCGAGAGCAAGTGCAAGCTAACGGTGCCCCCGGGGGGCCTCAAGGGTGAGCGGCGCACGCGCCTTTCGGACTACGGCCTGCAGCTGCGTGAGAAGCAGAAGCTGCGGCGCATGTACGGCGTGCTCGAGCGGCAGTTCGGCAACTACTACGTAGAGGCCGCGCGGCGCACCGGCGCGACGGGCGAGAACCTCCTGAAGCTGCTCGAGTGCCGGCTGGACAACGTCGTCTACCGGATGGGATTTGCGGCGACGCGCGCCGAGGCGCGCCAGCTCGTGAGCCACAAATCGATCGAAGTGAACGGCCAGATCGTGACGATCCCGTCCTATCAGGTGCGCGCGGGCGATGTGATCACGGTGCGCGAGAAGGCGCGCAAGCAGCTGCGCATCCAGAGCGCGCTCAATGTCGCGCAGCAGGTCGGCTTTCCGGAATGGGTGGAGGTCGACGACAAGCAGATGCGCGGGGTGTTCAAGACGGTGCCCGCGCGCGACGATGTCCTGCCCGACATCAATGAGAACCTGGTCGTCGAGCTCTACTCGAAGTAACTCGACCTGAAGTATCGGGCGCCTGAGCGCCTGCTGATGCCCGCCGTCAGACGACATCTGACGATTTGACATCTATTTGAGGCCGGATCACTCCGGCAAGGTGAGTGCCATGCAGGGTTCTATCGGTGAGTTTCTGAGACCGCGCGTCGTCAAGGTGCAGCCGGTCGCTCCGCGCCAGGCGCGCGTCGTGATCGAGCCCTTCGAGCGAGGTTTCGGGCACACGCTCGGCAATGCGCTGCGGCGCGTGCTGCTCTCCTCGATGCCGGGCAGCGCGATCACGGAGGTGGAGATCGACGGCGTCCTGCACGAGTACACGAGCATCGAGGGTGTGCAGGAGGACGTGGTCGACATTCTGCTCAATCTCAAGCAGGTCGCGATCCGCATGCACACCCGCGACAGCGCGGAGCTGCGCCTGCACAAGAAGGGGCCGGGCCCCGTGACCGCGGGCGACATCCAGGGCGATCACGATGTCGAGGTGGTGAACCCCGAGCTCGTCATCGCGAACCTGACCAAGGCCGGGGAGCTCTCCATGACGCTGCGCGTCGAGCGCGGCCGCGGGTACCGGCCGGCTGCCCAGCGCGCCGCATTCGAGGAGCAGACCCGTCCGATCGGGCGGCTGCAGCTCGATGCGTCGTTCTCCCCCGTGCGCCGCGTGACCTACGCGGTCGACGCCGCGCGCGTCGAGCAGCGCACCGATCTCGACAAGCTCGTGATCGACATCGAGACGAACGGCACGATCGAGGCGGAGGAGGCGATCCGCCGCGCCGGCGGCATTCTCAAAGATCAGCTCTCCGTGTTCGTCGATCTGCAGGGCGAGGAAGAGGCTGCGACGAAAGTCTCCGAGATGCAGTTCGACCCGATTCTGCTGCGCCCCGTCGACGAGCTCGAGCTCACCGTACGCAGCGCCAATTGCCTGAAGGCGGAGAATATCCACTACATCGGCGATCTCGTGCAGCGCACGGAAGTCGAGCTGCTGCGCACGCCGAACCTCGGCAAGAAGTCCCTGACCGAGATCAAGGAAGTGCTGCAGAGCCACGGCCTGATGCTCGGGATGCGCCTCGACGGCTGGCCGCCGCCCGGGCTCAAGCACGAAGAGCGCGACGTGCTCTGAAGCGGGCCGTCCGGTAATCGTATCGAGATCAAATCATGCGCCATCAACTTTCCGGACGGCAGCTGTCGCGGGTGAGCTCACACCGGCACGCGCTGCTGCGCAATCTGAGCGTCTCGCTGCTGCGTCACGAGACGATCCGCACCACCGTGCCCAAGGCGAAGGAGCTGCGACGGGTGGTCGAGCCGCTCATCACGCTCGCAAAGACCGACAGCGCCGCGCGCCGGCGGCTCGCCTTCGCGCGGCTGCGCGATACGGCGGTCGTCGAGAAGCTCTTTGCCGAGCTCGGACCGCGGTTCAAAGCGCGCCCGGGCGGCTACACGCGCATCCTTCACATGACTCCGCGGCCCGGCGATTCCGCACCGATGGCGCTCATGGAGCTCGTGGAGCGAGCGGGCGAGGCTGCAAAGAGCTGATCCGCGATCCGCGGCACCCGCGAGTGCGGCCCGGCTAGGGGCGGGGCAGATTTGCCGCAAGAGCGCTGCCGGCGCTATCGTCTCTCCTGGAAGGCGCCACCCGAGGCGCCGCGGGGGAGTTCGCTATGAGCATCGCTTCTGAATTCAAAGAGTTCGCCGTCAAGGGCAACGCCATCGACCTCGCGGTCGGCGTGGTGATCGGCGCGGCGTTCGGCCGGATCATCTCATCGCTGGTCGGCGACATCATCATGCCTCCGCTCGGCCTTGCGGTGGGGCGGATCAATTTCAGCGATCTCGCGGTACGGATCGGCACCGATCCGACGGGCAAGGCGGTGCTCTTCAAGTACGGCGCGTTCATCCAGACGATCTTCGATTTCGCGATCGTGGCGCTCGCCCTCTTCGTGCTCTTGAAGGGCATCAATCGGCTCAAGCGGCCGACTCCGGCAGTACCGCCCGTCCCGGCAGCCGCACCCCCGCTCACCAAGGGCGAGGAGCTGCTCCTCGACATTCGCAACATCCTCGCCAAGAAGTGATGCACCGAGCCGCGGCGCGCCGCGCCGCGGCTCAGCTTGCGCTGCGGAACGCATCTCGCGTCAGGTTCTCGGCGCCCGTCGCGGTCACCGCAAGGTCGTCCTCGATGCGGATGCCGCCGAACTTGCGCAGCTGCTCGACGCGAGCCCAGTTGATGCGGCCCGCGCGCGAGTCTGCGCGGGCTTCATCGAGCAGCGGCTCGATGAAGTAAATACCGGGCTCCATGGTCACGACGAACCCTTCCTCGAGCACGCGCGTCAGGCGCAGATACGGATGGCCCGGCGGGCGCGGAATCTCGCCGCCTTCGGGCGAGCGCGAGAGCCCACCGGCATCGTGCACCTGCAGCCCGAGGAGGTGTCCGAGGCCGTGCGGCAGAAACACGCTCGTGACACCGGTTGCGACGGCCTCCTCCGGATCGCAGGTGGTCACGTCCGCCTCGTGCAGCAGCTCTGCGACCAGGCGATGCGCACTGAGGTGCACGTCGCGCCAGTCGATACCCGCCCGCACGCCCGCGCAGAGTGCCTGCTGAACGCCATCGAATGCCTCGATGAGCGCGGCGAAATCGGCATCCGCGAACGAATAAGTGCGCGTGATGTCGCTCGCGTAGCCATGCGCCTCAGCGCCCGCATCGATGAGCAGGGAGTGAAGTGCTGGCGGCGGCAGCGCATCGAGCCGCTGGTAGTGCAGCACCGCGGCGTGCTCATTGAGCGCTACGATCGGGTTGTACGGCAGCTCCTGCTCTCGCGAGCTGCACGCTCGCAGAAACGCGAGCTCGATCTCCCGCTCCGAGGCTCCCCCTGCGAAAGCATGCGCCGCCGCGAGGTGAGCCCGCGCGCCGAGCCGGTTCGCAAGCCGCAGGCAGGCGAGCTCGTACGGCGTCTTGAACGCTCGCTCGTACTCTAGCCGCGTGCAGAGGTCCGTCGGATTGCATACGAGCCCCCAGGCGGCAGCTTCGGGGAAGGGCTCCCCGAGGCAAGCGACCCGCCCGAGGTCCCTCGGAAGAGCGAGTCGGGCGGCGGCTCGATCGGCGATCGGCTCGATCTCGATTGCGCGCGTCCACGCCGACCGCGGAGCCTCGGCGGGCATGTACCAGAAGTCGATCGGACGGTGAAATAGCAACACCGGCGCGCGACCCGGCTCGTAGTACAGGAAGCAGTTCGGCGCTTGCGTGATTGGAACCCACGCCTTGAACCACGCATTCACCCGGAAGGGATGGTCTTGATCGTCGCCGAAGATCGGCGTGAGGCTCCCGGAGTAGATGAGGACGGCGGAATATCCGCAGGCCTCGAGCGCTCGGTCGAAACGGGCGCGCAGCACATCGAGGTGGGCACCATGCAGAGCTGCGAAGTCGGAGGTTGCGTCCATGGAGGCCCTCGAGCCGTCGAATCACCGCGCGATTGTAGACGGCTCCACCCGTTCTGCGAGCTGCTGCGCCGCAGCATCCGGCGTGCCGCGAAGTCCAACGCGCGGTCAGCCTCATGTGTCCCGGCCCCTGTCGCCGCGCGCCGACGGTTACACTTGCTTCATCAAGGTTTCAAAAGAGGCGGTGAGCCGATAGAATCCAGCCGCGCGATCGGAAATCGCCGCAAGCCCGTTGTTTGATTCAGGTCTCATCCATCGTTGCTTCTTCTTTCGGGGTACCGCTCAATGAACACCAAATTGGTCCTCGCCGCGTTCGCGGCGCTCATGA
>Ga0134128_10004734_pt1 | contig 16606 bp, 19 predicted proteins | sample KB31754_FD_96462 | JGI IMG/M metagenome (GOLD analysis project Ga0134128, IMG submission 96462) | Terrestrial soil microbial communities with excess Nitrogen fertilizer from Kellogg Biological Station, Michigan, USA - KB3-175-4 | ecosystem: Environmental > Terrestrial > Soil > Unclassified ...
GATCGTCTGTTTGTCTCGATCTCGTTAGGCGCTGTCGCTGAAGACACCAGGACAAAGCTCGAACGTCTCGCTGACGCCGGTCATCCTGTTCTGTATCGTCAGCTCACGGATCTTTATGACCTTGGCGCGGAGTTTTTTGAATGGGAGTTTGCGACAGCCGTCGCCGGCTGGCGCATCGGAATCAATCCGTTCGATCAGCCGAATGTTCAGGAAGCAAAAGACGCGACGAAGGAATTGTTGGCCTCGTTTGTGCGGCGTGGCCGTCTTGACGAACGCATCACAATCGCCACGGATGATGGGATCACGGTTTATGGTGCAGAGGAGCAGGAGAAGCAGAGCGTTGACGAGGTTCTGCGTGCGCATCTGGCTACGGTTCAGGCCGGTGATTACATTGCGTTTCTAAATTATATCGAGGAGACGGCGGAGGTTGATGAGAAGTTTCAGGAGCTCAGGACGGCGTTACGCGATGCGACGAGGTGTGCTGTGACAGTTGGTTATGGACCTCGGTTTCTGCATTCTACCGGACAGCTTCACAAGGGTGGTTCGAACACAGGCGTGTTCTTCCAGATCATCGCGAATGATAAGACAGATTTCGCGATTCCAGGTGAGCCTTACACGTTCAGCATTCTCAAGCAGGCACAAGCACTCGGCGACTTCCGCGCCCTCGCGAAACGCGGCCGGCGCGTGATTGGGATCGACCTCGGCGACAACACCGATAGGGCCCTGAGCATCATTGAACGATTTGTAGGGGCGGCCCTCCGTGGCCGGCCGTGATCCATCAAACGACGCGCTCGTAAGAAGGGCGGCCACGGAGGCCCGCCCCTACAATAACGCCCGTGTCATTCTGAATGCGCGGAAGTGGTACGGTCCAGCGTCTCGCCGCACAGTTGTCATACGCCGCCTGGAAATAGACCCGCATTGATTCTGTGTAACTTCTAAGACATCCCCTAGCGCACAATCGTTCTTTCGTTCAGGCATACGAGTTGCCGTCCGGAAGTTAGTTACTCGCTTCCCTGGAGCCTGCCACTTTGGAGGAGGAACTGTCGCCGTGAAGTTCATCGAGAAGTTTTTCAAGAACGAGCTCGCCATCGATCTCGGTACCGTCAACACCTTAATCTATCAACCCGACCGTGGAATTCTCTTGAACGAACCTTCCGTGGTGGCGATCGATCGCTACGACGGCGAGGTGGTTTCGGTCGGGCACAAGGCTCTGAAACTGCTCGGCCGCGAACCGCGCGGAATCGAAGTGCATCGACCGATTCGCAGTGGGACCATTGTCAACTTCGAAGTCGCGCAGAAGATGATGCGGACATTCATCGGCAAAGTTAACGACGGACTGCGCTGGGGACACTACGTCGTCGGCATACCCGGCTCCGCGACTGCTGTCGAGCAACGTTCCGTCCGCGATGCGGCGCATGATGCGGGCGGGCGTCGTATCGATCTGGTTGATGAAGGACTCGCAGCCGGTCTAGGCGCCGGTCTTTCTTTCGACGACGAACGCGCGCATCTCGTGATCGACGTCGGCGGTGGAACGACGAACATCGCGATCGTCGCTTCGGGCGGTGTGGTGTCGTCGATGAGTTTGACTGCGGCCGGCAATGCGATGGACGAAAGCATTCGCGACTACATCCGTTCGAATTATTGTTTGCAGATCGGCGAATACACTGCTGAAGCGCTCAAGCGAGAGTTGGGTGCGCTGAACAACGAAGAGATACCGAATGACGAACGCAAGCTGCAAGTGGTTGGCAAGCAACTGAGCGACGGCTTTGCATGCGCGGTGGAAATCGCCGGTGAAGAAGTGCGCGAGGCGCTCGAGCCGGTTATCCATGAGATCGTAGCGGGTGTTAGTCGAGTGATGGAAGAGGCGCAACCGGAAGCAATCGCCGATATCTACTACTCGGGAATGATTCTCACGGGTGGTGGTTCGTTGTTAAAAGGACTCAGGCACCGTTTGCAGAGTGAACTAAATCTTCGGGCGATAATGACCGAGGATCCCATCAGCACCGTTGTGCGTGGTGCGGGCATACTGCTCGACGCGCCGGAGCATCTTCATCGCTGCGCGATACGAACTAATCTACCGGTCTGGCAAGGGGCTGAAGAGCTCGTAGTCAGTTGGTAAGCGTCTGCCGCAGGTCATTTCACGCCGCGTTTGAGAAATCTCAACAGCGACTGTTCCGCGCGGTGCAGGCCACGGCCACGATACCCGATCAGATCGTCCAGCTTCTCAAAGTGATTATCGATCACGCGTCCCTTTTCGAACGCGTTGATGATCTCCGGACAAACATACGAACCGCGACAAACAGCGGGTGTGTTGCCCAACACTTCCGCAGTCTCTTTGATCGCCGCGACGATTTTCTTGTTGCGAGCTGTCTTGCGCACCGGAATCTCATCGCCCTGGCGCGCGAGCGCGCACGCACACACGAGCGTTCCGGCCCAGGTGCGAAAATCCTTCGCGCTGAAACTGCTGCCCATAACTTCTTTGATGTAGTCGTTGATATGGCGGCGCGTCACCTTCACGGGCACTCCATCACCGTTCACATATTTGAAGACATTGAATCCCGGCAGTTTCATCGACGCGCGAATCACGCGCGCTACTTGTTTATCGTGTAGCTCTCGATGCTGCCGCACGCCCGACTTGCCTGGAAAATCAAACTCAATCACTTCGCCTTTGACGTTGACGTGTTTGCGGCGCAAGGTGGCGATTCCGTAACTGCCATTCTCACTCGCGTACACTTCGCTGCCCGGTCGCATGTAACAGGTGGAAAGGATTCGCAGCACACTCGCCAGCACACGTTCGCGCGTCAGGCCGGGTTGTCGTAAGTGGCGCGCGACGGTGGCGCGCATCTTCGGGATCGCTTGCGCAAATTTTGTGAGTCGCTGGAACTTGCGCAGCTCCTGCATTCGCGTGTGGCTTTCGTGGTACAGGTACTGCCAACGTCCTGCGGCATCTTTACCGATCGCCTGCACTTTTCCGATTGCCGCCGGGTTGATGAAGACGTCAGTCCATGCCGGCGGAATCTTCAAGTTATAGATCCGTTTCAGATCTTCGTTTGACACGCGTCCGCTTTGCGGTTTGTAGCGGAAGCCGCGTTTTGGAGTCCCGAGCCGGCGTATGCCGATGTTTTGCAGGCGTTCGAGGTTGGTCATCGGAACGAAATTTGTGTGTGCATGGGTGAACGAGAGACCAGGTCAGTCAGGAAGGTCAAATTGAGTACACGTATTGATCCTCAAAAGCGTGGACAGGACAAACCTGTCATGTATGACGTTATCTGTTCGTGGTGTGGCGCGTTGATTCGATCGTCGACGTTGGAACTGCCCGAACAGATGTGTTTGATTTGTCATGCCCGCATGCTCAACGACTACTTTCAACGGATAAAGAAAAGAGCCGCAGATCTTCGCAGATGAACGCAGATGATAAAAAGAAGAAAATCCGCGTTCATCTGCGTGAACCTGCGGCTTATTTCCGTTTCTGATCGCCACGATCACCTTGCCCCGGTGGAACCTTCGTTTTCGATTGTTGTTTGCGATCGCGCGATAAGGATCGACCAACGTCCACGACTTCACCAAACCGCCCCTTCTCGTCACGCCTTACGTAGCGTTTGTCTGTACCGGTATCAATCAACTCACGATGACTTTTCGTTTCTTTCTTCGCCATCTATCACCCTCCTGAAAAAGTGTAGCCTTCCTGTACAGCAGAACTCCCCGGGTTGTTTAGTTCCGGAGCACTAAAAGCTCTAAATCAATCCATTGCACTAACTGCGCAAGCACGATGCCGCGGATCGTGATTTGCAAAAATCCCACCGCAATCAGGAGAAACGTCAGATGGCAAAGAAGGTCGAACAGCCGAAATCGCCGATGCCGCCGCAGCATCAGCCGAAGCCGGGTAAAGAAGCAAAACTAAAACCCCGGCCGCGATACGAAGCACCTTTGTACGCGGGCGCCGGAAAGCTGAAGGAGAAAGTCGCACTCATCACCGGCGGTGACTCCGGCATCGGACGCGCTGTCGCCGTGCTCTTCGCGCGTGAAGGCGCGGACGTCGCGTTTACGTTTTTGAAAGAAGAGAAAACTGACGCGGAAGAGACCAAGCGTGCGATTGAAGCGGAAGGTCAACGCGCGGTCGCGTTATCGGGCGACGTACGCGATCCGAAAGTTTGCAAGAAGCTTGTAAAACAGACGGTCGATGAGTTTGGCAAGTTGGACATCCTGGTCAACAACGCCGCCTTTCAACAGCATCAGGAAAGTATCGAAGACGTCACTGAAGAGCAGTGGGACCGTACGTTCAAGACAAACATCTACGCTTACTTCTACATGACGAAAGCGGCGTTGCCGCATCTCGAAGAGGGAAGCGCGATCGTCAACACCGGATCGATCACAGGTCTCGAAGGCAGCAAACAGTTGCTCGACTACGCATCGACCAAAGGCGCAATTCATGCGTTCACAAAGTCGTTGGCCCAGAACCTCGTCGAACGCGGCATTCGCGTGAACTGCGTGGCGCCTGGTCCAGTTTGGACACCGCTGAATCCGGCGGACAAGAAAGCCAGGGATGTGCCTAAGTTTGGTGCTGACACGCCGATGAAGCGGCCGGCTCAACCGGAAGAGATCGCGCCGGCATTCGTTTATTTCGCATCGGAAGTCGATTCGAGTTACGTCACGGGCGAAGTTTTGACATTGCTCGGAGGCGAGACAACCGCGGCCTAAGCGATTCACAGGTCGCTCAACAATCATCAGGAGAAAAAGAGATGGCAGACAATGGTAGCAGCTCAGCAAGCACCGGGATCGTGGCAGTTCTCGTAATCTTCGTGATCCTTATCGTGGGCGCATTATTCGTGTTCGGTGGGCGGTGGTTTGGCGGTAACAAGAAGATCGACGTCAACATCGGCGCGCCTTCGAAGTAAGAGTTCACGCAAAGGCGCAAAGGCACAAAGAAAGCCATCAATACTTAGAAGGGCTTTCTTTGCGCCTTCGCGCCTTTGCGTGAAACTTGTTTGCTTAGACTGCGCGCCTTCCGGTAACCAGGTTGATGATCAACACAATCACAGCCACCACGAGTAGTAAGTGGATAAGGCCGCCTCCTACGTGCGCGAGCAGGCCGATCAGCCATAAGACGAACAGAATCACTATAATTGTCCACAGCATGTTCGAAATCTCCTTCTTTCTAACCTACCTTGAGACGACCTGAAGATGAGCAACGTCTATGCCAGCCCCTGCTGCGCGTAAGCTCGTAAAAAAGTGAAGGATCTACTTACCTCCTGCATTACAACCATCCGTTTTTCGATCCCGCCATCCCCTAATGTTTTGAATTCAGTCAATCGGGCTTGAATAGATCGCGATAAACTGATTATCATTCGCAGCGTAGTTTGATCCCATCACGCCGTCCCATCTTTAACACCATGAGTCGAGAAGCAGAACAATCCGCCGCCGAACCTGTCCCTGAGGGGAAGTACGTCTACTGCATCATTGAGACTTCCGAAACACGCTCGTTCGGGCCGATGGGTATCGGCGGGCGCAAGGACGAAGTCTACACAGTCCATCACAAAGGCCTCGCCGCCGTAGTTTCAAATAGCCCGCTTGTCGTTTACGACCCGACGCGCGAGAACGTGTTCACGCACGAGCAGGTGAATGAAACCGTTATGCGTGAGTTTACTGTTTTGCCGATGGCGTTCGGGGCGTTGTTCCGTACGGAAGAAGACATTGTCGAACTGATTCGCGGCACGTACGATGCACTGCGCGACGTGCTGGCGAAGATGGAGGGCAAGGTCGAGTTTGGTTTGAAGGTGAACTGGGATCGCGACAAGGTGACCGCGGAGTTGGAAGAGAAGGACGACGAGATTCGCCATCTCAAAGAGCAGATCACTTCGCGCACGACCGGTTCAACTTACTTCGCGCGCATGCAACTCGGGCGTTTGATCGAAACTGCGTTGACCGATCAGGCCGATGCCTACATTCGTGAGGTCTATTCGCAACTGCGCGATACGGCCGTCGCCTCGCGAGCCAACAAGCCGATCGGCGATCGCATGATCATGAACGCAGCGTTTTTGATCGAACGTGATCGTGAGGCTGAGTTCGATCAAAAAGTGAAAGAGATCGCGTCGAAGTACGAAGGGAAGCTTTCGTTCAAGTACACTGGACCATGGCCGCCGTATAATTTCGTTCACATTCGTTTGAAGCTGGAGCGTGGTGAAGAGCGCGGCGAGGGTCCGGCGATAGAACGCGGCGAAGGCGTTACCGAAGCGGTACGGCAGTTATCAAATGTTTCTAATTGACGATCTACTCCTGGCGCCGGTCAACGGTTTCAAGTTCATTCTCGGTCAGGTTCAGAAGCTGGCCGATCAGGAACTGAACGACGACTCGGTGATCAAAGAGCAGTTGCTCGAGCTGGAGATGCGGCGCGAGCTGGACGAGATCTCCGAAGACGAGTTCAAGGAACGCGAAGCGGAGCTGTTCGCACGCCTGCGTGAGATCAAGAAGCGGCAGCTTGGTCTGATGCACGAGGCGGTCCACACCGCGGAATCGTCCAGCTTCGTGATCGAAGTGGGCGGCGACGAAGAGCGCGGTTGAGTTTATTGTAGGGGCGGCCGTCCCCGTGGCCGCCCTCGCGCACGAATGACTTGTTGCGAGCACAAGGGCGGCCACAGAAGGCCGCCCCTACAATGGTCCAACAGAAGAGTCATCCTTCGACAGCACGTTATCTTTTCTTCGGCGGTAAAGGTGGTGTCGGGAAAACGACCGCTGCCAGCGCGACCGCTCTTTTTCTTCTTAACAAACTCAAGGCCAACGAATCGCTCCTTCTTTTCTCGACGGATCCGGCCCACTCACTCTCGGACAGTCTCAAAGTAAAGATCGGCAATCGACTCGTCGAAGTAAAAAAACTTCGGGGGGCCCGTCTGTTTGCTTATGAGATGGATGCGAGCCTCGCGTTGGAGCGGTTTCGCGAAGCGCACGGCAAGGTGCTCGCGGAGATTGCCGAGCGTGGGACGTTGCTCGACGAAGAAGACATCAACGAGCTGTTGAGTCTTTCTTTACCGGGACTCGATGAAGTGATGTCGTTGTTTGAGTTGAGCGAGTTGGACCGCGAGGGTGCGTACGCGCATATCGTCGTTGACACTGCGCCCTCAGGCCACACTTCACGCTTGTTGCGGCTGCCGGAAGTCTTTGCGCGCGTCGTGAAGACGCTCGATTTGATGAGCGACAAGCATCGTTACATCATGGCCCAGTTTGCGCGTCGCAAGCCGGTTGCCGATGAGGTTGATGTTTTCCTGAACGATCTCAACCAGCGTATCGCGGCTGTGCGCAAGTTGCTTCTCGATTCGGAGCAGACGAGTTTTACGCTCGTGACGATTCCGGAAGCGATGGCTGTGCGTGAGACAGAAAGGTATCTTGAGTTGTTGCGCGAGCAGGGTGTGCCAGTGCGCGATCTGATCGTGAATCGAGTCGAGCACGAGCATGCAGGTTGTCCATACTGTCACGCGCGCGTGCGGAACCAACAGCCGTGGATGAAGGAGATTAAGACCAAATTTCGCGGGCTCAAGTTTCATTATGTGCCGCTCCAGGCGAAGGAAGTGCGCGGAGTTGATAATCTCAAGAAGATTGGGAAGCTGATTTGGAATGACGATCAAAGTTGATAAGAAGATCGTGATTTTTGGTGGGAAGGGAGGCGTTGGCAAGACGACTGCGGCAGCGGCGTTTGCGCTTGCGTTTGCGCAGGCGAATCCGAAACAGAAGGTGCTCCTGTTTTCTACAGACCCGGCGCACTCGCTATCGGATAGTTTCGACGAAAAGATCGGCGAATCGAAGGACGGCATCACCGGTGTCGAGAATCTCGATGGGATGGAGATCGATCCGGGGAAGTGGTTTGAAGATTTAAAGGCGCGCTATCGAACCTGGACCGACGAGTTGTTTGCATCGTTGTCAGGCGGTTCGCGGATGGAGATCAAGTTCGATCGCGAAGCCATGCGCGAACTGGTTGAACTCACGCCTCCGGGAATCGACGAGATAGCCGCGCTCGGAACAATCAGCGACTTGCTGGATTCGGAGCGTTATCACACGATCGTGCTCGACACTGCACCGACGGGTCACTTGATTCGTTTTCTCGAGTTGCCGCAGGTTGCGCTCTCGTGGATCAGGACGTTCATGAAGTTGCTGCTGAAGTACAAAGATGTGATGCGTGCTGACCAGGTTGCGGAAGAGTTGGTGGCGTTGTCGAAGAGTATTAAGAAAGTGCTGGCGCTGCTGACTGATGCTGACCGTTGTGAGTTTGTTGGCGTGGCGATTCCTGAGCGCATGAGTCTTGAGGAGACGTTGGACCTGGCGAAGTCGCTGGAGAAACTGAACGTGCCGTTGAGGAAGCTTTTGATAAATGGTGTGGTGCCGGTTGAGAAGTGCCGGTTCTGCAAAGCGCGACGCACGATGCAGGATGAGGTGATTGGGGAGTTTCAAACGAAGTTTCGACGAAGAGCGGTGGAGATGTTTCTGGCGCCGCAGCAGCCGCACGAGATCCAGGGAGCAGGGAGTTTGCGAGAGCATTTTGAGGCTTGGGCAGAAGTTTCACGCAAAGGCGCAAAGATGCAAAGATAGGCGCTCACTTTGCGTCTTTGCGCCTTTGCGTGAAATTATGTGTTCGCATGAGCGCCTTTTACGTTTACTGTATCGCTGAGAGTACGGCAGTCAAGCAACTGCCCGCAGACTCTCTGCCCGCGGCCATCGAAGAAGATGCGAAGCTCGAGTGGATCTCGGTTAATAAACTGGCGGCGCTCGTGAGCCAGGTGTCACAGGAAACTTACAGCGAAGAGAGTCTCGCCGAACATTTAACAGACGCGACCTGGACCGCGATTCGCGCAATGCGTCACGAAACTGTCGTCGAGTACGTTGCTAAGCGCGCGAGCGTGATCCCTTTGCGGTTCGGAACTATCTATCTCGAACGCAGCGGCATCGAGCAGATGCTCACCGAGAAGAGCCGAGAGTTTGAAGAGATCATCGAGCACTTGCGTGGACGCGAAGAGTGGGGCGTGAATGTTTACTCCGATCGCGCGGTGTTGCTGTCGAGCATCACGTCAGTGAGTCCGGTCCTGCGAGAGCTGGTCGAACGTGCTCAACAAGCGCCGCCGGGCCAGTCGTACCTCATGCAGAAAAAAATCGAGACGTTAAAGGTCGACGAAGCACGAACGGCTGTGAATCGCATCGTCGACGAAATCGAAGACAAACTGAAAACGCAGGCTGACGAAGCGCGCCGTCTCCGCATTCTCAAAGTCGAAACAACAGAGCACGGTGAACTGAAAGCGAAGCTCGCTTTTCTCGTGCAGCGATCCGGTTTTGAGGAGTTTCGTGATACCGCCGAACAACTCGCGCGCGAACATCAGGCCGCGGGAGTTCGGCTTGAGCTTACGGGACCTTGGCCTGTATACAATTTTGTCCAGGATTTACAGGATTAACAGGATAGACAAGATGAGTTCGTCTTTCGACCAAATGATCGTGACCGAGGAGTGGGACAGCACCGATCTGTCCCTCCTCGAAACACTCGATCACGTACTCAATCGCGGCCTCGTGATTGCCGGCGAGATCACGATCTCAGTGGCTGATATCGACTTGATCTTTGTCGGCCTCAACGTGCTGGTCAGCTCGGTTGAGACGGCCCACGAAGTCCTGCGCAAGCGGCAAACGGAATGAAGTTATACGCCTACTGCCTGGTCGAGGATGTCGGTGCACTTGAGGCAACCCCGCTCGGCATTTCGGGCGCCCCCGTGCGATTGCTGGAAATGGACGAATTCGCGGTTCTGGTTAGTGATTTCAACACCGAGACGGTCGCGGTAAGCCGTGAGAACGCTCTCGCTCATGCGGCAGTGGTGCGGAGTGTTCTCGATCGCACGACGCCTTTACCATTTCGGTTCGGCACAGTCGTAACAGAGCAGCAACTCAGAAGCTACATCTCTGCTCGCAAGCCTGCCTTGCAGACGAGGTTCGCGCTGCTTCGTGGCTGCGTCGAAATGAGCGTGAAGATCATCCGAGAACTCTCAAGGGCAAACAGCGCTCACGCCGAAATCACGAGCGGAACGACGTTTTTGCAGGAAAAGCAACGAGAAATCCGCGGGAGTGAGCAAAGCGCAGCCGAAGCGAAGGACATCTCAACGTGGCTGCAGGACCAAGTCAAGGCCCTCACTCGCGACGAGCAGGTCATCGTGCGTCCGTCCGAAAAACTGGTCGTCGCTGCGGCTCATCTCGTAGAACGGGCCAAAATTCCGCAGTACAAGGAAACGCTGGCCGCCGCTCGTGAAAAACGTTCGGAATTGCACTTCCTTGTGAGCGGCCCGTGGCCGCCGTATAGTTTTGCAAACATTGAGCTTGAGTTTAAATCGCAGTTCAGAGTAAGCTGATGGAGCTTTCCCCCGAAAATCCCCTATCGGCTGAGCCGGAGATCGAAACTTCGCACCCCGAGGAGTTTGTCGAGCAGCTTCGGTGTGTCACTGACTCTTTGCCGTCGCGTATCAATATCGACGCGGAGGGCGTAGAGCAGGGTCTGGCTAAGCTGGTACTTACTTTGATTGAGTTCATCCGCCGTCTGTTGGAAAAACAGGCGGTACGCCGCATGGAGGGCGGGGATCTCTCACCTGAACAGATCGAAGAGTTGGGGCTGGCGCTGATGAAGTTGGAGGCCAAGCTCCATGAATTGAAAACTCAGTTCGGATTAACTGACGAAGACCTTAATCTCGATCTCGGCCCAATCGGGCGCTTGATCTAGCAGTTAGCATGCAGCTCGGCAGGAGTCATACGATGGTGGCGGCCATCCAAGCTTTTTGAGTAAAGCCGCCCCCTGATATTGGAGGGCGAAAGTGTCCAGCGAGCGGTCTACCCTTATAACGGCTCGTCCCCCGGGCCTGGTCGATGTACTCGACCGTATTCTTGACAAAGGACTGGTGATCGCCGGCGACATCAAAGTGTCGCTGGCCAACGTCGAATTACTGACGTTGCAGATTCGCCTGCTCGTTTGCTCTATCGATAAAGCAGAGCAGATCGGTTTGAACTGGTGGCGTTACGACACAAACCTGACGACCCGCGCCGAACGTGCGGAAGCCGAAAATCTGGAGTTACGTGAACGGCTTTCGGAGCTGGAACAGGAAATCAGAAAGCTCGCAGCCGCAGGTCTGGCTGCTGCCGGTCGTGAACAGAATCAACTTGCAGACAATCGGAAAGGTGCGCGCACGGCGAAAGCCCGGCGTCGCAATCGGTAAGTTTTCATTTGCATTAGAGAGGTGTTTGAAAGAGCAGTGAGCGCCGTCAATCCTCGCGCAGAGTGCTCAGTTTTCCCAACTTATAAAAAAGGAACCGAAGCAAATGGCTGTCGAAAGAACACCAGGCGGTACCAGTCTAATAGACGTCCTTGATCGCGTTCTCGACAAGGGTATCGTCATCGATGCGTGGGTAAGAATCTCACTGGTGGGGATTGACTTGATCACAATCGAAGCCCGTGTGGTGGTGGCATCAATTGATACTTACTTGAAATACGCCGAAGCCGTAGGTCTGACGCCCGCGGTATCCCGACCGGCACTTACGCCTGGAACTGAGACAGTCGAGACGGAGACACGGCGGCGCGTAACGGTCGAGGAGAAAAAATGAGTTTATTTCCGATTGCCGATTGCCAATTGCCGACTTAAAGAGCGATTGGCAGTTTCTTAAAATGGCAATCGGAAATCGTCAATTGGCAATTAGGATATGGGAGAAAGTTCCGCAGAAATAGGTTTTCAAACCGCGCCCTCCCTTTCGGATTCTGAACGGGGTACTCCGCACCTGCGTCAGTACGATGTCTTCATCGAGACTACGACGCAGATGCTGGCCACGCCCAAGCTTCACGAGCGACTCCTGCTCGCTCTCGAAGCAATCGCGACCAACTTTGGTCATCGCCAGGCCGCGATCGGCATCATCAACGAAAGAGAGGCTGAACTGCGGGTTCGTGCCTGTATCGGTTTTGACGTCGATCCAGCGACAGCCCGGATCGAGATGCCGCTCGATTCGAGCGCTGCTTGTGTGCGCGTGATTCACGATGCTCAGCCATTGTGGATCTCCATGAACGAGGATGAATCGTCGCGCAGTCTGTTCGCGTCGCTGCAGTGGCAGGAAGATGTTCTGGCTGTACCCTTGTTTGGAATCTCTGAGATCGCGCCGAATTCAGGCCGCGAAGTAAGATCTCGAACTCACTACTGGACGTTTGAACCCGGTGCGCGCCTGGGTGTTCTCTACGTCGGAGCAAATCGCGACACGATTCATCCGGACTCGCTGGTTCTCATCAAACGTTTCGCGGAACGCATCGGCATCGTAGCTTCACTCGCAACGCACCAGGAACGACTCGTCAACACAGTCACCAAGCTCCAGCGCGAGCGACAGTGGATCGAGTCGATCATGAAGTCTGTCGCGGACCCGATTGTTCTCACCGATCTCGACAACGAGATACTGCTGCAAAACCGGCGCGCGGAGGAACTCTTCAGCGGCTCCGCAAATGCCGGCGAAGGCAAACGACGCGCGCTGAAGATGAATGACCTGCTGTTTTCGGCGTACCTCTCGAGCGCCACGGTTTCTTCGTCCGAAGTGATTCAACGTGACATCACTCTCGTCGATCCGATCGAAGGTTCCGACATTCACTTCGAAGTTATTTCGACTCCGGCGACTAACTCCCGCGGCGAGCCGCTCGGCCTGGTCTCGATCTTCCGCGACGTAACCGATCTGCGTGAAGCAAACGAAGAGCTGGCGCACAACTTCGTCAAACTGCAACATGCAGAAGCTGAATCGCGTCGCGAACGCGATCGTCTCGACCTGATCATCGAGAACGTAGGCCACCCGATCGTCGTGTGCGACTCGGCCGGTAATTTCATCCTATTCAACCGGCGTGCGGAGTTGTTGTTTCAGGAGAACGAATCGTTTAGATCCTCGGCGGCTGCTGCTGTCCGAGCGAACGCCGTCAAACTAACGTCGTTCATTTCCGGTCTGGCGTCAGCTTCAGAGACCGGCCGGCAGGCGGAGATTGAGTTGATCGATCCGGAGAGTGGACAGTCTCTGCCAATGGAGATCACTGCGCGTGAAGTTTTGGATATGACCGGACAGGTGACGGCGGTGGTTTCGATTCTGCACGACCTCACCGAGATTCGCGAGCTCGAGCGACGTCGCGTCGAACAGCAGTTGTTCGAATCAGAAAAACTCGCGGCGGTGGGACGTCTCGCTGCGTCTATCGCGCACGAGGTAAACAACCCGCTCGAAGCGATCAAGAACGCGCTGTACCTGATGCAGGTGAATGGCGATGGCGATCAGAATTCGCGGTTCCTCGAGATTGCCAGAAAAGAGACCGAACGCGTGTCGCACATCATCCGGCAGATGCTCGGCTTTGCACGCCGGCCTGGAGAAGTCGATTGGGTTGACATCAATCAACTGCTCGAAGAGACGCTTGTGCTGATGGAAAAGAAGATGCGCCAACTGCGTATCCGAATCACGAAGTCGTTCGACGATGCGCTACCGCCGGTTCGCGCTCGCGCCGATCAGTTGCGCCAGGTGTTTCTCAATCTCATCATCAACGCGCAGCAGGCAATCAAAGGCGACGGCGAAATCGTAATCTCGACGTCACGATATGAACAGGCTTTGCAGCCGTCGATTTTGATTCAACTCAGCGATAGCGGCGTCGGGATTGAGGAAGACGATCTGGCGCGCATCTTCGATCCGTTCTTTTCGACCGGCAAGAAGGGAACCGGGTTAGGATTGTGGGTAACACAGGACATCGTGCGACAGCACGGCGGGCGCATCGAAGTCAGCAGCGAGATTGGACGCGGAACGGTTTTCAGTATTGTGCTCCAGGTTGAGTCCCCAGTGCTTGAAGATCAGGAGAGTCAGTCGAAGTTAGCGATAAAATGAGTCGATCGTTTGATCAATCGGCGCCGCTGAACGATACCGGCGCCTTCGCACCATTTTTCAAGAAAGCTCGATTGCTCGTGGTCGACGACGAAGAAAGTCTGCGCATCACCACGGCAGCGATCTTTGAGAAGGAAGGTTACATCGTCGATACAGCGTCGAGCGGTGACGAAGCCATCGATCTGCTGAGCGCCTCTGATTACGATCTGGTCCTCACTGACTTGCACATGGAAGGCGGCGACGGCCTTTCTGTTCTTAACCGCATCAGGCAACAAGCGCCGTTAACGATCTCGGTAGTTCTCACCGGATTTGCTTCCGTCGAATCCGCCATCGCTGCGTTGCAGGAAGGCGCGTACGACTACCTCATCAAACCATGCGACATCGAAACGATGAAGCATACGATTCGCCGCGGCGTCGAACACCGGCGACTGATGCTGGCCGAACAAAAAGCGCGCGCGGACCTGCAACAGTTGAATCTCGATCTCGAACAGCGAATCGAGGAGCGTACCGCCGAGCTCAGACGGCTCAACGTCGAGCTCGCCGATGCTAACCGCGCGAAAGATGTTTTTCTTGCAACGCTGTCACACGAACTGCGAACGCCGCTGACACCCGTCGTCGGATGGATCAAGTTGTTGCGGAGCGGCACGCTCGACGAGAAGAGCGTCTCTCAGGCACTCGATGCGATTGAACGGAATGCGTGGTTGCAGTCGCGCTTGATCGATGACCTGCTCGACACTTCGCGAATCGCGACCGGGAAACTGCATTTCGAACCCAAGCCGACTGATCTGAACGTGGCCGTCAAAGCCGCTGTCGATACTGTGCGGACATCGGCTGCTGCTCGCAACATTGAACTCTCACTGTCGCTGCATCCGGTGAGCTTGATCGTGATGGGCGAGCCCGTTCGTTTGCAGCAGATCGCGTGGAATATGGTTTCCAACGCCATCAAATTTACCGATCCGGGCGGAAAGGTGACTGTGAATACCGGGTTGAGTGGAGCGCAGGCGTATCTCACCGTCGCCGACACCGGCATCGGAATCGCGCCCGACTTTCTCCCGCACGTGTTTGATCGTTTTCGGCAGGCGGATGGATCGACTTCGAGGCGTCACGGCGGCCTGGGTTTGGGACTGGCGATCGCCGATGCACTCGCGAAGATGCATGGGGGGCGGATGGAAGCGCAGTCGAGTGGCGTCGGACATGGCGCGACGTTCACGCTGAAACTCGAACTGGCACCGACGGGGAAAGTTGCGCCGGAGACAGTCGATAAGAAAGTTCACTCATTGCAGGGTCTCGATGTTTTAATTGTTGAAGACTCTCCGGACACGCTGCTGCTGTTGAGCACGATCTTTCGTAGGGAGGGAGCGAGTGTGACGACGGCCGAGTCCGCGGCCGAGGCGTTACAGAGCGCGGTGACTAAACGCCCAAACATTATCGTGTCTGACATCGGCATGCCGGAGGTTGACGGTTACCAGTTGCTCGAGCAGTTACGAATGCTGCCTGGGCTGGCAGACGTTCCAGCGATTGCCATCTCGGGATACGCCAGCGAAGAGGACCGGGAGCGCGCCCTTTCGGTCGGCTATCTCGCCCTCGTCCCCAAACCGGTCGACATCGACACTCTCTTCACCCTCATCCAAGACCTCAAAGCCCCCGCTGTTTAGGTTGAACCGTCTCGTAAATCCTATAAAACAATAGATTTGACAAAATTAAATTTGTAACTATAATGGTTACAAAAAGGCGGCCCCGAGATCCCCAAGTATTTGATATGTCGACAAACAGCAGGTTCGCAGTTGCGGTACATGTACTGAGTTTAATGGCCTGGTCGGGGGAAGAACCCCTTAAATCCGAGCAGGTTGCAGAAAGCGTCAACACCAACCCCGTCGTCATCCGGCGCATGTTGAAGGAGCTTGCCGAGGCAGGATTGGTGGTGTCTCAAACTGGTTCGCTGGGTGGCTCCCGGCTGGCAGGTGATCCCGCCAAAACAACGCTGCTGGACGTCTATCAGGCACTGGAGTGCCGGGGCGTCTTTTCGTTACACCGGACACCGCCCAGCCGCGACTGCCCGGTGGGCGTGAATATTGAGACGGTTTTGGGAGATGTGCTTCTCGAAGTCGATTCCGCGGTGGAGCGAGTATTGCAAAATATAACTATCGAGGATGTCGTACGTCGATTGAAACCCTGTGGCGCTGCAATAGCATCGAAATCCATTGAGAAGAATGGGAAGAAGAGGCATTTCGACCAGAAGCAAGTAAATTTGCCCCAGTTGCGCGCAGGGGCAAAGAATGGAGGACGCGCATCCTCCGAATTGCGTAAATAAACCGCGAGAAAGGAAAGTAAATTTTGTCCAGGCTTGAAAAAGATCAAAGCGGTATCGAGCTCATGAATTCGGTGAAAGGCGAGTTCGTCAACCTCAGTGAGGAACTGACTGACGACGCCGTGTCGATCGAAGACATCGACGAAGTGCTGCAAACGCTCGAAAGAGCGACCAGCGGTGAAACCGAGATCGAGGAGCCTTTGATCGAGGAGTCCTCGTCCGCGGTCGAATCCGACGAAAGTATGAATGAGGAAGTCGAACTCGACCTCTCGGCCGGCGAGATGGATAAGACGTCGGATCCCATCCGCGTTTACATGCGCGAGATGGGCGTAGTGCCGTTGCTGACGCGTGAACAGGAAGTCTCGATCGCGAAGCGCATCGAGCGAGGCCAGAAACGTGCCGAAAAAGCAATCGCAC
>Ga0134128_10004735_pt1 | contig 16604 bp, 13 predicted proteins | sample KB31754_FD_96462 | JGI IMG/M metagenome (GOLD analysis project Ga0134128, IMG submission 96462) | Terrestrial soil microbial communities with excess Nitrogen fertilizer from Kellogg Biological Station, Michigan, USA - KB3-175-4 | ecosystem: Environmental > Terrestrial > Soil > Unclassified ...
CGCGTAATCGTCGAAATCGCGCGCCACCATGAACCAGTCATGATCGTAGAGGCCGCCAATCAGGTCGCGATAGCGGCTGGGATCATCCGGCGAGAACACGCCCGAGGCGATCATTTCCAGCGCTTCTTTGAGCTCCGGCGAAGCGTCGATCGCCGAGCGCGGCACTTCGTTGCGTGCCCGCTTGTCCTGCACTTCTTCCGCGGTCAGACCGAAGATGATGAAATTCTCCGGCCCCACGGCCTCGCGCATCTCGATATTGGCGCCATCGAGCGTGCCGATGGTCAGCGCTCCATTGAGCGCGAATTTCATGTTGCCAGTGCCGGACGCCTCAAGGCCGGCCGTCGAAATCTGCTCCGAGAGGTCGGCCGCGGGCATGATGGTTTCGGCGAGGCTGACGTTGTAGTTCGGCAGGAACACCACCTTGAGCAGGCCGCGCACCGACGGGTCGTTGTTCACGACCTTTGCCACGTCGTTGATCAATTTGATAATCAGCTTTGCGTTCCAATAGCTCGGCGCCGCCTTGCCACCGAAAACCTTGACGCGCTGCACCCAGTCCCGTTCCGGATGGGCCCGTATCGCCGAATATTGCGCCACGGCCTCGATGATGTTGAGCAATTGGCGCTTGTATTCGTGGATACGCTTGACCTGGACATCGAACATCGCATCAGGCGATACGGCGACGCCAACCCGCTCCTTGATGATCTCTGCCAGCCGCTCCTTGTTGATGCGCTTCACCGCCTTGAACTGGTCCTGGAACCCCGGATCGTCGGCGTGCGCGTCGAGTTGCGCGAGGAGGTCGATATTGTCCTGGAACTCCGGGCCGATGCGCTCGGTAATCAGGCGCATCAAGCCGGGATTGCATTCGAACAGCCAGCGGCGCGGCGTCACGCCATTGGTCTTGTTGTTGATGCGGTCCGGATAGAGCTTGTTGAGGTCCGAAAACACCGTCTTTTTCATCAGCTCGGTGTGGAGCGCGGAGACGCCGTTGATCGAATGCGAGCCGACAAAAGCCAGCTGCCCCATACGCACCCGCCGCGATCCGCCTTCGTCGATCAGCGACACATTGGCGATCTGCCCATCGTTGAAGCCGGCCTTGGTGCGGGCCTCGGTCAGCACCTCGGCGTTGATGGCGTAAATGATCTGCATATGCCGGGGCAGCATGCGTTCGAGCAGCGCCACGGGCCACGTCTCAAGTGCTTCCGGCAGCAGCGTATGGTTGGTGTAGCCGAAGACGCCCCGGCAGATTTTCCAGGCATCCTCCCACTTGACCGAGTGTTCGTCGCTCAAAATACGCATCAGCTCGGCGATCGAAATCGCCGGATGCGTGTCGTTGAGCTGGATCGCGATCTTGTCGGGCATCGACCCGAGATCGCCGTATTGCTGGAGATGCCGCCGGACGATGTCCTGCAGCGAGGCCGACGAGAAGAAAAACTCCTGCCGCAGCCGCAGTTCCTGCCCCGCCGGGGTTGAATCGGCAGGATAGAGAACCTGCGTAATCGCCTCGGCCTTCGAGCTTTCCTGCAGCGCGCCGATATGGTCGCCGGAGTTGAACTTATCGAGCAGGATCGGGTCGATCGGCTGCGCGCTCCAGAGCCTGAGTGTGTTCACCCGCGCCCCCCGCCAACCGACGATGGGCGTATCGAAGGCAACGGCATTGACGTGCTCGGCCGGCTGCCATTCGAGGCGAACCGTGCCGCCGGGCTCCGAGATCGGTTCGACGCGGCCGCCGAAACCGATGCGATAAGCACTTTCGCGGCGCTCGAATTCCCAGGGATTACCGTGCGCCAGCCAGTTTTCCGGCAGTTCGACCTGCCAACCCTCCGACAATTCCTGCCGGAACAGGCCGTTCACGTAGCGGATGCCATAGCCATAGGCCGGAATCTTGAGCGTCGACATGCTCTCGAGGAAGCACGCGGCAAGCCGTCCGAGGCCGCCATTGCCGAGCGCCGCGTCAGGTTCGAGGCTGATCAGGTCGCCGAGGTCGACATCGAGCGATTTGAGCGCGTCGCGTACCTCTTCCATGATGCCGATATTGCTCATCGCGTCGCGCATCAGCCGCCCGATGAGGAATTCGAGGCTGAGATAATAGACGCGCTTATGCGACGTGCGCCACGTCTCGCGCGACGAGTCCATCCACTGATCGATGATGCGGTCGCGAACCGCCAGAATGGTCGCGTTCAGCCAATCATATGGCCTCGCGACAATCGGGTCCTTGCCGACCGAGTAGGTCAGCCGCTCAAGAATTTCATTGGCGAGGGCATCTGCCGTCCGGCCGCGCGGTTCGGGTTTGGGGGCGTCGAATACGATCGGCTGTTGCGGCATTGAGCAACCTGTTGTGCATGGCGATGTATTCCCCTCGCCGTCACTGTTGCATGCTTGCGCAACGGTTTAAAGGCCCCCGGCGCAGGGCTGACCTGCGAGGGTAAACAGGTAGAGCGGAAGCTAGGCAGGCTCGTTGGTTCGCGGCTCGTCGGCGTCTTCTGCCCCATCGCCAGCGGCCGGCAGTCCCTGCTCCCGCGCCTGTTCGTCGGCGTTCGAGATAAGCAGTTGCGAGCCGGCCGCGGCGCCGTTGAGAACCTGCAGCTCGAACCGTCGCGCATCGAAGTCGCGCACCCGCTCGACCGCATCGGCGACCTCTTCGTCGGTCCCGCCAAGCATCCGCACCGCCTGCCCCCCGAAGACGATGGCCGATTCCAGCGTTTCGCGCAGTTGGTAGTCGACGCCGGCCTTGATCAGTTCGAGCGCATGGCCACGGTCGTAGGCGCGCGACATGATCTTGGCCATCGGGAACTCCGATTTGACCAGACCGGCAATCTGGGTGGCGGCAGCTTTGTCGTCGACGCAGATCAGGACCATTTCCGCTGTCCCCGCTCCTGCCGCCTGCAGCACATCGAGCCGCCTGCCGTCGCCGTAATAGACTTTTCGGCCAAAGCGCCCGGCAACGCGGATCATGTCTGTGTCGTTGTCGATGATCGAGAGCTTGCGGCCCCGCGCCAGTAGCGGCTGCACGGCGATCTGGCCGAACCGGCCGAAGCCGATAACGAGGATGCTTTCGCTGAGCCCGTCCGCCAACTCGACGCCGTCGAAGGATTGCTGCGGTTTGGGCAGGAACTTTAGCGCCATTACCGTGAACGGCGTCAGCACCATCGACATGATGACGGTCGCGGTGAAAATAGCACTGTGCGGCGCATCGATCACCCCGACCGCCGCTGCGGTCGAATAGAGCACGAAGGCGAATTCGCCACCCTGTGCCATCAGCACGCCGCGCTCGATGGCCATGCGGTTCGGGTGCCCCAGCGCCCGGGCGACCACGTAGATCACCACGCCCTTGGCGATTTTGTAGCCAATCACGCAGATGGCAATGATCCCGGCATTGGCGACGACCACGTTGAGGTCGAGCGACATGCCCACGGCGAGAAAAAACAGCCCCAGCAGCAGCCCACGGAACGGCTCGACATCGGCTTCGAGCTGATGCCGGAAGGTCGAGGTCGAAAGCAGCACACCGGCGAGAAACGCGCCGGTCGCCATGGAGAGACCGCCGAGCTGCATGATCAGCGCGGCCCCGAGTACGACCAGCAACGCCGCAGCCGTCATCACTTCCCGCGCCTTGGCGTCGGCAAGGATGCGGAACAGCGGATTCAAAATCCAGCGGCCGACGGCCACAATCACCAGCACCGCGCCGAGCGCCAGGCCGATGCCGATCCAGCGCTGCTCAGCGCTTGCCTGGTCGCCGAACGGCGCCAGCAGGGCGACGATCGCCAGCAGCGGCACAATCGAAAGGTCCTCAAACAACAGGATGGAAACGATCTTCTGGCCGCCCGGCGTTGCCAATTCTCCCCGTTCCTCCAGCAGTTGCATGACAATCGCCGTCGAGGTCAGCACGAACCCCATACCGGCGACGAACGCCACCGCCGGGGTAAAGCCCAGCGCGATGCCGAGACCCGTCAGCACGGCGCCGCAGGCGACGACCTGGATCAAGCCGAGCCCAAATATCTGCTTCCTCAGGCTCCAGAGCCGGCTCGGCTCCATCTCAAGGCCGATGATGAAGAGGAACATCACGACGCCGAACTGCGCCGCTTCAAGGATAGTTCGCGGATCGCTGACCAGTTTCAGCCCGAACGGCCCGATCGCAAGTCCGGCCGCGAGATAGCCCAGTACAGAGCCGAGGCCGATACGCCGGAAAATCGGCACGGCGACGACTCCGGCCGCGAGCAACCCCACGACCTCAAGCAGGTCAACTCCCTGCGCAACCGCCTCGCCGGCCATTCCCGCTCCGTCACAAAATGAACAGAAGCACAGTTGCGGCAAGGCGCGGCGGCGTCAAGCCGCTCCGGCCCGAACCCGCCATTCAGGCAGGTCCGTTCGGAGCGAGAATTCAGATTGCCGCTTCAGTGCCGTCGGGCGCCGTACCGGCCGGCGGCACGAACTTGTCGGAGCGGTCGGTCGACTCGCTGGCCTGTTCCTTGACCGCCTGAGCAGCGTTGGCCAGCAGCAGGTCCTTGTCGCTCATGCGCGCCGTCCGGCGAACCGGTTTCTTGGGCACCAGCTCCGGGCTGGGCAACACATGGGCCATGATGGACTGGACGACGAGCAAGGACGGAACGGCAACAAGACCGCCGACCGGTCCCCATGCCCAGAGCCAGAAAGTGATCGACAGGAAAATAATGAACGGGTTGAGCGTCATCGTCCGGCCAAGGACCTGCGGCGTGATGACCTGACCCTCGGCGAAGCTGATCAACAGGTAGCAGCCGACCGGCAACAGGATGCGGACAATCTCGCTTTGGGTAGCAAGCCCGACCGAAGTCAGCACCACCACCATCACCGCCTGCCCGACATAGGGCACATAGTTGACCACCATCGCCATGGCGCCCCAGAGGATCGGCGAGGGCACCCCAAGGGCCCACATGGCGAGCGTGACCGCGGTGCCGACGCAGATATTCACCACCGTCACTGTCAGCAGAAAGCGCGACACTTTCTGCTCGACGTCGCTGAAGATGTGCGCGGCGCGCCAGCGCATGCGCCGGCTGACGAACAGTGACAGTACCGACAGGCGGATGTGGTGGCGGGTGGCGACGAAGAAATAGAGGCTCGCGAGAAACAATAGCACCTGCGCCCCGATCGCCGGGGCAATCAGCGCAATGCCGGTGATCGTGCTGCTGTCGGCGACGCGAACCGTCATGGCGCTGGTATCGCCGAAAATCGTCGAAACCTGGCTTTGCAGCGCCGCGACCGAATCGAGCGGTCCCTTGAGCACCGCCGCTTCGCTGCGCAGCTTGCTCCACATCTGGGGCACCTTGCCCACCCACTCGGACAGCGGCACGGCGAGGAGCACCAGCGCCGCTCCAATGACGATCAGCAACAGCAGGACGACAAACAAGGCGGAGAGAGCGGGAGGAACGCGCCGCCGCTCGAACCAGTCCGCTGCCGGACCGAACATGAGGCCGATGACTATTGCCAGCAGCACCGGCGCGAGGATGATCTCGCCGGCCTTGAGCACGAGCAGCATCAGCACGAGGCCGATAAAGACCACCGCCATGCCCGCGGCGTTCCGCAGCATGTGCTCGAACTGACTGGTGCCGTCGTCCTGACGCTTATACGGCAAGCGCGGCGCACGTCTGGCGGCAGCTGGCATTCGGCAAAATCCTCCGGCACACACAACGCCGGAAGTCATCCGCGGTTCCTAGGCCGCCAGCCCGGTCATTTCCCGGTGTTCGGCCTCAACCCAGCCAAGCCCGCCAAGTGACGCAATGAGCGGCTGCAGCCACTCCTCGTAATTGCGCCACCGGCCGACCGAGGCGGTATTGATCGGCTGCCGAACCTGCCATTGGTTCGACGTTACGATGTGACGGTTGGAGAGCTGCGGGCTCAGGCAGGCTTCGTCCCAGGGAAGGCCAGCGAACTCGATGATCCGCCGGATCGCCGGTTCGGGGTCTGACACGAGCGACTCGTAATTCACGTCAAGGATCGGCAGATCGACCGCCTGGTGCCAAAGCCGCATCGTCTTGGCAACCTGCCGATAGCGCTCCCCCAGCAGATCCTGCCGGAAGGCAAAGCCGTTCCCCTGGGCAAAATGCAGGAACAGAATCGATACGCAGCAGTCGAGCGCATTGCGCCGCATATGAATGATCCGCGCCTTGGGAAAGAGCAGCCGGATAAGCCCCAGCCGCTGGGTGTTTTCCGGCAATTTATCAGTGAACCGCGAAAACGGCCGTTTGGCCATCCCGGTCACCCGACGCAGCACGGCCTCGGCATTGCGGCCAAAGAACTCCCGCGGGATATCCTTGAGCATCTCATAGGGGCCACCGGCATAGCCGCGATTGGTCTGCGCCCAGCCGAGCAGCGCCCGCTCCACATGGGCGATATGCTGCAGCTCACCGCCGGCATGGACCTCCGGGTGGCGCGACAGGATGGTCTCGACCAGCGTCGTACCCGAGCGCGGCATACCGACGACGAAGATTGGCTCTGCATCCTGCCCCTCTGCGCCCAAAATACCGCGAAAGCTGTCCGCCACCACCATGCGCCTCAGCTCCGCCAGCGCCGCGCGAGGCGGTTCAGGATCGTAGGGCCGATGGGCGAGCCAGTTGCCCTCGATACAAAAATGCACGGCGCGCTTGTGCTTGCCCAAATCGTTGTAAACCTTGGCAAGGGCGAAACAGACGTACTCCTGCTGCCTTTGCGACAGGCGCCCGCTGGAGTATTCGGCCATCATCCGCCGCACCAGCTCGGTTTCCTCGGTAAACCTGAGGTTCTGGGTCAGCCCGTAGAAGGCCTGGGTGTCGTCGGGCTTGAGGTCGATGGCCCGGCTGTAGCTGGCACGTGCCTCCTCGAGGTCACCAACCGAAGCAAGCACTGTCCCGAGATTGTGCCATATCCAGGCATCGTTGGGGGCGATTGCCGCGGCGCGGCGCATGTCGGCAACGCATTTGCCGGCATCCGCGCCGAGCTGCCAGTTGCTCACGGCATTGCAGCAGATCACCGATGCATCGTTCGGCATATCGGCGAGCAGCTTGCTGGCCAGGTTGGCGGCTCCCTGATAGTCGCCTTGCGAATATCGCCTCCAGGCGTCGTTGATGTCCGGCACTATCTGCCCCCGCCCAGCTCAAATAAATTTCCGCCATATGTGGGCCAAAAGGCCCTCATGCTGCCAATGAAGTCATGTCGCGATGCTCGTCCTCGACCCAGGCCAGGCCGCCCAAGGAAGCGATCAGCGGCTGCAGCCATTCCTCGTAGCGGCGCCAGCGACCGACCGAATTGGTATTGATCGGCTGCTTCACCTGCCACTGGCTGGCCGTCATGACGTGGCGATCGGCCTCTTCCGGATCGAGGCAGGCAGTTGCACCCCGGAAGTCGCCACGGGTGAACCGGGCCCATGCATTGCCGACGTCTGGCATGTGCTGTTCTCGCCTAACCCAAACCACGTTCGGCTGCGAACGTCCGGAGGCAGCCCGGTTCCGGACATGACGCCGCAATCTCTGATTGCGCCTTGGCCAAATGCGTCACAAATCAGATTCTTGTGATGGCGACCATTTGGCACAGCGTCACCCTGCTACCCCCAGAAGGCATAGCTTGCAACCCATCGACGCCTCCGCCGGGCGTCTTTATAAAGACAGTGACAGCACGCTGGGTGTCGCCTTCCCGGGAAAACCAAACCAATGAAAAACAAGATCATTATCGATACTGATCCCGGCCAGGACGACGCCGTGGCAATCCTTCTCGCGCTGGCCTCGACCGAAGAGATCGATGTTCTCGGCATTGTGGCGGTCGCCGGCAATGTCGGGCTGGCCCAGAACGTCAAAAACGCCCGCAAGGTCGTCGAACTTTCCGGCCGCACGACGACGCCAATCTACGCCGGATGCGAGCGCCCGATCCGGCGCAAGCTCGTCACGGCCGAGCATGTGCACGGCGAATCCGGGCTCGACGGCCCAAAGCTCCCCGACCCCACCATCGAGATCCAGCCGCAGCACGGCGTCGATTTTCTCATCGAACGGCTGACGAAGGAACCGGCCGGTTCGGTCACCATCTGCGCCCTTGGCCCGCTGACCAATATCGCCATGGCCATGATCAAGGCTCCCGCGATCATCCGCCGTATCCGCAAGATCGTGCTGATGGGCGGGGCCTATTTCGAGGGTGGCAACATCACGCCCACCGCCGAGTTCAACATCTATGTCGATCCCGACGCGGCCGACGTGGTGATGAAATCGGGCGTCGACATCGTCATGCTGCCGCTCGACGTGACCCATCAGATGCTTGCCACCCGCGAGCGCATCGCCGCGATCAAGGCCAACGGCAACGCGTCCAGCCTCGCCGTGACGGCAATGCTCGAATTCTCCGAGCGCTTCGACCTCGGCAAATATGGCTGGCCCGGCGCCCCGCTGCACGACCCCTGCGTCATCGCCTATCTGCTGAAACCCGACCTGTTCGAGGGCCGGCATATCAACGTCTCGATCGAGACGTCGAGCGAACTCACCATGGGCATGACCGTCGCCGATTATTGGGGCGTCACCAGCCGGGTGAAGAACTGCACCTTCATCCGCTCCGGCGATGCCGATGGCTTTTACAAGCTCCTGACCGAGAGACTAAAGCGCCTGCCCTGACCGGCCGGCGGGAGACAAGCGATGGATATCCTCACCCTTTCCGCCTTCGCCATCACCTACGCCATCGTTTGCGCGGCACCGGGACCGGGTGTGGCGGCGATCGTCGCACGTGGTCTGGGCGGCGGTTTTCGCGGCGCCGTCCCGATGGTGCTCGGCATCCTCGTCGGTGACCTGATCTACCTGACGTTTGCCGCCTTCGGCCTTGCCGCGATCGCCAGCTATTTCGGTGCCGTATTCACGGTCATTCGCTATCTCAGCGCCGCCTATCTGCTCTACATCGCGTGGAAATTCTGGACCGCCAAGCCGGGTAGCGAGCAGGTTGGGCCGCGCGCCAGGGAGCACTGGACGAAGACGCTGCTCGCCGGTCTGTCGCTGACGCTCGGCAATCCCAAGACCATCGTCTTCTACCTGGCGCTGCTGCCAACCGTGGTACCGCTGGACAAGATCACCGTGACCGGCTTTTTTGAACTGACGGCCATCGTCGTGGTTATTCTGCTGCTCGTTGGGTCGGGCTACGCGGCGCTCGCCGCCGGTGCCCGCGAGTTCTTCCGCAGCCCCAAGGCGATCCGGCGGCTGAACCGTGTGACGGGCGGCATTCTCGCGGTGGCCGCCGGCGCCGTAATCGTCCGCTAACGGACGACCTTTTCGGCAGCCTTGAGCCCCCAGGCGAGCAGCGCATCAGCCCGCTCGGCCGTGGCAGCTTCGGTGTAGCACCGAAGCTCTGGCGCGTTGCCCGAGGCGCGGTAGTGAACGACGTCGCCGGATGTGAGCTCGAAGCGTAGCCCATCCAGCGAAGACACCGATTGCACCGTGCCGGCATCGGCGAAATAAGGGGCGGCGAAATCCGCATTCACCAACTTGCCGAGCAGTGCCGCGGTGCGCTCCTGCGGCACATGCTCGAGCCGATCGCTCCGCGCCACCCGCGACGGCAGCGTTGCGACAAGTTGCGACAGGGTCAGGCCGCGCTGCTTCGACGCGGCCAGCACACAAAGGATCGGCAGCAGCGCATCGCGCGTCGGCAAAGCAGTGATGGTGCCTTTGCCGATCCTCACATCCGAGCCCAGCAAGGCGCCGCCATTAGCCTCGAAGCCAACCACCGTCCTGGCTCCGGTGGCCGACGCGTCGGCCATGCCGGCGATGACGAACGGCGATCCGACTTTTGTCCGGACGACTCTGCCGAACGTGCCGAGTCCCTCGATCGAAGAGTTTGACGTCACCGGCGTTACCACCGCATCCGCGCCGAGAAAGCCCGCAGTCAGGATGCCGAGCACATCGCCGCGAATGAAGGCGCCTTTTTCGTCCGCCACCAGCGGCCGGTCGCCATCGCCATCGGTCGACACCAGCGCATCGAGATGCTCGGCCCTGACCCACACATCCGCCTGCGCCGCATCGGCGGTGCTCAGCGCCTCGGTGTCGATCGGCACGAAATGATCGACGCGACCGAGCGGCACTGTTTCGGCGCCCAGCGCGCCAAGGATCGCGGTCAGATCATCACGCGCTACCGACGAGTGCTGGAACACGCCGATTTTCATGCCCACCAGCGTGTCCTCGCCGAACGCACCAATATAGCGGTCGAGATAAGCCTGCCGCGCCTCCGGCGCCGGACGAGCCGAAACTGCGTTCCGGAAGGCCGCCCTGCCCGTCTTCAGCGCCGCAAGTATCCCCGCCTCATCGGCCTTGGTGATCTCGCGCTCGGCGATGTAAAATTTCAGCCCGTTGCGATCGGCGGGGATGTGACTGCCGGTCACCATGATCGCCGGCGCCTGCCGCGTCTGGGCGTAAAGGGCCAACGCCGGCGTCGGCACTTCCCCACAATCGACCGGCGAAAATCCCGCGGCCGCAATCGCTCGGGTCACCGACACCGCAATCTCAGGGCTGCTTTCCCGCAGATCGCGGCCCACCAAGACCTCGGCGCCGGGTCGAATGGCTTTGCTGGCTTCCAGATAGCGGAGAAAAGCCGTGGCATAGGCGGCACTCGGCCGGCCAAGAAGGTCGACCGCCAGACCGCGGAGCCCGCTGGTGCCGAATTTGAGGCTATCGGCCAAGCCGTTCCTCCCCGCCGCCGCTCAATCGTCCGTTTTGAGCCCCATCGAGCACATGGGCGTTGGTGCTGCTCTGAAGATTGGCCCAGACCGGCAAGTGGTCGGAGGCGATGCGGGCTCTTGCCGTCGTATGGACGCCCGCCGCCACGATCTCGAGATCGGAACTCGCGATGATACGGTCAAAGCCGAACATCGGCCTGACCGACGGATAGCTGAGGCCCGGTTCGCCCACATGGTGGTCACGCGCAAAACGGGTCAGCACGCCGCCGTTGACGCTCCATTCGTTGAGGTCCCCCATGATGACGGTGGGCATCGGCTGCTCCAGCGCCTCGAGCAGGTCGAGCACGGCATCCGCCTGCCGTTTGCGCCAGAGACCCAACAGGCCCAGATGGAGGCCTACGACGCGAATGGGCACCCCGTCGATCCTGAGGTCGGCGAGAACGCCGCCGCGCGGTTCGAGCCGGGGCAGCACCAGCGATTGCTGCGACAGCACCTCGACCCCGCGGCGAACGAGCAAAGTGTTGCCATGCCAGCCAAGACTGCGCGGCCGGGCGCCAAAAAGTATCGGCTCATACCCGGTAACTGCGGCGATTGCATCGAGCGGCAGCGAGGTCACGCGCTCCCCGAACCGCCGGTCCACCTCCTGCAGCGCGATGATATCGGCGTCGAGTTCGACCAGCACTTCGAGCACCCGTTCCGGCCGGCGGCGGAAATCGGTGCCGATGCTCTTCTGGATGTTATAGGAGGCAACGCGGATCATCTCAGCCATCTGGTCGAAGGTTGGGAGCGAGGTCAACCCGTCTTCAACCTGCCCGGTTCCGCTGTTGGTCGCCGCCAAGCCGGATTGCCGGACCCACAAGCCTTGTAAAATCGCCAGAGATTGCGATTGGAGGCAAGCCACACGCCTGCTATGAGGCAGGCCGCGCTGGGCCTGTAGCTCAATGGTTAGAGCCGACCGCTCATAACGGTCTGGTTGCAGGTTCGAGTCCTGCCGGGCCCACCAACACCATAGCAAACAAGGATTTAGCCCTGTGCATTGAGAGGTGGGACACGCAAGTGAGCCATCGCCAATGCACAATCCCAGCTATTTGAGCCTCTCTCGCCACGGAATTTTCTATTTCCGCTGGCCACTGCCGCGACATTTGCATCCCAAGGGCAGTGCAGGCACGATCAAGGTTTCATTGGGCACACGCGACCCTGTGACGGCCCGGAGTGTAGCAAGGCACCTCGCTTGCATTGCCACTCAACTGAGTGAGTTGGAGGAACCTTCTAAGATGCAGTATCACGAGATGCGGACCCTGCTGCATCGGGTCTTCACGGGATGGCTGAACAAGCGGCGCGAGGGCATACGAGCTACTGGTCGGCTTCGTCAGGACGATATCACCGCCCTTACGAACACACTTGATCTTGCGGGCTTAGCTGTCGTTGAAGGCGAGTTTCCATCGCCTGTTCTCAGCGAGGAACAGCTATCGGCCTTCATCAAGCGAAACGGCCTTGCCGTGGCACCCGGCACTGACGCTTTCCATACTTTAGGAATTGAGTATCAACGTGGACTGAGGGACTACGCAGCTAGCGTGCTGGAATTTGACGCGTCGCTAGAGAAGTTCAACTTGTTGGAGGAACCCCCCAAAGCACCAACGCAAGCGCCCGCTAGTCAGCTACCGTTAGCTGAACTTGTTGGCATGTATACGTTGGAAAGGTCGAAAGCAGACGCGCTGGCTAAGCGGTCCAGCATGGAACAGGACGACCACTACGAGCTGCTTTTTGAGATACTGGGTACGCGAGATTTGCCGTCCAGTGCGTTTACCGCAGAGCACGCGCAGACCGTCAAGGCGACATTACTCGTCTACCCTAAGAACCGCAGAAAGAACCGTGCTACTCGCGACCTGCCGACATTGCAGGAGGTTCTGGCAGTGGCCGGAACGGACAAGATTGCACCTGCAACGATCAACAAATATCTGCAAACGTACATTTCGCTGTTCGAGTGGGCGAAGCGCAACCGCTATGTGAGTGAGAACTTCTTCGCGGGCATGACGATCAACCGCAAGAGGGGCAAGGCCCGTAGCACACGACAAGCCTTTACCCCGGAACAGATTGACGTAATCGTTGACGAGGCAGTGAACCGAAGTCGGGGGCTGGTAAAGTTCGACTGGCAAAAATGGGGCACGCTCATAGCGGTTTATACCGGAGCGCGCTTAAGCGAGATTGCGCAACTTCAGCTCGATGACATTAGAACGGTGGATAGCGTTCTGTGCTTCGACCTCAACGATTTGGGCGACGAGCCCGACGAGATAGAAGGGGGCAAGAGCATCAAGACGGAGGCGGGAAAGCGGCTTGTCCCCGTTCACCGGCGACTGCTTGACGAGGGGCTCTACGGCTACGTTGAGAGCTTGCGTAACTCTGGTGAAAAGAGGCTATTCCCTGAGTTTACATACGAGCCAAAGGACGGTTGGGGGCGCAAGTTGGGGCGATGGTCGAACAACACCTTTCTGGTGAAACTTGGGTATAAGTCCAAGGATAGGGTATTCCACAGCTACCGGCATACAGTAGTAACTCGACTGACTCACGCAAGTGTAGACCAGTCGATTGTCAAGGCCATCATAGGCCATGCTCAAGAGGGAGTGCTTCAACAGCACTACTTTCAGGCGGGATACAAGATCACGCAATTGGCGCATGCCATAAGCCTTCTTTAGGCTGGTTTTGCTGAAATCGAACAGGACGCGCGCTGGGCGGGTTCTTTGCCCGGCCGCGCCAACCTACGAGACGCTAGCGCAACGCCTCCCCTCCCCGTTCTACGCGCCAGCACGGCCCCGTCAAAACCGCCTCCGGCCCGTGCTGGCCACGTCCTGTCCTATTTTGCTTTTGCGTCGCCCATTGCGTAGCATCACTGCGGTTTGGTGGGGGCACATATGAGCGAGGGGGCCTGCAACAGCACCTGAGACGGGGCAACCTTGGAAACCATCGCCAGGGCGATCTTACGGACCGACGCGACGCGGACAGCGCAGCCGTTGCCGAAGGTCGGTCAGTCAGATGGGGAGGCTGCGCATAAAGGTGAGCCGGGCGTGGCAGAGAGCCTCAATCAGTTTGCCTACGTCGCGACCCTTGAGGGCTGCGAGTTGACATGGCCGCCCTCGGATTTGAGGACGAGCGAAAGCGCTGCGTTGAGATTGTCGCGCACTAGACTTCTCTGATTGAGGGTTGAGCGGGGGGCCGCGCCGATTGACCTGATTTCGACCGGAGAGCTATATCCACCCCGAGGAACTGGCAGGGGGCGTAGTGTTCTTAAGGGTCCTGATCAGCGTCGCGTGTGTGTGTGTGATTGGATATGTGGGCTTCTCCTTTTGGGAGAAGGCTCAGGACGCCGTTGCGGTAAGCAATGCCAGGGCCGCCGCTGAAGTACAGACCGCATCGGCAAACCACTGCACAGAGCTACTTAGCAAGATCAACTCCGATGACTACCTGAAGATGGCCGCCCCCGAGAGGGAGGCGATCTACAAGTCCTACCGCGTCGATTGCATGGGGAGGGCGAATTGATTGTCAGGATGCGGTGGGCTTTGATTGCGGTAGTTGCAGGCGAAATTTGAGCGCCACACCCAGCGGTGCGGGCTACCTGACGGGTAACCAGCTATGGGATGCCTGCCAGATAGCACCAAGTGCGTCGTGCCTGAGCTATATCAGTGGGGTCACAGACGGGGTGGAGGGCGCGGAAGTCTGGTGGAACCCCGACCAAAAAGAGCGCCCTCAATTTTGCCTACCGGACAACGCGACGCTGGGGGAAGTCAGAGACACCGTCATCAAGTATCTGGCTGACAACCCCGCCAAGCGACACTTACCTGCTGAGGCCCTTGTGATCAGTGCGTTGGAGATTGCATTCGCCTGTCGATACCCTCGGTAAGGGCTTACCTCTTCCCTCGGCACGGGCATAGAAGATGCCGCCGAAGACGGTCACCGCGAGGAACATCAGGAACCCGACCCTGCCGACGAACACAACGACTATGTATTCGAGCGCATGGTCTCCCGGCATGACGGCGGCGAGAAAGTCGGACACGGGCGCATTGATCTGTGTACAAGCGCGGCTGCTAAGCAGAGCCGACGGACAGGCGGTGCCAAGGCAGTAGCTGGCCAAGGCGATATCTTCACCACTGACGAACCGAAGACACGCGCAAGACCTTCCCCTTCCGGGCTGACGCATCAGCGTAACGCGGCGGTTCGTTCGATGCTGGCAGCACCGACCAATATAGATACACCGTTCACTTGCGGCCGTCTGTCGGTCCCGGACTGCATCAGGTAACGGCGCTTGGTAGCTTGCGCAGCGTTCGGACCAACGCCTCTACGTCCAGGTCGATGATGTCGGCGATGTCCATCAACTCGGACAGGTCGACCCGACGTTCGCCGCTTTCGATGTTGGCGATGAATGGTTGATGGCGACCGAGTGCGCGAGCCAGTTGTGCCTGCGTCATGCCTGCCGCCCGCCGCTGCTCAGCAAGCGCCGTCGCGATAGCCTGGTGACGGGGCGAGTGCAGTGACTTCGGCATGTACGGTTGACTTCACGACCAACCGTCGCCTAATCCGATAATTGGATTATCCAAAAACTAGATATTGCCGTTCTCGCACGCTGTGCGAACCGGCTGTAGGAGCTAGTATGCTGATCGTAGCATTCGCCAAGTTGATGGACCCAATCCTGTTTTCGACAGCACTGGTGTTGGGCGCAGTCGTTGGCAGATGGTGGGCGGCTGCCTTGATCGGTGGGGCAATCGCGACGCTTTGCCAACTGTTCTTGCAAGAGGACAGCCCTACCGCACTTGCCGCAGCCGGCCTGGCCTACATAGCGTCGGCGGTCGTTGGCTACGCGTTACGGAAGGGGTTCCGAAGCCGAGTGGCCGGAAACGTTCTCTGTAGTGCATCAGTCAGCGGTTTGATCTGGGCCTCATTTGCAGTGTTTTTTGTGGTGACGGCAGATAACGGTCAGATTTCTAGCAGGATATTGGAAAGCACATTCTCCACGAGCTATGTCGACCCTATGGAGCCACTCTATCGGGATAAGTTCCCGATCCGGCGCACGCAGTACACGCCGTCCCAGATGGCGGCGCGCCACATGGCCTTCTGGGCGCAGCTACCTCACAGCATCGCGGACGATGTGCGGTTGGCCCTCACCGCAGGCGCAAACATCACTGCTAACCTTCGAGTTGACTACGAGAGAAACGTTCAGGCAGGTGACAGCGAGCCTACTTTCGACAATGTCCAATGGATCGAGGATCACCGAGTACAGATACCGATTAACGAGGCGTGGCGGTTCATGCACACCAAAAACGCCGACGACAGCGCACTTCTTCTTCAGCAGCTAGATACACGGCAGCAAACCCGCGAACTACTGGCCGCGAGGGGTATCAGCTAGCTCGATGGGTGGCTCACGCCCGCTTTGAAACAAGCCCACCGATTTCGACCACTGGTGCCCTGCTGGCGCGGATTGATGCGTCTCGGCTAGGCGGATAGCCAACCAGTCCGCGAACCGGTCCAGCGAGCTTCCTATTCGCCGGTAGAGGGCATTCTCAAACCCGATCAAAGCCCCCACAGCGCAAGAACCTTTTCGGCGCTGGCCGGATCGGCCCTTATCCGCAGAATTGTCTGCCGGGTAAGCCTAGTTGCCTTTGCAATGGCGCTAGGACCGGCTCCCTGCGCAATCATGTTCTGCACTACCGAAAATACCTTTCGATCATACGTTGGCTTGCGTCCCCTATACCGATCCGCTTTGGCCTTGGCGTGAGCTATTCCGGCCTTCTGCGCTTCCTTGCCCGCTTCGGCCTGTGCCTGCGCGGTTGCGGCCATAAAGGCTATGAGCGCATCACGTATGGCCTGCCCCATAGGTTCCTTGGTGGCACCGTCGAAGGTGATGTTGTTGATCACCGTCCGGATCACCACACCCTTGCGCATAAACTCCCGGATGGTGTCGCACACATCCTCATAGTTC
>Ga0134128_10004737_pt1 | contig 16587 bp, 17 predicted proteins | sample KB31754_FD_96462 | JGI IMG/M metagenome (GOLD analysis project Ga0134128, IMG submission 96462) | Terrestrial soil microbial communities with excess Nitrogen fertilizer from Kellogg Biological Station, Michigan, USA - KB3-175-4 | ecosystem: Environmental > Terrestrial > Soil > Unclassified ...
ACCAGAAGGAGTTCCTGAAGAAGCTCGACCAGCAGCTCACCGCCGCGCTGGTGAAGAACGAGATCCATGCGCGCGTGGAGACGCGCGAGAAGCACCTCTACAGCATCTACAAGAAGATGCTGCGCAAGCGCGCCTCGCTGGCGGAGATCGTCGATGTCTACGGGCTGCGTCTCATCGCCGATCGGCCCGATACCTGCTACCGCGCGCTCGGCGTCGTGCACTCGGTGTTCAAGCCCATGCCGGGGCGCTTCAAGGACTACATCGCCATTCCGCGGGTCAACGGCTATCAGTCGCTGCACACGACGCTCTTCGGCCCGAACGGAGTGCCGATCGAGGCGCAGATCCGCACCGAGGACATGCACCGCGTCGCCGAATCCGGCATCGCGGCGCATTGGAAATATAAGAGCGGCGATGCCGACGCCATGCAGCAGCAGCGCACGCGCGAGTGGCTGTCGAGCCTGGTCGAGCTGCAGGAGGACGGCACCTCGGAGGAGTTCCTCGAGAGCGTCAAAGTCGATCTCTTTCCCGACAAGGTGTACGTGTTCACCCCGAAAGGCACCATTCTGCGGCTGCCGAGCGGCGCGACGGTGGTGGACTTCGCCTACGCGGTGCACACCGACATCGGCAACCGCTGCGTCGCGGCCAAGGTGGATCGGCGGCTGATCCCGCTGCGCACGGTGCTGCGCAACGGCCAGACGGTGGAGATCATCACCGCCAAGGGCGCGATGCCGAATCCGTCCTGGGTCAACTTCGTGGTCACCGCCAAGGCGCGCAACGCCATCCGGCACTACCTGAAGAGCCTGCGCCGCACCGAGGCCATCGCGCTCGGGCAGCGGCTGCTCAATCAGGCGCTCGGGGAGTTCCGGTTGGCGCTCGACGATGTCAGCTCCGAGGTGCAGCAGGCCGTGCTCGGCGAGTTCGGCATGAAGGACCTCGACGATCTCTACGAGAAGATCGGCCTCGGCGAGCGCCTGGCGCCGCTCGTGGCGCGGCGCCTGCTGCCGGCGGCGCCCGCCCATGGCCGGCCGCACGCGCCGGCGCCGCTCGCGATCGCGGGCACGGAGGGCCTGCTCGTCTCCTACGCGCGCTGTTGCTTCCCGCTGCCGGACGATCCCGTGTTCGCATTCCTGTCGGCCGGCCGCGGTGTCGTCATCCACCGGGAGCGCTGTGTCAACGTCGAGGACTACCGCAAGCACCCGGAGAAATGGCTGCCGGTGAGCTGGCAGCCCGCGCCGGACCGCCTCTTCAACTCCGAGGTCCGCATCTACGTGGTCAATCGCACCGGCGTGCTGGCGGCGGTCGCGGCAGCCATCGCCAGCACGGAAACCAACATCCATCACGTCTCGATCGAGGAGCAGGAAGGCGACGCCTCCATTCTCACTTTCGAGCTCAAGGTGCGCGATCGCAAGCATCTGGCCCGCGTGATGCGCGTTACCCGCCGCATGCCGGATGTGACACGCGTCGTGCGGACGATCGCCGCGCACGCGCGCAGCGATCGCGCGGACGGAGAGATGGAAGGCGTGGACGAGAACGACGATCAGGGTCCCAATCCAGAAAGGTTGTGAGCAGCACATGAGCCGTAAAGCGATTCAGACCGAGCGGGCGCCGAAGGCGATCGGCACCTACTCCCAGGCGGTGCGCGCGGGCGATACCGTCTACCTCTCCGGCCAGATCCCCTTCGATCCGGCCACTCAGGAGCTGGTGAGCGGCGACATAGAGGCGGAGATCCGCCGCGTGTTCGAGAACCTGAAGGCGGTCGCCGAGGCCGCGGGCGGCAGTCTCGCGCAGGCGGTGAAGGTCAACGTCTATCTCACCGACCTCACGCACTTCGCCAAGGTCAACGAGATCATGGCGCTCTACTTCCCGCAGCCGTATCCGGCACGGGCGGCCGTCGGGGTCGCGCAGCTCCCTCGCGGCGCGCGCGTCGAGGCTGAATGCGTCCTTTACCTTGGCTAAGCGTGACACCGCGACTCAGGCACAGGGACGTGCCCGGCCGCCGGAGGTGGCCGAGTCTCGGGCAAAAACCACGCTTTTTGCCCGAGACGGCGCTGGGCGGGGCAGGATGCCCCGATCCAGCGCTTCACAAGAACAGAGGCCGATCACGGCGCTGCGGGGCGTCGGTGCGGCTCTGGCGGAGCGACTCGCGCGCCTCGGCGTATCCCAGGTGCAGGACCTGCTCTTCGTGCTGCCGCTGCGCTACGAGGATCGCACCACGATCGTCAGGATCGGCGCGCTGCTTCCGGGAATGCGCGCGGTCGTCGAGGGCGAGATCCAGCTCGCGCAGGTGGCTTACCGCCGCCGGCGGCAGTTGCAGTGCAGTCTCTCGGACGGCTCCGGCTTCCTGACGCTCCGATTCTTCCATTTCTCCGCGTCCCAACAGCAGGGCCTGGCACGCGGCACGCGGCTGCGTTGCTTCGGGGAGGTGCGCCGCGGGCCGCAGGGCCTGGAGATGGTCCATCCGGAGTACCGCCGCGTGGGCGGTGCCGAGGCGGCCCCGGAGGAGACTCTGACACCCATCTATCCGCTCACCGAGGGCGTACCTCAGGGGCGGCTGCGCGCGCTCATCGCGCAGGCGCTGCGGGAGCTCGACACTGCGGCGGTGCGGGATTGGATTCCGCCGCAAATTCTCGAATCCCTCGATCTGCCATCGCTGCGCGACGCCCTGAGGTACGTGCACCGCCCGCCCCGTGAGGCGCAGCTCGGGGAGCTCGCGGCCGGCCGGCACCCGGCGCAGCGGCGGCTCGCCTTCGAGGAGCTGCTCGCCCACCAGGGGAGCCTGCGGCTCGTCAAGCGGGCGGCAAAGACAGATCCGGCGTGGCCGCTCGAGGATCCCGAAGGGATGGTGCCGCGGCTTCTGACTTCGTTGCCTTTTGCGCTCACCCGCGCGCAGGCGCGCGCGCTGGCGGAAGTCGAAGCGGACCTGCGCTCCAGCGTACCGATGGTCCGGCTCATTCAGGGCGATGTCGGCTGCGGCAAGACGGTCGTCGCGGCGCTCGCGGCGGCGCGCGCCGCCGGAACCGGCCTGCAGGCCGCGCTGATGGCGCCGACCGAGCTGCTCGCGGAGCAGCATGGGCGGAGCTTGAGCGAGTGGCTGCGGCCGCTCGGGCTGCCTGTCGCCCTGCTCACCAGCGGCCAGCCGGCGCGCGCCCGGCGCAGCGCCCTGGAGGCGATCGCTTCCGGCGAAGTCCGGGTCGTCGTCGGCACGCATGCGCTGTTTCAGGAAGGCATCGAGTTCTCCCGGCTCGCCCTCGTCATCGTCGATGAGCAGCATCGCTTTGGAGTGCAGCAGCGCCTGCGCCTCCGGGAGAAGGGCAGCCGCGAGGGGCGCTTTCCGCACCAGCTCATCATGACCGCGACGCCGATTCCGCGCACGTTGGCGATGACCGCCTACGCCGACCTCGACATCTCCGTCATCGATGAGCTGCCTCCGGGCAGGACACCGGTGCGCAGCGTCGTCGTGCCCGAAGAGCGGCGCGCCGAAGTGGTGGCGCGCATCGTTCAGGTCTGCCGCGCCGGACGTCAGGTCTACTGGGTCTGTCCGCTGATCGACGAATCGGACGAGCTGCGCTCCCAAGCCGCCGAGGAGACCGCCGCCGCGCTCGCGGAGGCGTTGCCCGACCTCCAGGTGGGGTTGGTCCATGGGCGCATGCCCTCCTCCAAGAAGGACGCGGCGATGCTCGCCTTCAAGGCGGGGCGCATCCAACTCCTGGTCGCGACCACGGTCATCGAGGTCGGGGTCGACGTTCCCAACGCAACCCTGATGGTCGTCGAGAACGCCGAGCGCATGGGACTCGCGCAGCTTCACCAGTTGCGCGGCCGGGTCGGCCGCGGGGCGGACGCCAGCACCTGTGTGCTCCTTTACCGCGGTCCGCTCTCGCCGCTGGCGCGCGAGCGCCTGAAGGTCATCCGCGAGAGCACCGACGGCTTCGAGATCGCGCGCCGCGACCTCGAGCTGCGGGGGCCCGGCGAGCTCCTCGGCACCCGGCAGACGGGCTTGGCGCAACTTCGCGTAGCGGACCTGACGCGCGATGCCGACCTGCTGCCGCGGGTGCAGGAAGCCGCGGAGCTGCTGATCGCGCAATACCCGGATAATATTGCGGCGCTCGCGGCCCGCTGGATCGGCACGGGCGAGCAGTATGCGAGAGTCGGGTAAGCAGAGAGAGATGAGCAGCACCACAGCCACCAGCGACCTGGGCCTCCCGGGCAGACCTCAGGACGCCCCCCTCTATTACCGCCTGGCCCGGCGCGTGGAGGAATACGCGCGGCTCGCGCGCTTCGACCGCCCGATCGGCACGTGGCTGCTGCTGTGGCCGGCGCTCTGGGGTCTGTGGGTCGCCGGCACCGGCAGGCCGCAGCAGAAGGTGTTGATCGTCTTCGTGCTGGGCGTCGTCGTCATGCGCGCCGCCGGTTGCATCATCAACGATTTCGCCGACCGCAATATCGATCCGCACGTGAAGCGCACCCGCGAGCGGCCGCTCGCCGCCCGTCGGGTCGCGCCGGCGGAAGCCCTCGTGCTCTTCGTGGTGCTGGGCGCAGCCGCGCTCTGGCTGGTGACCCGCCTCAATGTCTTCACCGTGAAGCTCGCCGTCATCGGCGCCGCTCTCACCGTGTCGTATCCTTTCGTGAAGCGGTTCTTCCCGCTGCCGCAGCTCTACCTGGGCCTCTCCTTCGGCGGCTGGAGCGTGCTGATGGCTTTTGCCGCACAGCGCGACGCCTTGCCGCGCGTCGCCTGGGTGCTCTACATCGCCGCGGTCGTCTGGGCGGCGGTCTACGACACGATCTACGCCATGGTCGATCGGGAGGATGACCTCACGATCGGCATCAAATCGAGCGCCATCCTGTTCGCCGATATGGACCGGGTACTGATCGGCGCGCTGCAGGCGTTGATGCTGCTCGCCCTGGTGCTCGCCGGACGCGACATGGGTTTCGGCCGCTGGTACTACGCGGGGATCGCGGGGGCGGGCCTGCTCTTTCTCTATCAACAATGGCTGATCCGCGCGCGCGAGCCGGCCGCCTGCCTGCGCGCATTCCTCAACAACAACTACGTCGGCATGGTCCTCTTCATCGGCCTGCTGCTGCAGTACGTGTACACCCGTTGAGCCGGCAGAAGAATCAATCCCTTTGGCGGCGCATGAGCTTCGCCCTCGCGGGGCTGGCGCACGGCCTGCGGTCGGAGCGCAGCGTGCGCTTCGAGGCGGTCGTGCTCGCGCTCGTCGTGGCGGCGCTGATCATTCTTCGGCCGGAGCCCATCTGGTGGGCGGCCGTGGCGCTGGCCAGCGCCGGCGTGCTCGCGGCGGAGCTGCTCAACACCGCCATCGAGACTCTGGCCGATCACGTGTGTCCGGAAATCCATCCAAGCATCCGGATCGTCAAGGACTGCGCGGCCGCGGCCGTGTTCGTCTCCGTGATCGGCGCGCTGGGCGTGGCCGCGGCGCTCGCCGTGCACCTGCTGCGGCGTTGATCAAAACTTGAGCAAGCGTATACCGCACAGCCCTGCGTGCGTTGACATTCCCCGCGGCGCCCGCGAACATCGCGAGCGACGCGATAACCGGATCCCCGCATGAGCCCGACCCCCCTCGGAACCGTTCGCCACGATTGGATGCTGCCTGAGGTCATGAGCCTCCTCGACCTGCCGCTCATGGACCTGCTCTACCACGCCCAGCGCGTGCACCGGGAGCATCAAGAGCCCAACACCGTGCAGATGAGCACGCTGCTCTCGATCAAGACCGGCGCGTGCCCCGAGGACTGCGCCTATTGCCCGCAGAGCGTGCGCTACGACACCGGGCTCGAGCGCGAGGAGCTGATGGAGGTCGCGGCCGTGCGCGAGCGAGCGCGGTGCGCGAAGGAGGCCGGGGCGACGCGGTTCTGCATGGGCGCGGCCTACCGCTCACCCAAGGCGAAAGACCTGCGCGTCATCACGCAGATGGTACGCGAAGTCAGCGCGCTCGGGCTCGAGACCTGCGCGACCCTCGGCATGCTGACGCCGGAGCAGGCGCGGGAGCTCAAGGATGCGGGCCTCGACTACTACAACCACAATCTCGATACCTCGCCCGAGTTCTACGGGCAGATCATCACGACCCGGACGTACCAGGACCGACTCGACACGCTGGAGGCGGTCCGCGCCGCGGACCTCAAGGTCTGCTGCGGCGGGATCCTCGGCATGGGCGAATCCTCGCGCGATCGCGCCCGGCTCCTCATGACTCTCGCCAATCTCCCGCAGCACCCCGAGAGCGTCCCCATCAACCAGCTCGTGCAGGTGCCGGGCACGCCGCTCGAGGGGACCGCGCCCGTCGACCCGTTCGATTTCGTGCGCACGATCGCTGCGGCTCGCCTGATGATGCCGCGCGCGCACGTGCGCCTGTCCGCGGGGCGCCAGGGGATGAGCGATGAGCTGCAGGCGCTCTGCTTCCTCGCCGGCGCCAACTCGATCTTCTACGGCGAGAAGCTCCTGACCACCGGCAACCCGGATGTGGAGCGGGATCGGAGCCTGCTCGAGCGGCTCGGCATTCGGCCCGAAAGCCCGCCTGCGCCGGCGCACGCGGCTTCGCAGATGCCGGGCCCGGAAGCTACTCAACCTGCCGGCACGCACCATCCCGGCGTGCGCAATGAAGAGACAGCCGCTTGAGCCGGCGCTCGAGGAATTCGAGCGGCAGCACCTGCGGCGCCGGCGCGCGACGGTAGAGTCCTACCCGGAGCCGGGCCGCCACACCAGCGTGATCGTCGACGGCCGCAGGCTCGTCGACTTCAGCAGCAACGACTATCTCGGCCTCGCGGCGCATCCGGCGCTCGCTGCCGCCATGGCGGAATGCGCGGCGCACTGCGGCGCCGGCAGCGGCGCCTCGCACCTCATCAGCGGCCACGGGCGGGAGCATGCCGCGCTCGAGGAGGAGCTCGCCGCCTTCATCGGCCGCCCGCGCGCGCTCCTCTTCTCCACCGGATACATGGCCAACCTCGGCGTGGTGACCGCGCTCGCGGACCGCGGCGAATCCGTGCTGCTCGACCGTTTGAGCCATGCCTCCCTCATCGATGCGGGCCTTCAGTCCGGCGCGCGATTTCGACGTTACCCGCACTGCGATGCGGATGCCGCGCGCCGACTGCTCGCCGAGAGCACTCCGCAGACGACCGTGTTGGCCACTGACGGCCTCTTCAGCATGGACGGCGACATCGCCCCACTCGCGGCGCTGGCGTCGGCCGCCCGCGCTCGCGAAACGTGGCTGATCGTGGACGACGCCCACGGTATCGGCGTGTTGGGTGCGAATGGACGCGGGGCCGTCGAGCTCGCGGGCCTCGGCTGCGACGATGTGCCGGTGCTGGTCGGCACACTCGGCAAGGCCTTCGGGACCTTCGGCGCCTTCGTCGCCGGCTCCGAGGATCTGATCGAGCTTCTCATCCAGCGCGCCCGCTCTTACATCTACACCACCGCCTTGCCGCAGCCCGTCGCGGCGGCAACTCGCGCGGCCCTTCGGATCGTCCGCGAGGAGAGTTGGCGGCGGGAGCGGGCGCTGGCCCTCACCGCGCGCTTTCGCGCGGCCGCACGGGCCGCTGGCGTGCCGCTCGCCGACTCCGTCACGCCGATCCAACCCATTCCGCTGGGCAGCGCGCAAATCGCGCTCGCCGCCCAACAGGCGCTGAGCGAGGCCGGCTTCTGGGTCGTCGCCATCCGCTCGCCCACGGTCCCCGCCGGCGCGGAGCGGCTGCGCATCACCCTCACCGCAGGCCATGAGGAAAGTCAGATCGACGCCCTGGTCGAAGCACTGGGCCGGATTTGCGCAGCGAGACCCCCAGCATGAGCGGCCTCTACACCGAGGTGCGAGGCAGCGGTCGCACGGTGGCTCTGCTGCACGGCTGGGGACTCAACCTGCGGGTCTGGGACGGGCTCGCCGCGGCGCTCGCCGAACGGTTCCGCGTCGTCGCGATCGATCTGCCCGGACATGGCCGCAGCGGTTGGCTGCCCGACCGCTCCTCGCTTGCCTCTCAGGCCGAGCAGGTGCACGAGACGGTGTCGGCGATCGATCCCCGGTATTCTCTCATCGGCTGGTCCCTTGGCGGCCAGATCGCTCTGCGAATCGCTGCGGCCGCGCAACCCGGCTCCATGGCCGCGCGGCGGCTCGGCGCCGTCGCTTCAGCAGACCTCCTCGCGCCCGCGATTGACCGACTCGCGTTGATCGCGACGACACCGCGCTTCAGCGCCGGCCCAGACTGGCCCCACGGCGCTCCACCGGAGCGGCTCGCAAGCCAGGCGCTCGCCCTGCGCACCGACTATCAGCGCACCGTCAGCGACTTCCTCGAGCTTCAGGTGCGCGGCAGCGCCGGCGGCGAGGCTGCGCTCGCGCAGCTCCGCGCCTCGCTCTTCGCCCATGGGGACGCTCGTCCGGACGCCCGGCATCCGCGCCTCGCCGCGCTGGCCTGCGACCTCGAGCTGCTGCGCGATACCGACCTCAGGCCGCTGCTCGGCCACATCACACAGCCCGCCCTGGTCATCGCCGGCCAATATGACCGCGTGACTCACCCCGCCGCATCGCGCGCGCTCGCCGAAGCCCTTCCCGAGGCGCGCTACGTCGAGATCCGCCGCGCCGCCCACGCGCCATTCCTGTCGCATCTGCCGCAGGTGAGCGCGCTTCTAACCGAATTCCTCGCCGAGCCATGACCCAGTCGTCTGGAACGCCCGGGGACGGCGACAGCCGCCCCCCCGAGCCCCGCTTCCATGGCCCGGACGGCCCCGCAGACCGGGACGCGTTCCAGCTCGACAAAGCCGGCGTCCGCGTTGCCTTCGATCGGGCCAGCGCCACCTACGAGCCCGCCGCCGTCCTCCAGTCGCGAGTGGCCGAAGAGCTACTGAGCCGCCTCGACCCGTTCGCCTTCAACCCCGCCGTGATTCTCGACCTCGGCTGCGGCACCGGCCGCCTCACCGCGCAACTGAAACGCCTCTATCGCCGCTCTACCGTCATCGCCCTCGACATCGCCCCCGGCATGCTGCGCGAGGCCGCCCGCCATCAACGCTTCCTCCGCCGTTTCGAGCGCATCTGCGCCGATGCCGCCCACCTTCCGCTCCAATCCGCGAGCGTCGACATCCTCTTCAGCAACCTGATGTTGCAGTGGTGCGACCCCCTCGACGACGCCCTCGCCGAAGTCCGCCGCGTCCTGAAGCCCCAGGGCTTCTTCCTCTTCACCACCTTCGGCCCCGACACCTTGAAAGAGCTGCGCGCCGCCTGGTCCCAAGCCGACACCCACAACCACGTCAACCGCTTCCTCGACATGCACGACATCGGTGACGCCTTGGTGCGCGCCGGCCTGATCGAGCCCGTGTTGGATGTAGACCGCCTCCAACTCACCTACGACGACGCCCTCACGCTCATGCGCGACCTCAAATCCATAGGCGCCCGCAACGCCACCGCCGGCCGCCCCCGCTCCCTGGCCGGTCGCGCCCGCCTACAGCACGTCCTGACCGCCTACGAATCCTTCCGCAAAGGCGGCAAACTTCCTGCAACATATGAAATCGTCTACGGCGCCGCCTGGGGCACGGCCGGAAGGCCGGCATCTCCCCCGCGCGCCGGTGAAGTCAGAATCCCCGCCTCACAAATCCGACGCAGAAAATGAAGCACCGCACATGATCGGGGCGAGCCCTTACCCATGAAATCCCACTCCCTCTTCGTCACAGGCACTGACACGGGTGTTGGCAAGACTGTCATCGCCACCGCACTGACGCGCGCATTCGTTGCCCAAGGCTTGCGCGTCGCAGTCATGAAGCCGATCGCCTCCGGCTCCGACCCAACATCAGACGGCCCCAGGAACTCCGACGCCCTCACCCTCATGGCCGCCGCCAACGTCCCATCCCCGTACGAGCTCGTAAACCCCTACTGCTTCCTCCCCCCCATCTCCCCGCACATCGCCGCCCGCGAAGCCGGCGTACGCATCGACCTGCCCCTCCTGCGCTCCCGCTTCGACTCCCTCGCCGCCGCCGCCGATTGCGTCATCGTGGAAGGCGCCGGCGGCTGGCTCGCCCCCCTCAGCGACAGCGGTTTCATGGCCGACCTCGCCGTCGCGCTGGACCTCCCGGTCCTCGTAGTCGTCGGCCTGCGCCTCGGCTGCCTGAATCACGCGCTCCTCACCCGCGAATCCATCGCCGCCCGCGGCGTGGCCTTCGCGGGCTGGATCGCCAATGCGATCGATCCGCACTTCGATCGCGCCGCCGACAACCTCGCCACGCTCAGCGCGCATCTGGGCGGGCCGCCGCTCGCCCAGGTGCCGTTCCTCGAGCACGGGAATGGAACACCCGACCTGCGCGCGGCCGCCCGCAAGCTGAGCGCTTGAACCGGCCACCGCGCCGCTCTACCATCGATCAGATCAGTCATAGGAGGCGGCTCGAGCGGCCTCGATTGCCGCTCAGCCGGCGAATCATGGAGGCCCCGCAGCAGACCCGGCACGCGGTGCGCATCGTCATCTGCCCGAACTGCTCGCTCACCCCGCGAGGGGCGGCACTGTTCTTCGCCGCTTTATGTCTCTTCTGCTTCACGCTCGCGGGCCTGCTGGCCCTGCGCGGAATGTGGCCCATCCTGCCCTTCGCCGGCCTGGAAATGCTGCTCGTCGGCTGGGCGCTGCATGCCAGCTTCGTGCGCCAGCACCGGGCGCAGATCATCACCCTCACGGAGTGCGACGTCAGCGTCGAATTGCACGATCGCGCGAATTGCTTGCGAACCGTGTTCCCGCGGCACTGGGCTCAGGTTAAACTGCGCCGTCCCGCCTCGCCGCTGCATCCGAGCCGGCTGACCATCGAGTCACACGGCCGGCAGTGCGAGCTAGGGAGCTTCCTCACTGAGGAAGAGCGGTGCGGACTCGCACTCAGGCTGCAACGCCTGGTCGGCCGCATCAATGAATCGCCCCCGCTGGCCCTCGGGCCCAAGTAGGGGTGGGCGGGTTTCTGATTCGGGTTAGGTTCGGCTGAGCGAATCGCGCGGGGGGACCCTCATGACTGGGACCGCGCGGGAAGGGCACGACTACGATGCATCGCGCAAGACTCGGGATCCTGGGCGGAACGCTGGCTCTGCTGGCCACTGCGGCCGGCGCGCCTGTCGCCAGCGCGCAATCGGGGTGGAGCCTCCTCAATCTGCCGGTTGGCGTCACGGACGTCAGCCGCAAGATCTACGGCCTGCACATGATGGCCTTCTGGATCTGCGTCGGCATCGCCGTAGTGGTCTTCGGCGTAATGATCTGGTCGCTCATCTTTCACCGCCGCTCCCGCGGCGCGGTGGCCGACGTCACCCTGATCCACAACACCAAGGTGGAGGTCATCTGGACCGCCGTCCCGGTGCTCATCCTGATCTCCATGGCCGTCCCGGCCGCGAACCTGCTGGTGAAGATCAACGACAACAGCCACGCGCAGCTCGATATCAAGGTCACCGGCTTCCAGTGGGGCTGGCAGTACACGTATATGAAGTCCGGCGTGAGCTTCGTCTCCAAGCTCGCCTACGACACCGACGCGGCGCGGCAGCTCGGTTCGGGGATCAACCCGGACACCGTGAAGAACTACCTGCTCGACGTGGACCATCCACTGGTGGTGCCGACCGGCACCAAGGTGCGCCTGCTCATCACCTCGGTGGACGTGATCCACTCCTGGTGGCTACCCGACTTCGGCGTCAAGAGGGACGCGCTCCCCGGCTTCATCAACGAGGTGTCGTTCACCGTCGACCCCGGCAAGCTCGGTGTCTACCGCGGCCAATGCACCGAGCTCTGCGGCCGCGACCACGCGTACATGCCGGTAGTGGTCCGCACCGTCTCGCCGGCAGATTTTGCCGCCTGGCTGAAGCGGCAGCAGGCGCTGCAGAAGCAAGGCGTCGACCTATCGGCGCAGACCATCGCTGCTCCGGCCGGCTGAGGCCGCAGTGACCCCGCGCAGTTTCCGAACGAGCCCGTTCAGACAGTCTTTGAAGAGGTCCTGACATGGCAGAGCCGCACGCTGAGACCAGCCACGCCGATCACGATCACAAACCGCACGGCTGGCGCCGCTGGGTGTTCGCGACCAATCACAAGGACATCGGCACGATGTACCTGGTGGCCTCCTGCGTGATGTTCTTCATCGGTGGCTCGGCCGCGATGATGATCCGCGCGGAGCTGTTCAAGCCGGGAATGCAGCTGGTCGACCCCGGAGTGTTCAACTCCCTGACGACGCTGCACGGGCTCATCATGATCTTCGGGGCGATCATGCCGGCGTGGGTCGGACTCGCCAACTGGATGATCCCGTTGCAGATCGGGGCCCCGGACATGGCGCTGCCGCGCCTGAACAACCTGAGCTTCTGGATCCTGCCCTTCGCCTTCAGCCTGCTGATCGCGACGCTCTTCGTCCCGGGCAGCGCGCCGGCCGGCGGCTGGACGATGTATCCGCCGCTCACGCTGCAGTTCGGCGACTCCTTCCCGATGCTCATCTTCGCCATCCACCTGATGGGCATCTCCTCGATCCTGGGGGCGATCAACGTCATCGTCACCATCATGAACATGCGCGCGCCGGGGATGACCCTGCTGCTCATGCCCCTCTTCGTGTGGGCGTGGCTCATCACCGCGTTCCTGCTGATCGCGGTGATGCCCGTGCTGGCGGGCGCCGTCACCATGATGCTCACCGATCATTTCTTCGGCACCAGCTTCTTCAACGCCGCCGGCGGCGGCGACCCGGTGATGTTCCAGCACATTTTCTGGTTCTTCGGACATCCCGAGGTCTACATCATGATCCTGCCGGCCTTCGGCGTGATCTCGGAGATCATCCCCACCTTCTCGCGCAAGCCGATCTTCGGCTACGAGGCGATGGTGTACGCGATCGCCTCGATCGCGTTCCTGTCGTTCATCGTGTGGGCGCACCACATGTTCACGGTGGGACTGCCGGTGTCGGCGCAGCTCTTCTTCATGTTCTCCACCATGCTGATCGCGGTGCCGACGGGCGTGAAGGTGTTCAACTGGGCGGCGACCATGTGGAAGGGCTCGCTCACCTTCGAGCCGCCGATGCTGTTCGCCATCGCATTCCTCTTCCTCTTCTCGATCGGCGGCTTCTCCGGGCTGATGCTGGCGCTGGTCCCGGCGGATTACCAGTATCACGGCACCTACTTCGTGGTCGCGCACTTCCACTACGTGCTGGTCACGGGCTCGGCGTTCGCCATCTTCGGCGGGGTGTACTACTGGCTGCCCAAGTGGACCGGCCGGATGTACAACATGGCGCTGGCGAAGTGGCACTTCTGGCTGTCGACGATCTTCGTCAACGTGCTCTTCTTCCCGCAGCACTTCCTCGGACTGGCGGGCATGCCGCGCCGCACCCCGGATTACGCGGTGCAGTTCACGGACTGGAACATGGTCTCCTCGATCGGCGGCTTCGCCTTTGGCGTGTCGCAGCTCCTTCTGCCGTACATCGTGTGGAGGTGCGTGCGGGCCGGGAAGCCGGTCGAAGGCAACAAGGCCTGGGACGGCGCCCATGGCCTGGAGTGGGAGCTGCCCTCACCGCCGCCGTTCCACTCCTGGACGGTGCCGCCGTCCGATGCGCTGGTCGCCCGCGGCGCCTCGCACTGAGCCGCGCCGGTGCTCCTGATGAGAACGATGGCGTCCGAGCAACCGATCACGCTGCCGCCGGATGACGTGGAGCGCCGCAGGCGCGTGCGGCGCACCACGCTCATCGTGACGGCGGTCGTGCTCTTTTTCTACTTCGGTTTCATCGCCTTGATGCTGGTCCGCGCCCACAAATAAGGTCATTTCATGGCATCGAACGCACACGCCCCCGACAGCCAGCACTATTACGTTCCGCACGGCAGCCCATGGCCGATCGTCGCGGCCGTCGCCCTCTTCGTCCTCATGTGGGGCGCGGTGGCGTACCTGGACAATTGGTCCGGTGCCTGGTCCCTGCTGCCGGGTCCGCTGCTCCTCTTCTTCATGTTCGGAGGCTGGTTCCACGCCGTGATCGGCGAGAATCAGCACGGCGTCTACAACACCCAGGTGGACCGCTCGTTCCGCATGGGGATGCTGTGGTTCATCTTCTCGGAAGTGATGTTCTTCGGCGCCTTCTTCGGCGCGCTCTTCTATTCCCGCGTGCTGGTGGTGCCGTGGCTGGGCGGCGCCGGCATCCGGGCGCTCACCAACATGCTGCTCTGGCCGCACTTCGAGGCCACCTGGCCGACCAATGGTCCGCTGCACGTGGGCGGCGAGACCTTCGAGGCGATGAGCGCCTACGGCATCGCGGCGATCAACACCCTCATCCTGCTGACGAGCGGCCTGACCGTCACGATCGCGCACCATGCGCTGCGCTCCGGCCACCGGACGCGGCTCAAGATCTTCCTCGCGCTCACCTTCCTGCTCGGCTTCGCGTTCGTCGCGCTGCAGGCGCACGAGTACTACGACGCCTACACCAAGATGAACCTGCGGCTGACGACGGGCATCTACGGCTCGACGTTCTTCATGCTCACCGGCTTCCACGGCCTGCACGTGACCATCGGCGCCATCATGCTGGTGGTGGTCTGGCTGCGCGTGCTGCGCGGGCATTTCACGCCGCGGCAGCACTTCGCGTTCGAGGCCGTCTCCTGGTACTGGCACTTCGTCGATGTGGTGTGGCTCGGCCTGTTCGTGTTCGTGTATTGGCTGTAGCGCCGGATCCGGGCTCCCGAGCGGGCGAAGAGCGCCGGCGGCGGGGCACGGTCACGTGCCTAGTGGCTGCGCGGCATCAGGCCGTGCGGCGTGATCAGCCCCGCGTACCAGGCGAGCATGATCAGCGCGAAGAGCGCCAGTGACAGCACGATCCGGACCGTCAGCGCGCGCACCAGTTTGGCGGAATCCTGTTGTGTGCCTCGCGAGAGGTGATACAGCGCAGAGCCCAAGCTCGCCACGATCGCGGCGAATGCAATGAGGACCACTATTCGAAACAGCTCGGGCATGGCGGCATCGAGTCTACAGCAACCCCCATGCCCAAGCGTCTGACTTTGGGCGGCCGCCGCTTCGCGCCATCGCCGGCGCTCACGGCGCTGATGCTGGTGTTGTGCGTCGCCTTCATCGCCCTCGGGCGTTGGCAGTGGCGCCGGGGCGAGGCGCGGGCGGCGGAGCATGCGCGCTTCGAGCGCGGCGCGCGCCAGGTGCTCGCGCTCGGCGCGGCGCCGCTGGCCGGCGTACCCGACTATCAGCGCGTCAGCGTCACGGGCACGTACGACACGGCGCATCAGTTCCTCATCGACAACATGAGCTATCGCGATCTCGACGGTTACCACGTGTTGACGCCACTCGAGCGGCCGGGAGGACCGGTGGTGCTGGTCGATCGCGGTTGGGTTCCCTTCCTCGGCACGCGCAGCCGGCTGCCCGACATCTCGCTGAAGGCCAACGGGGTCGTGACGGTCGTCGGTCGCGTGGGAGAGCTGCCGGCTGCCGGCCTGTCGTTCGGGCGCGCGCCGCCGGCCGCAAGCGGTCCCTGGCCGCGGGTGACCAGCTTTCCAACCCTGCAGCAGCTCGCCGAAGCCCTCGGCCGCCCGCTCGAGCCGCGCGTCATCCTTCTCGATCGCGGCGCCCCGGACGGCTACGTGCGCGACTGGCACCTCCCGGGCATTCCCGCGCTGCAGAATTTCGGCTACGCCTTCCAGTGGTGGTGCTTCGCGATCGCGGCGGCGGTGATGTGGCTGCTGCTCAGCTCCAAGCGCTTGCCGCGCAGCCCGGCCCAGAGCCCGGAGACGACCCGATGACCGCGAGCACCGACGAGCTGCGCAACCGCAACCTGCTGACGCTCGCGGGTCTCGCGGCGCTCTTTCTCCTGCCGCTCCTCGTGTCCTTCTGGCTGTATTACGGGACCGGCTGGCGGCCCTCCGGCCACGTCAATAACGGCGAGCTCATCAGCCCGCCGAGAGCGCTGCCCAGTGTCAGTCTGCCGCGCATCGCGGTGACTGATCCGGCCTCCGGGACCGCGTCTTCGAAGGCTCCGCCGTTTGAGACGGGAGCGGGGGAACTCTCGGGCCCGGCGCCGGGTCTCTTCCGCGGCACATGGACACTGACCTATGTCGGCGATGGAAGCTGCGACACAGCCTGCCGCCAGACGCTCTATGTGATGCGCCAGACGCGGCGTGCCTTGGGCACGGACATGCCACGGGTTGCGCGCGTCTTCCTGGTGACCGGGAATTGCTGCGCGACAGCGTTTTTGGCTCGTGAGCAGGCTGGTCTCACGGTTCTGGATGCGGCCGGCGCGCCGGGGCAGCGGCTCCTCGATGAGTTCCCGGCCGGCGATCGGGCGCACTCCCTGTTCGTCATCGACCCGCTCGGAAACCTGATGATGCGCTACGATGTCCGCCGCAATCCGCGCGGGTTGCTCATCGACCTGCGGCGGCTGCTGGAGCTGTCCGACATCGGCTGAGCCGGCCTACGCATCGTCCGAGGAGATTTCTTGTCCCAGATGCCCATCGACCGCTGGATGCGCGGCCTCGCGCTCCTCGGCGTGCTGCTGTGCTTCGGCGTCATCGTGCTCGGCGCCTATGTGCGCCTCACGGACGCCGGGCTGGGCTGTCCGGACTGGCCGGGATGCTATGGCCACATCAGCCCCGTGGGTGCGGAGGCCAGTCCCACCAGCCAGGCCCGTTTCCCGGGCCGGCC
>Ga0134128_10004738_pt1 | contig 16584 bp, 13 predicted proteins | sample KB31754_FD_96462 | JGI IMG/M metagenome (GOLD analysis project Ga0134128, IMG submission 96462) | Terrestrial soil microbial communities with excess Nitrogen fertilizer from Kellogg Biological Station, Michigan, USA - KB3-175-4 | ecosystem: Environmental > Terrestrial > Soil > Unclassified ...
GTAATGGCCGCACGGCTGACCCCGGCAACGCGGATCATCGCCGTCGACCGGGTCGCGGACCGCCTCGCCTTGGCCCGCGAACTCGGGGCCACGGACACGCTCAACACCTCGGATCTCGGCTCGGGTGCCGGCCTCGCCGCATCGCTTGCGGACCTCACTGGCGGTCGCGGCGCCGACGGCGTCATCGAGACGACCGGGAACGCGCAGGTACTCGCCGATGCGATCGGCGCGCTCGCGGTGCGTGGCTGCGCAGTCGTGGTCGGCGCACCCGCGTTCGGCACGCAGGTCCCGGTAGATGTCAACTTCCTGCTGCCGGGACGCACGATCACCGGCCTGACCCTTGGCGACAGCGAGACCGAGACGCTGCTGCCGACCCTAGTCGACCTGGTCGCGGCCGGGCGGCTGCCAGTCGAGCGACTGGTGCGGCACTACAAGTTCGAGGACATCAACACCGCCGTCGCCGACATGGCCGCCGGGACCGCCATCAAGCCCGTGCTGACCTTCTAAGGATGCTGACCATGCCGACCGTCACCGCCGACGGCGCCACCGTGCACTACACCGCCACGCCGCGGACCGCCGACGACCAGCGCCCCGCACTGGTGCTGGTCGCCGGCACCGGCCTCGACGCACAGCTCAACTTCGGTCACCTCGTCGATGCCTTCGCCGCAAGCCACACGGTCTACCTGCCGGATTACGCAGGCAGCGGACTCACGACCGAGCCACAGGGCCCGCTGACCGTGGAGCTACTGGCTGGGCAGATCGCGGCGGTCGCCGAGGAAGCGGTGCGGCAGTCCGGCGGCGAGCCGGTCGACCTGCTCGGTTACTCGCTCGGCGCCGTCATCGCCGCTGCCGTCGCGGCCTTGCATCCGCACTTGGTGCGCCGGCTCGTCGTGGTCGCCGGCTGGCCCGGCCCGCACGACGCTCGCCAGCAGCTCGGCTTCGAGGTCTGGCAGCGCTTGGAGCGGACCGATCACGACCTGTTCGGCCGATTCCTCCAGCTGACCTGCTTTAGCGCTCCCTTCCTCAGCGCGATCGGCGAGGAGGGCGTGGCGCAGCTGATCGCGAACGCGCCGCCGATCACTGAGGGCATGCGCCGCCACATCGACCTGGACGGCCGCGCCGATCTGCGTGATCTACTGCCGAAGATCACCGCCGAGACCCTGGTGATCGGGCTGACCCGGGACCAGGTCGTGCCGGTGGAGCAGGCCCACAAGGTACACGAGGCCATCGACGGCAGCCGGTTCGCCGAGATCGACAGCGGCCATCTCGTGGTTTTCGAGCGGCCGCAGGAGCTGGTCGCAGAGGTGATGGGCTTTTTTAATGTCTAGCGCTGGCTTAACGCGTCATGACGAGTTAAGACGAACTGTGAACATCCAGCGCTGCCTGAACTTCCGGCGCAGTCACATCCGGAACCGTATCCAGCATTTGCTCGGCCATCCGCCGCGCGGGCTCGTCCACCAGCTCGTTGGCGGCGCGGAACAGGTCCTCCGCGGCGGCGGCCGGCCACTGCTCGGGCAGGTGCGCCGCGGGCAGGCGCGGATCGGCGCGCACGATCTGAAGCCACTCGGTGAAAAGCAGCAGCTTGGTGCTGAGCGGATCGCTGACATCAGGCTGCTGCTTCGCCTCGGCGAACGGGCGCCAGCGGGTGAGGAAGTCCGCGTAGCGCGCGGCCAGCGCGGGCAGGTCCCAGGTCTCCTCGATCATCCGGCCGATGTCGGTGCCCGGTTCGGCAGTGGAGCGGAAGACCTTCACGTGGGCCTCGAGTCCGAGGCCCGCGACGATCTCGGCGACCTCGGCCCGGCCCGGCGCGATCCACACCCCGCCCCACAGCGGGCCGAAACCGGCCCAGGTCAGCTGCGAGCGCAGATCATGCCGCTGCCGCTGCCAGGATTCGGGCAGCGAGAAGCCGAGCAGGGTCCAGGTGCCGTCCCAGTCCCGGTTGACCGGACCGGCCTTCCAGATCCGCTCCTCGCCGTCGCGCAGGATCGCGGTCGAGCGCGCGGTCAGCCCGAAGTACATCTTCCGGCCCTCGCGCTGGCGGCTCAGCAGGCCGCGGTTCACCATCCGCGCGAGGGTGGACCTGGTCGCGGGCTCGCCCACGCCGTTGCGGGCGAACACGTCGATGACGCTGCCCGAGTACACGCACACGTTCCGGCCGAGCACGTAGTTGCCGAGGAAGGTGAGCATGAGCGACTGGGGGCGCAGCGCGGTGCCCGGCTGCGCGGAATCTGCATCCACGCTGCACAAGGTACCCTGGCAGGCAAAAGCTATGCACACCATTGACTGCGATAGAAATAGTGCATAACTTCGAATGAGGCCGGCGCGGCGCGCGAGCGCGCGGCTGCGGGCTTTGACGGACGGCAGCGACGAGGGACTGCGAAAGGCGGCAAGGGTGACGACGCAAACGGAGAAGCACACGGACCTGACCGGAAAGGTCGCCGTGGTGACCGGAAGCGGGCGCGGCCTCGGCCTGGCCTACGCGAAGGCGCTGGCCGCGGCCGGCGCGGCGGTCGTGGTCAACGATGTGGACGCGCAGGCGGCCGAGACCGCCGCGAAGGAGATCGCGGACGCTGGGGGCCGCGCGGTGGCGCTGGCGGCGGCGGTCGGCCCGACCGAGACCGCTGAGGCGCTGGTCGGCACCGCGGTCGACGCCTTCGGCCGGTTGGACGTGATGGTCACCAACGCCGGTGTGCTGCGCGACCGCGTGCTGTGGAAGATGTCTGACGACGATTTCGACACCGTCATCGACGTGCACCTGCGCGGCACCTTCACGTGCGTGCGCGCGGCGGCGAACCGGATGCGCGAGCAGGGCGGGGGCGGGCGCGTGATCGTCGCCGGTTCCCCGGCCGGGCAGCGCGGCAACTTCGGCCAGACCAACTACTCCGCCGCGAAAGCCGGAATCGCGGCGATGGCCCGCACGTGGGCGATGGAACTGGCCAAGGCGCAGATCACCGTGAACGCGGTGATCCCCGTCGCGGCGACCGCGATGACCCGCACGATCCCGGTTTTCGCGCCGCATGTCGACGCGCTGGAGCGCGAGGGCACGCCGCTGCCGGACGCGCTGCGCAAGGGCGAGGGCTTCGGGACCGCCGAGGACGTCGCGGGGCTCGTGGTTTATCTCGCCTCGGACGCTTCGGCCGCGGTGACCGGGCAGTGCATCGGTATCGGCGGGGACAAGCTCGCCCTGTGGTCGCACCCGCAGGAGGTGAGCGTCGCTTACGCGGACGGCGGCTGGAGCGCGGACGCCATCGCCGCGGCGTGGCCGGTGTCGGTCGGCCGCGACCCGCAGACCTATGGCATCCCCGCCCCGCAGCTGTGAACACGTGATTGTCGGCACCGCAGCTGGGATCGCTGGGACGGGCACCGGAATGAGGGCAGCAGCATGCTGAATCTGGACGAGCTGGTCGCGATCGACGTGCACACGCACGCCGAGGTCTCGGACTCCGGCGCGGGCTCGCTCTCCCGCGAACTCGAGGAGGCCTCGTCGTCGTACTTCAAGGTCGACTCGGGGCACCGCAAGCCGACGCTCGACGAGATCGCCGCGCACTACCGGGAGCGGCGAATCGCGGCGGTGGTCTTCACCGTGGACGCCGAGGCGGCGACCGGCACGCCGGCCGTGCCGAACGAGGAGATCGCCGAGGCGGCGCGCAGGCATCCGGACGTGCTGATCCCGTTCGCCTCGATCGATCCGGCGAAGGGACGCGCCGGAGCGCGGCAGGTGCGGCGCCTGGTCGAGGAGTACGGCGTGCGCGGCTTCAAGTTCCACCCGAACGTCCAGGCGTTCTACCCGAACGACCGTGACGCGTACGTGCTCTACGAAGCGATCGAGGCGGCCGGGGCGATCGCGGTCTTCCACACCGGGCAGACCGGGATCGGCGCCGGCGCCGCGGGCGGCGGCGGCATCCGGCTGAAGTATTCGAACCCGTTGTTCGTGGACGATGTCGCCGCGGACTTCCCGGATCTGCCGATCATCCTGGCGCACCCGTCCTTCCCGTGGCAGGACGAGGCGCTGGCGGTAGCCACGCACAAGCCGCAGGTCTACATCGACCTGTCCGGCTGGTCGCCGAAGTACTTCCCGCCGCAGCTGGTCCAATACGCCAACACGCTGCTCAAGGAGAAGGTGCTGTTCGGTACCGACTATCCGCTGCTGACCCCGGACCGGTGGCTGGCCGACTTCGCCAAGCTGCCGATCAAGGACGAAGTGCGACCACTGATCCTCAAGCAGAACGCCGCCCGGCTGCTCGGTCTCGCAAAGCCCTGATCACTGCGACCTCCCGTCGCCCGCGCAGATGAGCGAAGGAGCCCATCACCATGCGGAACCAAGGACTCGGCTCCTGGACGGCGCGGCGCGCGCGCAAGACCCCCGGCGCGCTGGCCGTCGTCCATGAGGAGACCCGATACACCTACGCGCAGCTGCACGAGCGGGCAACCCGCCTCGCCCATCACCTGCGTGCGCTCGGGATCCGCCGCGGCGACCGGGTCGCGTTCATCGCGCCGAACCATCCGGCCTTCCTGGAAGCCTTGTTCGCCGCCGGCCAGCTCGGTGCCGTGTTCGTGCCACTCAACACCCGGCTCAGCCCGCGTGAACTGGACCACTGCGTCTCCGACAGCGGAGCCGGCATCCTGATCCACAGCGCCTCGTGTACCTCCGTCGCGCCGGGCCAGGTCCCGACGCTGCGAGTGACGATCCCGATCGACGAGGACTACGAGCGTGTCGTCGGCGCTGGCCCGCGGCCGGAGCCGATCGACGAGCCGATCTCGCTCGAGGACACGTGCCTGATCATGTACACCTCGGGCACCACCGGCCGGGCGAAGGGCGCGCAGCTCACTCACGGCAACATCACCTGGAACAGCATCAACGTCCTGGTAGACACCGACTTCGCGCACGACGAGGTCACGCTGGTGACGGCGCCGCTGTTCCACACCGCTGCGCTCAACATGACCTGCCTGCCGACGCTGCTCAAGGGCGGCACGGTGGTCGTGGAGGCGGCGTTCGATCCGGCGCGCACGCTGGAATTGGTCGAGCGGCACCGGGTGACCGTCATGTTCGGCGTGCCGGCCATGTACCAGTCCGTGGCCGCCGACCCCGGCTTCGCCACCGCGGATCTGTCCAGTGTCAGAAGCCTTCTATGCGGCGGCGCCCCGGTCCCCGAACCGCTCATCCGTACGTATCTGGACCGCGGGCTGTCGTTCATCCAGGGCTACGGCGCTACCGAGGCATCTCCGGGTGTGCTGCTGCTCGACGGTGACCATGCCTTGTCCAAAGCCGGCACCGCGGGCGTGCCGCATTTCTTCACCGACGTCCGGGTCAGTGCCCTGACTGGCGAGCCAGCTGAGGCCGGCGAGCGCGGCGAGATCGAGGTACAGGGCCCGAACGTGATGCGCGGCTATTGGGGTAATCCCGAGTCCACGGCGCAGGCGCTGCGCGACGGCTGGCTGCGCACCGGAGATGTGGCGATCGTAGACGGCGACGGGTACGTCAAGGTCGTCGACCGCGTCAAGGACATGATCATCTCTGGCGGCGAGAACGTGTACCCGGCCGAGGTCGAAGAGGTCTTCTACAGTCACGACGCCGTCGCCGAGTGCGCGGTGATCGGCGTTCCGGACGAGCGTTGGGGCGAGGTCGGCCGGGCGATCGTCGTGCTGCGCGAAGGCGTACCGGGAGACGAGACGACCGCCAAGGAACTGCTCGACCACCTCGTCGGCCGGCTGGCGAAGTACAAGATCCCCAAGTCAGTGGTCTTCACGCAGTCCCTGCCGCGTACCGGCGCCGGCAAGGTAATCAAGGCCCGGCTCCGCGAGACGCACGGCGCCGCCTAGTCACCGCCACCACCCCACGACGAGCCGCCGCACCCCGGCTCACTCGATCCCCAGGAAGGCCCCACCCCATGCCCCGCACCGCAAACGGACTCGACGAGCTTCGCGCCCTGGCCGGCACCGACCTCGGCCACACCGATTGGCTTGAGATCACGCAGGACCGGGTGGACACCTTCGCCGACGCCACCGACGACCACCAGTGGATACACGTCGATCCTGAGCGCGCCGCGACCGGTCCGTTCGGCGGCACCATCGCGCACGGCTATCTGACCTTGTCGCTGATCATCCCGCTGTTCAACCAGCTGCTTGAGATCACCGGCACCTCGATGAGCCTCAACTACGGCCTCGATCGGGTGCGCTTCCCGAGCCCGGTGCGGGTCGGCGCGAAGATCCGGCTGCTCGGGACCGTGGACTCGGTCGAGCCGGTCGCCGGAGACGGCGTGCAGATGCAGCTCACCTTCACCGTCGAAATCGAGGGCGCACCGAAACCGGCCTGCGTCGCCCAGGCGGTCTACCGCCACTACGCCTGATTCGCGCGTCGCTTCGCAGGAAGAGGAAAAACCGTTGTCCGCTATCAGAACTGAGATAAACCCGCCGTCTGGCGAGCTATTCATCAATGGCGCCTGGATTGATTCCGCGGCTGACCACCGGGAAATCCTGGACCCGTCAACCGGCGCGGTCATTACGGCGGTCGCCCAAGCCGGTCCGGCCGAAACCGACCGCGCGATCGCCGCCGCGCGCCGGGCTTTCGACGAGGGGCCGTGGAGCACGATGGCGCCGCGCGAGCGTGGCAGGATCCTGCTACGGGCGGCCGAGATCCTGCGTGGGCGCGCCGAAGAGTTCGCCCGGCTCGAATCGCTCAACACCGGCAAGCCGATCACCTTCAGCCGCATGGTCGACGTGGCCACGACCATCGACCAGATCGAGTACTACGGCGCGCTGGCGGCAGGCATCGAAGGCGCGACGCGACGCACCGGCGCCCCGGCATTCGCCTACACGCGCCGGGAGCCGCTCGGCGTGGTCGCGGCGATCACCCCGTTCAACTTCCCGCTGATCCTCTCCTCGATCAAGATCGCCCCGGCGCTCGCGGCCGGGAACACCGTCATCCACAAGCCGGCCGAGGAAACGCCGCTGACGGCGCTGCGCATCGCGGAAGTCCTGCAGGAGGCTGGGGTTCCGGACGGCGTGTTCAACGTGCTGCCGGGCGGCGGCGAGGTCGGCGAGGCCCTGGTGCGCGACCCGCGCGTTGACAAGGTGGCGTTCACCGGCTCGACGGCGATCGGCCGCGCGATCGCCGCGAGCGCCGCGCAGACGCTCAAGCACGTGACGGTCGAACTCGGCGGCAAGAGCGCGAACATCGTCTTCGCGGACGCGGACATCGAGAAGGCGATCGGCACGGCGATCGCCGGTTTCGTCTTCAACACCGGCCAGTTCTGCATGGCTGGCACCCGGCTTCTCGTGCAGCGCCCGGTCTACGAGGACGTACTCGGCGCGCTGTCCGGCGCCATCGGCCACGTCCCGCTCGGCGATCCCTTCGACGAGAGCACGGTGATCGGGCCGATGACCGGTCCTCGCCACCTGGCCAAGGTGCGCTCGTTCCTGGATCAGGTGGACCGCTCCGGAGCCGGGGCCAAGGCCATCTGCGCCGGCGAGCCGCAGCTGTCGACGGACCTGTCCGGCGGCTTCTGGACCGCCCCGACCCTCCTCGCCGACGTCGATCAGGACTCCGCGTTCGTACAGGAGGAGATCTTCGGGCCGGTGCTGACCGTTCAGCCCTTCGACACCGAAGAGGACGCGATCCGGCTCGCCAACGGCACCGCGTACGGTTTGGCCGCTGGATTGCAGACCACGAACATCGCCCGCGCCCACCGCGTCGCCGACCGGCTGCGCGCCGGAATCGTGTGGGTCAACGGCTGGGCGCTGCTCGACGCGGCGATGCCCTTCGGCGGAGTGCACCAGTCGGGCTACGGTCGCGAAGGCGGTCCCGAGGGCTTGGACGAATACCTCCAGACGAAGTCGGTCCTCGTCGCGATGGATTGATCCGGCACACGCCAATCACACCTGCACCAGAGCCTCTGACGCACTGTCCGCGTCAGAGGCTCGCTGCGTTGCCGATCGCACATTACTGCGATACATCGGAGCTATCCGCCATCGGCTACGTCACTCATTTGACCGTCGTCGATTACTGAATGTGCGAGCAGTCGAGCGCCTGTTCGAGGAATTCCGGGTTATCGAGTACCGGCTCGATTCATGCGTTATGGTTCAGTGGCATTACCGCACGCTTTCGTATGGTTATTGATCTGCCGGTGTCGAAGGACGTCCGTAGAGCGGGCGCTCGCGCTGCTCCGAGGAGGGAGTCCGAGGCATGGCGCCCGCCACGATGCGACCGCGGCTCGCCCTTGCCACAGGCCAGGCGTCCGGTGCCGCCACCCGCGAGTCGCGCCGTCGCGCGGTGCCCACCACGATCGCGATCATCGCGGCGGTGCTCTACGGCTGGGGCATGCGGCACGGCGCGCTCCAGCCCTACTACTCGGCCGCGGTGCGCTCCATGGCCGGCAGCTGGCGTGCCTTCATCTTCGGCGGGATCGACCCCTCGGGCTCCATATCCATGGACAAGATCCCCGGCTCGTTCTGGCTCCAGGCGCTCGCGCTGAGACTGTTCGGGGTGCACGTGTGGGCCGCGGAGCTGCCGCAGGTGATCGAGGGCGTGTGCACGGTACTCGTCCTCTACCGGCTGGTGCGCGAATGGATCGGCTACGCGGCGGCCACCATCGCCGCGCTGGCTTTCGCGCTGACACCGATCGTCGTCGTGCTCAACCGGGATGACCTGCCGGACACGCTGCTGATTCTCCTTCTGGTACTCGCCGCCGAGGCCGCGTTGAAGGCCATGCGTACTGGCCAGCTGCGGACGCTTCTGCTCTGCGGTGTGTGGGTGGGCCTGGCCTTCCAGGCAAAGATGGTGCAAGCGTGGCTCCTGCTGCCCGCCTTCCTGCTGCCCTACCTAATCGCGGCGCCGCTCACGGCCGCCAAGCGATGGGCGCACGTCGGCCTGACGACCTTGTCGGCGCTCGCGATATCGCTGAGCTGGACGCTCATGGTGTGGCTCACTCCGGTCGCGGACCGGCCCTACACGGACGCGACGGTAGACAACAACCCGTTCCAGATGGTGTTGGTCTATAACGGTTTCGGCCGATTCGGTTCGGCCGGGGGCGGCGAGGCGGCCATCATCACCGCGGGCGCGCCGGCCGACGGACTGGGTTGGCGCACCCTGCTTTCCATTTCCTACGCACCGCAGATCACCTGGCTCCTGCCCTTCGCGTTGATCGCCCTGGTGACCGGGATCCAGCAGCGCACGCGCCTGCCGCGCACCAGCCAGGTGCGCGCGGGCTACGTGTTGTGGGGCGTCTGGCTGCTGGTCTACTTGGTGCTCTTCTCCACCACCGGCACCTTCCACGGCTACTACACCGCGGCGCTGGCACCCGCGATCGCCGCGCTTACCGGCGCCGGCGTCGTCCATTTGTGGACCATCTATGCGAACAGCCGCTACGCCTGGTGGCTCCTGCCGGCCGCGATCGCGGTGAGCACGGGGTGGGCCGTCTATCTGGGTCTGCGCTATCGCGGCTTCCTGCCGTGGCTGCCGCCGCTGGTCGTCGTGCTCGGCCTCGGCGCGGCGATCATGCTGTTAGTCGGCCGGCGCGGCATGTCCGCCTCGGGGCGGGGCGGCATCGAGAACGCGGTCATAGCGGAAGAACGCACCCGGCCTGGGATACGCGCCGGAATCAGCGTCCTGACCGCGATGGCCGTCGCGTGCGTCGCGCTGCTGCTCTCCCCCGCGGCTTGGGGTATCAGCTCACTGAATCCGGCGTACGCATCGAGCGGCGGAGTCCCGCTGGCCGGCCCGGTCAGCGCCGTGTACCGGTCGGTCGTACTCAAGCATCAAAAGCTTCCAGCGCCGATCAACTTCAATCACTTGTCCGGGCGCTCCGGCAAGCTGCTCACCTACCTGCGCGAGCACCACGGCACCGAGAAGTACCTGGTAGCGACGCAGAGCGCGGAACCCGCCGAACCGCTCTTGCGCGACGCCGCCGGATCGATTCTGATCATGGGCGGATTCACCGGACTCACCCCGTTCCCGACCAGCCCGCAGTTCGCCTCCCTCGTCGCGGACGGCGAGGTGCGCTTCGCCCTGCTCGCCAAGAACAAGCGCGCGAACGCGGCGGTCGGCTGGATCAAGTCCAACTGCATCCATGTGGATCCGCACTTCTACCGCGAGCAGACCGACGTGATGCTCCAGCTCTACGACTGCCGGCCGACTACGTCGTAACGCATCCGCGCCTGCGCCGACCCTATCCATCCGACCCAAACCACAGCCTTACCCGCCCACACGCCCCGGAGCATCGTGCCGCCCCAATCCAGGCCCGTCAGGACCCAGCCCGCGCCACCGCCGGCCAAGGTCCTCGGTGGCGTGCGCGCGCCATGGATAGCCGCCGTCGTCTATCTCGCGCTGCTCTCGCTCGGCGCGTTGGCAGCGCTAGGACGGCCGCTCTCGGCGAGCCGGGTGCCGACGGCAGTGGTCAACTCGCAACGCGACCTGACTCGTGACGCGGCACTGGGTATCGGTGACCGGATGGCAGAAGCCGCCGCAGACGTCGATGAGATAGCCCAGCAACTCGGCGAGACCCCGGATGTCTCCGCCCAGGCCTACTTCACCCGGCTCAGCTCGGCGCCACACGTCTGGTCTTCGCTGGTGCTCGTCGACGCGACCAACAAGGTCAAGCTCGCCGCAGCGGGCCCGGCCCTGCCCGCAGCCGTTGCCGGCCAGACTAGGCCGAGCCGGGTGACCCGGGATCTGATCATCGGTTCTCCGATCCGAATACGCGTGCTGGCACCGGTACCCAACACAGCCCAGTTCCTGATCGGCGACGTGTCGCTAGGCTTCGCCGCGGCCAAGGGCACCCTCGCCTTGCTCGTCAACGGCGACGGGACGGTCCTGGCCACGGACGGCACGGCGCCCGGAGCGATGCAGTCACCGCGCGCCCGGATCGTCTCCGCCGCCGCGTCGCAGACCGCTGGCGCGATGGTCGACGATCAGAACGAGCGCGCCCCGGTGGTCGCTTCGTACGCACCGGTCATCGAGCCGGACACGCTGCCTTCGCTGCACCTGGCGATCGCGGTGGAGCGCGCGGTCGTACCGCAGGCCACCACCGTGGTCTCTAGCGCAGAGCAGCTACATCTGGCCCTGCTCGCGGGCGTGGCGATGGCGGCGATAGCGCTCGCGGACGGGCTGCTGCTGTACTTCGGCATCGTCGGACCGATCACCCGCCTCGCCCGCACCTGTCGCGAGGCCGCCCGTGGTGGGTTCCGCACCGCGATGGACATCCCGCGGCACTCCGCCGAGTGCCATCGCATCGGCGAGATCGTACATACCTCGGTGCTCACACTGACCGAGTCGCCACAGCCACGCAAACGACGGCACCCGATACAGATCTCCACCCCCGTGATGCTCGGCTTCGCGATGAGCGGCGTGCTGTTGTGGTCGGCGGCCACGCCTTTCGCCGTTGACCGATCGGCGCCGGTGATCGTGCCGCTTCAGGTGAACACGGACGAAAAGGCGCGCACCAGCGCCGTCGCGCAGGCCACCGCCGCGCGCCTGGAAGCTTCGTTCGACGCGCTCGCCCCGATGGCGGCGCTCGCGGCCACGCCCGTGAACATGGATATGAAGGGCTCCGCGGCGAGTTCCACGTTGGCGAGCGTCGTCGGCTTCGCGCAAGCCACACCCTCGCCTAAGCGCAGCGCGACGGCGAAACCGACCGGCTCCGCCAAACCGACAGGGACCGCCAAGCCGACCGCGAAGGCGAGCCCCACCCCGGCGCATGCGGGCACGCCCTCTCCGAGCGCCGCGCGGCCTTCCGGCACACCCGGCCCGACATCGAAGATGCTCCCTGACACGGTCGCCGAGCATCTGCAGAGCCTGCTGCACGCGATCGTGCAGACGCATCCGCAGTTCGCTGCCGTGTACGTGGTCAACGCGCACGGAACGCGTATCGCCGGGGCAGGCGCGCAGCCCAAGGCACATTTCGGCTCGGCCCCGAAGACTCCGACGATCGCGCTGGGCGCCGACAGCGGCACCAAGGCGGTGCTCTATGGCTCGATGCCGTTCCCTGACGGCGGCGCCGTGATCGCCGAGTTCGACTCGAGATATCTGATCTCGTCGATCAGCAGATCCGGCCTCGGGACGGTGTGCCTGGCCGACTTCCGACGCCGGATTCTCGCCGCCACCGGCAGTTTCACCGCGTTCGACCCGCTTCCCGCAGGACCGGACGCCGCGCTGTCCGCGAAATCAGGGTCCGCCGACAGTGGCAGCATGCTGATTGAGGCTTCGACTGTGCACGCGGGCAGCGGCCACGGCCGGCTCACGCTTTCGGTGACGAGCGTCCGGTCCACCGACACCCTCGACCTGCCTGGCACCGAGCTTCGCCACCGCGCTCAACTGCTCGGCATGCTCGGCGTCACCGGGGCGGTGCTGCTCGGCGGCTGGATCTGGCTGATGCTCCTCATGCCGCTGCGTTTGGTGGCCGCCGAGGCGCGCCGATTCGCCGCCGGGGACCACGACACCCCGATCCTGGCCCGCCGTCAGGACGAGATCGGAGCGATCGCCCGAAGCCTCGACCTGCTGCGGCAAGCGATGACCGAAGGCAGGCAACGGCTTACGCAGGCCGACACGGCCCGCCCGTCCGCGTGGGACGAGACGTGGATCATGCCCGTGTTGCGCGAGCCGAAGCCGGACGACACCGACCACATGCGACAGCGGCGGTAGAGGGGCCGGGATGCTTTTTCTCTTCTTCGTGCTGCTGATCATCTGCGCCTCGCTGCTCGCGGCAGGCGTGATCGAGCAGCGACGGCACTTCGCGAATCTGGACCGCATTCAGGTGCGTGTGCTGGTCAACGGCATCCGCGGTAAGTCATCGATCACCCGCCTTACCGCGGGGGCGCTGCGCGGTGGCGGATTGGTCACCGTCGCCAAGACCACGGGCACCGCGGCGCGCTTCATCGCACCGGACGCGAGTGAGGATCCGGTGTACCGGAAGTTCGGCATCGCCAACGTCGTCGAGCAGATCGGCATCGTCGCGCGCGCGGCCGAATATCGGCCGGACGCCCTCGTGATCGAGTGCATGGCGGTCATGCCGGCGCTGCAGGAGATCAACCAGAACAAGCTGATCCGGTCGACCATCGGCGTGCTGTGCAACGTGCGCGAGGACCACCTCGCCGAGATGGGCCCAACGCTGGACGACGTGGCCCGCTCGCTGTCGCGCTCGATGCCGCTGGACGGAATTTGCGTGACGGCGGAGCACGAGCGTGCGCACATCCTGCGCGAGGAGGCGGCGAAGCGCAACTGCCTGCTGGTCGTGGTCGATCCCGAGTCGGTGAGCGATGAGGAGATGCTCGGATTCTCCTTCATCACCTTCAAGGAGAACGTCGCGATCGCGCTCGCCGTGGCCGACCTGCTCGGGATCAGCCGCGCCAACGCGCTGCGCGGCATGTACGAGGCCCCACCCGATCCCGGCGTGCTGTCCGTAGAGAAATACTCCCTCCCGCAGGGCAAGATCGCGCTCGCCAACGTATTCGCCGCCAACGACCCGAACTCGACCCTGATGAACGTCGAGCAGCTGCTTTCGCGGGGCGCCATCGAGCGACCGCTGCACGTGGTGATCAACTGCCGCCCGGACCGCGTCGAGCGCAACGGTCAAATGGGCCAGATCATCCCGAGCATCGACCCGAAGACCGTGTTCGTGATCGGTGAGCCGTCCAAGAGCGCGATCGACGCGATTCCCGAGTCCTGGCGCGGCGAAATCGTCGACCTCGGCGGCGACAAACGACCCGTCGAGGAGATCGCGCACCGCATCGCGAGCGCGGCGGCCGGCGGCGCGCTGGTGGCCATCGGCAACATTCACGGCCAAGGCGAGCGGCTGTTGGAACACCTGGAAGCAATGTCCCGCGCGGTGCCCGCACAGCGCACGCAGCCGAGCGCGGCGAGGAGCCACCGTTGATCAGCACCACCACCCTGACCTCGCAGGTCGCCACGCTCGGCCTGGCCATCGGCCTGGCTTTCTCGCTGGTGTGCTACCTGACCACGAACCTCTCGCCGGGCGGCATGATCACCCCCGGCTGGCTCGCGCTGATCCTGGTGCAGGACATCCGGCACGCGGCTATCGTCGCCGCGGTGACGGTGGCCACCTTCTTCGGCGTCAAGATCCTGCAGCGGTTCGTGATCCTTTACGGCAAGCGGCTCTTCGCGGCGGTGGTGCTGCTGGGCGTGCTGCTGAGCGCTACGGTGTACATCCTGATCCAGCAGGATTATCCATTCCTGTTCACCGCACAGACGCTCGGCTTCGTGGTGCCGGGCCTGATCGCGTATCAGCTGTTGCGGCAGCCGGTGCGGGCCACGGTCATCGCCATCACGGCGGTGACCGGCCTGAACTACGTAGTTCTGGCGAGCGGAATACTGCTGGGCGCCCTGCCCACGAATTGAGTCGAGGATTCGGCAAAGCGAGCACGCAATAACCCGAAGGAGGCCGCGGTGCGCCAACGAGACGTCCGACACTGGTCCAACACCAGCGTCATCGTCGGAAGCGTCGTGGGAGCGATCGTCGTCGCGGCCGCCGGCCTCGCGATCTGGCGCGCCGAGCAACCCGGCCCCGCGCAAGCCGCGGCGGCGGGCACGACGAACTCCCCGGTCGTCCAAGCCCCCTCCGGCAGCGCCGCGCCCGGCGGTTCCGCATCGACCGTCCCCATCTCACCCGGCTCGCTCGAAGGCCCCTACACCTACAAGCGGGCCACCCAACCAAGCCGCACCGAGGTTTTCAGCGCATCGAACGCACTCGTCGCGGTCTTCACCGACGGCGCGCGCACGGTCCAGATCACCGGCCCGAAGCGCACGTTCTCGGAGCCGGCCACGACCGCCGCGACCGTGACGACATCGGTGTGGGTCCGGCTGGCGCCGCACGCCTGGACGGCTGGCGCGCAGACGCAAGCCTGGTTCCAGAGCTGGTTCCCGAAGCAGGTTGGATCCACGACACCGGACCTGTTCGCGCTCGCCACTCAATACATGGCCGGAGCGCCGAACGAGCAGAACTCATCAGGAGTCCGCTTCGCCGGTGAGGCGAAGTTCGGCCCGGTCACCTCGAGTACAGCCGCCTACCAGAACCCGCTCGGCGAGCGCGACGACCGGGCCGACTTCTACGACTACCTCGGCACCAGCTACACGTTCCAGGACGGCACCGCGAAGCCCAACCCGGCCTGGTACGGGGATCTCGACTGCACCGGCTTCATCAGAATCCTGTTCGGCTACCGGATGGGCTTTCCGCTGCTCAAGGGCGACGAGCGCTCCGCAACTGCCCTCCCCCGGCACTCCTGGGGGATGGCCACGCTCGGCCCGGGCGTCCAGATCTTCAACGCGGGCGCGCAGCAACCGCAGACCGCCGATCTGGACCGCCTCCAGCCAGGCGATCTGCTCTTCTTCGCGGAGGGCAAGTCGACCCCGGGCACGATCGATCACGCGGGGATCTACCTCGGCCTGGACCAGAGCGGCAATCCGCGGTTCCTGTCCAGCCGGATGGGCGCGAATGGCCCGACCTTCGGCGACGCCTGGGGCCGCAGCGTCCTGTCCGGCAGCGGCCTCTACGCCCGCGATCTGCGCTCAGCCAAGCGCATCTGACGTTTAGGACGCCGCTAGACGCGCGATATCGCGACTGCGATCATGCGGCGGTGGATAGCTTTCCTCCATTGGCCGCATGCGCTTCAGCGGCGCAGGCGAACTTGACCAAGCAAGGTCGCAGCGCGTGCGCCGGGACAATCGGTGTGACGCGGCGCGCAGCCTTCACAGCTGCGGCCTCGATGCTGCTGAGCGTTCCCCTTGCGGGTTGTTCCGCGGCCAAGCCCGAGGCCACCGCCGGTTCCGCAATGACTCGCCGGCTGAACGTCCGCTCCGACTCGATGGCCCCGACGATGGTCACGGGGCAGGTGATCACCGTCTACGAGGTGATCCCTGGGACCTACAAGCCGCGCCGCCAAGACATCGTGGCCGTCCACCCGACTGTCGAGTATCAAGGGATGCAACAGACACAACTGATGATCCGCCGGGTCATCGGCATACCAGGCGACGCAGTGTCCTGCCACTACGGTCCGCTGATGCTCAACGGTGTCGCCCTAGAGGAGCCGTACCTGCACAAGGGCGACGCCTCCAGCCAGCTCCCGTTCGACGTGAAGGTCCCGGCAGACTGCCTCTGGCTGCTCGGCGATCATCGCGATATCGCGATCGACTGCCGCTACCACCTCGAGGACCCGAACCAGGGCGCCATCCCGATCGGCAACGTCGTGGGCATCTACCGCCCGTGAGGTTGAATATGCCGCCGCACGCATAGACCCGATCCGATCACCGCGCCCTCGACCTGACGAGGTTCGCGAAAATCCTTAGGTCGCTCCCTTGTCACCGATCTTGGTGCAGCTGCACAGGAGAGGTAGAGCGCGGGCGGGTGACATGATGTCGCCGTGATCGCCTACGACTCCGATCTCGTCGGTCTGGACGTCTCTTCGCTGCAGGGCTTCTTCGTCGGCTGGCCCACACCTCCAAGCGCGGCGCAGCATCTGGCGGCTCTGCGCGGCAGCCACCAAGCCGTGCTCGCGCGCGACTCCGTCACCGGGCGGGTCGTCGGTTTCGTCAACCTGATCAGCGACGGAGTGCTGACGGCTTTCGTCCCGTGGCTAGAA
>Ga0134128_10004739_pt1 | contig 16581 bp, 16 predicted proteins | sample KB31754_FD_96462 | JGI IMG/M metagenome (GOLD analysis project Ga0134128, IMG submission 96462) | Terrestrial soil microbial communities with excess Nitrogen fertilizer from Kellogg Biological Station, Michigan, USA - KB3-175-4 | ecosystem: Environmental > Terrestrial > Soil > Unclassified ...
CTCACGGGTGCGGCCTGCATCCGGCATTCCCTGCGCCCTCTGAGTCTTCACGAGGGGCACCGATGATGCAAGATCCGGGCAGTTTCGTGCCGCGGGAATGCGGAGTCGTGTCCTCTGCTGTTTGAAAATTGAATTGGAATCGTAGGGTGGGCAAAGGAGCGGAGCGACGTGCCCACCGTCCTTTACACAGACAGAATGGTGGGCACGGCGCAAACGCGCCTTTGCCCACCCTACTCGCTACGGGCTTCTACTCTCCCGCCATCATCTGCCGCTCGCGCGCATAGCGCAGCAGCGACACGAAGCGGTAGATACCGTGCACGAACTTGCCATAGGGCAGCGTAATGAACAGCGCAAAGACGAAGCCCAAATGCAACGCCAGCAGCGGACCCATCGCCGCGGTCTCGCGCAACACCAGAAGCACAAGTCCGGTCATGCCCGTCAGGAGCAGCATGACGGTGAATGCCGTGTCCATGCCGGTGCGCGCTTCGTCGACGAGGACTCGATCGCGTTGCGATTTCGCGACCAACAAGCCGATCGGTCCGATCACGAGGCCGATGCCGCCGAGCGTGCCGAGCACGACCGGCAGGTCCCACCACGGATAGGGCGCCTCGTACGAAAGCAGATAGTGATAGAACGTGCCGACGCAGGTTGCGGCGAAACAGAGGATGAAACCGTAGAAGGTCAGATGGTGGAAAATCTTGCGGCGGTCGGTCGGTTGATCGCCCTCGTTGAAGCAGCCGACCCCGCCGCCATCGAGGTAGCGCAGCTCGCCGGCATCGCGGATCGCCTGCAGGAGCGACTTCGCGTTCGTCTTCATCCCGACCGGCTCGCCGATGTCGCGCCAGAACGCGCGCACACCCATGACGAGCGCCAGGATCGCGTAAAGGAAGGCCGCGCTGAACAGCCCCGCCATCGCGCCATGCGGCATCAGTTGATAGAACGCTCCGGGACCAGTGTGGACGCCAAAGAGGACGCTGCGGTCGTTCGCCGCCGCAAAGCCGAAGATGAAGGCGGCGACGCTGAGCGCCGCGATCACGCTGATGACAAGCCCGTTGCGCGAGAACGCGCCGGCAAGGGCACGCGGCCAGGCGTAGGCGGCGTAAGACTCCGCACGCGCGATCGCGAGCGTCTGCGGCACATTGACGTTGAACTCATGCGGCGGCGAGAACTGGCAGTCGGTGTAGCAGGCGCCGCAGCCATGGCAGAGATTGGCGAGATAGTTGAGATCGCCGTCGGAAAAGGCGCGGCGCATCTCCATGGCGGGAAACACCGCGCACAGCCCCTCGCAATAGCGGCAGGAATTGCAGACCGTCATCAGACGGTCGGTCTCGGTGAGAATTGGCGTGCCGTGCATCTTGGTGTCAGTTCCTATCGCGGTGCTTCCCGGCGAGCTTGTGCCCCCTCGCCCCGCTCTTCGCGGGGAGAGGTGAACTCATGATGACCCTAATTCCTCGCATGTTTCGCCGCTTCCCGTCCCGCGATGCGCCCGAACACGCTGCCGATCGTCATACCCATGCCGGCGGCATAGCCCTTGCCGAGCACGTTGCCGGCCATGATCTCGCCGGCCGCGAACATGTTGGCGGAGGGCTTGCCGTCCTTCATCAGCATGCGCGCCTCCCGGTTCACGCGCGTGCCGAGATAGGTGAAGGTGATGCCGGGCCGCACCGGATAGGCGAGGTAGGGCGACGCCTCGATCTTGCGCGCCCAATGCGTCTTCGGCGGGGTGATGCCTTCGGTGCGGCAGTCGTCGAGAATGGTATGATCGAAGGTGCCGGGTCGCACCGCTGCATTGAACTCGGCGACCGTCTTCTCCAGCGCGGCCGGATCGAGCTCGAGCTTGCCGGCGAGCTCGGCGACCGTCGCGCCGGCAATCGGCGGAAACAGCGTCGGCATGAAGCTCGTCACCACGCTGGAGTCGAAGATGATGTAGGCGATCTGGTCGGGCTGCGCGGCCACGAGCCGGCCCCAGATCGCATAGCGCTTGGGCCAGATGTCCTCGCCCTCGTCGTAGAAGCGCTGGGCGTGCTTGTTGACGACGATGCCGAACACGACCGAGTCGTGGCGCGTGATAATGCCGCCGTCGAATTTCGGCGCCCGCGCGTCGATCGCGACCGCATGGCACTGGGTCGGATCGCCGATCTCCTGCACGCCCTTGGCGAGCAGCATCTTCAGGATCGAGCCGCGGTTATAGGGCGTGCCGCGGATCAGAAAATTCTCGGCGGCCTCGCCCCAATATTGCTTCAGCCATTCGATGTTGGCTTCGAAGCCGCCGGCGGCCGCGACCAGCGCCGAAGCCTTCGCGGTCACACCCTTGCCCTTGTGTTGCAGCGAAGCCGAGAGGAACATGCCGTCGGCGATGTCGAGGTCGCGCACTTCGGCGTCGTAGAGGATCTCGACGCCGAGCCCTTCCGCCGCGCGATAGAGCGCATTCAGCATTGCCCGCCCGCCGCCGAGAAAGAACGAGTTGGTGCGCCCGAGGCTCAAGGTGCCGCCGAGCGAGGGCTGCCAGCGCACGCCCTGCTCGACGATCCAGTTCAGGATGTCCTTGGATTCGTGGATCATCATACGCGCCAGCGTCTCGTCGGTCTGGCCTCCGGTGACGCGCAAAAGGTCCTCCCAGAACTCCTCTTCGGTGTAGGGCCCGGTCAGGATGTCGGTCGCCGCGTCATGGGCGCAGCGCATGTTGCGGGTGTGGCGGGTATTGCCGCCGCGGTAGAATTTTGGCGCGCCTTCCAGCACCAGCACGGACGCGCCGCGCCGCGCCGCGCTGATCGCCGCGCACAGCGCGGCGTTGCCGCCGCCGATGACCAGGACGTCGAACTTGCGATTAAAATCGACCATGCGTTGTTGTCAGATGGCGCCAATGCGCGATTGGATCGCGGGTGGCCAAGTGGTGGCGGTCTCTGCCATGGACGAATTCTCTCCCGTCTGGAAGTGGCCGGTGCGGGAAAGTCTCTCGCGAGCCGATCTTTGCTTTGGGCGGGCAATCTGCCACGCTTGAGCGAGGCGACCAACCCGAAATCGCCCGCGAATCGGCATAACCGGACTGCCAGGCCGGTGGTACTTCAGGGTTTGTTCTTCTCACGGTTTATTCCTGACGAGGCCGTTCATGTCCGCGCCATTCTTGTCCGCGCCGTTCTTGGCCGACGCCAACAGCCATTGCCGAAATGCCTTGAGCTTCTGCGGCTCGGCAATCGCTTCGGGCGACACCAGATAGAAACCGGCATCGGCCGGCAACGCGATCCCAAAGGGGACCACCAGCCTGCCCTTGGAGATGTCGTCCTGGACATAGGAGGTCCGGCCGAGCGCGACCCCGATGCCGTCGATGGCGGCCTGCACGGTCATGAAAATCAGGTCGAAGCTGACGCCGGGCTGTTTGGAGATGTTGGCCGGCAGCCCGGCCGCGGTGAGCCACAGCCGCCAGTCGTCATCATAGCCGCCGCTCGTATGCAGGAGCGTGTGCTGCGCGAGGTCCTCCGGACAGCGCAGCGGCTTGTCGCCCTGCAGGAGTTTCGGACTGCACACCGGAAACAGTTCGTCCGCCATCAGCCATTCGGCGCGCAGGCCCGGCCAATGGCCGCGGCCATAGCGGATCGCTGCGTCGACGTCGCCACTCTTGAAGTCGACAAGCGCGCTCGACGTGGTGATGCGCACATCGACGCCGGGATGGGCTTCCTGAAACGCGGTCAGCCGCGGCAGCAGCCATTTGGCCGCGAGCGAGGCCAGCGTGGAGACGGTGAGCACCTTGTTGTCGTCCTTGCGCAGCAGGCGGTCGGTGGCGAGCCTGAGGTCGTTGAAAGCGGCGCGCACGCCGGGCAGGTAGTCGCGCGCCTGCGGCGTCAGCGCCAGCGCGCGGTTCTTCCGGATGAACAGGCGGAGCCCCAACTCCTCCTCCAGCCGCCGGATCTGATGGCTGATCGCGGTCTGAGTCACGTTCAATTCCGAAGCGGCAAGGGTGAAGCTCAAATGCCGCGCGGCGGCCTCGAAGGCCCGCAGTCCGTTCAGCGAAGGCAGCCTGGCGGTCATTTCCGGCAGTCCCATATATGACGTTATTTCATCCGAAACGGTACAAAGTGTCGTTTGCGGAACGCGGTAAGAGCATGGATATTAGCGGTCAAAGATTAGCTTCAGGAGCTAAAAATGTCCATCTTGACCCAAGAAACGATGACAAATCATCATGTTCCGGGCGTTTTGGCGCAGCTCGGCGAGACCTTCCACATTTGGCGGCGTCGTTATCAGAGCCGCCGCGAGCTCAGCCAATGGACCGAACGCGACCTCCACGACATCGGCTTGTCCTGGAGCGACGTCGCCTACGAAGCCGAAAAACCCTTCTGGCGGGCTTGACGGTAGCAGCCAGGCCGGCGCCGCCTCGCAAGGGGCGCCGGCCCGTTTCCTTGCGACGGGAGCTCACCATGACGACGCTTCGGTTAGGCGATCTCAGGCAATATTCGGACGAGTTGCGCTCCCGCGAGGGCGACTGCGTGACGGTGCGCTTCGTCGAGCCGCGCGACGGTGAGGAGTTGCAAAACTACGTGCGCTCGCTGTCGGCCCGCTCGCGCTACAACCGTTTCCTCGGCGCCATGCGCGAATTACCGGGTGCGGTGCTTGATACCTTCACCCATGTCAGCGCGGCGGCCGGCTTTACCGTGGTCGCGACCAGGGTGATTGACGGGCTCGAGGCCATTGTCGGCGAAGCCCGCTACGTATTTCATCCCGAGAGTGACAGCGTCGAGTTCGGCATGTCCATCGATGACCGCTGGCAGGGCCATGGCATTGGCGCGGCGCTGCTGAAGAACCTTGAATGCCGCGCTGCGGCGCTCGGCGCTGCACGCGTATTCGGCGACACGCTGCGCTCGAATCAGGGCATGATCGGATTGGCGCGCAAATCCGGCTACCAGTTCACCAATAATCCCGACGACTGGAAGCTGGTGCGTTTCGAGAAGGCGATCAACACCCAGCCCAGGGGCGTTTCCTGCGCGAGCTGGCGCATCGCTGCGGGAGCGCGGGAGGCCGCGCCGGCGCGGGCGATCTGATGCTTCAGTTTCCCTTGAACACCGGCTTGCGCTTGTCGATGAAGGCCTGCACCGCTTCCTTGTGGTCGGCCGTGGATTGCAGCCGGACGATGCGCATGGCTTCGTGGTCGCGGGCGGTGGCGTAGTCGAACTGCAGCGCCTCGTCGAGATTGTCCTTCATGTAGCGCAGCGCCAGGGACGGGCCTTCGGCCATGGATTTGGCGAGCGCAAACGCCTCTTCCTGCAGCTTCTCATCGGGCACCACGCGGTTGACGAGCCCGATCGCCTCGCAGCGCGCCGCGTCGACTCGCTCGGCCGTGAACATCAGTTCGCGCGCCCGCGCCGTGCCGACCAGCCGCGTGAGCAGCCAGGCGATGCCGTAATCGCCGCTGAGCCCGATCCGCAGATAACCGGTCGAGACGAAGGCCGATTGCGCGGCGATGCGGATGTCGCAGGCCATGGCGAGCGCGAGGCCCGCGCCGACCGCAGGTCCCGGCAGCGCCGCAATCGTTGGCTTGCGCACCGAAACGAGCGCGCCGGTGAGGAGCCGCTGCCGCTCCTGCAGGTCCGCGACCCTCTCGTCATGGGACATGTCCAGCTTCGCCTTGTCGCGATGCGCGCCCATGCCCTTGACATTGCCGCCGGCGCAGAACGCCTTTCCGGCGCCGGTGATGAGCAGCGCGCCGACGTCGGGATTCTCGCCGCAGGTCCGGATCATGGTCCGCAGCGCCGGCGTGAGGTTGTCCGACATGGCGTTGCGCGCCTCGGGGCGATTGAGCGTGATGACGGCGACACGGTCGCGGATCACGCACAGGAGCTCGTCGGTGCCGGTGTCGATCTTCGTCGCGTTAGTCAGCGTGGCCGGTGCGTCGCTCATCACTATCCCTCCTGCATAATTTGCAGTGTCATTCCGGGATGGTGCGAAGCACCAGAGCCGGAATCTCGAGATTCTCAGGTGCGCAATTGCGCACCATAGCTCGATGCGGAGCCTGTCATCGGGCCGCGCGTTCGCGCGGACCCGTTGGCATCGCCCTGGAATGACGATGAAAATGTCAAAACTTCTCCACCCACGGCCGCAATTCCACTTCCCAGGTCCAGGCGCTGCGCGGCTGCTGCAGGACGTTCCAGTAGCTCAGCGCGATCGCGTCGGGATCGAGGAACGAATCCGGCCGGTCCGCCGGATCGGGGCGCGTGGCGCTGCGGATGCCGCCGTCGATCACGAAATGCGCGACATGGATGCCTTGCGGCGACAGTTCGCGCGCCATGCTCTGCGCAAGCCCGCGCAGCGCGAACTTGCCCATCGCAAACGGCGCCGACTGCGCATATCCCTTTACGCTCGCGGAAGCGCCCGTGAACAGGATCGCACCATGCTTGTTCGGCAGCATGCGCTTGGCGGCCTGCTGCGCTACCAGGAAGCCGCCATAGGCGCTGACCGCGAGCGCGTTCTCGACTTCCGAGGGCACGAGATCGACGAACGCGCCGCGCGAGCGGCCGCTCGCATTGTAGACCACGAGGTCGGGGGTTGCGATCTCGCGCTCGACCAGACCAAACAGGCGCTCCACCTCGTCGGCGGCGGCGGCATTGCAGGCATAGGCACGCCCTCCGGTCTCGCGGCACAGCGCCCCCAACTTCTCGACCTTGCGCGCGGCCAGCACGACGTTGATCTTCTCGCGCGAGAACAGCCGCGCGAGCGAGGCGCTCAACCCTTCACCGGCGCCGACAATGAGAGCGGTCTTGTACCTTGGCGTTTCCATGGATGCTGGTCCTGATCAAAGAGCGGGAAAGCTTGATCTAGGCGCGCAATGCCTGCAGGCAACCCACGCTCTCCAAAACGGGATCAAGAGTGGCCTTGTCGGCAGCGGCAGCATATTTCGCACGCAACATGCCAAGCGAGCGCGCATGATATTTCTGTGGCTTTTGGCTCCAGACCTCATCGCCGAGCCTTGTGCTGAACTCTTGCTTGCCTTCAGCAAGGGCTTTCTCGTTCGCGAGCGTCCAGGGGAGGAATTTTCCCCCGACCTGGGTTTTGAGGATCGGCATCAAGGTCGGCCCCAGGGCCGTCCACGCTTCGAAAGGCCCTTCGGCGCGTGGCCAGAGCATGCGCTGTATCCAGTCCAGTACATGCTGCGCGCGGCCCTCGATCAGGGCGCCTGTGGTCGGATCCTTCCACAGTTCATAGAACTGCCCCCACAGCCCGAAATCGCCATAGGCGGGCCGTCCGCCAAACAGATAGGGTCTACTCGCGAGATGGGCGTCGAGCAGCGCCAGCATGTCCTTGAAGCCGGCCTCGATCTGCGGCGCGGTCTGGGCATTGGAGCCGACGAACCAGACCCGATCGGACATGCGGGCGCGAACCTGGCTCGCAACCGCATCGAACTCGGCTTCACTCGCCTTCGGCGCCCGCATCCGCGCGAGCCTTGCTGCCGAGCTGATCTGGTCGATGTCGCGGGCCCAGCGGAAATGAAACATCCATTTGTTGCCCCACTCGTCGCCGAACTCCTCGATCAGCGCCGAGATGAAGCAGACGGCGCCTTCGGGATGGATTGACGGCTCCGGAAACAGCTTTTCCAGCTGATCGATGATGGGCGTGGAATCCTGGATGCCGCTACCATCAGGCGTGATCACCAGCGGGATGATCGGCATCCTGGCGTGCTTTTCATAGTCCGCCTGGCTTTCCGCATTACGCAATATCCATTGATACGGGATCGCCTTGTAACGAAAATAGGAGCGCACCTTCACCGAATAGGGCGACATCTCGGCGCCGAAGATGCGATAGACGTCTGCCATGGCGGCATGCCTCCCTGAATTTGTGCGGCTTCACCGGCCGCCTGGTTCGTGGAACATGATCTATATCATCCAAAGCCGGCACGACAGGGCGGAACGACCAGGAGTCTTCAAAAATGCACCAGCTCCGCAAGCAGGATGGGACGGCGAAGGCGGGCGAGAGCGGCCTGCTCGCGCCCGATACGTCGGGCATGAATTTCTACCGCGCCGACCCGGCGCTGGCCGACCTGTTGCGCATCTATCTGCCCGATGATCTGTTTCGTCACATCGAGCCGCATCTCGACCGGCTGGGTGAACTGGCCGGCGGCCATCTCGACGAATGCGCACGGCTCGCCGACCGACATGGGCCCGTGCTGCACCAGCGCGACAAGTTCGGCCGCGACGTGCAGTGGATCGAATATCATCCGGCCTATCGCGAGCTCGAGCGCTTTGCCTTCGGCGAGTTCGGCATTCACGCACTGTCGATCCGCAAGGGCATCATGGGCTGGCCGGACAAATATCCGGCCGTCGCCAAGCACGCCTTTACCTTCCTGTTCAATCAGACCGAATTCGGCATGGGCTGCCCGATCAACGTCACCGACGGCTGCGCCAAGCTGCTCGCGAATTTCGGCAGCGAAGAGCTCAAGGCGAAATATCTCGACGGGCTGACGCAGACCGACATGGCGAGGCTGACCCAGGGCGGCCAGTTCATGACCGAGAAGGAAGGCGGCTCCGACGTCGGCACGCTGACCACGACCGCGGTGCAGGAAGGCGATCACTGGCGCCTTCATGGCGAGAAGTGGTTCTGCTCCAATGCGGATGCCAAGGTCGTCATGCTGCTGGCGCGCCCCGACGCAGCTCCTCCGGGCACGCGCGGCGTCGGTCTCTTTCTGATGCCGCGCTTCCTCGACGACGGCTCGCAGAACCACTACCGGATCGTGCGGCTGAAGGACAAGCTCGGTACACGCTCGATGGCCTCTGGCGAGATCAAGCTGGAAGGCGCGATCGCCCACGCCGTCGGCAGGCTCGACCGCGGCTTTGTGCAGATGGCCGAGATGGTCAATTCGTCGCGGCTGTCGAATGGCGTCAAGTCGACCGCGCTGATGCGCCGCGCCTGTCATGACGCAATGACCGTTGCTCGGAATCGCGCGGTGTTCGGCAACCGCATCATCGACCTGCCGCTCGGACGGCGGCAACTGCTGAAGATCATGCTTGCGACCGAACAGGCGCTGTCGCTGAGTTTCCTGACCGCGGATGCGCTCGACCGCGCCGAGGCCGGCAGCCAGGATGCCGCGGCGTTATTGCGGATCCTGACGCCGACGCTGAAATTCCGCGCCACGCGCGATGCGCGCAAGGTCTGCGGCGATGCGATGGAGATGCGCGGCGGCATCGGCTATGTCGAGGAGTTCGCGACTGCGCGGCTGCTCCGCGACGCGCATCTCGGCTCGATTTGGGAAGGTACCGGTAATATCGTCGCCCTCGATGCGCTCAAGCGCGCGGTCGGCCGTCACGGCGCCGAATCGGCGCTTGCCGCCGACCTGCATGCGCGCCTCGACGACAGCGCCGAGGTGCCGCTGGCCTGGCGCGACAAGCTTCGCGGCCTCACCGACCGCGCGGTCGGCTTTGCGCGGAAGGTCGCGACGCATTCGGACAACGAGGCGGAGTCGCGACGCGCGACGAGCCTGCTCTATCATGTCGCAAGCGCAGTGCAACTCGCCTGGGAAGCGCAGCGCATTCACGCAAGACGCGGCGATGCACGCCGGCTTCTGCTGTCACGGCTGGTGATCGATCACCGTGTCGTGCCGAGCGATCCGTTCCGGCTTGCGGAAAATCGCGCGCAGGACGCGGTCGCGAGCCTGCTGCTCGACGACCGCCCGGCCGGCATGGCCGAGGTTGGCGAATGGGTTTCGGCGGCGTAGGCTGCCGTATCACGCACAGCAAAGTTCCGGGAGAAAACCATGAAGGCCGCCGTCCTGCATGAAGTCAACAAGCCGCTCGTCATCGAGGATGTCAGCCTGCCCAATCCCGGCCCGCGCGAAGTGCTGATCCGCACCGCGGTCGCCGGTCTTTGCCACTCCGATCTGCATTTCATGGAGGGGCTTTACCCGCATCCGCTGCCGGCGGTGCTTGGCCACGAGTCCGCCGGCATCGTCGAGAAGGTCGGCTCCGACGTGAATTATGTGAAGCCCGGCGACCACGTCGTCACTTGTCTGTCGGTGTTCTGCGGCACCTGCGATAATTGCACCCAGGGCCGCACGGTGCTGTGCACCGATACGACCGTGAAGATGATTCCGGGCGCTTCCAATCGTATGTCGTGGAACCGGCCGGAGAAGTTGCACCAGTTCCTCAATCTCTCGTCCTTTGCCGAGCAGATGCTGGTGCATGAAAACGCCATCGTCAAAATCAGGTCCGAGATGCCGCTCGATCTTGCCGCGCTGATCGGCTGCGGCGTCATCACCGGCTATGGCGCGGTCGTGAACACGGCCAAGGTCACGGCCGGCGAGACGGTCGCCGTGATCGGCTGCGGCGGTGTCGGCATGGCCGCGATCAATGGCGCGGAGATCGCGGGCGCCGGACGCATCATCGCGATCGACACCAATCCCGCAAAGTTGCAGCTTGCGACCAAGCTGGGCGCGACCGATGTCGTCGATCCCCGCAACGGCGATGTCGTGAGCCAGGTGCGCGAACTCACCAAAGGCGGCGTGCATCATGCCTTCGAGGTGCTCGGCCGCAAGGAGACCGCCGAGCAGGCCTTCGCCATGCTGACGCCGGGCGGCACGGCGACCATCGTCGGCATGATCCCGTTCGGCCAGAAGATCGAGCTGCACGGCTTCGATTTCCTGCGCGAGCGGAAGATCCAGGGCTCGTCGATGGGCTCAAATCATTTCCGCGTCGACATGCCGCGGCTCGTCGAATTCTACCTGCGCGGCAGGCTGCACCTGGAAGACTGGATCTCGGCCAAGCTGAAGCTACCAGAGATCAACGAAGGCTTCGCCAACATGAAGGCCGGCAAGACGCTGCGCAGCGTCATCATGTTTGATGCGTAATCGTTTTCACCTCTCCCCGCAAAGAGCGGGGAGAGGTCGGATCGCGCAGCGATCCGGGTGAGGGGCCTGGCACCGCGGCACCTCATTGGCGGTTTCTCCGATTCGAAGCATTGATCACGCCATCCGAAAAGTTTGGCTTCGTGTCAGCCATCGTGCCTTGCCCCTCACCCGACGCTTGCGCTGCGCTTCAGCGTCGACCTCTCCAGGCAAAGAGCGGGGAGAGGTGATGGGCGTCACCTCGACACGTGCGCCGACACCGCGAGCCATTTCCCGTTCTGTCGCGCCCAGCAGTCGGTGTAACGGCCGTGAGCCTGCTGCCCGTCGGGTGTGGTGTAGCTGGTTGCGGCGTGGATGATCGCGAAATCGCCCATTACGCGGATCTTCACGTCATGCGCGCGCAGATTTCGGATCGCGACCGGCTTTGCCGTCTGCTTCAGGAATGCCGCGCGGTCGACCAGCGACTTGTCTGGGTTGGAGCAGTAGAACTCCGGTGCAAGCATTTCGTCGAAGCGCTTGACGTCGGAGTGCTGGACGGAGTCGACATAGTCCTTGTTGAGCGCAGCGAGTTCGTCGAGGTCCTTGCTCATGGGATTCTCCGCTTTTGTCCTTCCGGGTCGCGCGAAGCGCGAACTATGATGTGCAATTGCACATCTGAGAATCTCGTTTCACCAGCCCCAGATTCCGGGTTCAGCCCTGCGGGCTGCCCCGGAATGACAGGGCACTTGTCTAGTCATCGAACATCGGCGGCGGAATGAAGCCGCCAAACTCGCGCTCGATCAGTTCCGCGAGCATCAGCGGCGTGCGATCCTCCAGGAAGGGGCCGACGATCTGCACACCGAGCGGCAGGCCCTGCGAATTGAGTCCGAGCGGGATCGCGGTGGACGGCAGGCCGGGCAGCGTTGCGATACCGGGCCAGGCGAGCTGGTCGGTATAGGAATAATCCTTGCCGTCGACATTGACGCGGCGGTTCTCCTGCTCCTGCGATTGGTCCTGCACATAGGCCGGCGTCGGCATGATCGGGCAGATCACCGCATCGAAGCTTTTGAACAGCTCGGCCCATTGCGCGCGAAGCCGCGTGCGTCCACCGTCGGCCGTGAGCCAGTCGCGATGGCTGAGCGCGATGCCGCGCAGTCGTTCTGCACGCAGACTCATGTCGTCAGGCGTGAGCTGTGCCGCGCCGGCTTTGGCTCCGTCGTAGACTTCCGGCGCGAAGGTCGCCCCTAACAGCGACATCAGGATGCGCATATAGAGCCGCGATGAGGCAGCAAAGTCCGGCAGCAGCGGACTTTGCCGTGTCACGGTAGCGCCGGCCTTGCCGAGATTGGCAGCGAGTGTCTCGATCGAGCCGCGTACATCCTTATTCGTCGGCATCACGGGATCGCTGTCGACCACGAGGATGCGGAAATCCCTGAGTGCGCCGTGCCGCGCTTTCGGCAGTTCGAGCTTGTAGGCCTTGCCGCCTTCGATCGGGTCCGGTCCCGCCATCACGTCGAGCAGCAGCGTAAGGTCCGCGGCGCCGCGCGCCATCGGCCCGATCACCGAAAGGTCGCGGTTGAAGGGCAACGGCGGCAGCGGCGGCGGCGTATGGCCGCGGATTGGCACCAGCGCGAAAGTCGGTTTGTGCGCGTAGACGCCGCAATGAAACGCCGGGGTGCGCAGTGAGCCGCCGATATCGGAACCGATCGACAGCGATCCATAGCCCGCGGCAAGCGCGGCCGAGGAGCCGCCGGAGGAGCCACCCGGGGTTCGCGAGAGATCGAAGGGGTTATTGGTGGTGCCGTAAATCTCGTTATAGCTCTGCCAGTCGCCCAGCCCGAGCGGCACGTTGGTCTTGCCCAGGATGACGCCGCCGGCATCCTTGATGCGCGCGACCGACAGCGCGTCGTCCTTGGCGATGAAGTCCTTCTGCGCGGGAAAGCCCCAGGTCGTAGGCAGGCCCGCGATATTGTAGGATTCCTTCACCGTCAAGGGGATGCCGAGCAGCGGCTTGCTGTCGCCGCGCGCGCGCCCCGCGTCGGCCGCGCGCGCCGCCGCCAGCGCGCGATCGAAATCGCGCACACAGATGGCGTTGATCTTGCCGTCATGACGCTCGATCCGCCCGATCGCGTCCTGCGCGAGCTCGACGGCGGAGACCTGCTTTGCCTTCAGCGCCGCCGCGCTCTCGACAGCGGTCTTGAAACTCCATTGCGATTTGGCCAAGGCGCGCACTCCCGTCCGGTTTTTTTTGAAACGGCGCGGATGATGCTCAGTTTGGCAAGACGCCGCAAGAGCAATCGCTGTACAGCGGCGTCTCGGATGACATGTTATCTTCCCTTGCGTGCCGTCATTGTCGTCGCAGGCAGAAGGATGACGATATGGCCGAAACCATGTTCAGCCGCCGGCACATGCCGGCGGCTGCCGGAGGAGCTCTCATGACCGGGTCGATCACAGAAAGCCTGGCGGCAACGCTCGATTGGCACATCGCGAAGCCTTCCGAAGCCGGATTTGCCGACGATCTCGAGGCGCGGCTCGACAAAGCTGTTGCCGACAAGCGCATCTGGAACCTGCACGCCGTCATCGTCATCCGGGGCGGGCGGCTGGTGCTGGAGCGCTATTTTGAAGGCGCCGACGACGCGCCGGCGCGCCGCTTGGGATCGTCGCGTTCAAGCCCGACACGCTGCATGATCTGCGTTCGGTATCGAAAAGCATCGTTGGCCTGCTTTACGGGATCGCACTCAGGGATGGCAAGGTGCCGCCGCCCGAGCAACCGCTGATGCAGTCCTTTCCGGAATATGCCGATCTTTTCGCCGACGCCAGGCACCGGCGCTGGACGCTGCATCACGTGCTGTCCATGACGATGGGCACGGATTGGGATGAGCTCAGCATTCCCTACACCGATCCGGCCAACAGCGAGATCGCGATGGATCGCGCTCCCGATCGCTATCGCTATGTCCTCGAACGGCCCATCGTGCTGGAGCCGGGCACGCGCTGGACTTATTGCGGCGGCGCCACCGCGCTGCTCGGCCGCATCATCGCCAAGGGCACCGGCAAGTCGCTGCATGCCTATGCGCGCGACATGCTGTTCGATCCGCTTGGGATGGGGCCGACCGACTGGTACAGCGGCCGCGACGGCGAGCTGATCGCGGCCTCCGGCATTCGCATGCTGCCGCGCGATCTCGCCAGGATAGGTCAGCTCATGTTGAATGGGGGCATCCGGGAGGGCCGCGCGGTGGTGCCGTCGGAGTGGATCGCGCGTTGCACGACGGCGGTCGCGCCAGTCGATGAGATGCGCGAATACGGCTATCAGTGGTATCTCGGACGCTTCGGTTTCGAGACAGCGTCGGGAGTTCCGCGCTGGAAGAAATCCCGCCTGGAGGCCGTCACGAGCGCCATCGGCAATGGCGGTCAGCGTCTGTACGTCATGCCGGGGCTCGACCTCGTGGTGGTGTCCATGTCCGGAAATTACGACGCGCCGGATCAATGGGTGCCGCCCACGCGCATCATGCGGGAGGTGGTGCTGCCGACGATACTTTAGAGCGCATGATCTTTTTCGGAAGACCGGTGTCCACTTTTCCGGATCATGTGCGAACGCTACGATGCGCCGATCAGAATACCGACGGCGAGCACGATGACGCCGCCGAGCACGACCTGGAACACCGCCTGCAGGAACGGCGTGTCCATGTAGTGCGCGCGGATGAAGGCGATCGCCCACAATTCGAAGAACACGACGACGCCCGCAACTCCGGTCGCGATCCAGAATGCGTTCGGCCAGGCGTCGGGCACCAGATAGGGCAGCGTGTGACCGAGGCCGCCGACCGCAGTCATGATCCCGGTCGTGGTGCCGCGTATCCAGGGTGAGCCGCGGCCGGTGATGGAGCCGTCGTCGGACAAAGCTTCGGCAAAGGCCATGCTGATGCCGGCGCCGATCGAGGCGGCGAGGCCCACCAGGAAGGTCTGCCAGTTGTGATGAGTCGCAAACGCCGCCGCAAACAGCGGTGCCAGTGTCGAGACCGAGCCGTCCATCAGGCCGGCGAGCCCCGGCTGCACATATTGCAGCACGAACATACGCCGACGCGTCTTGTCCTCGGCCTCGCGCACATCGGGTTTGAGAATTTCGCCGGTTAGCCGGGTCGCAAGCTTCTCGTGGCCTCTTTCCTCTTCGGCCAGATCGCCGAGCAGGCGACGCACGCCGACGTCTTCGGCCGTGTCGCTGGCCTTGGCATAGAACTGCTCCGCCTGCAGCTCCATCGTCTCCACTTCCTTGCGGATGGTGTCGAGCGGCAGGTTTTTCGTGAGCCAGATCGGGCGCCGGCGCAAAAAGCCCCTCACGTCCTCGCGGCGGATCGGCGGCAGGTGCGCGCCAAAGCGCTGCTCATAGAGTTCGAGCAACCGGTGGCGATGGTCGCGTTCTTCTTCCGCCATCTCCTCGAAGACCTTGGCCGAATCGGGGTAGCGCTCCTTCAGGTCCTCGGCGAAGGTCATGTAGATGCGGCTGTCTTCTTCCTCGGAGGAAATCGCGACCGCCAGTACCTCGCGCTCGGTCAGATCGGCGAAATTCTTCATCTGAGCCTTCCCGAAATGAGTTTAGAATTATTCTAAATTCTATAATGGTTCGACTACGCGGGTCAAATGGTCGAAGTTCGCAGCAAACGTCGCCCAGCTTGCGTGCAGGCTGGTATGGAACCTGTCGCGGCGATCCGCCGTTTCGGTTGGTCGGGCGCTGCTCGACGAGCGGGGAAGCTTCATGGAAACAATCAAATACCGTCTGAATGATCCAAGACTGGCGCCGCGGCGCACCAAGCTCGAAATCCCGGGCTGGGCCGGCAGCCGCGATCCGCGCAAGGACGGATCGCACGAGCAAGTCTGGCACTGCGTGCCGTTTTCCGAAGGCGCGCAATACGGCATCGAGCTGTTCTACCCTTACGACAACGAGCTGCATGTCTCGACGAAGGATGGGCACCTGGTTCTCGAAGGCGACTGGGGCGATCCACCCAACAACGGGCTGCAATGGCCGCCCTTCCGGAATTTCGGCGACACGTTCTACACCTATCAGCTCCTGCTCGATCTGAAGGCGCCGACGGGATTTGCCATCCGCACCGAGCCGCATCCGCGTTTCTATTCCGACCCGACCGACACAGTGCCGATCGCCGTGCCCGCCCTGATCCGCAACTGGTGGCCGATGATGTTCTTCTGCGTGTTCAAGGCGCCGCCGGAAGGCCGCATGCATATCTTCCGTCCCGGCGAGCCGTTCGCGCAAATCATCGTGATCCCGGAGGAGGCGCCCTTCGAGCTCGAACCGATGAACGAAGAGGAAGCGGCCGAACGCGAGCTGCAGGCGCGGCGCATCTATGCCAACCGGCCAAATCTAGCCAAGAGCACGGAGTGGCTGTCATCGACCGACACGGTGTTCGACGGCACCTACCGGCATCTGCATCGCGCGGCAAAAGACAAGGCGCGCACGGGCTGACCGTCACTTGAACCGGCACAAAACGAGGCGCGCGCCCGATCCCGGTGGGATCGAGCGCCGGCGCAACCCTCACGCTATCGCGCGGTCAGTACCGATAGAAGCCGTGATGATGGTGGTGATGATGGTGATGATGGTGGTGGTGATAGAAGCGGTGGGGCCGCACCACGATGTCCGGAGGGCGGAAATAGCCGTGGTGATGATGGCGGTAATAGCCGTGGTGGTGATGATGGTGGTGGTGATGGTAAAACTGCGCCACCTTGATGTTATCTTCCCACGGCTTCACCGGTTGCTGTTCGTCGATCGCCTGCAGAAC
>Ga0134128_10004740_pt1 | contig 16580 bp, 11 predicted proteins | sample KB31754_FD_96462 | JGI IMG/M metagenome (GOLD analysis project Ga0134128, IMG submission 96462) | Terrestrial soil microbial communities with excess Nitrogen fertilizer from Kellogg Biological Station, Michigan, USA - KB3-175-4 | ecosystem: Environmental > Terrestrial > Soil > Unclassified ...
ATCATCGGCCAGGCGAACCCGGCCTACTACTCGAAGAGCGGCAAGGTCATCGCCTCGAGCAGCAAGAAGGTCAAGCAGGCCTGGAAGCTGACGATGCAGGCGATCAAGGCCCATGAGGACCAGGGCCTCGTCGCGTTCGCGAACGACTGGAACACCGGCTTCAAGAAGGGCACGTTCGCGACCGTCACCTGCCCGGCCTGGATGATGGGTTACATCCAGGGACAGGCGCCGGACGCCAAGGGCAAGTGGAACATCGCGCCGGTCCCGGGCGGCGGCGGCAACTGGGGCGGCTCGTTCCTGACCGTCACCAAGCAGTCGCAGCACCCGGCGGAAGCGGCGGCGCTCGTCAAGTTCCTGACGTCGCCGAAGTCCGAGACGTACGTCTTCAAGCACACGGGCAACCTCTCGAGCGAGATCCCGGTGCTGAAGAGCAAGACGGTGCAGAAGTTCCGGAATCCGTACTTCAGCAACGCGCCAGTCGGCAAGATCTTCGCCACCTCCGCGTTGAAGCTGAAGCCGCAGATCCTCGGGCCGCACCAGGGCGACTTCCAGACGGCCGCCACCAACGCGATCCAGCGCGTCGAGCAACACCAGCAATCCCCAACGGCGGCGTGGAAGCAGTTCCTCAAGGACGTCGCCAACACAGGCTGAGAACCCTCCCTCAGCCGGGTCGGGTCGCGGGCGCCTCGACGCCCGCGGCCCGGCCTGAGACGATCACGAGGAGCCGATGAGCGTCGTATCCGGAACGGAAAACGCGGGCGGCCAGGGCGCAGCGGGGCTGCGGCTGCGCCGCCGGGTGCTGCGCCGCCTCGACGCGAAGGTCTCGCCCTACCTCTACATCGCGCCGTTCTTCGTCGTCTTCGGCATCTTCGGGCTCTTCCCGCTCGGCTACACCGCGTACGTCTCGCTCACCGACCGGAACCTGCTCGCCCCGGTCTCCCACTTCATCGGGCTCCACAACTACGCCCTCCTGATCCACGACTCGTACTTCTGGAACGCGGTCGAGAACACGTTCGGGATCTGGTTCCTCTCGACCGTGCCGCAGCTCGGGCTGGCGCTCGTCATCGCGCACGTCCTGAACACGAAGCTCCGCGCGCGCACCTTCTTCCGCATGGCCGTCCTGCTGCCGCAGGTGACCTCGCTCGTCGCCGTCGCGCTCATCTTCACGCAGCTGTTCGGCCACGACTACGGCTTCGTCAACTACGCCCTCGGCCAGGTCGGCGTCCATCACGTCTACTGGGAGTCGGGCCGCCTCTCGTCGTGGATCGCGCTCTCCGTGATGATCATCTGGCGCTGGACCGGCTACAACGCGCTCATCTACCTCGCGGCGATGCAGTCGATCCCCGAGGAGCTCTACGAAGCGGCGGCCGTCGACGGGGCCCGGCGCTTTCGGCAGTTCGTGCACGTGACGGTGCCGATGCTGCGGCCGACGATCCTCTTCACCGTGATCATCTCGACGATCGGCGGGCTGCAGCTCTTCACCGAGCCGTACCTCTTCCAGCCGCGGGCGAGCGGCGGCACGGGCGGGGCGTCGCGCCAATACCAGACGATCGTGATGTACCTGTACGAGAAGTTCCTCGGCTCGACGCAGTTCAAGTTCGGCTACGCCGCCGCGATCGCGTGGTGCCTCGTCCTGCTCATCGCGTTGTTCGGCCTCGTGAACTACCTCCTCGTCAGCCGGATCCGATCGGCGGAGGCGTAGGCGCGATGGTCGCCCAGTCCTCCGCGATCCCGCGCGGCCGCTCGCGCCGCCGTGTGCACCGAGCCGTGGCCCGCCGCTTCGACAGCGCCGGCCCGCTCACGTATCTCTTCCTGCTTCTCGTCGTCGCCGGCTCGCTGTTCCCGCTCTACTGGTCGCTCGTCGTCGCCTCGCACACGAACGCCGCGGTGTACGCCTATCCGCCCAAGCTGCTGCCCGGCGCGAACCTGTTCCACAACATCCGCCGGCTGTTCGACTCCGGGATCGTCAGCGTCGACTTCGCGAAGGCGCTCGTGAACTCGGCGATCGTCGCCTCCGTCGTGACCGTGTCGGTCGTCTTCCTCAGCGCGCTGGCCGGCTTCGCGTTCGCGAAGCTCGAGTTCCGTGGACGGAAGCTGCTCTTCCTGCTCGTGCTCGCCACGTTGCTCGTGCCGGTGCAGCTCGGGCTGATCCCGCTCTACATCCAGATGATCCACTTCGGCTGGCTCAACAGCATCAAAGCCGTGATCGCGCCGAACCTCTGCACGGCCTTCGGCGTCTTCCTGATGCGCCAGTACATCGTCGGCGGGGTGCCGAACGAGCTGATCGCGGCGGCACGGGTGGACGGCTGCAACTCCTGGCGGGTCTTCTGGCACGTCGTCCTGCCCGCCGTGCGGCCGATGGCCGCAGTGCTGGGGCTGCTGACCTTCATGAACACGTGGAACGACTTCCTCTGGCCGTTCATCGTCCTCAACGCGCGCAACCCGACCGTGCAGGTGGCGGTCTCCGACATCGCCACCGTCGCCTACGTGCCCGACTACTCGCTGATCCTCACCGGCTGCTTCATCTCGATCCTGCCCCTGCTCGCGGTGTTCCTCCTGCTCGGACGGCAGATCGTCGGCGGGATCATGCAGGGGGCGATCAAGGGATGAGCAGCCGGCGTAGGCTTGACGGAGCCGGCCCGGGAGCGGGGGCGGCGGCTTTGCCGGCGCCGGAGCGGGTACCAGCGCCGTTCGTGTGGGGCGCGGGCACCGCGGCGTTCCAGATCGAGGGCGCCACGCGGGCCGACGGCCGCGGCGAGTCGATCTGGGACCGGTTCGCTGCGGGGGCCGGGAACGTGGCGGCCGGGGACACCGGCGAGCCGGCCTGCGAGCACTACTTCCGCTGGCGCGAGGACCTCGACCTGATGCGCGAGCTCGGCATCCAGTCCTACCGCTTCTCCGTCTCCTGGCCGCGCGTGCAGCCCGACGGCCGCGGTCCGGTCAATCCGAAGGGCATCGACTTCTACCGGCGGCTCGTGGAAGGCCTGCGAGAGCGCGGGATCCAGCCGCTCGCGACGCTCTACCACTGGGATCTGCCGCAGCCGCTGCAGGACCGAGGCGGCTGGGCGAAGCGCGACGTCGTGGAGCGCTATGCGGAGTTCGCGCGCCTCGTGCTCGACGGGCTCGACGGGCTCGTCGAGGACTGGGTCACGCACAACGAGCCGTGGGTCACCGCCTTCCTCGGCTACGGGCTCGGAGTCAAGGCGCCGGGCCTGCGCGACTGGACGGCAGCGGTCCGCGCCTCGCACCACGCGCTGCTCGCACACGGCGTCGCCGTGCGCGACTTCCGGGAAGCGGGCCGGGCCGGCCGGATCGGCATCACGCTGGACCTGACGGTCGCCCGCCCGGCGAGCGACGCGCCCGAGGACGTGGCGGCGGCGCGCCGCCTCGACGGCCACCACAACCGCTGGTTCCTCGACGCCGTTTTGCGAGGCAGCTATCCCGACGACATGCTCGCGCTGTACGGGGAGCGGGTCGGCGCGCTCGATGCCATCCGAGACGGCGATCTCGAGACCATCGCGCAGCCGCTCGACTTCCTCGGAGTCAACTTCTACCGGCCGAATCTCGTCGCCGCGGACGACGACCCCGTCCTCGGCCTGCGCGAGGTCGAGCAGGAGGGTGAGCGGACGGCCATGGACTGGCCGGTCGTGCCGGCCGCGCTGACGGAGCTGCTCCTGCGGCTCAAGCGCGACTACGGCGATCTGCCGCTCCTGATCACCGAGAACGGTGCCGCGTACGCCGACCGGCTCGATGACGGAGTGATCGACGACGAGCGCCGGATCGACTTCCTGCGGGCGCACATCGCCGCCGTGGAAGAGGCGCGGGCCCAGGGCGTCGACGTCCGCGGCTACTACGTCTGGTCCCTGCTCGACAACTTCGAGTGGGAGTGGGGATATGCCAAGCGGTTCGGGATCGTCTACGTCGACTACGCGACGCAGCGCCGGATCCCGAAACGGAGCGCGCTCTGGTACCGAGACCTGATCGCGGGAAAGGACGGCGGCTGACATGGCCGAGCTCGAGTTCCGTGGCTTGCGCAAGACGTTCGTAGGCGGGACGGTGGCCGTCGACGAGCTGGACATGGTCGTCGAGGACGGCGAGTTCCTCGTCCTCGTCGGCCCGTCCGGCTCAGGCAAGACGACGGTCCTGCGGATGGCCGCGGGCCTGGAGCGCGCGACCTCCGGAGAGGTGCTGATCGGCGGAGAGGTCGTCAACGACGTCGCGCCGCCGGACCGGGACATCGCGATGGTGTTCCAGACGTACGCGCTCTATCCGCACATGACCGTGTACGAGAACATGGCCTTCGGCCTCAAGCTGCACGGCGTCAAGAAGGCCGAGATCCGGCCGCGCGTCCTCTCGACGGCGAAGATGCTCGAGCTCGAGGAGCTGCTGAAGCGAAAGCCGGCGCAGCTCTCGGGCGGCCAGCGGCAGCGGGTGGCGATGGGACGGGCGATCGTGCGCCAGCCGGCGGCCTACCTGATGGACGAGCCGCTCTCGAATCTCGACGCGAAGCTGCGGGTCGAGATGCGCACGTATCTCGCGACGCTCCACCAGCAGCTCCGGACGACGACTCTCTACGTGACGCACGACCAGACGGAAGCGATGACGATGGGCGACCGCGTCGCAGTGATGCGGGGTGGGCGGCTGCAGCAGGTCGACGTGCCGAAGGTGCTCTACGACCGTCCTGCGAACGCCTTCGTCGCCGGCTTCATCGGCTCGCCGGCGATGAACCTGGTCCGCGCGAGGCTCGTAGAGCATGGCGACGCGGTCTCGGTCGATCTCGGCGAGGCCGTGCTGCCGCTGCCGCGTTCCGTCCCCGCCGGGCGGCCCGGCCTGGCCCGCTACGCCGGCGGTGAGGTCCTCGTGGGGATCCGCCCGGAGGACATCGAGGACGCGGCGCTCCTGCCGTCGGCCAACGGGACGGCCCTCCCGGTGCGGGTCACGCTCGCGGAGTCCCTGGGCGCCGAGGTGATCGCGCACTTCCCGCTCGCGACCGAGCCGGCGGCGGACACGGGATCGCTCCTGACCGCGCGCCTGAGCCCGCGGAGCGGAGCGAGCTCGGGCGAGCCGCTGCGGGTCGCGATCGACGTCGAGCGCCTGCACTTCTTCGACCCGGAGACCGACGAGGCGATCTGGTAGCCCGCCGCGGCACAATGTCCCGCGGCCCCCGTAGCTCAGTGGATAGAGCAGCGGTTTCCTAAACCGCGTGCGCAAGTTCGATTCTTGCCGGGGGCACTGCTGCTGTCCCTGTCTCTACGGGACAGGGACACCACCGTCGCATCGCTAGACCGCGGAACGCAAGGCGTCGATCTGCGCACGGAGCCAGTCCGCGCGGGGGAGGCAGCCCTTCCTTTCCCAGGTCTCGTGGGCGCGCTCAAGTTCTTCACGCGCTTCGTCTGTCCGTCCTGCGAGATGGAGCACCGTGGCGAGGTCCTCGTGCGTGTACGCATGCCAGGCCACCGTTTCGGTCTTGGTCTCTGCCGTGGCGACTGCCGTGCGCGCCAGCCTCTCCGCTTGCTCGAGCTCGCCTCGGCGGGCGAGCAGGAGCGCCTCGGCGGCTGTGGCCATCACCCGGATGCCGGAACCGGGCGATGGGACTGCGCGAGCTTCTTCGAGGAGCCGCTCGGCCTCGTCGAAGCGACCGAGGTAGCAGAGCTCGCGCGCGAGATTACCCTTGCTCGTCGCTGCCGCGATGGGGGCGTCGGCGATGAGCTCGAGCGCCGCCGCTCGATACCGGCAATCCCGCTCCCGATCGCCTCCGATCGCCGCGATCATCCCGAGCGAAATGAGAGCGCGCCTGGGAGTGTTGCCGGTGACCTCGCGCAGATGGCCTGAGCGAGCCTCCGCGAGCGACCGCGCTTCGTCGAGGCGGCCGAGCATCGCGAGGAACACCGCCCGAGACAGGTCTTGGGAGCCCGGGGGACGCGAAGCAGCCAGCTCGTCGATCAACCTCAGCGCCTCGGCAACCGGGCGCGGGCCACTGATCAGCGCCCACTCGACATCCGCGTTTGACACCGGGTAGCCCGCAAGGCGCTGGTAGCGAAACGCCTGAAGCGACGCTTCGACCTGGTCATCCCACTGCTGGTGGAAGTTAGCGGCGGCCCCGAGCAACTCCCAGAGCAGCGCAAGCCGGCGGGGATCACCACGCTCCTCCTCATGGGGAAGGGCGGCACGGCAGAGAGCGATCACTTCCTCGATCGCGTCGGGCTCCCCTGCGGCGCTACGCAGGAAGAGACCCAACGCCCGCCCGAGCGTCGCCCCAGAATCGTCCCCTTCGGCCTCGGCGCGTTCGGCGGCAGCTTCCGCCCTCTCCGCCCGTGTATTCCGATCGACGGATGCGTATGCAGACTCGAGCTCGAGCACAAGGTCGAGTCGGTGAGGACGGACAAGCTCAGCGGCTCGTGCGAGTAGCGCTCCTCCGGCCCGGTCCTCGCGGTCAAGTGCGCGGCGCCCTGCAGCGCCGAGCCGGGCGGCAGCGCGGTCGGCGAGGTGCAAGTCTGGCGTCCCAAGCTCGGCGTTGTACCGGACGGCTTGTTCGAGGTGGTAGCCCACGATCTCGTCTCCTTCGACGAGCGCCTGACCGTGCTCAGCGAGCCAGTCGGCGAAGCGCGTGTGGAGATCGGCACGTACTGACTTCGGTAACGCGTCGTAGGCCGCGTCGCGGATCAGCAGGTGGCGGAAGCGGTAGCCGTCATCACCGGCGATCTGAGCACGGTCGGGACGGACGAGCTGGTGCCGCACAAGTGCTGCGAGTCGGGTCGTGACCTGCGTCTCCTCGGGGGCCAGCGCTTGCACGGAGCCGCGGTGGAAGATCTCGCCCTCGACGGAACCCCGTTCGAGCACCGTGCGCTCCGCTTCGTCGAGCTGGTCTAGGCGCGCCGCGAGCAGCGCCTTCAGCGTCGGCGGCACCTCGACCTCCTCATTGCCGGCGGCCATCGCCAGCATCTCCGAGATGAACAACGGGTTGCCACCCGCAGCGTGCGCGATCCGCTCCCGCAGCTCTCCCGAAACCGTGTCACCGATCAGCGCCTCCGCCTGCTCTGGCGGCAGCGGCTCCAGCCGCAGCGTCGCCGGCCAGGTCGGCCGCACCTCAGCCAGCTCCGGTCGGGCCATGCACAGCAGCAGGAGCGGCGCGTCGGCCGAGAGCAGCGCCGTCGACTCGACCAGGTCGAGGAACGCCTCGTCGCCCCACTGGATGTCATCGAAGATCACGACCAGCGGCGCCTGCTCCTCCAACAGCTTTCGGCATGCCCAGGCGATCTCGTCCCCACTCGTCCCGACCTCAGACTCGCCCAGCAGTGATCGAATAGCCGCAGCGGCGGCCGGATCGGATGGGAGTGCTGCCACCTGTTTCACCACCTCGACCACAGGCCAATAGGTGATCCCCTCCCCGTAGGGCAAGCAGCGGCCGCGCACGACGCGCGCCTCGATCTGCGCGACCGCCTCCCCTACGAGCCGCGACTTGCCGACACCGGGATCGCCGACGACCGTGACCAGCTCGCAGCGCGGACCTGCGAGCGCACGGTCCCACGCGTCCGCCAACTGCACCAGCTCCCGCTCGCGGCCGACGAAGCGGGACGCGTGCGAACGCTCAGCCTCCTCGTGCGCCGTGACCAGCGGATGCCCGGCGACCGGCTCGCTCTTGCCCTTCAAATCCAGGTACCGCGCTTCACCGGTCTCGACCGCGGCTTCCACGAGCACAAGCGTGTCGCCGCCGATCAGCACCTCACCCGGCAGCGCCGCCTGCTCCAGCCGCGCGGCGACATTGACCGCGTCCCCGGTCGCGAGCCGCTCCTCCGTTCCCGTGAGCACCTCGCCGGTGTTGACGCCGATCCGTCCCTCGACGCCGAGCTCCGGCAACGCGTCGCGCATCTCGACCGCGGCGCGGCAGGCGCGCAGCGCGTCGTCCTCGTGTGCGACCGGCACGCCGAACACCGCCATCACCGCGTCTCCGATGAACTTCTCCACCGTGCCGCCGTGTGCCTCGACAATCCCCTTCATCCGCTCGAAGTAACGCGCGAGCAGCGCCTGCAACGCCTCCGGGTCGACCGACTCCCCGAGCGCCGTCGAGTCTACGACGTCGCAGAAGAGCACCGTCACAACCTTCCGGTGCGCGCCGTTCGTCACGAACCGAGGCTAGAGCATCGACGCGAACGCACCTAACCCCGGCGATTCTGCTTCCTCACGGTCGACGCGGCGCCGAGAGCGCCAGTCGGCCTACGCCGAGGCGTGCGTCGCGACCCACTTGTGGAACCTGCGTGCAAGCCCCGCGAGGTAAAGGGCGGCTCCGCCGGCGAGGGTCAGAACGTTCGTTGTGAGGCAGTTTCGACAGGCGCCGCACCAGACCTGAATCGTGGGCGTGAGGTCTACACCCTTGGTGATCAGAGGTAGCGCGCGGGTCTGGGCGCGGTCGAGCACTGCTCAGAGTGCAGGCCGCGGGGCGTTGCAGCTTGTGGGCTCGCGCGGAACAATCTCGGCCGTGGCCTCCTGCACACAGTGCGGTGTCGAGCTTCCGCCCGACGCGCGTTTCTGCCCGTCCTGCGCGGCACCTGCCGAGCGGCAGGCCGGGCCGGCGGGGGAGCGGAAGGTCGCGACTGTTCTCTTCGCGGACCTCGTCGGCTCGACGGCGCTCGGGGGTTCGCAAGACGCCGAGCGGACGCGCGTCATGCTCGACCGTTTCTACGAGGCCATGGCGGCCGAGATTGAGCGTGCTGGGGGAACAGTGGAGAAATTTGTCGGCGACGCCGTGATGGCGGCCTTCGGCGCTCCGGCGGCGCACGAGGACGATGCCGAGCGCGCCCTTCATGTGGCGCTTGCCATGCAGCGCCGGATGGACGAACTGTTCGCGGGCCGGCTTGCACTGCGGATCGGTGTGAACACGGGCGATGTCGTGCTCGGGGCGGCCCGCGAGGGCAGCTCGTTCGTGACCGGCGACGCCGTCAACGTCTGCGCCCGCCTCGAGCAGGCCGCCGCCCCGGGCGAGGTTCTGGTCGGGGAGCGGACGGTCAACGCGGCCCGTGGCGCGTTCGAGTTTGAGGAACCGCAGACGATCGCGGCGAAGGGCAAGCCTGGAGGCGTCGACTGCCGGAAGCTCGTCCGGGCGTTGTCTCTGATGCGACCCCGCGGTGTGGCCGGCCTCGACCCCGTCTTCGTCGGCCGCGATGATGAGTTGGAGCGGCTGGAGGAGGCCTACGAACGCGTCGCACGCGACGGGGAGCCTCAGCTGCTGACAATCCTCGGCGACGCAGGGATCGGCAAGACGCGGCTCCTGCGCGAGCTCTGGCAGCGCCTGAGCCGGCGATCCCCGCGGCCTCTCCTGCGCACCGGCCGCTGCCTCTCGTATGGCGAGGGAATCACGTACTGGCCGCTCGGCGAGGTGCTGAGGGAGCACTTCGGGATCCTGGACAGTGATTCGCCGGAGACGATCTCGGGGCGGCTGGGCGATCGCGAGGGGCTTGGCTTCACCTTGGGGCTCGCGCCGCCGCCGGAAATGCACCCGTTGACCGTCCGGGAGCGGCTGCAGCGGGATTGGGTCGAGTTGCTGCAGGAGCTCGTCGACGACCAACCGCTGGCGCTCTTGATCGAAGACCTGCACTCGGCGGAGCCGGACTTGTGCGGCCTGCTCGAGTCCCTCGTCGAGCGGGTGCAAGGCCCGCTGCTCCTGCTCACGACAGGCCGGCCCGAGCTGCTCGATCGCCACCCGGGGTGGCATGGCTCCCCGCTGCCGCTCGATGCCTTCCCGCCCGGGGAGACCGGGGCGCTGCTCGACGCTCTCCTCGGGAGTGAGTGCCCGGTGGCTCTGCGCGAGCTCGTCGTCGAGCGGGCTGAGGGAAATCCCTTCTTCGTCGAGGAGCTGATCGCGACGCTCGTTGACCGCGAGGTGCTCGCTCGTTCCAACGGTGGTTGGTCGTTCGGCGAGTTGCCGTCCGGGTTTTCGTTCCCGGACACGATTCAGGCAGTGCTCTCAGCGCGCATCGACCTGCTTCCTCGGACGGAGAAGGTCGCCTTGCAGGCGGCGGCGGTCATCGGCCGCACCTTCTGGGCTGGCCCGGTCCGCGAGCTGACCGATGTCGACCCCGACTTCGATCTGCTCGAGGCGCGGGAGTTCGTGCGCCGGCGGGCAGGGTCGTCGCTCGCCGGCGAGGAGGAGCTCGTTATCAAGCACGCGCTCACCCGCGAGGTCGCCTACGGGAGCCTCCTGAAGGCGGACCGCGCGCCTCTCCACGCCGGCTTCGCCCACTGGCTCGAGCGGATTGGAGAGGGAGAGGACGAGCACGCGCCGCTGCTCGCGCACCACTACGCCGAAGCGGTGCGGCCCGAGGACGTCGACCTCGCCTGGAGCGGTCGAGAGGACGAGGCCGAGCGCCTTCGGGCTAAGGCAGTTGCCTGGTCGACTCGGGCGGCGGAGCTGGCCGTCAGCCGCTACGAGATCGAGGAAGGCCTCTCCCTGCTACACCGTGCGCTCGAGCTGGAGCCGGATCCGGTGCGACAGGCGGATCTCTGGCAACGAATCGCGCGAGCAAGCGCGCTCAAGTTCGATGGCGATGAGTTCTGGAGGTCGATGGAGCGGGCGATCGAGCTAGTAGGCCCGCGCTCGGAGCTCTATGCGGAGTTGGCGTTGCAGTCGGTATGGCGTGCGGGCATGTGGGTGCAGGAGCCCGCATGGGATCGAGTCGAGGACTGGGCGAACCGCGCACTCGCAGTCGGCGCCGAGGGCTCGCTAGCGCACGGCAAGGCGCTCGTCGCCATCGCCCAGATCAAGGAAGAGGAGGCCGAAGAGCCGGCGCAGGCCGCACTCGCGATCGCCGAGCGCCTCGACAACCTCGAGCTGCGTGCGCTCGCTCTCATGGCCTTGGCCAGCGCAGCCTGGTCTCGAGGCGAGTTCGACGAAGCTTGCGAGCGACTAGAACGCGAGCTTCGCGCGTTCGAGCTGACCGGCGACCCGGACGGCCGAGCGAAGGGACTGCTCGGAGGCGTCTTCCTCTATCTGCACGCGGGACGTATCGCCGCGGCCAGAGAAACCGCAGACGTCCACGCCGAGGTGGTGGCCGGTTTGACGCCCCATCACCGCATGCACGGCGCGGGCCTTCCCGTCCTGGTGGAGACGCTGGCAGGCGACTGGGACGCCACGAGACGGCTCAGTCTCGGTGCCGAGCGCGCGGTGGAGGCGAACCTCGGCGCCGGCACACCCTGTCCGATGAACGTCGCCATCCTGCTCAACTGCGCGGTGGCGAGCAGCATCGCCGGCGACGAGAACGAAAGCCGTCGGCTCGAGGCAAAGGCGGACGCGATCGGCATGGTGGGCTACCGCGGCTGGTTCGAGCCCGTCAGGCTCAGGCTTGCCTTGGCCAGGAGCGATCTCGAGGCCGTACGAGCGCTCGTTCCCGAAGGAGAGCCGAACTGGCTCGAGCCGCCGGGAGCGCTTCTCGATTCCCTCGTCGCGCTTGGTGACCGCGAACGGATCGAAGCCGAGGCGCCCAAGTTGCTTCGACCCAACACCTATATCGAGCCGTTCGCCCTCCGCGCGCTCGGGCTCGCGCGCGAGGACGAGACACTCGTCGAGCAGTCCGCCCGGGCATTCGACGCGCTTGGCCTCGGCTGGTACGCACAGCAGACCCGCGAGTGGAAGATCTTCGGCTGAGTCCACCACGAGCGGACTCAGCGCCTCTTGCGGGTGCGTCGTCTACAAGCCGTCTACCAGGACTTGCCGGACGCACGAGTATCCAGGTGTACGCAACGGACCCAGCGGACACGCGAACCCGTTCGGGACGGACTGAGCGGATACAGACGTACGTGATGGGACGATCGCGGCGGGCTTCCTAAACCGCGTGCGCAAGTTCGATTCTTGCCGGGGGCATTGTTGATGATCGCTAGCGGCGTTGGCTTGCGGCGAGATTTTGCGGCGGCTCGTCGAGGCGCTGGCGCGTGGCGGCGTGGAGAGCGTTGAGGCGGAGGCTTTCCGCGGCTTCGAGGAGCTGCTCTGCCCGGTTCGCTCGTTCGGTCGCGTCGGCTGGTCCGATCGCGAGGTGCGCGAGCCTAGACCATGCCGCTCGGTCGCTTTCCAGGAGGATGCGGCAGCCTTCGAGTTCGGTGACCGCGGACAGCGGCGACGTGCGGAGCACTCGTCCGTTGAGCTTCAGTCGTCCGAATTTCTCTGCCGTCCAGGCGGCGACGTGAAGCAGGTGCGAGGGCGTGCGGTCGAGCCGGCGGAGGAATTGTTCTACGCAGTCGCAATCGTCGTCTGCGGCGCGGTGGAGGTCATGCGCGAACGCGCGTTGGTCGTCAGAGCGATCGGATGTGTTCATCCGCCGTGCGAGCTCGCGCAGGGCGACGAGCAGCGCGTGGTGGTCGCGGAGATACACGCCGAGCAGGCGTCCGTCGAGATTCTCCGCGGCCGGGTTGTCGGTCGGCCGCCGCAGGGCTGCCTCGCTCAACAGCGTCATGCGGCTGCAGGCATGGCGTCCGAACTCGACCTGCTTGTGCCGGCCGAGCAGTCGGAAGCCGAGCTGCACGATCGCGTTCGTGTCGGCCGGGCGTGACACGGCATGCGTCCGAAATTCGACCGCTCCGCTGTCGAGCCACTTCCAGACCTCGAAGTCACGTTGCCCGGCCTCGACGTGTCCCTCGAGCGTGCGGTAGTTCCAGAAGAAGACGCGTGCTTGGCGGCCATGCTTCTTGCGTGTGTCCTCGCCGGCGTCGCTGACGCGCACACCGGCATAGATCCGGATGCCGAGCACGTGCAGGATGAGCAGCATCTCGCGTCCCTCCAGGGGGACGCGGGGGTCGTACCGGGCCTCGACCAGAGCTGGGTCGGCGAACGCGTAGCTGCGGCTGAGCGCGACCGCTGTCTCCCAGCTGCCGCCCGGTTCCGGCGAGCCTGGCTGCTCCGATGCGAGTGGTTCGCGGTAATCGTCGTGCTCCCAGCCGGGGCCTTGGCCGAGCGTCTCCGGGTCGAAATTGAGCGGCCGCTGGTGCAGCGCGGCGAGCCGTCTGTCGGCATCTACGGCGCGGACGGAGAAGTCAGGAAAGCGCAAGGGGATCCTCCACCTTGCGGCTGATGATTTCGACGCCGCCCGTCAGTCGGCCCTCGCTGAGCTTTGCCACCTGCTCGAGGAACGACGTCCACATGTGAAGCTGCACTTCCTTGGCCATGCGTAGGTGGTCGTAAAGCAGGTTCGACAGCCGGTCTCCGCTGCGCGCCCATGACTCGATCTCGAACTGAAGCAGCCCTTCGTCCCGGGTCGCGCGGAACTCGATCTGGCCCGCCTCGAGATGACCCGACAGCGTGGCGAACGCGAAGGAGGTGGACGTCTTCGTCGTCACGCGCACGGGGCCGTCCCAAGGGCCCGGCATCCGCACGACGAGCTCGTCACCGACGGTCAGCCGGCCCTCCGCTCCACCGACTCTGAGAAAGCGGGCGAGCTCGGTCGGTGTCGCCAGGTTCGGATCGAGGCTCAGCCGGTCGATCAGCTCGTCGGGAGAGAGTCGCGCGTCGCGGATGCGCGCCCGGTAGAGGCGGTGGAAGAGTGGCCCGACTCCATCTTCCATGAGTTGCGAGTCGCCGTCGATCGATGCTTGCGGCAGCCTTGGCGGAAGATCGTCTCGCCGTCCGCTCTCTTCGCTGCGATGCATCGGCGTCGTCCGCCACATGTAGTTCCAGCTGGTCCATGCGATTCCCAGGGGCCAGAGCGCAGCCGTCGAGAGACGACGTCGGAGCGATAGCTGACTCGACATGAAGGTCGCCGATACCCATCGGCCCGCGAATGAACGCGTGGCGAAACGGGCAGAGCACGATCGTGATCGTCGACAATTTGCATCGCGCCCGACTGCGCGGGTCGTACTTTCATGCACTCTCGCTCGGGTCGGTCGGTTTTTGTATCGGCCTCTGGGTCCGCGCCAAGACCGTCGACCAAGGCGAGCGCGGCAACGCCGAGCGGCGCGCCCTCTTCGTCGGACTCTGGGCACCGACGCTCTGGCAGATCGGCGACTCGCTGAGGACAATCGAGAGCCCGCGGCGCAGCGCGCTGTTCCACCGGCCGTTGTAGGTCTCACGGGACGCACCCCGGCTACAACATCACCGTCCGGGACGATGGCATCGGGATGGACGTCGCGTCACTGGCTGAATGGTTCCGTCTTGGCGAGTCCTCCGAGTCCCAGCGCAAGTGGTCGGAACTATTCGGCCGACCGTTGATCGGGCAAATAGGCGTTGGCAAAGCGGCCATTCTCAAAGTGGCAAGAGGATGGGTATTGACGACAGAAAGCATGATGGTGCTTCTGAGCCTAGACGGCGAGTTTGTGCGAAAGTTGCCTTGCCGCGCCGGGTCTGGGCGTGGGCGTTCGGCAGGCAAACTCAATCAACCGGCGGACCAGTCAAGGGGCCTTGGTCGTGGTAGAAGGGGTTGGCGTCGACGGCACCGAGCGGCTGCGGAAGCTTCAGGCCCTTACGGACGCCGCTCTCGCGCATCTGGATCTTGATGTGCTGCTGTCGACGCTCCTCCTGCGCACCCGTGAGGCGCTCGGGGTCGACACGTGTGCTGTCTTGTTGCTGGACGAGGCTACGAATGAGCTGGTCGCGCGGGCGGCTGTTGGGATTGAGGAGGAGGTCGAGCAAGGCGTTCGGATCCCGGTCGGAGGCGGCTTTGCGGGCCGGGTCGCGGCGAGCAAGCGGGCGGTGATCCTCGACGACGTCGATCACGCGGACGTGCTCAACCCGATCCTGCGGCAGAAGGGAATCAAATCGATGCTGGGCGTGCCGCTGCTCGTCGGCGGGCGAGTGCTCGGCGTCCTCCATGTGGGGACTCTCGTGCCCCGGGTTTTCGACAAGGACGACGTGGAGCTGTTGCGACTCGTCAGTGACCGTGCCGCTATCGCGATCGAACATGCCCGCTCATTCGAGGCGGAGCTGCGCGTACGACAGCGGCTCGAAAACGTGCAGGCGGTCACCGATGCCGCACTCGCGCATCTGGAGCTCGACGAGTTGTTCAGGGTGCTGCTCCCCCGCATTCGCGACATTCTCGAAGCGGACACCTGCGCCGTGCTCCTGCTTGACGAGGAGACCGATGAGCTCGCGGCTCGAGCGGCGGTCGGGATCGAGGAGGAGGTCGAGCAAGGCGTTCGGATCCCGGTCGGAGGCGGCTTCGCGGGCCGGGTCGCGGCGAGCAAGCAGCCGGTGATCCTCGACGACGTCGATCACGCGGACGTGCTCAACCCGATCCTGCGGCAGAAGGGAATCAAGTCGATGCTGGGCGTGCCGCTGCTCACAGAAGGCGACACCTTGGGCGTGATCCATGTCGGCACGCTCGTTCACCGCCGGTTCAGCGAGGACGACGTCGAACTGCTGCAGCTCGTCGCCGACAGGGTCGCGATAGCGATCGAACGCGGCCGTCTTCACGAGCAGACCGTGCGGCTCGACGAGTTGAGAGCCAACTTCGTCGCCATCGCCTCCCACGAGCTGCGAACGCCTGCCACGTCGGTGTACGGCGTCCTCAAGACGCTGTTCGAGCGCGAGGCGCAACTAAACGATGGCGTGCGCCGAGAGATGTTGCGGGTCGGTGTCGAGCAGGGCGAGCGCCTGACCCGGCTGCTGGAAGAACTGCTCGACCTGTCCCGCCTCGACGCCCGCGGGATGAGCGTCAAACCACGCCCACTCGCGCTCGCAGGCGTCCTGGGCGAGATCGTCGCGCAGGCGCTGCCCGCCGATACGACCGTCGAGGTGCACGTTCCCGAGGATCTCCTTGTCGTCGCCGACCGTCTCGTCCTCGATCGCGTGGTCTCCAACCTGTTGAGCAACGCCCTCCGCTACGGCGCCGAGCCGATCACGCTCATGGCCGAGACGGGAGACACGGATCTCCGGATAACCGTCGAGGACAGCGGTGAAGGGGTGGCCGAAGAGATCCGCCTCACCTTGTTCGAGCGTTTCGCGCGCACCGAATCGGCCAACGTCGGCAGCGGGCTCGGCCTCTCGATCGCCCGCCACTACGCCCGCGCTCACGGCGGAGAGCTCGTCTACGAGCCCGACGGCAGCGGCGCCCGCTTCACCCTAACCATCCCCCAGCCCTGAGCATTGGCCTTCGCTGCGGAATGCAATTGTTCGGCTAAGTCGACTCCACAACGTCAGCGGACGACGCTCGGCTGGGCCAATGGTCTCGGAGCGCCGCCTGAGTGGAGACCTAGGAGGGTTGGGCGAGCTGAGCCGACAGGCGCTCGATTTCGTGCTTGGTCCGTTCGACCATCGTCTCGAGGTCGGTGACGAGCTGGTCGTCGATTGGGTTGTCCGCGGCGCGGAAGGCGTCGAGGGCGGCTAGGCAGGCTCCGTAGAGGATGCGGAGCATGGCGAGGTGTTGGGGTGTATCAGGCGTGGTCATGGGTCGAGCGGATTGGCATAGGCGGCATCGCGGCTCGCCGTTCGTCGAATTCCGTGAGCGCGAGCATGACCAACCTGTGGCATTCGAGGTCTGGGCACTCGCAGAAGAACTCCCACTTCTCGCTGTCAGGAGCCTCGATCGCCAGGCTGCGGATCGAGTCGTTGACGTGCCCGAAGAGTCCGTACGTGTCCATCGGGCTGCCTGTCAGGTTCGATAGGA
>Ga0134128_10004741_pt1 | contig 16580 bp, 14 predicted proteins | sample KB31754_FD_96462 | JGI IMG/M metagenome (GOLD analysis project Ga0134128, IMG submission 96462) | Terrestrial soil microbial communities with excess Nitrogen fertilizer from Kellogg Biological Station, Michigan, USA - KB3-175-4 | ecosystem: Environmental > Terrestrial > Soil > Unclassified ...
GCACATGGAGTGGTTCCACGATCATGTCCGCATCGAACAGATGCTGTTCGAAGGTGCTCCCCGCTTGCGCGGCGGGCATGTCGCGCCCAATGACCGTCCAGGTCTCGGCCTGGAATTCCGGCGGCAGGACGCCATCCGTTTCGAGGTGTGGCCATGACCGTCCAGCCATCGCATCGCAAAGCCGACATATTGCCCGGCGTGGGCCGCGTGGCGCAAGAAGGCATCGAAGTCCCGCCGGAGAATTTGAAAGGGCTGAAAGAGGCGCTCGAAAAATCGCTGGAAGGGGAAGTGCGCTTCGAGATCGGGGACCGCGCGCTTTACGCCACCGATGCCTCGAATTACCGGCAGTTGCCCTACGGCGTGATCCTGCCGAAATCCGCCGAAGATGTCGTCATGGCGGTCCGGCTTTGCAACCAATTTGACGTGCCGATCACGCCCCGGGGCGGGGGCACCAGCCTTGCCGGCCAGACCACCAACACGGCGGTGATCATCGATTTTTCCAAATATATGCACCGGATTCTCTCGCTCAACCCCGAGCAGCGTCTGGCGGCGGTCGAGCCGGGCTGCATTCTCGACCATCTGCGCGATGAAGCGGAAAAGCATCACCTCACGTTCGGGCCCGATCCCTCGACCCACGATCACAACACGCTGGGGGGAATGATCGGCAATGACTCCTGCGGTGTTCACTCGATCATGGCAGGCCGGACGGCGGACAATGTCCGGTCACTCGACATCGTGACCTATGACGGCTTGCGCATGACCATAGGGCCGACTTCGCCGGAGGAATATGCCGCGATCCAACGCGGCGGGGGCCGGCGCGCGGAAATTTACCGGCAGATGAAGGACTTTTGGGCCAAGCATGGCCATCACTTCCTTGAGGTTTATCCGCAGATTCCGCGCCGGGTCTCCGGCTATGAAAATCTGGACCAGCTCTCGCCCGACAAGGGCATGAATATCGCGCGCGCCTTGACCGGTACCGAGGCGACCTGCCTCATTATCTTGTCCGCAACGCTGGAATTGGTGCCGAGCCCTCCGGAACGCATACTGGCGATCATCGGCTTTGAAAGCATCTTCGCCGCTGCCGATGCGGTGCCGGCCGTGCTTAAGACCGGTCCGATCGGTGTTGAAGCCATAGACCACCTGCTCACCGAATACATGAAAGAGAAGCACTTCAAGGTGAGCGACCTGGAAGTCCTGCCGGAAGGACAGGCATGGCTGGTGGTGGAGTTCGGCGCACAAACGACGGAGGAAGCCGAGGCCCAGGCCGGCGCGTTGGTGGCGGCGATGGTGTCGAGGGGCCATACCGGCCGCGTGGTCACCGACAAGGCCAAACAACAGGAAGTGTGGGAGGTGCGCGAAGCGTCCCTGGCGGTGACGGCGCACGTGCCCGGCATGGGTCACACCTGGCCCGGCTGGGAAGACAGCGCGGTACCGCGGGAGAAGTTGGGCGATTATCTTCGCGAATTTGTTGCCGTGCTTCACAAGCATGGCTACCAGGCCTCGGTTTACGGACATTTCGGCGACGGCCTGGTGCATTGCCGGATCAATTTCGATCTTTCAAACGAGGAGGGGTTGGCGAACTGGCACCGCTTCCTCAATGAAGCCGCCGATCTGGTCGTCAAATATGGCGGCTCGCTCTCCGGCGAGCACGGCGACGGTCAGGCACGCGCCGAACTTCTGGAGAAAATGTACGGCGCCGGCCTGATGCAGGCGCAGCGCGAATTCCGGGCGATCTGGGACCCGCGCCAGCGCATGAATCCGGGCAAGCTTCTCGATCCTTATCCCATCACGTCAAATTTGCGGGTCGGACCATCTTGGCAGCCTCAGGAAATACGCGGTCTATTCGCCTATCCCGAGGATCGTGGCAGCTTCACCGAAGCGACTTTGCGCTGCGTGGGTGTGGGCAAATGCCGGCGCCGCCAGACCAAAGGCCAGGTGATGTGCCCCAGCTACCTGGGTACCAACGAGGAAAAACATTCCACCCGCGGTCGCGCGCGGCTTCTGTTCGAGATGATGCGAGGCGATTCCCTGAAGGACGGGTTCGCCAGCCAGGCCGTAGAAGACGCCCTTGATCTCTGCCTGGCGTGCAAGGGCTGCAAGCATGATTGCCCCGTCAATGTCGATATGGCGAGCTACAAGGCGGAGTTTCGCGCCCGTCATTATGTCCATCGCCTCCGGCCCCGTGCCGCCTACAGCATGGGCCAGATCGAAAGATGGGCCAGGGCGGCAGCCCACGCGCCGTGGTTAGCCAATTTTGCCACGCGCACGCCGGGGCTCTCGGCCTTGACCAAATGGGCCGCGGGAATTTCGCAGGAGCGGACGATGCCGGCCTTCGCGTCCCAGACATTTCGCGCCTGGCACATCAGGCATCCCAGGCGAACAGGAAAGCGGGTGCTGCTTTGGCCGGACACCTTCAACAATTATTTCCGCCCCAACACGGCGATCGCGGCGACACATATACTGGAAGGGCTTGGCTTCCAGGTGGAGGTGCCGCGGGAGCGCTTATGCTGTGGGCGGCCGCTTTATGACTGGGGCTGGATTGACCAAGCCAAGGGACTTTGGCGCAAAACTTTGAACGCGTTGCGGGACGATATCCTTGCAGGCGTTCCGCTGATCGGACTGGAGCCGGCGTGCGTGTCCGCCTTCCGCGACGAATTGCCTGGACTTTTCCCCAACGATCCCGTCGCGCGGAAACTGGAAAAGCAGACTTTCCTGCTGACAGAGTTTTTGGAAAAAAGCGGGCTCGCGCTCAACCCGCGCGGACAATTGCCACGTCAGCTTTTGGTGCAGTTTCACTGTCACCATCATTCCGTCTTGGACAAGACCGCCAGCAGGAAAGTCCTCTCCCGGCTTTCCCCTTCGCTGCAGGTCATGGAACAGGGTTGCTGCGGGATGGCCGGTTCTTTCGGTTTCGACTCGGACAAATTCGCGATATCCCGCGCCATCGCGGAACGGGGAATCCTTGGTCCCATCAAGGATGCCGGCAGCGACGTTGAGATCGTGGCCAACGGATTCAGTTGCCGGGAGCAGATCGAGCAATTGACGGGACGCAAGACGCTACATCCTGCCGAGTTGCTCAGCCGGGCTTTGTGAGCGGAACTTTCAGGCGTGGCCGCCGTTCGGCTCTCATGGCCGAAACCGGCAAATCCCCTCTCCGCCCGCAGGAACAGCGGGCGCTGCGCGTGCTGATTATCGCCGGTTCGCAAAGGCGGCTTCATTCCTGTCCCGGGTTGGATTCAAAGGCCCGCGCTTTGATGCTGCGCATGGCCGCGAAGCTGCCGGCAGGCTGGCAGATCGACGTCGAAGATATCGGCAACGAACATGGCAAAGCCAAGATACAAAGCTGCAATGCCTGCGTGTCGTCTTCGATGGCGCTCTGCGTATGGCCCTGCAATTGCTATGGGCCACGCAGCGAGACTCAGCCCGACCTGATGTGGGACCTCGATCTTTATGGCCGACTCGCGCGCGCCGACGCCTGGGCGGTCATAGGCCCGGTGAACTGGTACGGCCCTTCCAGCAACCTCAAACTGATGTTCGATCGGCTTGTCTGCATGAATGGCGGCAATCCCAGGCCAGACCTGATTGACAAGAAGGATACGTTGAAGGCGCAAGCCTTGGAGCGCTCGCCGCTGTGGCGGGAGATCAGCCGGAATCATCTTTCGGGCCGCACCGCGGCTTTCTTCTGTTATGGCGACGACGGAGCCGACGAAGAGGATGGTCAGGGCAAGCCGAAATTCCTGGAGCATCAGGAATGGTTCGATGCCAGCCGCCATCCCATGCGCGGCGGAGACGAACGCTTGGCTTACCAGGGCCTGGTCTGGCAATGCCGCTACAGTGACATCGAAGTGCCCGACGCCCTTTGGCGCTGCACGGTGTTCGGCGCCGGCAAGCCTTACGCCGACGATCAGGTCGAGGACATGATGGACGAAGCGGCCGGCACCGCCGCCTTCGATGATTGGGTCAACGCTTTCGCGATCCATGTGGGAAAAAAGGGGCCCGTACCCGACATCAAGCAGGCTGGGCACGAAGCGCAAAGCACCACCAATCAAGGCCGCAAGAACGCCGGTTGACGCGCCTCTTCGCTAACATTTGTTGCCGGCAACGGCATTCGGCCTCGCACATTCCCTCAAAGGCAAATCGCGTGAGGGATCCGATGGACAAGAATGTGGAACCGGGCACCGAAGCGAATCCTGCCGGGTTGCAGAACCCGAAGGACAAATATCCCACGCCGCCCTTCCAGCATCAGAAACAACCCTGGCCGGGTCTGGCCTGCAAGATGGAGCCGCCGCCCGACCATGGCGAGGAGAGCTATAGAGGTTCAGGCCGCCTCGTCGGACGCAAGGCGCTGATCATGGGTGGTGATTCCGGCATGGGCCGGGCGGCGGCCATCGCCTATGCCCGCGAAGGCGCCGATGTGGCGATCAATTATTTTCTCACCGAAGAGGAAGATGCCCTGCAGGTGATCGGCCTGATTCGGCAAGCAGGCCGCAAGGCGGCAGCCATCCCCGGCGATCTCCGCGATGAAGGATTCTGCCGTCGATTGGTGGCCGATACCGTCAAGGAATTGGGCGGTCTCGACATCCTGGTAAGCAACGCGGCCCGCCAAACCGCCCATGAGTCCATCCTGGACATTTCCAATGATGATTTCGACGCGACCATCAAGACCAACATCTACGCGCCGTTCTGGATCATCAAGGCGGCGCTGCCTCATCTGAAGCCTGGCGCGGCCATTATCGCCACCACTTCCGAACAGGCCTATGACCCTTCGGCCACGCTTTACGATTATGCCCAGACCAAAGCCGCGACCATGAACTTCGTGAAATCGCTCGCCAAGCAACTGGGCCCAAAGGGCATCCGCGTCAATGGCGTGGCGCCCGGCCCGATCTGGACGCCGCTGCAGGTCTCGGGCGGCGCACCATGGAAAAGCTCGAGAAGTTCGGTGGCCAGACACCGTTGGGTCGTCCCGGCCAACCCGCCGAATTGGCGTCGATTTATGTGCAGTTGGCCGCCAGTGATGCGAGCTACGCCAACGGCCAGGTTTATGGCGCCGCTGGCGGCGCCGGCCAGCCCTGACAAGCCACTGCCGTCCAGATTGCATCTCGACGGCAAAACAAAGGGATATAGGAAACGGATGACGCCGGAGTAGCTTTCTCGGCATCAATCGGGCCATGATTTGGCTCGAATCCGGAACTTGGCCCGAAATGGCACGTAGGGCGATGGGGGAAAAGACGCGAGGGGCTTTGACACCGAACAGGTTCGTGCTGCTGGGCGCAGTGCCGATTTTCCTGATTCTGGCGACGGTCGCATCCATCACCGTCTTGTTTGCCGCCAACGAGCGCGCGGCGCAGGTCTGGGTCACCCATACCTACCAGGTGATGGGATCGCTCCGGCAGATTCTGGCCGACGCCACCGATGCGGAAACTGGCGCGCGTGGTTACGCGCTTACCGGCAACCAGGCCTTTCTCCAGCCTTCGCAGAGGGCGCGGGCGAGGGTGGAGCGCGACCTTGTCCGTTTCAAGCAACTAACCGCCGACAACACCTCCGAGCAACAACGCGGTGACAGACTCACCAAACTGATTCAACAAAGGCTGGGCACGCTCGACATGTTGCAGGCGGCCAGTGCAGCCAGAGCGTCGCCCCAACTGGGCGAGGCGATGACCTTGGGCAAGGCGCGGATGGATGCGCTTCGGACCGAGATCAACAAAGGCATGGCCGAGGAGCAGGCCTTGCTCCGCACCCGCAACCGGCAGGAAGCCGATCAGAAGAACTATGAGATCGTCTTTGCCGTGTCCATGGCGCTGTTGGCGTTGGCGGTACTTCTCGCCGCCGCTGCTCTTCTGGTCCGCAACAATATGCGGCTCGCCGTTGCGGAGCGTGTGCGGGCGCACGAGGCCGCACTGTTACAGGCAACCCTCGACAATGTGCGCGACGGCGTCGCCTATTTCGCCGCCGACGGCAGGCTCAGCGCCTTCAATCGCCAGTTTTTCCGGCTGCTGGATTTTCCCGATGCGCTGGCCAATGACCGCACTATGCTGGCGGACCTTGCCCGCTTCGAGAAAGACCGTCCCCGCCCAATCCTCCCCGTGTCTGCGACTGGTGAAGCGGGTGCCGATCCCATCCGTGTGAGTTGGGGCGGCCGGGAGCTTGAAGTCTATCGCGCGCCTATTGCCGGGGGCGGCTTCCTGGTGGGCGTGCTGGATATCACCGCGCGCATCAAGGCGGAAAACATGGTTCGCCAGAGCCAGAAGATGGAGGCGATCGGCCATCTCACCGGCGGCGTGGCGCACGACTTCAACAATCTTTTGCAGATCATCAGCGCCAATCTCGACCTCACCGCCGCGAGCGAAGAGGTCAAGGCCAATCCATCCCTTTCGCGCCGGGTGGAAAATGCGATGATCGCGGTGTCGCGGGGCTCGCGCCTGATCAGCCATCTGCTTGCCTTTGCCCGGCGCCAGGCGCTGGAGCCGCGCTCGGTCAATCTGGGCCGGGTGATCGGTGACATGACCGAGCTTCTGCGCCGTACTTTGGGCGAGAATATCGAAGTCGAAGCGGTGATCGCGGGCGGGCTTTGGAACACGCTGGCCGATCCCAATCAGGTCGAAACCACCATCCTCAATCTCGCCATCAATGCGCGCGACGCGATGGACGGTGGCGGCAAACTTACTTTAGAGGCAGCCAACGCCTATCTCGACGATATGTATGCCGCGAATCACGAAGAAGTGGCGCCCGGTCAATATGTGATGCTGGCGGTCAGCGACACGGGTTCCGGCATGGCCCCCGACGTGATCGCCCGCGTGTTCGAGCCGTTCTTCACCACCAAACCCGACGGTAAGGGTACGGGGCTTGGCCTGGCCCAGGCTTATGGTTTTGCCAAACAATCGGGCGGCCACATCAAGATCTATAGCGAGGTGGGTGAGGGCACCACGGTCAAGCTCTATCTGCCGCGCACCCGTCAGGCCGAGGAAGTGGTCGCGCCGGTGATCGCCAGGCCGGCGCTGGGCGGCAGCGAGCGCATCCTGGTGGTGGAGGATGACGAAGATGTGCGCGAGACGGCGGCGGAAATGCTGCGCGAACTGGGCTATTCCGTGCTCACCGCCGAGAATGCGGGAGCGGCGCTCAGGCAATTGGCTGAAGGCGCCGACCCACACCTTCTTTTCACCGACGTGGTGATGCCTGGACCTATCCCCACGCGCGAATTCACCCGTCAAGTGCAGCAGCTGCGTCCGGCGATCCGGATCCTCTACACCTCCGGCTATACCCAGAATGCGATCGTCCATAATGGCCGGTTGGACGATGACGCCTTCCTTCTTTCCAAGCCCTATCGGAGGGACGAACTGGTGCGGAAAATCCGCGGCGTGTTGGCGGCGCCGCCGCAACCGCTCCGGCCCGAGGCCGTCAACAGCAAGGTGCTGGTGGTGGAAGACGTCCCCATCATCCGCACGGCCACGATGGACATGATCTCCCAGATCGGCCTGCGGGCCACCGAGGCGGAAGATGGTGCGGAAGCACTCGCCATGCTCGAGAAAGATCCCGAAATCGCCGTCCTGCTCACCGACCTTGGCTTGCCCGGCATGAATGGCCGGCAGCTGGTGGAGAAAGCGCGCCTGCTCAAGCCCGGCCTGAAAGTGATCATCGCCTCAGGTTATGCCGGCGACGCCCATGGTCATGGCCTTGGCGTAGCCCATCTCACCAAACCATTTGACGTCAGTCAGCTCAGACGCGCACTGGGAAGCGTGATTGCCGGCGGTACTGACAGCCGTGATATATAGGTTTTGTAATGCCCACGCCGGATCTGAAATCCCCGCAATCGCATATTCCCAAAGGTGCGCGCATCATCCTGGTGCGGCATGGGCAGCCCGCTCTCCCCTTGCGTCCCCGCACCAGCCATCGCGGATTCCGCGATTATATAGACGCCTATGAGGCCGCGGGGCTTGATCCGGAAAGCCTGCCGCCGCGAGAGCTGGCCGATCTGGTGAAGGAACTGGACCATGTCTTCGCCTCGAACCGGCCGCGCGCCCACCAGAGCGCGCAGGCGCTTGCGCCCAATGCCGAACTCACCGCCGATGCCTTGTTCGCGGAAGCGCCGCTGGCTTCGCCGAGGATTCCGCTACTCAAGATGCGGGTACCAAAGTGGGCGGTTGTGGCGCGCATATTATGGCATGTGGGCTATCACCCGGAGATCGAGGATTACCGCAGAGCCAAGCACCGCGCCGCCGAGGCCGCCGACATCCTGGTCAACAAAGTGCGCGAGCCCGGCAAATCCGAAAAGCCCCGCGCCGCGGTACTTGTCGCGCATGGCTACTTCAACGCCATGATCGGCCGCATCTTGCGCCAGCGTGGATTCACCCGTACCGGTGCGCACCGGGCGCGCTATTGGAACGCCGTGGTCTATCAATGGGAGCATGCATGACCCCGAAGAAGCTGAACATCGCCGCCGAGGACGGCACGGCCGAAGCCATCCTTTATGCACCCGATTCCGGCAAGCATCCCGGCCTCCTGTTCTATACCGATATTTTCGGCATCCGTCCCGCCAATCAGGGCATGGCCAAGCGCGTGGCTGACAAAGGCTATGTGGTGCTGATGCCCAATGTCTTCTACCGCTACGGCAAACCGCCCTTTGATTCCAATTTCACATGGGGCGAACCGGAATCGATGAAGCTGATCTATGCGCTGTTCCAATCCCTCACGGGGGCGATGATGGAAAAGGATGCGCCGCATTATGTGAAGGCTTTGCTCAGTCAGCCCAATATCTCGGGCCAGAAGATCGCCGTGGTGGGCTATTGCTATACCGGCGCTTTTGCCTTGCGCACCGCCGCGGTGTGCGCTGACAGGATCGCGGCCGCGGCCTCGTTCCATGGCGGCCAACTGGTCACCGACGCGCCCGACAGCCCCCATACCCGTGTTCCGCAAGTGAAAGGCGATCTCTATTTCGGTCACGCCATCGAGGACCAATCCATGCCACCGGAAGCGATCGAGAAACTCGACGCCGCGCTGAAAACTTGGGGCGGCGTGTATCAAAGCGAAGTCTATGACGGCGCCCGGCATGGCTGGACCGTGCCCGGCCGCGACGTCTATAACGAAGAGCAGGCGGAACGGCACTATCAGAAGCTGTTCCACCTGATGCAGCGCACGCTGAAATGATCACGTCTTTGTTGTTGGCGGCTACCTTGATGCAGGTGCCGCAGATTACGCCGCACTATGTGAGCCAGCGCACCAACAAAGCCTATCTGCGCGAGGGACCCGGTTACGCTTATCGCGTGCTTTGGGTCTATCGCCACAAAGGCATGCCGTTCCGTGAAAGCGCCGGTTATGACATCTGGCGGCGAGTGGCGGCGCCGGACGGCACGGTCGGTTGGATGAGCATCGAAATGCTCTCCGACAGCCGTACCGTGCTGGTGACGGGGAATGGCCGCATGCAAATCCGCAAAAACACCAAGCCAGATTCCAAAGTGGTGGGTCTGGCCGACGCCGGCGCAGTGCTGAAATTGAAAGCCTGCGCGGAAAATGCCTGCCACGTTGCCAGCGGTGACGTGGATGGCTGGATATCCAAGGCTCGTATTTGGGGCGTGGACACGAAGGAAGTCTTCAAATAAGGCGCGAGGAAAAGAACCGCGCCTCAGTGCTTGAAGTGGCGCATGCCGGTGAACACCATTGCCAGCCCCGCTTCATCCGCGGCGTCGATCACTTTCTGGTCATTGAGCGAGCCGCCCGGCTGGATCACCGCCGTGGCGCCCGCTTCCGCCACCGCCAGCAATCCATCCGGGAAGGGAAAGAAAGCTTCCGACGCCGCGCATGAGCCGATGGTGCGCGGCGCTGCCCAGCCTGCCGCTTTGGCGGCATCCTTGGCCTTGATCGCGGCGATGCGGGCGGAATCTACCCGGCTCATCTGGCCGGCGCCGATGCCGGCGGTCGAACCCTCCTTGGCATAGATGATAGCGTTGGATTTCACGTGCTTGCCTACGGTGAAGGCGAACAGCATGTCGGCGAATTCCTGCTCGCTGGGCCGGCGTTTGGTCACCACCTTGAGCTTTTCGCGGGTGACGCGGCCATTGTCGCGCGTCTGGACCAGAAAGCCGCCCGCAACCGAGCGATAGGCGAAGGTCGGGGCCAAGGGATCGGGCAGCCCGCCCGCCACCAGCAGGCGCAGGTTCTTCTTGGCGGCGAGAATCTTCCTGGCGTCTTCGTCGGCATGGGGCGCAATGATCACTTCGGTGAAGATCTTGGAGATCTCCTCCGCTGTGGTGCCGTCTAGCGTGGTGTTGAAGGCGATCACGCCGCCGAACGCGCTCTGCGGATCGCACGCCAGGGCCGCCAGATAGGCCTCTTTCAAGGTCTTGGCCACCGCCACGCCGCAGGGATTGGCATGCTTGATGATGGCGCAGGCAGGCGCCGCTTTCGGATCGAACTCCGCCACCAATTCATAAGCCGCATCGGTGTCGTTGATGTTGTTGTAGGACAATTCCTTGCCCTGGAGCTGCTTGGCGCTGGCCACGCCGGGCCGGCTACTGCCATCCACATAGAATGCGGCTTGCTGGTGCGGATTCTCGCCATAGCGAAGCGGTTGGCGCAGAAGGCCTCCCAAGGCGCGGCGGCGGGGCGGCGCGGGTTCCCCGCTCTTTTCCAATTCACCGGCGAACCAGTTCGAGACGGCGGCGTCGTAAGCCGCCGTGCGGGCAATGGCGCGCTGTGCCAGAGTGCGGCGCAGCTTTAGGGTGGTGGCGCCCTCATGCGCCGCCATTTCGTCCAGCACGGCCTGGTAATCCTCGACATCGACCACCACGGTCACCCAGTCATGATTCTTGGCGGCAGAGCGCGTCATGGCGGGCCCGCCAATGTCGATATTCTCGATGGCGGTCTCGAAATCGGCGCCCCGCGCCACGGTGGCCTCAAAGGGATAGAGATTGCAGACCAGGAGATCGATCCCTTTGATGCCATGGGTCCTCATCGCCGCGGCATGATCGGCCTTGTCGCGCAGCGCCAAAAGCCCGCCATGCACATTGGGATGAAGCGTCTTGACACGGCCGTCCATCATTTCGGGAAATTGGGTGAGATCGGACACGTCCTGGACGTCGAGGCCCGCGTCCCGCAACGCCTTGGCCGTACCCCCGGTCGAAATCAGCGCCACGCCATAGCGCGCCAGACCCTTGGCGAAGTCGATCAGGCCGGTCTTGTCGGAAACGGAAAGAAGCGCGCGGGATATCTTGCGGTTGGTCATGGGCGGCCAAGGCTGGGATAGCCGCCGCTCTTATCCCTTCATCGCGCAATATAAAAGGGTCAACCCCATGCTTGCGCACAGCGAATAAGTCACAGGAACGCCGAGATGGGAATGGCCGAGCCCGACGGCGAAATCGCCAGGCACTGGATCCAGCCCCAACGCGGCGATCACCGGGCTGAGCACCATCGCGCCCAGCAGCAGAATCCCCAAACCTACCCCTAACCGCCGCATGCCCACCTCCAGGGCTCGAGGCGGTCATCTCACCAAAAGCGAGTTAAGGCCTTGTTAGGAATTAGGAAAGTTTTTCGCCTATTTCGTGGCAAGGCCTGGATTCCGGCGTTACTCGGCCGCGCGCTGGGCTTCATGCGCCATCGCCTCGCCCTTCTTGCCGAATTCTTTGGCGGATTCTTCGCCTTCCGCCGCGAATTCGGACGCGGCATGTTCGGCTTGCCGGCGCACGCCCTGTGACAGGCTGCGGAACATCTCGGCATAATGCAGGCTCTGGCTGGCATAGTCCTGCATCATTTCCTTGATCCATTTCTGCTGCGCTTCGATCAGGCCGGCGAGGTCGCGCCGTTCGTCGAAATGCGCGAACGCATGATTGGCGTGCTCCAGATTGCGCTGGGCGACACGCATGGATTCGCATTTGGTGAAATGAGCGATCTCGCCGAGCAGGACCCTGTTTTGGTCCAGCGTTTTCTCCACGGATTGGCGCAGGGCCTCGATCGCGTCGTGCGGCATATCGGAATGCGATGTCTGCATGGAAAAACTCCTTTGTCGAGAGAGGAATCCAGCCCTTCGTCAGTGTCGCGGAAACCCGAAAAGCTTATGTGACGGACGGGCGCATAAAAAGCGAATTCTCGCGTTTCCCTGCATTTCCCCCGGGGCTGGACCCTGGGCCTCTCTCTATGGCAAAACCCGCTCCCGTGCGGGCGTGGTGGAACTGGTAGACGCGCCAGACTCAAAATCTGGTACCGCAAGGTGTGTCGGTTCGATTCCGACCGCCCGCACCATTTAATTCGGGCTTACGCGAAGCCCGAATTAAATGCCAAGCTTTAATGTCTTGGACAGCGTTTAGCGGGCGGTCGGGTTATTTTGTTTGCCCGCTCCGCTGACGCTTCGCGGGCGGGGCCGCCCGCACTAGTGGTTCAATTTTCTTCCGGAGCGGCATTGGTCGGGTTATTTTATTGTCCGGCGCGCTTATGCTTTGCCGGACGGGGCTGCCCACACCATTTCAGCCTTTTCCGATTTCGCGTGCATGACGGATCCGCTTCATCCTTGAATTGTGGCGCAAGTAATCCCGTGCTTGGCTCAGCACCTGAGGGACCACGTAATGCTGGAACTGCACCCCAATTGCGAATGCTGTGACCGCGACCTTCCGCCCGACAGTCCGGACGCGCACATCTGCAGCTTCGAGTGCACATTCTGCGCCGGCTGCGCGACCGGAAACCTCAACGGCATTTGCCCCAATTGCGGCGGGGAACTGGTGGTGCGTCCCATCCGCCCGGCCGCAAAATTGGCCAACAACCCGCCCTCCACACGCAGGGTTTGGAAGCCTCAGGGGTGTGGCGGGGAAAAATCGTAAGCAAGGTCAGCATCTTACAAAAATGAATTATCGCCACAGCTATCACGCCGGAAACTTCGCCGATGTCGTCAAGCATCTGGCTGAAGTGGCGATCCTTAGCCATCTTTTGAAGAAAGAGACCCCGTTTGCGGTGATCGACAGCCACGCGGGCCGCGGCTGCTACGACCTCGGCTCGGAGGAAGCATTGAAGACCGGGGAAGCGGCGTCCGGCATCGGGGCACTGGAAGGGCTTTCCGGCACGGCGCTGCTCGACCGCTATCTGGGCCTGGTGGAAGAAGGCGGCAAGCAAACCTATCCAGGTTCGCCTTTGATCGCCGCCAAGCTGCTCAGGCCCCAAGACCGCCTGGTGGCGATCGAAAAACATCCCGAGGAAGCCGAAGCGCTCAAAACACTTCTCATGCCGTGGCGCAAGGCCCGCATGGAGGAGGCGGACGGTTATGCCCGGCTCGCGGCGCTCTTGCCGCCGCCGGAACGGCGCGGGCTCGTGCTGGTCGATCCGCCGTTCGAGGCGCCGGACGAGTTTGAAAAGCTTGGCGGGGCGGTGCGGGCCGCCTTGCGCCGCTTTGCCACCGGCATCTTCCTCATCTGGTATCCCGTCAAATCAGAAGCTTCGGCCCGGGCTCTTGAGGGCGAGGTGGCGACGCAAGCCAGGAAAGCGCTCAAAATCGAAGCGGCAATCGATGCGGCGGAAGGAAAGCTGGACCGTGCCGGCCTCTTGGTCGTCAACCCGCCGTTCGGATTCGCTGCCGAAATGAAAGAGGCGTTGGCCGAAGTCGCGCCGCGGCTGAAAGCCGGGTTCCGGCTGGAATGGCTTGCGGGCAAGGAATAGCGGCGGAGCTATTCGGCCGCGTGTTCGGGGATTTCGGGCGCCGTCTCGGTGCCCCAGCGCTTGGCGATCAAAGAGACCAGCCACAACGCCGCGCCCATTACCACCAGCGCCATCAGCCAGGGGATGGTGCTGAGGATACCCTCGGGCGTGATGCTGGGCACGGGGAACTGCGAGAGCGCGTCCCAGCGGTCTTCCATCCAGTGCCAGGCCTGATGGGCGACGATCGCCGACAGGATGATCGAGCCCACGCGATAGCCCACCACATGGCGGAAGAGAAGGTTCAGCGCCGGCACGAACAGCGCCAGCATGAAGAGCTGGCCCAGCTCCACGCCCACATTGAAGGACAGCAGCGACAACAGCACATGCGAGCCGGCGAATTGGAGCGTGTCGCGCAGGACCCACGAAAAACCAAAGCCATGCACCAGGCCGAAGAAGAAGGTGATGATCCAGCGATGCTGGGGCTTGAGGACGACGATGTTTTCGAGCGCCATATAGACGATCGAGACAGCGATCAGCATCTCGATCAGGGGCGGAAACCACTGCGCATCGGGTGCATAGCCATAGGCTGAGGCGATCAGGGTGATCGAATGGGCGATGGTGAAGGCGGTGATCACCGGCACCAGCGGGCGGATGCGGCGGAAGGGAATGACCAGGCAGAACAGGAAGAGAAGATGGTCGATCCCCTCCAGGATGTGGTGGAAGCCCATGTCCACGAAGCGGGTTGCGGCGTTGATCCAATTCGGATCCATGCTGACCAGGCCCGCATCGCCCGCCAGGGCATAGGCCCTGGTCACGCCATTGGGCGACATGAATTGGAGCGCGGTAGTCTCATGCAGCGCCAGGCGGTCGAAAGCCGCATGGATCGAGAAATTCGATTGCTCGGACTGGATGGGGTATTCGAACAGGACATCAAGCTTGGCCTGGTCCCACATGATGCTCGTCTTCTCGGGCAGGGGTGGCGCCTTCATATGCGCCAGCGCCTGGCTGTAAGAGGCAAAGGACTGGTCCTCATCCAGCGACATGCGCACCGCAACGATGTGCGGGAAGGGCAACTGCCGGCCATTCTCGAGCACTTTGAGATTTTCGAACAACGCCACTTGCGCCGCTGTGCGCAACGGCCCGTCGGCTTTGGCCAGGTCCACCGAGCCGTCGGCGTTGTGGTAATAATCGCCGTCGGCGTAGGATTTAAGCGGCATCCGCATCAGGACCTGCAGCACATGGCCTTGCGGCTTCATGTAGGCCTGAACCAGCGCGTCCACCGGAATATTGTGGGCAAGGGCAGGGCCGGCTGCGAACAGCGACAGCCCGAAAAGAATCAGCGCCGCCAGTGGTTTCGAGAACTGGCGGCGCATGATCCTGAACAACATGAAAAGCTAAAGCGTATGACCCGAAGCAATTAGGACTTCGGCCAAGCCACTCCCTCGTCCGCGCCTTGAGTGACGGGGCCCATGCCCTTGTAAACGAACTTCTGGATGCGACGGCCACCATAGGTTTCGGTGGTGAACAAATTCCCCTTGGAGTCGATGGCGATCGAGTGCACGCCATGGAACTCGCCGGCAGAATTGCCGCCGTCACCGAAGGTGTAGATCGGGGTGAGCGTCTGGCGATCAATGATCACCACATGCTCGGCCACGCCGTCCGCCATGAAGATGTACTTCTGCTGCGGATCCTTCGAGAAGGCGATGTCCCACACCGAGCCGTCGGTCAGGGTGTCGGTCTGGTAATACATCTCTTTCACGAATTTGCCTTCGGGCGTGAAGACCTGCATGCGGTCATTGACGCGGTCGCAGACATAGATCAGCCGGTCCACCGACATGTCCGCGCAATGCACGGGATTGCGAAAGAAATTCTCGTGCGCCCGGTCATGCTGCCCGTCGACCGTGTACCTGGGTTGCACCGTGTCATCCACCGGGTTTTGGCCGTAAGCGCCCCACCAGCGCTTCATCTTGCCGGTGTCGGCGTCCAGCACGGCGACGCGATGGTTCAAATAACCGTCGGCGATATAGGCTTCGTTCGCCTTGGGATCGACAAAGATCTTGGCGACCCGGCCGAAATTGTCCGGATCGTTCGAATTCGCCGCAAAACCATTGCGGGCTCCTTCGGCATTGGCGTCAGCCGCCGCACCCGCTTTCGCGCGAGCGCCCGACTTGCCGATCTGCATCAGGAACTTGCCATCCTGCGTGAATTTCAGGATCTGCGAGTCCGGGCCGCCATTGCCGCCGATCCAGACATTGCCTTTGTAGTCCACGAAGATGCCGTGGTTGGATTCCGGCCACTGATAGGGCGCGCCTTCAACTTTGCCGCCCCAGGCATGGATGTTGTTGCCGGCCTCGTCGAAGGCCAGAACCGGCGGCGCCGGCTGGCAGCATGAGCCCTGGTGGTTCTTCAACTGAAGGATGGTGCGGTCCACGGTATTGTCGCGGTGGACCATCCAGATATGGTCGTTGTTATCGACCCACACGCCGATCGACATGCCCAACACCCAGTGGTTGGGCAGCGGCTTCGGCCAGAAGGGATCGACTTCGAATTTGGGCGCCTGCATGCTCTGCGCTTCGGCCTTGCCTTGAAGCGCGAACTGGGCGACGCCCAATCCCGCTAAGGCGACGGCGAACGCCGAGCCGATCAGGAAATTTCTTGAACGGATAAGCTTTCTCATAATCCTCCCCCAGAAAAGAAGGGTGGTGTGAGATCCGAGAAAACCCCACCCTTTGGAATAGGGTTACATCAGACAGGTGGGGGCGTAAAGCGTCTAGCCCATGGTAAACCGCAGATTTGGTTGCTTTTTGGGGTTATCCGCGCTTTCCCGGCGCTGATATTTCCTCACTTCGGCAGTGCGTCTGGGTCCAGGCTTTCTTCCCCCGCATGGCGAAACCATTGGTGGGGGAAGATGGCTTCTGAGGGTTTATCCCGAAGAAGCCAGATGGGGGGCAGTCAGATGATCCGGCTGAACC
>Ga0134128_10004743_pt1 | contig 16577 bp, 8 predicted proteins | sample KB31754_FD_96462 | JGI IMG/M metagenome (GOLD analysis project Ga0134128, IMG submission 96462) | Terrestrial soil microbial communities with excess Nitrogen fertilizer from Kellogg Biological Station, Michigan, USA - KB3-175-4 | ecosystem: Environmental > Terrestrial > Soil > Unclassified ...
CTGATTGCACGTATCGGTCAGGCGGGCAAGAAACTCCATGCGCTCGCTCGTGGCGAGTGGCCTCATCTGATGTTCCCGATGGAGCCGCGTTTCGAGGATGGCCTGAACGAACGCATGGAGCTGGACCATCCGGTAGAGGAGCTGGAGCCGCTGCTGTTTCTGCTGTCTCGCATGACAGACGCATTGTTGGGTCGGGTGAAGGAAAAGGCCCTTGCGATTGCTTCACTGCGTGTCGTACTGCATCTCGATGGCTGCAAGCAGCATGAGCGTATTGTCCGGCCAGCGTTACCGCTTCAGGACAAACCGACATTGCTCAAGTTGCTGCAACTCGATCTGGAGACGCATCCGCCAAGCGCCGCGATTCTTCACCTCGAACTGCACGCGCAGTCTGCCGCGCCGTATCGCGCACAGCATGGCTTGTTTCTGCCGCAAGCGCCAGAGCCGGGACGATTGGAGGTCACGTTGGCGCAGTTGAAAAAACTCCTGGGCGATGAACGTGTGGGTTCGGTGGAGCTAAAAGACGATCACAGACCGAATGCTTTCCGCATGGTTCCATTCGCGCCTCCCCCGCCCGCGAAGAGGGAAAAGCAATCCCTATCCGTGCCTACGGCTCTGCGTGTCTCCCGGCCTCCGCAGGCGGTCGGCGTCGCTCTCACAGACCACAGGCCCACGCGAGTCTTTTGGGACGGGCAGAGATACGCCGTCCGTGAGATTGCGGGGCCGTGGCGGGTCAGCGGACAGTGGTGGTCGGAAGCCAACTGGTGCCGCGAAGAGTGGGACGTTCGGCTGACGACCGAAACCTCAGAACGTGTCTGTCGCATCGCCTTCGATCCGCGCTCCCGCTGCTGGTATGTGCAGGGGACGTATGACTGAGTACGTCGAACTGCACGCACGCTCCGCGTTCAGCTTCCTCGAAGGCGCATCCATGCCGGAGTTCCTGATACAAGAGGCCGCTGCGATGAAGATGCCCGCGATGGCGCTGTTGGATCGCAATGGTGTCTATGGTGCGCCGCGTTTTCACATGGAAGGCCAGAGGCGCGGTGTGCGGGCGCATATCGGTGCAGAGATTGGTGTCAGCGATATGGGACAGCGATTCCGGCCTGCATCGTACCTGCCGCATCAGCATCCCATCGAACCTGCGCGGCTGCCGCTCCTGGCCGAGTCCTGCACGGGCTACAAGAACCTATGCCGCCTCATCACCCGTTTTAAGCTGCGCGAGAGCACCAAGGCTGAAGGAGCTGCGCTCACCAGCGACTTTGAGGAGTTTGGCGAAGGCTTAGTGTGTCTCACTGGTGGAAGTGAGGGGCCGCTGGCCGCTGTGTTAGCAAGCGGCGGATATGATGCCGCGCAAAAGAGCGTTGAACGACTCGTGCATGTCTTCGGTCAGAAAAATGTCTATGTCGAGATACAACGCCACTTCGACCGTGAGGAAGAACACCGCAACCGGGCGGCGATTCGCATTGCAGGATCTCTGAACCTGCCGCTGCTTGCTACGGGTGGAGTGAACTACGCGACGCAGTATGAGCGTGAAATCCTCGATCTCTTTACCTGCATTCGTCATGGAACGACGCTGGATACCGCAGGCCGGTTGCTGACGACGAATGCGGAGCGGCATCTGCGTTCCGCACGCGAGATGCAGAAAATCTTCTATGACTATCCCGATGCCATCGCCAACACGCGAGAGCTGTCCACGCGACTGCAATTCGAGTTGACCGGCCTCGGCTATGAGTTCCCGGCATATCCCGTACCGGATGGGCAAACGATGGACTCGTTTCTTCGCAAGCGTGTGGAGGAAGGCATCCGCAGCCGCTACCTGCCGAAGAACGACGCTGCGCTTTACACCAAAGCCGTCAAGCAGGCAGAGCGTGAATTGCGGTTGATTGAGACGTTGGGGCTGGCGGGATACTTCCTGATCGTGTGGGACATCGTTCGTTACTGCAAAGACAATGGCATTCTAATCCAGGGCCGCGGTTCCGCCGCAAATAGTGTTGTCTGCTACGCGCTCGAGATCACCATCGTCGATTCGGTCGGTCTGGACCTGCTCTTTGAGAGGTTCTTATCGGAGGAGCGCGGGGAGTGGCCGGATATTGATCTTGATTTGCCAAGCGTGACCGACCGCGAGCGTGCCATCCAGTATGTCTATCAGCGATACGGCGAGTTGGGTGCGGCCATGACTGCGAATGTGACGACATATCGCAGCCGCTCCGCTTCTCGTGAGGCGGGCAAGGCGCTCGGATTCGATAGAGAGACGGCTGGACGGCTCTCTGGATTGGTGGGCGCTTGGGAGTGGAAGGGGCCAAGCGACACGCTGGAGAACACCTTCAAGACTGCTGGCTTCGATATGCGGAACGCACGGATAGCGAAATATCTGGAGCTGTGTGAACGGCTACAGAACTTTCCCCGCAACCTCAGTCAACACTCCGGCGGCATGGTGATCTGCCAGGGGCACCTTGATTCTGTCGTGCCGATTGAACGGGCGTCAATGGCCGGGCGCACGGTCGTCCAGTGGGACAAAGACGACTGCTCGGACATGAAGATTATCAAGGTCGATCTGCTTGGCCTCGGTATGTTGGCCGTGCTCGCAGATTGCCGGGAGCTGGTGCCGAACCATTATGGAAAGACGCTCGATTATGCCCAACTGTCGCAGGATGCCGAGGTGTACGAGGGCATCCAAAATGCCGATACCGTTGGGCTGTTTCAAATCGAGAGTCGCGCTCAGATGTCGGCATTGCCACGGACAAGGCCGAAATGCTTCGCTGATCTGTCCATGCAGGTAGCCATCATCCGGCCTGGGCCGGTGACGGGCAAGTTCGTAAATCCGTACATTGAGCGGCGGTTGGGCAGGCAGCCGATCACATACCTGCATCCGTCCTTCGAGCCGTTTCTTCATAGAACACTTGGTGTCCCCCTCTTTCAGGAACAGGTAATGAAGGTAGGGATGGTCGCCGCAAATCTTACCGGAGGCGAAGCCGAGGAGCTTCGCAAGGCGATGGGCGGCAAACGATCGGATGCCATTCTCACCCGGATGAGAGAACGACTGATTGAAGGCATGACAGCCAATGGCATCTCGCCGGATGTGCAAGTTGAGATTCTGCGGATACTCTCGACCGTCAGAGAGTTCATGTTTCCCGAGTCGCACGCACATAGTTTTGCGTCTATCGCGTATTCGAGCGCCTATACGAAGTTTCACTATCTCGCTGCCTATACCTGCGCTCTGCTGAACAATCAACCGATGGGCTTCTACAGCCCCTCGACGATCATCAATGACGCGAAGCGTCACGGCCTGAAGGTTCTGCCCATCGACGTACAGCACTCCGAATGGAATTGCGCCCTTGAGCCACTGAGTGAAGTCGAGCGCACGAAGTACACCGATCCATTCGCACTGCGAATCGGTCTCCGCTATGTGAAGGGACTGCGGCAGGAGATGGGGAGCGCCATCGCTGAAGCGAGAGAATGCGATGATCTGTTCGCCTCGGAATACGACCTCAAGCGGCGCGTGCCTTCTATCCGTAAGGCAGAGCTGGCACTGTTGGCGAAGGCGGGCGCGTTCAACTGGACGGGTAAGAAGCATGATCGCCGCACGGCACTCTGGCGGGCGGAACGTGCCGGACAGAGTGCAGGGACGCTCTTTGAGAACATACCCGACGAATACGAAATCAACGACTCATCGCCGTTGTTGAGCATGACGATAGACGAACGGCTGGTAGCGGACTTCTTCATCACAGGCTTTACCGTCGGGCTGCATCCGATGGCCTATCACCGGACGGAGATGAACGAAAGTGGCGTCCTGAGTGCCGCTGATCTGAGGTCCATTCCTGACGGGACGTTTGTTCGGGTAGCCGGAGCGGTCATTGCACGGCAGCGCCCCGGTACGGCGAGCGGCTTTATCTTCCTGAGCAATGAAGATGAAACAGGCATCTCGAATGCCATCATTCATCCCAAGCTCTATGAGCAAAACAGGCTTGCCGTCACACGAGGCAAGTTCCTCATGGTGGAAGGCATCCTCCAGAATCAGGACGGCGTTATCTCGGTGAAGGCGTCAGCCGTTCGTGTAATGCAACTCAGCGATGTCGATATGCGGTCGCATGACTTCCATTAGGGACGCCATCGGGGATGAACCATATTAGTCCCGCCGTACCCTCTCATCGTCCACAAAGTTTTGTACGCGGCGTTTCACTTCTTCACGTATCGCCCGGACTTCTGTAACGGACAGCCCTTTCGGGTCTTGTAAGGCCAATCGTCACGGCGTAGGCCCGGGACATAGGGGCATTTATCCCCGCACCCCAGACTTTCGCCTTTTTGTCGCCCATCGCCTGGATTTTGATTTAGACTGAGGAACGACTAAACCGTCGCAAAATATCAGGCTCGGAAAAGATTTGAGGTCATTGGATTCAAGCAATGTGACCTCACGACCTGGCCGAAGCAGAGTAAAACCAGCAACATATCGTGGCAAGTGGACAACTATATGGGCGCATACTTCACACTTCGCACTAACAGAAAAGCACTACCATTCGTCGCTGAGCACGTCCGCACCACCGACCCGAAGGTTACGCTCCGCTCTGGAAAGCTCATGGCGAGAGCTTTCGCCGCTTCATTTGAGGGCAAGAATCGGGAGGCGGTCGCTAGAGCGTTCACAACTGCGACTATTGCGACCTACTGGAACAAGATTCAGGAAGGAGCGGCACACCGATTTCGCCTGCCCGCGTTCTTTGCGGTGCAATCTACTGTTGAGCTTCCCGACACAGCATTGACACTAGCAAAGACGATGGGCGAGGCCGCATGTGAACTTGATCCACTTGCCGCCTCGTATCTAATCAGCGTCACCTATACAGCAATGCTTCCTGATGAGATGCGCTCTCGCTTAGGGGCCTATTACACGCCGCCGCCTCTGGCCGAGCGTCTCGTTGCGATGGCAACGAGTGCAGGTGTGAATTGGAAAACTTGCCGCGTTTTAGATCCGGCCTGTGGCGGCGGAGCTTTTCTTTCAGCGGTAGCAGCTCCAATCGTGAATGCGGCAGGACATGCTCCCGCAGCCAAGACGATTGCCGGCATTGCTAGCCGGTTGAAGGGCTTTGAAATTGATCCCTATGCTGCGTGGCTATCACAGACATTCCTTGAAGTCTGTTTCATGCCATTGTGCCTCGAAGCCAAGCAACGGCTCCCAATTGTCGTAGAAGTGCGCGATAGCCTCTTAGTTGATGAACCGAAGGGCGCCACTAATCGCTACGATCTCGTCATTGGAAATCCGCCTTATGGCCGTGTGTCTCTCGCTACAGAGGTCAGAGCCCGCTACAAGCGCAGCCTATTTGGACATGCAAATCTCTACGGAGTTTTTACCGATTTGGCAATCCGTCTAGTAAAAAACGGTGGCGTTATTGCATATGTCACCCCTACCAGCTTCCTAGCAGGCGAATATTTCAAGGCGCTTCGGGCACTGCTCGCGTCTTCTGCGCGGCCTGTGAATATCGATTTTGTCTCCGTTCGTAAGGGAGTGTTCGATGATGCCTTGCAGGAGACAATGCTAGCCACATACCGGAAGACTGGAGTCTATCTCAATCTTCCGACTGTGCATTTTATTGCGCCGACGGATGAAGACAAAATCACTGTGGAATCGGGAGGAGTCTTCGAGCTGTCGAAGGACGGCGGTCCTTGGCTTGTTCCGCGAAGCTCCGAGCAAGCCCAACTTATCGCAGCACTGAGAACGATGCCTCATCGTTTGAGCGACTACGGCTACACAGTGAGCACCGGCCCATTGGTTTGGAATCGCTTCAAAAATCAGATCGTCGAAAAGGCGAGTAAAGAAACACTGCCGTTGATTTGGGCGGAATCGATATCTGCAGATGGAAAGTTTCAGTACAGGGCCGATAAGCGAAATCACCTGCCGTACTTTCAGCCGCAAGCGGGCGATGACTGGCTCATCACCCGCAAAGCATGTGTGTTGCTGCAGCGAACTACCGCCATCGAGCAGCCGCGTCGTCTGATTGCTGCGGAGCTACCGGAGGCCTTCTTCAAGAGCCACCGCGCTGTCGTTATCGAGAATCACCTAAACATGATCCGGCCCACCAGCGATGCTCCATGTGTTTCAGCGGGCATCATTGCGGCTTTGCTTAACAGCGCTATTGTTGACCGTGCATTTCGCTGTATTAGCGGCAGCGTTGCGGTTTCTGCTTACGAACTTGAAAACCTGCCATTGCCTTCGCCCGCAAAATTAAAAGCGCTACTCGGCCGGAAATCGTGTCGCGAAGCAGTTGAGCGGACCTGCGAGGGACTCTACTCAGCGGGCGGTGAAGAGTGAGTTTGCCACCTTATATTGACCGTGCCACCATTCACAAGCGTTTACAGAAGGTCTTTCCAGAAGGAATCCCTCAGCGCAATTACTGCGTGAGGGAGGCTGCTGCTTCGACCGTGTTTACGATGCTTTATGTCGGCGCTATCGAGGGCGCAAGTGAGTGGGCAGGCCCCAAGCAAATCGTGCGAATGACTGACGCACAAGCAGCGCTGAATGAGGACCAGGCCCGAATCGCCTATGCCAAAGCCTCTATCAAGCCTGGATTCCAGCCTAAAGGTAAGACATGGTATCTGGAAAATAGCCGGGAACAGATTCGCGATGAAACGATACGGCAGGGCTTTATCACCAACAACGCCGTGATCGAGCGGCCAGGTATCGCGACCACATCATCACTGCCGCGTTATGCGCTAAAAGCCGACTTCGCCAAGCTTTTCGATCCGAGTCTCGCAGAGGATGTTTTCGAGAAAGCGGCGGCCACTTGGCTCGAACAACATCTTTCTGCATCGGCGTTGGCACGCACCGTACTGGTGCGACGCGGCGCAACGACTACTGGAGAAGGAATACTCGTCACGTTTCCCAACGGGGAAACACGTCGGATGGCACCAGGCCCTAGTTCTGTAATTTCTAAAGCTGTCATCGAAGAGTTTGCGAAACGTTATCTTACGAATCCCGCGGTTTTGTGGGTTAGCGAGAGCGGAGCCAAAGTTGTATCGCGTGATGACCATCTAGCCGCGCAGCTCAAACTCAAGATATCTGCCGATCGGAATCTGCCCGATATCATTTTGGTCGATCTGGGCGACGACAAGAACGGCCATGTCTTGCTGATCTTTGTCGAGGTTGTTGCGAGCGATGGTCCAGTGACACCTCAGCGTCAGGAAGCGCTGCTTAGAATCGCGACAGACGCGGGATTTCCGCCTTCGCGAGTGGCCTTTATGACCGCCTATCTTGACCGATCACATGGAGCCTTCAAGAAGACGATATCTGAACTGGCTTGGCACTCTTTTGCATGGTTTGCTGCAGAGCCAGAGCACCTGATCGTGCTGCATGACGGCAATGAGGAGATTGCCAGATATCTTTCCCAATTGCTGTAACGACTTTTCATGATGAGAACGGGTTGCAAATGATCGGCACTAATGTCTCAAGCGGCAAAGAAAAAGACGACTACCAAATTCATCTCAATTTTTTGCCCGTTGAGATGAGCGCGTCACCCTGCATTGTCCACCGCCGCCTTTGCGCCACTTCTCAGGAGGAACGTCCCCATCCTTTAGCAACCGCTCATAAATTGCCAGATGTATCCCCGGATGAGGAGGAGTGGAAGTCATATTGGGTGCTTCAGGAGCCTGCAGAGGGATTTGAGCCTTTCGAGTATAAGGTAGGTTGGAGTCCGGACCTTTCCCGTCGCATTCTATTCGAGTGCCTGCGCCGTTCAATATTGACGTCGCTTCAACCTAACGAATATCGTTTTCCACCCAACACTTTCATTCAGGAAGTATCGCTAATTATGGTGACTCATCCTGAAGGGAATGAATCGTTGGTGATCCAGCCATACTTTTTGAAGGCATCACGCCAAATCGGTTTGTTAGTTGATTTTCATTTCAATCTAGGTCCCGATATTCCGTTTAACAGAAGAGTCCAGCAACTCAGTCTTAGCCTTGATAAGAATTTCCGTCGGAACGTGGACTATTATGTTGACCGCTCGACCAAGGTCCGTAAATTTGTCGAAGCAAAATGGTCTGTGCTTGAATGCATGAGACTCCCCGGTGCTAAGTCTTCTTTGCCCATATCTAAAGACTTTGTATCGCTGAAGGCAGAACGGCTCCGCCCGAAAACTTACGTGTTCGCGGGGGCCAAAGAGTCCCGGAGTCAGTTCACGGGTTTGCGCGACTTAGGCCCGCTTCAAGCGCTCGAACGGCCACCCCGGCTGCTCTTTGTTTTTCGCGAACGGGATCGCCTCCCAGCCCGTCGCCTCGCCCTTGCTCTCAAAGGTCTGAAGCAGCGGGGACAATACAACTTCCCTGGATTTGGAGAGCTCTTCAAGACAGCATTGGAAATTGACGCCAATCCAATCGTATTGCCCGATCTCAGTCCGGATTCGATGGAAGCAGCGCTTAAGCAGGCTACGGAAGCGAGGAAACTCTCCCCTGGTATCCTCCCTGTCGTTGTTCTTCCTAACGGTGACGACAACGGATACATGGCCCAGAAAGCGCATTTTTCACATGCAGGAATGCCGACGCAGGTCTGTACGCTCAGAATCCTTGAGGACGAAGAATCGCTCAAATGGGCTGTCGCTAATCTGGCGCTACAGATATTCTGCAAGGCGGGTGGTAGGCCGTGGAAAGTTCGCCCTACCGCCGAACGCTCGCTTATCATCGGCATTAGCCAATCTCACAAGGTTAAGTATGTAGATGAGCAGCCGCAGGTGGATAAGTATTTCGCATTTTCCGTATTAACGGATAGCAGCGGGCTCTTCCAGCAGATTCAGGTGTTGGGAGATTCAGCAGACCACAACACCTACGTCTCAGCTCTAAGAGCAAATCTCAAGCATGTATTGGAGGCAAATGCAGGTGCGTTCAACCGTGTCGTTATACACACGTCTTTTAAGTTAAAGCATGAAGAGATTAGGGCTATCGAGCAGACGACGCGTGAGGTCGCCGCCGCAACGGATAAATCTAAGTGTAGGTTCTCGGTCATCAAGGTCAATCACAAGAGCCGTTTCTTTGGCATAAATCGGTCGGTCAACAGCCTTGTTCCCTACGAGGCGACCAAAGTTCGCTTAGGTCCCCACGAATATCTTGTATGGTTTGAGGGCATCTATCCAGACAAGCCGACGGTCACCAAAGCATTCCCCGGCCCCACGCATCTCCAATTCCTCCGAGTGAATGATGAGCCAAGCGAACCGGCGGAAGAACGGGAGCTCTTGCAGGATCTCGTCAACCTCTCAGGTGCAAACTGGCGGGGCTTCAATGCGAAAAGTTCGCCAGTTTCCGTCTTCTACTGTCATTTAGTCGCTGATCTTGTCCACAACTTCCATGAACGTGGACTACCGATGCCTGCGGTACAGGACATTCAACCTTGGTTTTTGTGAGTTGCTTATGATGAGTCGATCCAGAGACATCATTTTCCTGCTAGGGGCTGGAGCCAGCGCCGAGGCGGGTATCCCTGTTTCAGCGCAGATGATCAGTCGTGTTGAAGAACAGATGCTTACCGAAAAGGCCCATCGCGAGCTGTATAACCATGTAAAGAGCGCGATCCATTTTTCCGCAGGTCTAAAGGGTAGTTTCGGCGATGCAGTGCCGTTCAATATCGAAACTCTCGTCAATACTCTATACGAGCTCGAAAGAAATGAAGAACATCCGCTCTATCCTTTCATCGCCTCTTGGAACTCGCGTTTTGTTGCTTTAGCAGGCTCGGATTTCAGTGCTGTTCGCCAGTTTCGGCAGAGCATACTGGAGGCGCTCAAAAAGTGGATGTGTCCAGAAGACGCGAATAAGGGCAATTACTATCGCGGCCTTGTAACCCTGCAGAAGGAACTGAATTACCCTCTTCATGTTTTTTCCCTCAACTATGATCTCTGCGTCGAGCGGTTGAATCAATCGGAGTTTCGCGTCGAAACAGGCTTTGAGGGGTACGGCCCGGATTATTCATGGGACTGGGAGCGCTTTGTGGATTTGGAAAGCAGCAATAATCTCACTCCTCAACTCGTCCTCTATAAACTTCATGGCTCGATCAACTGGAAGCGGAATTCTGCCACCAAGGAGTTGTTTTCCGTCGAGCAGATACAAAGCGTCGATGCAGACAAGATGGAACTTATTTTCGGTCGTGAGTTCAAACTGGAAGCCGCCGACCCATACCTTTTCTTTGCCTACAAATTTCGTGATCTCTCTTTGGAGACCAAGCTAATCGTCACACTTGGCTATGGTTTTGGAGATGGACACATTAACAAGATGTTGACTCAGAGTTTGCGAAATGATCCGGAACGTAGGCTTCTCGTTATTCAACGCTGCCAGGAAGAGGATTGTGCAGCTAAGGCAGTCGAGGTCATCGCATTTTTGGAACTCGACTCCAGCCAAAAAGATCAAGTCGTGGTCAAAGCGGGCTCTGCAAAAGACTTCCTGGAAAACCCTGATCTCAAAGACATGCTCCTCCACGCTATTCCAGACAGCGGAGAGGTTCCTTTTTGATGCCACCCACCGCGCACTTAGAGCAGAAAATCGGGGTAGACTTGGGGCACTTGCCGTAACACATAGTGAACTGCCCCCAGCTCCTATGCGCGGTTCAAAAGTTCTTCAAAATCAATCGTAAGCGCAGGGAGGCCCTTACGAATTTCAGTCAACCAATCGATTGAGGCACTGTCCTCCTTGCCCCAGACAAGTTGACTGATCAGCACATCGCTGAGGTTAAACATGCCCTCCGACCTCGCAATGAATTGCTGAGTGATGACGATCCCAGTCCGGTCGAACTTTTCATCTTCCATTGCGGCGATAAGAAACCACCATAAACTCCTCTCATCTACCTTGTTCAGCTTTCCCTTGGCGGTCCAAACACCTGCAGCTTCGATCACCGTGTGGTAGCTGCCCTCCGGTAAAACCTCGACGCCTGTATCGATTTCATCTTGAATTCTCATCTTGAGTTCAAGACGGAAACCCTCTGAAAATGTCAGCCAGAAATTCCCAAACAGCTCGCTCATGAGGCTGTTCTTCACCGCATCATCAAATGTCAGATGGTAGTTCGTCACTTTCTTCATAAAGCGCGCCGAATCCGTCAAGACCCACAAGCCATGATGCTTCCAGGCGACGAGCAGTGGCATATTCATCATCGCCGCAAACGCTCGGAAAGATTCCAAGTAATCCGGCCGCCAGGTCAGCTTGCTCTCGGTGTCAGTTTTCACCTCTACGAGAAACGGAACGTCTTTGCCGTTCCGCTTAGCAACCACGAGAAAGTCCGGCACCCGGTACTGATCAGAAGAGTGCAAAACGTTATCGAGCTGCGTGATTAGCGAGCACTTTCCCAACCAGGTGGCAATGGCAGCGAACTCGTGTTCCGCAGAGAGGCCTTGGTGGGTGCGTTTCACTTTTTCGATGAATGCTTCCGCATCTAGCGCATTGATATCCTCGCCTTGCAGTCCGTAAACGTCCCGGAGATAAGAAAAAACAAAATTTGTATTGTAGTCAACCATAGTCCTTTGATGAGCCTCTCCGTTTCGATCATTTATATCGGTTTCATAATCGATTCGCTTAATAGCGCAAATGTCGACGAGGCGTGGATGTTCCTAAAGGACAACAATCTTTCGAGTCTCTCGATCCCATCAACGCACAGCAAGACCAAGGCCTTGTTGTACTAGATTGCTCTGTGCATTGCCAAAGCTGACAGCCGCGCTCTTACTCACGTCCTGACTCAGTTTGCCAGTGAGCGAAGCAGCATCGTTGGTATAAATCTGCGCCTCATGCGAGGCGCGAGAAACGGATACATAGGCGAATCTGCTGTTAATCAGTTCGGGATGAACCTCAGTATCCATATTGACTAAAACACGTTCTGAGGTCAGTCCTTGTGAGCTATGCGAGGTCACGGCGTAGCCGTGGTCAAAGTGCCGCATTTCGGCGGCATCGAAGCGTACGATTCTGTCTTTCGGGCCATCCATGCGAACGCTTATCTTGCCGTCCTCCCCGATCTGCTGGATGGTGCCAAGGTCGCGGTTGGCAACCTGAAAGTCCCTCTGCGGAGCCGTAAATTGAATTTTGTCGCCAATAGCGAACTCGCGCTCGATCTCGCGGTATGCGGCGATGCCACGCAGTCGTGACGGGTCATAGGTCACTTGCTGGCCGTCCTGCTTTCGCACGGTGACAAGATTTTCCTTCGCGTTCGTGGTGACGACCTGGGCATAACTTCTGGGTTCGATGCCGTGTTCCTTGCTCCCGCGCGTGTAATGCAGAACATCCGCGGCCTGATAACGATTCGCCCACTCCCGATCCGCGCCGGTCATGTCGTTGCGCGGCGTCAGCACGCGCATGGAGTGGTCTTGGGAGTTTACGACGCCAAGCGTCTGCAACTCCTGCCGCACGGCCTGATTGATAGCGCGGCGCGACGCATTATCGGGCGAAACTATGATGGTGTTTTCAGGATGTGCCGTATAGCTCTTTGCTATTGCCTCGATGCGCTGCTGCGCGTCTTTGATTTCGGTGATGCGTCCCTGTTGTTCAAGCATCTGCACACCGATGGCGGTTTCATCCTTGGACAGATGCTCCACAACTTCCAACAGCTCGGGATTGGGTTTCTGACGGACGATCTGGTCAAGCTGCGCCGTCGCCATGCCAGCTTCCTGCAACTGCTCGAAGGGCTTTCCGGCATCGACGCCCTGATGCTGCCGCGTATCGCCAATCAACAGAACTTTGTCCTGCAGCCCGACCTTATTCAGGAAGTCGCGCATTTGTTGGGTCGATGCCAGAGATGATTCATCGACCATATAGAGATGCTTCCTCGCGGGATCGCCGGCGGCCTGGAGGCCGCCGCCTGCGAGGAAGCGTTGCAACGTATCTGCTTTGATTCCAGCGTCGCGGAGCTGCCTTGCGGCCCGCGATGTCGGCGCAAAACCTTCAACGGCATAGCCGTTTTGCTCGGCTCCCTGACGTATGGTTTCAAGCACAGAAGTTTTGCCTGAGCCTGCCCGCCCCTGTAACCCTTGCACCTGATCGCGGGAGATAAGCACCTCTTCAATGACTCGGCGCTGCGCGGCGTTGAAGCGAGGCCGTGACCCCGAGAGCGGCACTGCCGATTCAATCGACATGATTTGCGGTGCACTATTTTGACCGCCCTGTACCTTCTGAACGATTTCATTTTCGGCCTTAATGGTGGCGGCTGTCGTGAACCGGCGTCCGGCCTCGTGACCATTCCCGGCAATCTCTTTGAACTCGCCGGAGGCGATCCGCGCCTCGAAGCTGGCGCGGACCTCCGGGTAGGTCATCTCTCCCATGCCACGGCGCAAGGCATCGACATAGAGAGAGCGTTCGTCTACGACGGCCTCCCTCTCAAAGCCCTTATCGCGGGCGAAGGTGACGGCCTCCCGAACTTGCTGGCGGCGGTCAATGTCCGGTCGCAGTTCGTTCCTGCGCTCCCGCGCTTCCGCCACAACTTTGTCGGCCTGATCGCCGAACTCATCGGCAATCTGTTTGTGGGCGGCCAGGATTTGATCGGGAGACAGAGTAACTTTCCTGTCGCGGGTGTTGTGCGCGGCGATCTGCGCGGCCTCCGGGCCAGCAAAGCCGCCGCGCGACAAAGCCTCTTCGATCTGCTGACGGCGTGGACTGGAGGCGTCAAGATATTCCGGTGTATAGCCTTTAATGTCCGGCGCTCCGCTCTTGCCGGGTTCAATCTCGTAGCCAAGTTCGCGCAATTTGTAGGTGAGATGGGATTGATAGACAGCGGTCGCAAACTGCTGGCTTTCAAACAGCGAGTGCGCTTGCAAGGCCCGCATCTTCCCATTGTCGCGCTCGGTCATATTGAAGATGACAACGTGCGTATGGAGCTGCGGCGCGGAGTAGCCATCGACCGGACGGGCGGTGTCGTGCTCGAACTTCGCCGCAACGAATTGCCCGGTCGTCTCGGCGGGATTGTTGCCGCCGATGCGGGCCTGCGTGTATCGCTCCAACTCATTCAGCGCGACGTTGACGGCCTCGCGGTGCGCTTCACGCACCCGGTCATCGCCGCCAACAAGAGCGGTTAGAGAGATGGATTTCGGTGCGGAAAAAGTCGCATCCCATCCGGCGCGGTGCTCCACCGGAGAGACCATCTCCCCCTGTGCGTTGCGATATTCATGGACGACACGATGCGAGACCAACTGCTTGCCGGTTTGCGGATGCTGGCCTTCGGAGAGACGGGCGAACTCCTCCGCGCCTACGGCTCCTGACAGCTCAAAAGTTTCGGCCAGCCGACCATGCCACTCGCCCTGAATGGTATCGCCTTGCTTCCAATAGTTCTGCTCGGCGGCGGTGAACTCCTTCTCGTGATAGGTCTGTGCCTGGGACGCGGAAAGCGGCTTCGAGATATTCAGCATGACAGTTCCTCAACCGTGCGTAATGACGTTCTGTTCTTCGTGAGCATCGGGAACGATGGAAAGCTCCGGCTGTATGGCTTCCGCGGTCGCAGGCGCGTTCGGTTCGGGCGACGGAGCGGAGGCTTCCGGCATCTGCTGCAACTCCTGACCGCTGTCACGAACGGCCTTAGGGTCATACGGCAGCTTGTCGTCGGGGCGTTCGCGCAGCTCAAAAGGCTTGGCAATCTCCGGCATGTCGAAGTAAGGGAACGAAAAATATGTCACATAATTTTGGTATTTCATAAAGGCGTGGAGGTCTGCGAGGCCGGAGATTTCCGACTCCAATACCAGCGGTTCAACCTGCCTCTCGATAGTGAAGTTGTGGCCTGCGCGGGTTCCGTCAAAATGCGTCTCCCGTAGCCTTTCGATTTCGACCTTGCCGATGAATTTCGAGACCCACTCCCCGGCATTCGGCTCTTTGGTGGTGAGCCAAACGCTGGTCGCAGGCTGCGACAACATCACCTCGGCCAGATGGCCGTACAGATACTCAAGCTGTGCCTTGCCCTGGAAGCCAAGCACCACCGGATTCCGGCTTTTGCGGCTCTCTGTGATGGCGGTGTGAAGCTGCGGCAATTTCTGCAAACTCGCCAGCTCGTCAATGACGAACCATACCCGTTTTTGCTCTCTGGTTGGCTCATTCAACAGCCGCAAAACCAGCCAGTCAATCCATAAGCTCTGCAAAGGACGCAGGGCTTCACGCTCTGCTGGAAGCGACGTAAGGAAAATCCAACCTTGTCTCTTTTCGGCCCACTCGGTAGCTGTCCATCTCCCATTGCCTTCACCCTTCTTCGGGAGCAGGCGCAAGCTGTCCGCGACCAATCCGAGAGAGCCAAGAACGCCGGCCCGCTGCTGGTGCGCTCGCGGGTCGATCAGGTGCGCGTGTTCTGTTCCTTTCAGCCTGCGGTCAATCTCATCAGGGTTCGACATCCACTGCACCAGCTCATCGGGCGTCGGGCCATAGGCCATCAGGAAGGCAAAGATTTTCTGTGGGCTTTCGATGAAAAACTCACCCTTCCTGTCCTGCGGCGGCTGAAACAAAGACGCGGCCAGCGCCTTCGCTTCGGAACGGCTACGCAGCTCCTCGCCTGGTCCCCAATAGGGGCAGCGTGCATCCAGTGGATTCAGGATTACGTCACCCCTTGATGGGTCGTAAAATCGCTTCACGAACTCGCGGGCCGGGTCATATACGATGGCCGAATCCTCGCGGCTGCGGACCTGACGAAGCACCTGGAACATTAACGCGGACTTTCCTGCGCCCGTGTCCCCGATGATCTGCATGTGCTGTGCTTCGGCCTTCGCAGGAATGCGAATCATCTCCTTCATGTCATCGGTTTTGAACCCAATGCCGTCGCCTTTGACGGTGCGGTTGAACGCCTGCGGCGTCAGCCGCTCCGGGCCTTTCAACCGCCGTCCGTACTTAAGCGCCTTCTGCCGCTTCACGTCCTTGGTGACGGCGAATGGCAGCAGCACGAGAAAGATTCCCGCACCACAGAGCAGCGGGAGTTTCAGGATGGTGGATAGGTCGTTATGATAGACAGCGACCTTGAGGTAGTCGCACAACCGGGCGTCCACGTAGCTCCGTACCGGGCCGCGAAACAGCAGGTCATCGCCATGCTGGAGCGCAGCCGGGGAAAGCGCCAGAGGGATGATGCGACCGCCCGGCTCCAGAGTCTTCCCACGCACTACATCGTCATTCATGGCTGGGCTTGGCTTCATGCCGCGCCCTGTCAGAAAAAGCATCCGGTACTGGCTGCGGTGCGTCCGGCTGAACGAGCCGAAGATGGAAGTACGCACATAGACCGGCATATAGAACCGCAGCAACGGCGTACCGATAAACCGAAGGCGACCGTAGAGAAATATGGCCGTCAGAAAGAAGGCGACGAAAATTGCACCATAGGTATAGATGGGCCGGTGCTGCGGCCAGATGATCGTCTCTTTGCGACCCCAGGTTGTCTTTGCCATCGTCCTATCTCCTTCCTTCGGCCATGACTTTCCCGGCCATCTCGTGTTTCAGGCTGCTGATCTGGTCAAGCAGCTTGTCGAATGCTTCGAGCGAGAGCTTCTGTCCTGCGGCGAGCGGTCGCAGGACATTGACTAAAAGCAGGCGCACGCCAAGAATCTCCGCCAACGAAGCATCGGGCGCAGGTTCGCAGCGTAGCTCACGCAGGATCACGTCACGCATCCATTCGCTACGGGGAACGC
>Ga0134128_10004746_pt1 | contig 16573 bp, 7 predicted proteins | sample KB31754_FD_96462 | JGI IMG/M metagenome (GOLD analysis project Ga0134128, IMG submission 96462) | Terrestrial soil microbial communities with excess Nitrogen fertilizer from Kellogg Biological Station, Michigan, USA - KB3-175-4 | ecosystem: Environmental > Terrestrial > Soil > Unclassified ...
CAGTTGGGCTTCCGAGTTGAGGACGTGGTCGTTTGCTTCGTAGGGACATTTAGCTATTGGCATGGAGTTGCGGTCCTCGAACAAGCCATTCGGTCGTTACTGGACAAAGCCCAGCACGCGAGCTGCCCCCTCAAATTCCTTCTTGTTGGTGATGGACCGCTCGCTCCGCAGCTAAGGCAAGTGCTCCGTACATACGTGCCGGATGGGTTTGTCACTTTTAGCGGTGCCGTTCCGCACAATTCCGTTCGTACTTACCTCGATGCTGCGGACATTCTGGTTTCCCCGCACGTCCCCATGCCGGGTGGCCGTCCGTTCTTCGGCTCGCCCACCAAATTATTCGAATACATGGCGATGGGTAAGGCGATCGCCGCGAGCGCACTGGACCAAATCGCTGACGTCTTGGAGCACGGCAAGACAGCTCTACTCGTAAAGCCTGGTGATGCTGGCGAGCTGGCCGAGGCCATCCAACGCCTCGCTTCCGATTCGAAGCTACGCATGGAACTCGGGCGAAACGCCCGTGAGGCCGCCCTCGCACGCCACACCTGGCGGCAAAATGCCCGCTGCGTTCTCGGCTTTTTCGAAGAGCCCCGGCGCACCCCGAACGAGTCGGAAGTGCGCACGGGCATTGCCGCCGGCTCGACGCCATCCCGCGGTACAAATCTGGCTGGGCAGACTTCGCGATGAAAGCTCGCATCTCAGCCGCCGCTGGTCAACTTTGGCGCATAGCCGCGGGAACGGAGCTTCGCCGCAACGTCTTGGAAACCTACGGGACCCGCATCCTCCTGATATTCGTGACGTTCGCAACAGCCATCGTGATCGCGCGCGAACTCGGCCCCACCGGTCGTGGGCTCTACGCGGTGGCCGCAACTTTGGGAGCGATCGGCGCGCAATTCGGCAATTTTGGCCTGCACGCCTCGAACATCTACTTTGTTGCAAAAGACCGAACGCACCTGCCCGCTCTCATCGGGAATACTTTGGCGGTTGTCGTCCTCTCGTGTTTGGTCGCGGCCTTGAGTGGAATTCTTTTTGTTTACTGGCCGAGCCTGTCGCCGGTCCACGGCACACTCCTGCTTTTGGCGTTGGCTTTCGTTCCTATCAGTCTCGCCTACCTGCTCGTTCAAGGCCTGCTGCTGGGCGTTAACGAGGTGCGGGCGTACAACAACATTGAGAGCCTTGGCAAAATACTCGCGCTGGTGCTGATCTGTATCCTTGTAGTTTTTCAAGGGCGAAGCGTTGAACTCTTCTTCGCGGCCACGGCGTTATCCGTAATGGTGACCTTCCTTTGGGCTCTCGCGCGCCTCAGACGTGTTTCGACGGCCCCGCCAAAAGTGTCTTGGCCCGTTTTTCGGCAGAGCATCGGTATCGGGCTCAGGGCCTATGCCATCGCATTCTTCGGTTTTCTTCTGCTGCGAATTGATCTGCTCATGGTCAAGTACATGCTCGGCGCAACGGAAGCGGGCTACTACTCGATCAGCCAGGTCCTCGCCGAGAACACCATGATGTTTCCGGTCGTTATCGGATTGTTGCTGTTCCCCAAGCTGTCCGCCCTGAGGGAACGAGAGGCAAAACTTCAGTTAGCGAACAAAGCCGTCCTTGTGACGGCGGCCCTTATGTTGCCGGCAGTCGTGATTGCCGCTTTCGCGGCGGCGCCCCTCATCTCGCTGGCTTTTGGGCCGAGCTTCCTGCCTGCGGTCGCGCCATTCGCGTGGCTCATGCCGGGGACCTATTTCCTCGGCATTGAAACGGTGATGGTCCAGCTTCTGAACAGCGAGGGCTTTCCGCCAATCATCGTTGCTGCTTGGATCGGGGCTACGCTGATCAATGTCGCTTTGAATTTCTGGGCCATTCCCCGCTACGGGATCACCGGTGCGTCCATCGTTTCCTCGGTCTGCTATTTCCTCATGTTCGTTATCGTTTCCGCCGTCGTCTGGAAGCGTAACTACAAAAAGCAGCCAGCCCCGGCATGTGTGCCAAGTTTCTCAACCGAAACATAAATGCGCATCCTAAAAATACTAAGGCGGGAATCGCCACTGTTGGTCGCTCGCGAAGTCATGTGGCGGGCCCGCAGGGGATGGAGAAAGAAGCGAATCCTCAGCCGGCTTGAAAATCCTGACCGTGTTGAATTCCGCTGCATTCCTTACTACGCCCCGGACTTGCAATCCTTGAGTGAGGATGCCCGAGTCCTGATCGTTGCCTTCGCGGATGAAATCCTGGCGGGGCGATATCCCTTCTTAGGATATGGCACGGCAGCACTCGGAACGCACCCCAGGTGGAACCGCGATTTTGTTTCCGGCACGGAATGGCCTTGCGTGCAGGGTGAGTGCCGCGACTTTATTCGCCATGACGGCTCCGACGTCAAAGTGCCGTATGAGCTTTCGCGTCTTCAATTCCTTCCGGTCCTTGCAAAGGCGCACCTGCTTACCGGCGACGATTCGTATCGACAGGCGGCAAGAGATCTCCTCTCTCACTGGATTCAGTCAAATCCGGCTCCCGTAGGGGTGAACTGGACGATTGCCATGGAAGCGGCTCTGCGTGGCATGAGCATTTGCTCCCTGCTCAATTTGCTCTCCCCGTTCCGTCGTGACGAACAACCCTGGCTCGCGAGCGTGACTCGCTCCCTTGCCCAGCACTTGCTCTACATCGAAGCGAACATTGAGTTTTCGCATTTGCTGGCGAGCAATCACTACCTCAGCGACATCGTCGGACTCTACTGCTTCTCGATGTTCCTCGACGGCAAAGGCATGGCGGCGCGGCGGCGTGAATACCGAAAGCGGATTGAAGTCGAAATGGCTCGCCAGGTCTACGAAGACGGCGGGGACTATGAAGCTTCCACCGGGTATCAGGTGCTGGTCACGCAGCTCTTTACAACTGCGTTCCTGTTGATGCGTTGCGAGTCCTCTGTTCCCGTTGCGCCCGCGTTCGCTAAGCGGCTTAAGATGATGTTTCAATTCCTCGATACGCTCGCTAGCCCCTCGGGCGAATTGCCGCACGTCGGCGACTGCGACGACGGCCGCACCGAACTGCTGCTCGACGACCTCCAGCAGATGACTCGCCTCCCTGTCGCGGAGAGAAACTCCCTCAGAGTTTCGCGCTTGCTCGGTGTGGGGCAACGCCTGTTCGGTGTGGGCACCGGCCCTGGCGACGATGCCGCATGGCATGGCCTCGCCGATCCCGGGCGAGCTCCGTATTCGGAGACCCAGCCTAACTTTGGCTCGCCGCGCACCATCAAGGTTCTTCCAAACTCTGGAATCGGCGTTCTGAAACACGGGTCCGCTGAGCTGCTGTTCTTTGCGATTCCAAACGGGATTTCTGGAAAAGGAAGTCACACGCACAACGACAAGCTCAGTTTCGTTTTGCGGGTGGGCGGCAAGGAAGTTCTCTGCGACTCCGGCACGGGCTGCTACACGAAGGATATCGCAACACGGAACCGGTTCCGCAGCACCGCGGCACACAACACGTTGAGGATTGATGGCGCGGAGCAGAATCGCATCGACGAAGGCCGGCTTGCGGCCTTCATCCTCGGAAATGAGGCGACGGTCAGTCCGATCCAGGAGGGAAGGGAAGCACAAACCAGCTTCCTGCGCGCTTGTCATAGCGGATACCGCGCGCTGGGCGTGACGCACACGCGAACGGTCCGGGCTGTTGACGGCGAATTTTCCTTTGTCATCGAGGACAAACTCGAGGGCGATGGCGTTCACGATTTTGAGCTCAATTTTCAACTTGCACCCCATCGAAACGCGGAAATCATCTCGCTGGAAAATGGGATTATGTGCCGCGTGCTTTGCGATTCCCAAGTTGAGCTCATCGTAACCGGCTCTGTCCTTTTTCAGGGCGAAATGCGCCCCTCGCTCGTCAGCACGGCGTACGGGGCAACCGTCCCATCGTCGAGAGTGCGCGTCTGGGGCCGAACCAAGATTCCGGTGCGCCTCACCACGCAAGTCTGGTGGGCAGAAGTGGCCGGCATGGCCACCCGCCAACCGGAATCCACAGAAAAATCTCAACCTCGCGATGCTGTCGCCGAAGGAGTTTGCCGCGGATGAGTTCCACCAGTGCCGTCCCTAGTTCTGTTCCGATGGAAACGGAGATCGCAGCAAGCGCGCAATCCGTGGACTATCCTCTCGCCGGGGAGTCCATCGTTTGTTTTGCCGGCGAGGATTGGTGGTACCACCATCCTCATTCCAAGAACCACATTCTTAAGCGACTGGCCAAACATAATCGCGTGTTGTTCGTGAACTCCATCACCATGGGCCTGCCTTCGATCGGCAATCCGGATTTCTTTCACAAAATCCGGCGCAAACTGCGCAGCTACATGCGCTGGCTGCGCAAGGCGCCCGAGGGACTCTGGGTGATGACCCCGATCAACGTACCGCTGTACGGTTCCGCGGTGGCGCGCGCGCTGAATCGCGTGCTGCTCGTCGTGCAACTGCGGCTCGTGATGTTCTTCCTCAATCTACGGCGTCCCATCGTTTGGGTAGCTATCCCGACCGCGGCCGACCTGGTGAACTCGCTCGGCGCCAAGCTGCTGGTCTACCAGGTTTCCGACAAATACGACGTCAACGAAGACAGCGCGCTCTCGCGCGCGGTAATCCGCGACATGGATTCGAGCCTCAAGAAGCAGGCCGCCGTGGTGATGTACTCAGGCCGCAAGCTTTATGAAGAGGCTGAACCCCGCCACCGGTATTTCCTCGAGCAGGCGGTGGACTACGAACGGTTCGCCAACTTGCCTCCTGGGACGCCCGCGGATATCGCGGCCATTCCGCGGCCCGTGCTCGGCTATGTAGGAGCCGCGGACTGGTACACCATGGATGTCGAGATGATCGAGCACGTGGCCAAGGCGCGGCCCGATTGGCACTGGGTTTTCATCGGCTCGAAATCGAACGTGGTCAAACTGTCGGCGCCCAACATCCATTTTCTCGGTACCAAGCCTTATTCTGAACTTCCTCGCTACTACCACCACATTGACGTGTGCGTGCTTCCGTGGGTGCAGCACAACGCGTTCACGAACTACGGAAGCGCCATCAAAGTGCGCGAATATCTGGCCACGGGCAAGCCGGTCGTGATTTCTCCGCTGTATGAGTACCTCCGCACGCCGGGGGTCAGAATCTACCGGTCGACCGAAGAGTTCATGACGAAGGTGAAAGAATCGCTTTCCGCCGACTTCCCATGCGATCGCGAAGAGCGGCAAAAGGCGGTTCGCAACTGCACGTGGGACGTGCGTGCGAGAGAAGTAGCTGGGCTGTTCCGGCGGCTTCTGGAAGTGAGAGGGAGCCGGGCTTCGGGTGCTAGCTAACAATAATCACCCCCTCCCCCCGGTTTTTGTATAAGTGTTGATTCTAAAGGGAGTTAAAGCGATTTGTTTTCTTACGTTATTGCAAGTGTTGATTCTAAAACGGTTACTTCGGTCAACGGTCGATTCCGGATTCATCGGTGCCGCCGGTACAAGTATAAAGGACCGAGGCGCAGTGCTTCTGGGAGTTCTGGAAGAAGGCGGGTGGAGCAGCATAAGCGGCAGGGGGACAATCTGAAGTGAGGCCCCTATTTATCAACGCTATTATACCACATTCCGTACACTTGTCAAGTACGATCCCCAAGTACTTGGTTTGCAGCAAGATAATTGGGCGGGCCGGAGGCGTCTGGCGCGTCGACAATTCTGTGACGCGGTACTCTTTGGATGTTTAGGGTTTTCAAGCCCTTGGAGCATTCAACCTAAAGCCCTCTTAAAGCGCTTTCCTTTGCGTCACCTGCCTCGTAGTGGTTCCGCGAAGGGTTGCGCAGTAGATTGTAGGGTCCTCGGCGACAACCAGTTAATGACATCCAAGCCCAAAACGAAGGGGTGAGCCATGAAGTCCAGTAATCGTAGTTTCGGCGCTGTTCACAACACCGAGGGGCTTGTGAAATCCCCTGGAACCAACATGGTGCCTTCCGAAGCGTGCTCTTGCTTGAAATTCCTGAGTTCACTGCGAAGGACGCTTGCTGCGGTTTCAGTGGGCATTCTGCTAATGCTCATGATCATGCCCCCCGTCCCGGCACAGCAGCTACCTCCAGCGCCGACTTTCACCATCCTGCACAGCTTCACTGGGCCGCCGAACGACGGAAGAAATCCCATAACCGGCCTGACGTTAGACAGCGCCGGTAACCTCTATGGCACCACCGTGATCGGAGGCACTGCCAACTGGGGAACAGTATTCGTCGTCAGGCCTGACGGAAGCGAGGCGGTGCTGTACAGCTTCGCCCAAAGTGCGGTGTGTTGCCCAGATCCCAGTGGCTTGACACTGGGCTCGGACGGCAACTTTTATGGCACTACAGCGTCTGGCGGCGCTGCCGGCGCCGGCACAGTGTTCAGTATGAGCCCTGACGGGACGCTGACAACGCTATACAGCTTTGCCGGATCCCCAAACGACGGGTCGGATCCTGTGTCAGGTGTAATCCGGGACGCGGCGGGCAACCTCTACGGCACCACCGTCTACGGCGGCGTTTCTGGCACAGGTTGTTCTGGCACAAGCTGCGGAACGGTGTTCAAGCTGAGCCCTAATGGCGCGGAGACCGTGTTGCACAACTTCGCCGGGGGCTCCAGCGACGGAGGGAACCCGTATGGGGGCTTGATTCAAGATTCTGCCGGGAATCTCTATGGCACCACGTCCAACGGAGGCAGTACGGGGAACGGGGTCGTGTTCGAGGTCGCTGCGGACGGCACCGAGACGGTGTTGTATAGCTTCCTTGGACCTGCGAACGACGGTGGCCCTTCGAGTGGGCCGCCAAACGACGGAGCCCACCCGCAAAGCGGCTTGATCCAAGATTCTGCGGGCAATCTGTATGGCACTACCCTTAACGGAGGCGCTTACAGTGACGGCACTGTGTTCAAGCTGAGCCCCGCGAGTTCCGAAACTCTGCTGCACAGCTTCGGTGGACCCTCCACCCTGGAAGGAGGAAGTCCCTCCGCCAGTGTGATCATGGACGCCGCTGGGAATCTTTATGGAACGACGGGCAGCGTCGGGCGATCCGGGGGCGGCCCATCCGTGTACGAGTTGAGCCCTGACGGGACATTGACGGTGCTGCATGGCTTTGCCAACTCCGAGGGTTTGCCTCCCTCCTCTGGTGCTTTGGTCCAGGACGGAGCGCGGAACCTCTATGGCACCACCTTCGGGGAAGCCGCTTCCCCCTGTTCTGTGGAAGGTCCTGGCGGTTGCGGAGTCGTGTACAAGGTAGTTCCTCCGTCGGCGGACGTGGATATTGCAAACAATGCCGCCATTGTGGCGTTTAGCGGATCCACGCTGACGTACTCGATTACGGTGACGAATAACGGACCCGATGCGGCAAGCAACGTGAACATTCAAGACGCGATTCCGGCGGGTACCAACTTCAACAGTGTCGCCACTACGTCCGGATCGTGCACCGCGCCCGCTCCGGGTGGCACGGGGACCGTCATTTGCACTGCGCCCGCCCTTGCGCTTGGAAGCGCTATCACGGAGACGCTCACGGTCAATGTTACGGCAGGTTTGCTCAGCACGATCACCGACACAGCAACCGTGAGTTCTACGACGTTCGATCCTACTAGCAATACTTCGGCTACAGCTACAACGACGGTGGTTGCTGCGCCGAGCATCGGTGGCCTAACGGGCAGCATCGGGTTTGGCAAAGGCAGACGTACTTCTTATTGATTGACGATTCACTGCGGCAAAAACGCCAGTCATGGAAGCGCGGAGAGCGCACATGAGTTGGCCTGCTGCTGAGGAGAGCTACTAATGTGCGGCATTAACGGAGTTCTTTCCTTTACGAACAGTGCGTTCCGGGTGTCGGAGCACTATCTGACGCGCATGCGCGATGTGATGTCGCACCGGGGACCGGACGGGGCTGGGAACTTTATTTCTCCGGACCGGCGGGTCGGCTTAGGTCACAGGCGACTTGCGATCATCGACCTTTCGGAAAAAGCCGCCCAGCCGATGAGCAACGAGGACGGCACGCTGTGGGTAGTGTTCAACGGCGAGATTTACAACCACGCCGAAATCCGCGCGGAATTGGAGAGTCGAGGCGGCCACCGCTGGAAAACGGATCATTCCGACACGGAAGTAATTTTGCATGCGTTCGAGGAATGGGGAATTGAGTGCGTTCAAAAATTCCGCGGGATGTTTGCAATTGCGCTGTGGGACACGAAACAGCGGCAGCTTTGGCTGATTCGCGACCGCATCGGCGTCAAGCCGCTGTACTACAGCATTCATCACGGACGAATCACGTTCGCTTCCGAAATCAAGGCGCTGCTGGAGGATGAGGAGCAGAAACGGGAGGTCAATGAGGAAGCGCTGTATTACTACTTGTCGTTTAACGCGACGCCGGCGCCGCTTACGCTGTTCGGCGGCATCCGCAAGCTGGCTCCCGGAACATGGTTGAGAGTCAGCGAGGATGGCCGCGTCCAGGAGCGCCGATACTGGGACGTTTGGGATCACACGAAGCCGCTGACGAACGTTTCTGAAGCGGAGATTGCCGAACGCATTTTGTCCGAGCTGCGCACCGCGGTGAAACTGCGCAAAATCAGCGATGTTCCGGTCGGCGTGTTTCTTTCCGGGGGCATCGACTCGAGCACAAACGCGGCGCTCTTTTCCGAGGGCGATGGCAAGCCGGTCAACACGTTCTCGATCGGCTATGACAAAGAATACGAGAGTTACCCCAGCGAACTGCCGTATGCGCGGAAGATTGCGCGTGCGGTGAACGCCGACCATCACGAGCTGCTGCTGCGCGAAAGCGACCTGATGGACTCGCTGTCGCTGATCGTTCGACATCAAGATGAGCCGCTGGCAGATCCTGTTTGCATGCCGGTGTACTTCGTATCGAAACTAGCGCGAGACAACGGCGTGATCGTTTGCCAGGTAGGAGAAGGATCGGACGAACTTTTCTGGGGCTACAAATATTGGAGAGACTCGCTGCGCCTGCAAAATTTTGCCGATTCGGTGCCGATTCCAAAGCCACTGAGAAGCGTGGGACTTGCCGCGCTCAGCTGTGTCGAGAAGGTCCGGGGTGCTTCGTACACCCACGAGTTTTCATGTGAAGTTGTGCGGCGGGCACTTTCCAAGCGTCCTGTGTTCTGGGGCGGGGCGGAGGTTTTCAGCGACTCGCAGAAGCAGCAGTTTCTCTCTCCGCGGCTACGAAAGAAATTCGCTGATTTCAGTTCCTGGGACGCGCTTCGGCCGATCCACGAACGATTCACGCAGAAAGCGTGGGAACGTTCTCCCCTGAATTGGATGACTTACCTCGACTTGAATCTCCGATTGCCGGAATTGTTGCTTATGCGCGTGGACAAGATGAGCATGGCGGTCAGTCTGGAAGCGCGAGTGCCTTTTCTGGACCACAAGTTCGTAGAGCTGGCGATGAGCATTCCTCAAGCGGTAAAAACCAGAAACGGCGTGCTGAAACACATCCTGAAGAAGGCAGTCAGGGGCGTGATCCCGGATGAGCTGATCGATCGCAAGAAGCAAGGGTTTGGCGTGCCGGTCTACGAGTGGTACGACACGCGATTCGGAGAGTACGTCGCGAAGGAGATGGAAGAGTTTTGCAAGAACACGGATCTCTTTCAGTTTAAGGGAGTCTCACCTTTCCTGAAGAAAAGGGGTTGGGCGCTGCTGAACGTTGCGCTTTGGTGGAAGCAATACATTGGCTCCGGGTCCACAAAACCTCACGCGTTCCCCGCTGCAGCGACCTTAAAGAGCGAGTCACACAGTCATCGGAATATTCCATTGCCTGTTGAACCCGGCGTGTGAAGTGTATTTTTCACGTTTTCCGATGCAAGGACGTACTTGAGGCATAGAGACGCTCCCCAAATCATTGTCGGAAAAAAACGGAAGACACCATCCAGGCCAGAGGACCCAGGCAAGGAATAAGGTCCGCCCCCCTACACAGATTTAGTTCAAGGTTCGCCATGGATAGGAGTTAGCGCCATGACTGATATCCAGCACGTCATTCATGAGATTCCCAGTTTCGAACAAACGCGGCTCCACGAGGCGCAAAACTCGATCTGGAAGCGGTCTCTATTGAAGAGATTTCTATTCTGTACCTTGGTCCACCTAAGCATGGCACTTTCAGCGCTGGCGACGTGCAGTGCTCCCAAAAACGCGATCGAGGGGGAGAATTGTCTTCCGGGCAATCCATCGAGCGACTGGTATGTCGATGGAGTGGGCGCGACGGATATTCAAGGCTTTACCACGGACATGAGTGTGAACGCAGGGCAGACCATCTTCTTCAAGATTCAGACCAACGCCTCCGCCTATCGTATTGATATCTACCGCATAGGGTACTACCAGGGACAGGGAGCGCGTTTGGTGGCTTCGATCGTGCCTTCGGCTACGCTGCCCCAAGCGCAGCCAGCCTGCCTGACAGACAACTCGACGGGGTTGACGGACTGCGGTAACTGGGGGATTTCTGCGTCGTGGGCTGTGCCGAGCACTGCGGTGTCAGGAGTCTATTCCGCCAAACTCACTCGGCTCGATACCGGCGAAGCGAGCCTCATCGTTTTTGTCGTGCGCAACGATTCCAGCCATTCCGACATTTTGGTGCAGACGTCCGACCCCACCTGGCAGGCGTACAACGTGTATGGAGGAAGCAGTCTTTATACCGGGCCGACGATCCGCGCCTTCAAAGTCAGTTACAACCGCCCGCTGACATTGCCCGGCATGGACACGTCTTTTTTCAGTTCCGAATATCCAATGATTGCGTGGCTCGAAGCGAATGGGTATGACGTCAGTTATTTCGCCGGCGTAGACACGGACCGTAACGGCGCGCTGATCAAGCAGCACAAAATCTTCATGTCCGTCGGGCATGACGAATACTGGTCGGGCGGACAACGCGCCAACGTCGAAGCCGCGCTGGCAGCCCGAGTGAATCTCGGTTTTTTTAGCGGAGACGAGATTTCCTGGAAAACGCGCTGGGAACCGAGCATTGATGGGAGCAATACGACTTATCGCACACTGGTCTGCTACAAGGAGACCCTTGCCAGCGCGGTGATTGATCCGGCGGACCCTCCTATCTGGACGGGTTGGTGGCGTGACGGGCGATTCAGTCCTCCGGCGGACGGCGGCCGGCCAGGAAATGGCTTGAGCGGCACGCTATTGGGCGTGAATGAATCGCGAAACGACGCGATCACGGTGCCTCAGGCGGACGGGCGAATGCGCTTCTGGCGGAACACGAGTGTTGCGTCCCTCGGGCCAGGGCAAGCCGCGGCTCTGCCCACGGGAGTGCTGGGCTACGAGTGGGACGTTGACGCCGACAATGGGTTCCGGCCAGCCGGGCTTTTCCCTCTCTCTACAACTGCCCTGGCAGTTACGCAATGTATCCTCTCGACATCGGACTTGAGTGCGAACGACGGCTACGCCATTGGCAGCTGCACGGCCACGCATCACCTGACACTGTACCGGGCTCCTAGCGGTGCTCTTGTTTTCGGGGCTGGCACAGTCCAGTGGTCATGGGGGCTGGATGCGACTCATGCGATTTCGGGCACGCCCAGCGATATCAATATGCAGCAGGCCACGGTAAACCTTCTTGCAGACATGGGAGTTCAGCCGGCGACGCTGCAGAGTGGGCTTCTGCTGGCGGCTGCCTCAACGGATGCGACACCGCCGAGGTCAATAATCACCTCGCCGGCGTTGGGGAGCACTGTTGTGGCTGGCTCTCCATCAACTGTCTCCGGTACCGCAACTGACTTTGGAGGTGGTGTGGTGGGTGCGGTAGAAGTGTCGGTAGATGGAGGAAGGAGTTGGCACCCTGCTGCGGGCCGGGAGAGTTGGAGCTATACATTTGTTCCTGTCAATTCGGGAACTTTGAATATTCAAAGCAGAGCGGTTGACGACAGCGGAAATCTGGAAGTTCCCGGTCCGGGACTTGCGCTCGGCGTTAACCCGGCGCCATGTCCGTGCACGATCTGGGCTGGTTCGGCGACGCCAGGGACCGCTGACGCGGGAGCCTTTTCCCCGCTTGAGCTCGGCGTGCAGTTCCGGGCGGATACCAGCGGCTACATCACGGGGATTCGATTTTACAAGAGCGCTGCAAATACGGGGACACACGTGGGCAATTTGTGGAGCAGCTCAGGAGGACTCCTCGGGAGCGCGACTTTCACGAGCGAGACCGGATCGGGCTGGCAGCAGGTGAATTTCCCGAGTCCCGTGGCCGTCACGGCGAATACGGTTTATGTAGCGTCCTACCACACGAATGTGGGGCACTTCAGCGAGGACTTGAATTACTTCGCGACTTCCGGTGTGGACAACTCACCCCTGCATGCCCTTGCGAATGGGGCTGGCGGGAACGGCGTATACACGTTTGCCAGTGCGAGCGCTTTCCCTACGCTTACTTACAACTCTTCGAATTTCTGGGTGGACGTGGTCTTCAACTACAACGCGGTAACGACTTCAGCGCTGTCAGTTAGCACTACTTCACTTCCAGGCGGTACGCAGTCCATCACATATAGCCAGACGCTTGCGGCTACTGGCGGAACGGGGCCGTATAGTTGGTCGCTCATTTCGGGGACTCTGCCGGCCGGCCTCACGTTGACGAACGGCGGGCTAATCTCAGGCACGCCTACAGCGATTGGAACCAACAGCTTTACGGTCCAAGTGACCGACTCGAGTGTTCCGGCGCAGACTGCCACTCAAGCATTGAGCATCACCGTTGTCGGACCAACCGGCTCCCCGAACAACGCCGAGTTGAACGGCAACTACGCATTTAACTTCAGTGGGATCAGCGGGAGCAGCTCCGGTTCGTCTGTCTTTGCTGCCGTAGGAAGATTCGCAGCGGACGGGGCCGGCAATCTGACCAACGGGGAACTGGTCACCAACACTGTCGGTGTTGGTGCCACAGCCGCTCAAGCATTCACCGGGACTTATTCAATTGGCCCCGACAATCGCGGCGTAATGACTTTGAATCTTTCGAGCGGCACGGCGAGGCTAGCCTTCGCAATGATGGCCAACGGCAACGCCCAATTCATCGAGTTCGACGCCTCAGGTGGAGCAGGTACGATCGGATCGGGGACCATGGAAAAAGCGGACACCACCGCTTATAGCACGGCCAGAATAACCGGTGATTACGCATTCGGCGCTGCCGGCTTGGATAACCTAAATAGTCGCGCCGCGATCGAAGGCCGTTTTACTTCCAACGGGACGGGCACTCTCACCAACGCCGCGGGGGATGTCAACGCCTACGGCACTGATTTTGCGATGAACTTTACGTCCGCGAACTATGCGGTTTCAAATACCGCCACGGGGCGGGGCACTCTACAACTAGCCTTCACCTTTGGCGGAACACCCGACACTATGAGTTTTGTCTTTTACGTCGTGAATTCAGGAAAGCTGTTCGTGATGGAAAGTGACCCGGTCACGACGGCGACCCCATTGCTCAATGGTGTCGTACTGCAGGAACAGGTTCCCACAGGAGGATTCACCAACGCCTCGCTGAACGGCAACATGGTGATTTCCCTCACCGGACTCTCCATGTGCGGTAGTGCATCAGGCGTGCCCAAAGCAGGCGCGGGTTTGCTCACTGCCAACGGCAGCGGCTCCTTTTCTCTAACCTACGACGAGAACTTCTGCCGAGCGCCCAATTCCTTCACCAATGCGCCGGGGACGTACAGTGTGGCCAGCAATGGGCGTACCTCGATTACGGTTGGAGGATTCAACCTAGTTGCTTACCTGCTGAACTTGAATCAGATTTTCCTCTTCGTTTCTGATGCCAACGTTTTGTTCGGGATTGGCGAACCCCAGGCGGCGGGCTCGTTCACCAATAGCACGCTGAAGGGCACGTATGCCGGCTTCACGACCAACCCGGTGGCATTCGGGGTGACTGTCTTCTCCGGCGAATTTGCCGCCGACGGCGCCACGCCCACGGGCAATCTCACCGGCACCGAAGACATCGGCGCATCGAGCGGACCGAACCCCGGCGTGACCTTCAACGGGACATACTCGATATCCCCATCACCAACAAGTGGCCGGGGAGCCATGACGGTCAGTTCCGGGACTGGAGGCAATGCCGTCATCTATATGATCTCTCCTTCAAAGTTCGTGGCGGTTTCGCTGAATGATCCCAATCCCGCGGTCTGGATTTTCGAGCAGTCTTCCGCCACACAGCCGCCCGTAGCGCCTTCGATCACGACGCAGCCGGCGAGCCAGACGGTCACCGCAGGACAGACCGCGTCTTTCAGTGTGGTGGCCACGGGCACTGCGCCATTGGCGTATCAGTGGCGCAAGAATAATGCAGCTATAAGCAGTGCGACATCCGCTAGTTACACGACGCCAGCGACGACTAGTTCCGACAACGGGGCGCAGTTCACAGTAGTCGTTAGCAATTCTGCCGGAAGCGTGACCAGCAATGCGGCGACGCTGACGGTGAACGCAGCCGCCGTAGCGCCTTCGATCACGACGCAGCCTGCAAGCCAGACCGTGATAGCAGGTCAGACGGCCACGTTCATCGTGGCAGCGACGGGCACTGCTCCGTTAACGTATCAATGGCGGAAGAACGGAGCAGTCATCCCTGGTGCCACGTCTCCGACTTACAGCACGCCCGCAACCAAAACCGCGGACAACGGAGCACAGTTCACGGTCGTGGTCACCAACTCCGCCGGTAGCGCGACCAGCAACGCCGCCACCCTCACTGTGACGGTTCCGCTTCCAACGGTTTCGTCGCTGACGCTGAGTCCGGCGAGCGTTATTGGCGGAACGTCCTCTACTGGCACGGTGACGCTGAGCGGGCCCGCGCCGGCAGGTGGCGCGCAGGTCCTGCTCAGCAGCAATAACAGCGCAGCAAGCGTACCCGCGAGCGTAACCGTTCCCGCGGGGGCTACCAGCGCGACCTTTACCGTGAGCACTTCAATAGTTGTCGTCTCAACCTCAGCCAAAATTTCCGCTTCGTATAACGGTACGAGCCGCACGGCGACTCTCGGACTGTTATTGTAGCGGCGGAAAGGATGAACCCGGAGGCGACCAGCCATGCCACCGTCACCGCGAGATGATTCTTCGTAAGCCGGCACCGGTCAACTCCTCGTTTGCTTGCTCGCGAGGTCGCGCTGCTTTCTCATTGCTGCTCTTGTTCACCCTCGCGAACGCGATCGCTTGTGGCGGGTTCAGTACGACGAAGGCAAGCGAGAACACTGTTTTTCTAAACCGCGACCTGTCTACGGGCGACCTGTCGCAATGGACGCACCGGGACTTTGGGTTGGGCACGGACAAGGGCGAAAACACGGGCGGCGCGGGGCATCTCTGGTATCACGCAAACGTGGCAGGACGCAAGGCCGCAGGTCTGACCGTTACTCCAACCGCGCACGCTTCGCAAGCAGCCAACAGCGATAGTGTTTACGTGTGGGACGGAGGCCAGTACTGGAATCAGCAGCCCTACGAAATCTGGTTGCGGACGTCCGTGCTGTTTCCGTCCGCGACGACCATCTCGTCGAGCGGCCTGAACGGAGAATCGCCGTTCGCGCCTACAACCGGAGAATGGAACTGGTTTTTGGAGTTCCACAACGACAGCAACCCTTTGCCTGCTTGCGCGAAGGAATTTGCAAATATATCGCTTGATGTAAAGACTGATGGTCCGGTGCAAAACGGCGTTGTCGGGACAAACAACGCGCGCTTGGCATTGCGCATCCTCGGCGGCAATGATTGTGCGCCAAACCTGGTGTGGGTCGATGGCCCTCCTCTGCAATGGGATCACTGGTACGAGATTCTTCTGCATATCAAGTGGGATCCCCGCCGTGGAATTGTGGAGTGGTATGTGGACGACTTCTCGAGCCCATACTATTCGAACCGCAAAATCCCGACGCTGTTTACGCGCCCGAAAGGATATGTGAGCCCGAGCTATACCTCGCTGACGATTCCGAATTATCGGTTACACGCGCCGTGGAACTCGACAATCTATCTTGGACCGCTTGCGGTCGGCTCGACCAAAAACTCAGTGCTAAACGCTCTGAACGCCGCAGCCAGCGTTTCGCAGATGCATTGAACCAGGCACAAATTTGGAGAGAATCTATGAATGCAGCTGAACTAGCCCAAGCGCACTGGAACAAGGCCCCGCTCTACTTCTCAGAAGAGGAGCGATATAGCGATTACCCTTGGCTCTCCGAGGCGGCCGAATTTCGGCACCACGCGGGCGAGCGCGTGCTCGAAATCGGCTGCGGCTCGGGTTGCGACCTGCAGCAATTTGCACGGAACGGCGCGATAGCTACCGGCGTGGACATCACCGAGAGGCACCTTGAGCTGGCGCGTAGGCGTCTCGGCGGATTGGCTGCTGTGGAACGTGGAAGCGCGTGCCAACTCCCGTTTGCGGACGGCAGCTTCGATTACATCTATTCCCACGGCGTCCTCCATCACATTGACACCCCTAAGTTGGCTATTCGAGAACTGCTGAGGGTGCTGCGTCCTGGTGGGCGTTTCAACGTTCACGTGTACGCTCTGTGGTCTGAGAGCGCGGCGATTTATTTCCTCAAGCACGGCCGTGATTGGAATCGGCACGTTGAGAATAATACTGACCCGGTTCACATCGAACTGTACACAGGGCGCATGCTGCGCCGTCTGTTTGCTCCCATTGAGCTCGACATTTCGAAGTACCAGTC
>Ga0134128_10004747_pt1 | contig 16570 bp, 10 predicted proteins | sample KB31754_FD_96462 | JGI IMG/M metagenome (GOLD analysis project Ga0134128, IMG submission 96462) | Terrestrial soil microbial communities with excess Nitrogen fertilizer from Kellogg Biological Station, Michigan, USA - KB3-175-4 | ecosystem: Environmental > Terrestrial > Soil > Unclassified ...
AGCTTGCCGGCGTAGACAACCGCTGCTGCGCAATCGTCAGGTCACAATTTAATTCCCCAGCGACTTGCCTGGGCCGAAAGGCCCGGTGCTAGCTGAGATAAGAACGGAGTAGATGGATTTCTTGCAGGAGAAAATTAGTGTCATCGACCGGAACGACCGCTTGCAATTTGCAGGGTACTGGGTTGCGGAACGCGAGGCAAACTGAGCCTTTATACAAGATTCCCACTTTTCCGCAGGCATCTACTGGCACTGCTGTATATATTTAGTTTTCGACTTGTTTGTAGCCGTTATTCTTAGCCGGTTTTGTTTTCACCTGAGTCTCGGCTACGGTAGATTCCACTCAGAAAATGAAAAAAGACGACGAACCAAAATCCCATTCTGCGGAGAGTTGGTGCGAATGCGACTGTGCGCTCTGCGATATTGGCGCACATGAGCGTTGCAGCTCAAATAAATGTCACATGCCGAAATGGCGCGACGTACAGAAACCCAAGAAGCCGAAAAAAGCTACGTGAGTTGTTTTTGGGCGAACTGTCGGAATTGGAACTCAAACTCGTCGGGCGAGTAAATCCCCTTCTGGACGAGCAATGTATTCATGGCGTACACGGTGGCCCGAAAGCGGTCATCACGGGAAAGCCGGTCCATGGCTTCCTGAAAACTGATTAGCTCTTTGTCTTTGCTCACCGGGACGGTTGCCATCACATTTCTCCTGCCAGAATATTGCTTCGGGACGTTAACTTGTGTCAACGGAAAATGACCCCGGAAGCATGACCGCCTGAATTTCTCCCCACCTTTCCACAGCCCGTCTCTTGTATAATTGATCGTGCACCCCGGAAGCTCCTACGGCTATCGGCGCAAGCCATTTTCAAGCCGGGGACAAGCACCCCCAAAAAGCAGTTCAGAACAAAACCCACAACAATTTAATAGCGTGAGGAGTTCATGGCAGCGAAATACATTTTCGTGACCGGCGGTGTTGTGTCTTCCCTGGGCAAGGGTCTGGCAGCAGCCTCAATGGGCTGTCTGCTGGAGAGCCGAGGCCTCAAGGTCAACATCATGAAATTTGATCCGTATCTCAACGTTGACCCGGGCACCATGTCTCCGTTCCAGCACGGCGAAGTATTTGTGACCGACGACGGTGCAGAGACCGACCTGGACCTGGGCCACTATGAACGCTTCACTCATGCCCGCCTCTCGCGCGACAACAACTGGACCACCGGCCGCATTTACGAGCAGATCATCACCAAAGAACGCCGCGGCGACTATCTCGGCAAGACCGTGCAGGTGATTCCGCACGTGACGAACGAAATCAAGGCGGCGATGAAGAAGGTGGCGCAGGACGTGGACATCGCCATCGTCGAAATCGGCGGCACGGTAGGAGACATCGAGTCTCTGCCGTTTCTTGAAGCGATCCGCCAGATGCGCCAGGAACTGGGACGCGACAACACAATCTTTGTTCATGTCACGCTGGTGCCCTGGATTGGCGCGGCGCAGGAGCTCAAGACCAAGCCCACGCAGCACTCGGTGAAAGAGCTGCTCAGCATCGGAATCCAGCCTGACCTTCTTCTCTGCCGCACCGACCGCTTCCTTTCCAAAGACCTCAAGAGCAAGATCGCGTTGTTCTGCAACGTGGAAGATGAGGCTGTGATCACCGCCAAAGATGTGGCCTCCATTTATGAGGTCCCGCTGGTGTTCTACCGAGAGGGAGTAGATAAGCTGCTGCTCCGTTATCTTCGCGTCAATTCCAAAGAGCCGGACCTCACGCGCTGGGAAGATCTAGTTCAGAAAATCTACAATCCGAAAGATGAAGTTCACATCGGCATCGTCGGGAAATATGTGGAGTATGAAGATTCCTACAAGTCGCTGAAAGAGGCGCTTGTTCACGGCGCGATCGCGCACAACCTCAAACTCAGCCTCACCTGGGTGGAAGCCGAGGGGCTTGAGAGCAAAGACGGCAATCGCGACTACGAAGTCCAGCTCGAAGGCTTTGACGGCATTCTGGTTCCTGGCGGTTTTGGAAAACGCGGCATTGAGGGAATGCTCAATGCCATCCGCTACGCGCGAGAGAGAAAGGTCCCGTATTTTGGAATTTGCCTGGGCATGCAGACGGCGTGTATCGAATACGCGCGCAATGTTTGCCGGCTGGACCACGCCAACTCCAGCGAGTTTGATCCCGCCACGCCGCACCGCGTCATCTACAAACTGCGCGAACTTACAGGGATTGACGAATTGGGCGGCACGATGCGGCTAGGCGCGTGGACGTGCAAGCTGGAGCCCGGCAGCCACGCCGCGCGCGCTTACGGAGCCACGGAAATCAGCGAGCGCCATCGCCACCGTTACGAATTCAACCGCGAGTATGAACCAGTTCTCACCGGCGCCGGACTGCATCTCACCGGATCAACGCCGGATGGAACCTACGTGGAGATCGTGGAAATTCCCGACCACCCGTTCTTTCTAGGCTGCCAGTTCCACCCCGAATTCAAATCCAAACCGCTGGAGCCGCATCCGTTATTCAGCGCGTTTGTGAAGGCGTCCTACGAAAACGGCCTTTCACGGCGAGACAGCCGGGTGCATGAAGAAGATGAGCTGTTCCGCAGGCCAGAACGCATTGTGAGGCGCTAATCCGGTAATCCGGCGGCAGCTTAATCGGTGACCTGCAAAGCAGATGAGTAGTTCTTTCCAATTCGGCTTGGATGCTCTGGCTGTCGGGGGCCCCGAGCTTTTCCTCGTCGCGGGTCCATGCGTGATCGAGAGTGAAGCTCACGCGCTGAAAATGGCTGAGGCCATCAGCGCTGTCACAAGCAAGCTGAACGTGCCCTACATCTTCAAAGCTTCCTACGACAAAGCAAACCGCACATCGCTTAAAAGTTTTCGCGGGCCCGGGCTGGAAGAAGGGCTGCGCATTCTGCGGAACGTCAGGAAAGAGATGAAAATCCCTGTTTTAACAGACGTCCATGAAGTCACCGATGTGGAAGCAGTGGCTGACGCTGTGGACGTGGTGCAGATCCCGGCGTTCCTTTGCCGTCAGACCGACTTGCTGGTTGCGGCAGCGAAACACGCCCGCGCCATCAACATCAAGAAAGGGCAATTCGTCTCGCCCTGGGACATGAGGCACGCGGTTGAGAAGGTGCGCGAGTCAGGGAGCAACAACATCTTTCTCACCGAACGCGGAAGTTCGTTCGGCTACAACAATCTGGTCGTCGATATGCGCTCGCTGGCCATCTTGCGCCAGTTTGCCCCGGTTGTGTTTGACGCCACGCACTCCGTGCAGCTCCCTTCAGCAGGCGCCAATGGTCAGGCCGTTTCCGGAGGCCAGCCGGAATTTATTCCGCTGCTTTCGCGTGCAGCCGTAGCAGCCGGTGTGGACGGGATCTTTATGGAAGTGCACGACAACCCTTCGCAGGCCAAATCCGATGGCGCCAACGCGCTTGATCTCAAGAACCTCGAAGCGGTGCTCAGTGAGCTGCTGGCAGTCAGGCGCGCCGTGCAGCCAAGCTGAGTTTAACCACAGAGCGCACCGAGGAACACAGAGGAGAAAAGAAGAATTTGAGAGCCGTTCTGATTGGTTATCTCACGAAATCCGTTGGCGCTAACTCACTCCTTCTGTGCCTTCCGTGACCTCTGTGGTTAAGCGGGGTGGTTAGTGCCCGTGCGCTCCTACCAGATCGAGTTTTGACGGATCCTTGGTTTGCTGCGCTGACGGGTCCTTCAGGAAAGAGATAATCAATTTGACTTCGTCCTGATCCAGCCGCAGGTTGGGCATGTTTACGTGTTTGTATTTGTTCCACAATGCAGTGGCAATGGGATCTTTGTCTGCGATCATTTCGTCCGGAGTTGCGATCTGGCGCGTCAGCCAAACGGGATCGCGCACATCAACTACGCCCTGGAGGTCCGGCCCGATCTTATCGCCGTGGCCGACGGTGTGGCAGGCGGCGCAATGGCGCGCGAACAGATACCGTCCGTCTTTCTGGACCGTTGTGGCTTCGGTGTAGCTGGGGAGCGGGGTCCCCTTTCGATTCCTCCAGCTATTGAGCCAGTCAGTGATCATGATGGACATAAATTTGGGATTATCAGTGGCGGCATCCAGCATCCACTGGTGGCTGGGCTCGTTTCCTATCAGTACGCCCGGCTCGTGGCCATCGCGGTTGGTAGGATCAGGATCAGAATAAAGGCCGAGCTTCTTGGCGATCAATTCAATATCGGCTGGTTTGCCGGTGTAGAAAGTCCAACCGGGACCCACGTGATAGGTCTCAGCGTACTGCTTGAGGACCTTCGGCGTGTCTCGCTTGGGATCGATGGTGATGGAATAAAAGAAAACGTCTTTACCCACCTTATCGCCCAGGATTTTCTGCACCTGCACCAGGCGGGCGGTCTCGAGTGGACACGAATCGACGCAGTGGGTGTAGATCATGTCCAGCACCACGCTTTTGCCCTTGATCAGGTCATCATAAAAATGGACGGTTTTTCCATCCTGGTTTACCAATGGGACATTGGGAAAGTAGTCGGCTCCCCAGCGCTTGTCAGCAGCGCTGGCGGGGCGGGAATGAATGAGAGTAATTGCGGAGATAAGAGACGCGGCCAGTGCCGCAAGAACTACCGATTTTTTCCGTCGCATGGCTTTACTTCCCTGGGTTCGATTATTGCACCGCTGGAGCAGCAAGAAAACCGACGAGCGGGTTACCCTCGTAACCAGCCCGCCGGTGTTAAGAGTAGCGCAGTTTTGTCCATTCCACCACCGGATTAAAAGGCGGTGGGCTCAATGTTGTCCGGGGGAACGAAGGTCACACCTTGAGGCGTTGGAATCGGCGTCGGAAGCGGACGCAGGAACGGCGCTCCGCCATCGTCGATTTCCCACCGCACCAGCATGGCGTTGTCCTCATGCACAGTGTTGTGGCAGTGCTCCATGAACATCCCGCCCCAATCGCGGAACTGCATGGTCAGGGTCACGCTGCCGCCGGGACGCAGACGATAAACGTCCTTGCGGCCTTTTTCCCACGCGGGCACATTGGAAGCCTTGCCGTTGCGGGCCAGGATCTGCCCTTCTTCAAAGTGGATGTGGATGGGGTGGTCCCAGCCGCCGCCACCGTTCTGAAGCGTCCAGACTTCGCGTGTCCCGTAAGCCGGCGCGGCTGAGATGCGCCCCCAACTCGCGTTGAGCATCTGGTTGTTATCCACCTTAACCCCCCATGGTCCACGCACACCTCCTTCACCCACCGTGTAGGCCGCGGGATCACTATCCGGGAGAGGCTGCGCGGCGCCGCTGCCGAACTCGAAGGTACGGGTGCGAGAGACGGGAATGTTGGACAGATCGGGGTTCGGAATCATCACGTCAGGCACCTGGCTCTGGTCGGGCTGGGCCGGGTCGCGCACGATTCTGAACTCCAGGAACTTGCCCACGCACGGATCAGACGATGTGCCGGAGAGAGCCTCCGCCATCGTAAGGTCCGCAGCGGGCTTCTTGCCGTCCTGGTGTTCGCAGAGGTTCACGAACCAAAGCTTGTCACCGACGTTGAACTTCGAGAAGTCAAGCACGATGTCGTACCGCTCGGCGATTCCCTGTTCGTCCAGTTCCGTCAGGATCACGGGGCTGGGCATCAGGTTACCGTCATTGGCGATGAAGATCATCGGCACTTCATTCCCCTGAGCATCAGCAACGGCGACCTTGAAGAACCGAGACACGCTGGCGTTCAGGATGCGGAAGCGGTACTTGCGGCGCTCCACTTCGAAGTACGGCTTGTACCACAGGTTCACTGTCATGACGTCGCCCAGGAAACCATCAAACTGGAAGATGTCCATGAATAGCTGCCCGTTCGCGTCCCATGCCTTATCGGCGAGCATGATGTTGACGTCATACTCCAGATTGCCCCAGCTCTTGGCTGTGCCGGAGGGCAGCCGGAGATTGACGCCATCGTCGATTTCCTCGTTACCACGATCGAGCGCGCTGTAAATGTTGAACATGGCAGCGTTGCCCTTGTACACGTTCTGGGAAGTGAAAGTAAACATGTGATCGTGGAACCAGTGCGTGGACATGGTTTCATGCCAGTCGCCCGGGATCTTGTCGTTTCCACCGGCGTCGTTCGGAGTGGCCGCCATGGGATCAGTGGCGTCCGTGTTGATGGAGAGCAGCCCGGCGAGCACGATCGGCCAGTGATAATCGTAGAACTGCCCCGGGAAGAAGAACGCGCCAGTGAAGCCGTCATTCTCCGCTCCATGGTGACCGTTGTGCTCGTGCGTGGTGATGGTGTTCTTACCGAACCCGTTGTTCTGGCTTTGGTCAGCGGGCAGCTTGTTGTGATGGCGGACCAGAATGGGCTCCATATAGCGGCCCTGAATCAGTTTCGGCGGGATGGTTCCGTTGAAGGTCCACACCGAGTTCGGATCCTGTACCGGAAGCTGGGGATGGAAGTTCAGGGGAATGGGCTGCGCTGGGTCGATGCCGGAGTTGAATTGCGGATCAACCTGGGGATTGTAAACCGTGTTGGTCTGGGCCTGGGCCTGCGATACTTCACAGGAAATTCGGGGAGGATACTTTGCAAATTGCTGGTGGGCCCAGATTGGCCCCGGAGGACGCCCTTCAATGGGACCTGTGCCGCCGCCCAAAATCTGGGGGACAGGCTGCTGTGTCTGGTTGGATTCGGCGGTCGGAATCGGGGTGAGATCGCCCCCCAGTGGATTCGTGCCGCGATGGATCACATCAAAGCGGGGCAACGGCGCGGTGAATGGCAAAACGCCGAACAACGGGCTCGGTGGCGCGCCGGTCGGGATGCCACCACCAGCGTCACCGCTTGCATGCACACTGGGAACAAAGGGACTTAAGCCGCCGATGGGCGCGATAGCGCCTGCGGAAGTAATCAGGCCCCATTTGATCAGCTCACGGCGTGTGACCTTGCCTTGTGAAAAGGCTTTGAGGATCTCGGCCCTGTTTTTACGTGCGTTTTCTGCGTCACGCAGGCGTGCCTTGGACGCATCCTTCGGAAGGAAGATATAGCTCATGGCTGCGCTCCTTGACTTGCTAGTTGTGAAGTGGCCGGCGGGAGTTCCCTTCTTTCCTGGCACAGGGACACGCCCGACGGGATTTCCGCAGTTGGCTTACTTTTGCGGAGCGAAAGCCGGAAGTCACGTAAGAAGGGGTGCGACCTTGTTTCGGCAAATGTAACGTCGTTTCACGACAATATCGTAACGAAACAATATCGTCTTACGAACTAAGCCGGCAAGGACTTTACTGAAGCAAGCCCCATGAAATCAAGCAGAGAAGCATTAAGTTTTGTTAATGCCAGTTCGCCCGTAGAAAGAGCATTTGACGAAATTCTTGAAACAGGGATTAACTACTTTGATCGTTGTGAGTTACCGCCCAATGCAGTTCCGTTGTTACAGGACACCGATAAAGCGTTTCATTTTGAGAATTGGCGCCTCCAACGCGGGTCATCAGCCGGTCGGGCGGGAATAATGAGAGTAATTAATCAAAAGATAAGTAGAGGGGCCAAGCGCAGGGACCAGTCATCTTTCTCGCAGACTCTACTTCCCTGGGTGCGATTCGTTCATACCCTGGACAGCGAGAAAACCGGCGAACCGGTTATTTTTAGTAACCAGTTCGCCGGTTGTTAGAAGCGCAGTCTTGTTCTTTCCACCTGATTAGAACGCGGTGGGTTCGATGTTGTCCGGTGGAACGAAGGTGACACCCTGAGGCGTCGGGATCGGCGTCGGCAGCGGACGCAGGAACGGCGCGCCTCCGTTGTCGATCTCCCAGCGAACCAGCATGGCGTTGTCCTCGTGCACCGTGTTGTGGCAGTGCTCCATGAACATGCCGCCCCAATCGCGGAACTGCATGGTCAGGGTCACGCTGCCGCCGGGACGCAGGCGATAGACATCCTTGCGGCCTTTTTCCCACGCAGGCACATTGGAAGCCTTGCCGTTGCGGGCCAGGACCTGGCCTTCTTCAAAGTGGATGTGGATCGGGTGATCCCAGCCACCGCCACCGTTCTTGATGGTCCAGACTTCGCGAGAGCCGTAGCTCGGCGCAGCCGAAATGCGGCCCCAGCTCGCGTTGAGCATCTGGTTGTTGTCCACCTTAACGCCCCATGGTCCCTTCTGATTGCCTGCGCCAAAGGTGTAGGCCGCAGGATCATCCACCGGCAGAGGCTGGGAAGCGCCGCTTCCGAACTCGAAGGTCCGAGTGCGAGAGACTGGAATGGCGGACAGATCGGGGTTAGGAATCATAACCGCAGGCACCTGGCTCTGGTCGGGCTGGGCCGGGTCGCGCACGATTCTGAATTCCAGGAACTTGCCAACGCAAGGATCCGCAGAGTTGCCGGAGAGGGCCTCAGAAAGCGTCAGGTCATCCGCCGGCTTCTTTCCGTCCTGGTGTTCGCACAGGTTCACAAACCAGAGTTTGTCGTTGATGTTGAACTTGGAGAAATCAATCACGATGTCATACCGCTCAGCGATACCCTGCTCGTCCAGTTCGGTCAGCACCACCGGCGAGGGCATCAGGTTGCCGTCGTTGGCGATGAAGATCATCGGCACGGCGTTTCCATGAGCATCGGCGGTAGCGATCTTGAAGAAGCGGGACACGCTGGCGTTCAGGATGCGGAAGCGGTACTTGCGGCGCTCCACTTCGAAGTAGGGCTTGTAGCACAAGTTTACCGTCATGACATCGCCCAGGAATCCATCAAACTGGAAGATGTCCATGAACAACTGCCCATTGGCATCAAAGGCCTTATCCGCGAGCATGATATTGACGTCATACTCCAGGTTGCCCCAGGACTTTGCTGTTCCCGAGGGCAGGCACAAGTTCACGCCGTCAGCCACTTCGCTGCCACGATCGAGCGCGCTGTAGATGTTGAACATGGCAGCGTTGCCCTTGTACACGTTCTGGGAAGTGAACGTGAACATGTGGTCATGGAACCAGTGGGTGGACATGGTCTCGCGCCAGTCACCGGGAATTTTGGTTGATCCGCCGCTGTCGTCAGGCGTGGCAGCCTTGGGATCGGTGGCGTCCTGGTTGATTTCAAGAATGCCGGCCAGCACGATGGGCCAGTGATAATCGTAGAACTGCCCCGGGAAGAAGAATGCCCCGGTGAAGCCATCGTTCTCCGCACCATGATGGCCGTTGTGCTCGTGCGTGGAAATGGTGTGCCGTCCGAAGCCGTTGTTCGCGTTCACGTCAGCAGGCAGTTTATTGTGGTGGCGGAACAGGATGGGCTCCATGTAGCGGCCCTGGACCAGTTTCGGCGGGATGGTACCGTTGAAGGTCCAGACCGAGTTCGGCTCCTGTACAGGCAACTGGGGATGGAACACCAGCGGAAATGGCGCCGTTGGATCTATCCCGGAATTGAATTGCGGATCAACAGCAGGATTGTAAACCGTGTTGGTCTGCGCCTGCGCCTGGGACATTTCAATGGAAATGCGCGGCGGGAACTGAGCAAATTGCTGGTGTGCCCAGATTGGCCCGGGAGGACGACCTTCCGCCGGTCCTGTGCCTCCGCCCAGGAGAGGGTCTACCTGGATACGGTTGTTTTCATCCACCTGTGCCAACGGAACCGGCGTGAGATCGCCACCCATCGGATTCGTGCCGCGATGGATGACGTCAAAGCGGGGCAATGGCGCGGTGAAGGGCAAAGCGGTGCCCAACGGGCTCGGCGGCATGCCGGTGGGAATGCCGCCGCCGTCGGCATGCACACTGGGAACAAACGGGCTCAAACCCCCGATGGGGGCAATAGCTCCGGCAGAAGTGATGAGGCCCCACTTGATCAGTTCGCGCCGGGTTACTTTGCCCTGAGAATAGGCTTTCAAAATTTCCGCACGGTTCTTGCGAGCGTTTTCAGCATCGCGCAACCGTGCTTTGGACGCATCTTTGGGTAGGTAGATATAACTCATTTGACTGCGCTCCTTAACTTGCGGTTGTTTGGACAAGTCCGCGGGAGTTGCCATCTCTGGGACAGTGGCACGCCCGGCGGAATATCCGCAGGTTGGCTTACTTTTGCGAAACGAAAGCCGCTACTTCTCTACGGGGTGATGGTTAGTGTTCCGTTCGAGACAGTTACCGCGTAATTCTGAAGTGTGGCGGCTGCGGCATTCAGCGTGCTCACGATCACATACGTTCCCGGAGCTGCTCCGGAAGATGCGTCGCTGGCAAAACTTGCTGAAATTGCTTCACCGTTTTTCACGCCAGTGACTTTGCCGGTGAAGACCGCCGGGTTCGGCTGGCTTTGTGAGCGAGTGAGGTCATCGGCCACGATCGCGAGAGGCGCTGGAGCAATAGAGAGAGTGCCGCTGTTGACAGTAACCTGGTATTTCCCCAGATGGCCGTCCGGATCGTGCAGTGTAGCAACGATCTGGTAATCGCCTACGGCGCTGGTGGAAGTGGCCGCTGTGGAGTAGGTGACGGTGATGGTTTCATCGCTCGACAGCCCGGTGACAGTTCCGGTGAATTGCGGGTTCGGGTCACCATAAAATCGGGCTGCGTTCATCGGGGTTACCACAAGCTTCGGCTTGGTAAGCGTCGGTGTGGATGTGGTCTGGGCCTGAGCGGCCATGGAAACAGCCAGCATGGCAAAAAGAATGGCCACGCCGAGTGTTACGGATTTAAGGCATGTCCTCTTGCCAGTGGACAGAAGAGAGGTAGAGACGTGCACAGTGTCCATATGTTTCTCCCAAATGTCTCAGCTGAGACTGAAACAACACGAATCGTCACGGCGAGCCGTGAGAAACGTCTTTTCTGCCGGGCGGAAGGCCGCCTGGCGCGAAAATGGTTAAGGGATCTGAGCCCGGAAGGAGGTGTATCTCTGGTCCCCGAAATTAGCCTGGTGCAGTAGCGAAAAATGGCCCGCGTTCAGCAGGATCACTGAAGTAAGCCGCCAGAACTTTACTTAGCACCCTCTAATAAAGCAAGCAGAGAAGGATTAAGATTTGTAAGCTAGGCGAATTAAGACTTGAAAAGCACTGAGAATTGTGCGCTCTAATTTTGAGAAAAACGTGAATTAAGTTGAGAGAGCCAGATATGTCGGATCGTGATAAATAGCTGAAGAATCTGAAGCTTGGAAGAGGTGAACCGGTCCGGTAAGTCCCCTCGCCAACGTGCTCGGCCGTAGCCAATCAACCAGCCAAGCAGCGAAAGTTGTCATTGCTCGATGTACGCCTTGGAAAGGGCGGGAAACAATCATCCGGGACGAAATTCACCCGATGTGGAATTGGCCTGGTAGGAAAGAGAAAAGGATCAACGCGGGACGACGGCAGGCTGCATCCCGCGAATTCCTTTCCCTGGCGAGCACATTTGAAGACATTCTGCCGTCGAAAGGTTAAGAAGGAAGTCGCTTCAACATCCTGGATTAAGTTTCGCGAATCGTCAGAACGGGACTGGCATCTACATAACAAGGAAAATTTCCGTATGAATGGACTTAAGACAGCATTCCTGCTTACTCTGCTCACCTTGCTGGCCATCGGCATCGGCGACTACTTTGGCGGGCAGAATGGAATGGTGATCGCCTTCATTCTGGCTGCGGCGATGAATTTTGTTTCGTACTTTTTCTCCGACAAAATTGCTCTGGCCATGTACCGCGCACGGCCGGTCACACGCGAGCAGGCGCCTCGTGTTTATCAGGTGGTGGAGCGGCTTACGGCGAAAGTTGGGCTGCCTATGCCGAAGATTTATGTCATTCCCACCGATTCGCCAAACGCCTTTGCGACCGGCCGTAATCCAAGCCACGCGGCAGTTGCAGTGACGGAAGGAATTCTCCGGCTGCTGGATGACGAAGAACTCGAAGGCGTGCTGGCCCATGAACTGGGACATGTGCGCAACCGCGACATTCTGACCAGTTCCATTGCGGCCACTTTGGCCGGCGCCATCACCATGCTGGCGCGCATGGCTTTCTGGTTCGGCATGGGCGGAGATGATCGCGACCGGCGTGGCGGAGCCGGCGGCGCTTTGCTGATGATGATCCTTGCTCCTTTCGCCGCCATGCTGATCCAGCTCTGGGTGTCGCGCACGCGCGAGTACGAAGCCGACGCTACCGGCGCTCACTTCACCGGCAATCCCTACGCTTTGGCACGCGCTCTGCAAAAGCTGGACGCATATTCCAAGCGCATTCCCATGGTCGCGTCGCCGTCCACCGCGCACTTATTCATCATCCAGCCCATGCTGGGTGTGGACTTCGCCAGCCTGTTTTCCACACATCCCCCCATCGCGAAGAGGATTGAGCGGTTGACGGGAATGCCAGTGCAGTACCAGAAATAGCTCAGTATTATCCCAGCCGTAACCGGAAGATGAAGCAGCAACTCGCTCACGAGCGAATTGCCAGAATCGCCGAAATTGCCAAAATTGAAGATTGAATAGACTTTTTATTCCTGGTAATTTTGGCAATGCTCACTTTATTTCTTTCAAATCCTCAAATCTGACATTCATGACCGGATACTTCTTCCAGTCCTTATAGTCGAAGTGCCACCACTCCTGCGGATAGACCGTGAACCCCTCCTTTTCCATGGCGCGGCGCAATATAGCGCGGCGCTCGCGTTCCTCGGCTGTGCCTCCGGGATAATCAGCGTACGCGCGGGAAGACATTTCGTCGTAACCGCTCGGCATTTTCACGGGGGCGCCGGTTTTCAGGTCGTATAGGGTCAGATCGACAGCACAGCCACGATTGTGCCGCGAACCTTCAGCAGGATTGGCAACAAAGATCTTTTTGTCGTCCGGAGTCGCGTCCCAGAACATTTTGGTCACATACCAGGGACGGTACGCGTCGTGTACAAGCAGGCCGTAGCCTTTGGCATGAAGTGCTTTACCGGCGCGGACCAGCGCTTCCGCCGCGGGCCGCTGGAGAAAGGCGCGCGCCTGGGAATACATCTTCGTACTGAGAAAGTTATTCGTGGTGGCATAGCGGATATCGAGCTTGATGGTGGGATCCAGCTTCACGAGTTCCACCAGTTCCGGCTTGCGAAAATCCCCATTTTCATGTGGCGGCTGGGCGGCCAGCGCTTCCTTCTCCAGCTCCGCTACTGGGCGAAGGGGAGTAATGCGAAAAGTGGAATCCTGCGATTGCGCTAGAACTGGAAGGAAGAGAACGACTGCAAGAAGCAGGCGGGCAAGTTTTGTGGAAACGCGCATCAGAGCTAATCTATCAGACGCTGAGATGAGGTGCGTTATCTCTAGAAGGCTCGCTCTCCGCTTCATCCTGAGTTGCAACATGAAAAATGTTATCGCCCTAATCGCCGCGATTTTCTTGTGCATGCCATCTCTGGGCCTTACGCAAACCCCAACGAAACTTCGGCCTAAACAACAAAAGGCTTTGCTGCTGCAATTGAAGCAACTTGAGGATCTGGCCGATGGGATCCGGAGTGCTGGTGATCGCGCTTACGCGTTGATGGAAATTGCTCCGGCCTACGCGGCTGTTGACCGTCCACACTCTGTGACGCTACTGGATGACGCCTTGTCCCTGATGGTTGGAGTTCCTCCGAGCTCCAGCAAGTCATTCCTGCAAGAGACGATAGCAATCCAAGCCGTACTGGCGGAACCTGAAAAATTGGACGATATCGCATCTTCCCTGCCTGGCACGGTGCGTCACCAGGTGTTACAGGCGGTCCTTTCAAAGTATCTGGTGGATAAGAAATTCGATCAGGCTGTCGGCCTTGTATACGCCATCGCGAATGACTCAGAGTTCCCTTATTCCTCGGCTGATCTTCTGCTTCGGCAAGTGACCACGTTGAGCAGGGCAGAAAAGCAGGCATTGTTTAGTTTCGCGCTGAGCAGCTACAAAAAGCATCAGCACAACTCATACAACTATAAGGACGACTTTGGCCTGCTCCTGGTGCACTGTTGGCGTGAAATGGCACCGGCTTCGGTTGAGGACGCGATTCTGTACATTCTCCACGAAGCGCAGGGGGAATCCGGCCTGAATGGTCCTTCCTCACGAATCTCTGTGGTGGGCAGTGCCGGATCGGCATCCTTTGACACACTTTATGACTTTCGCCTTTTCCAGCTATTGCCGGTGCTCCGGCAGATAGATTCTGCCAAAGCGGATGAGTTATTGCGGGGCTATTCGGGTCCTCAGGAGGCATTTCGCCGTTACCCTGAAGGTTTCTCGAGCATGGCTCCGCAGGAACGCCGTGGCGACCCTCATTTACTCGTAGGTGTTAGCCGCGGAAGGGCAACACTGCAACTGGAATCTCCCAGCTATGAAAACGAGGCGGAGAAAGCACGGCAGCTTGTTGACTTGTCTATGAAGGATGCTTCTCAGTCCCTTTCAACGGCAGAGACATTGACCTATCCGTCGTTAGAGGCTATGGCATTGGAAAGCATTGCTCAAGCTGTAAAAGGCTCCGATTCCATGATTGCGAGGGAGGCGCTGCGACATCTGCTCGAAATTGCTCCCAAGCTTCCACCTCAGCTTCGTGCTAAATATCTGATTTCCGCTACTGAGATCTATTTGTCCATGAGGCAGCCTGATGACGCGCAATCGTCATTGAGCCAAGCCGCAGAGACGGTGGAAGAGCTTTACCGCCAGGATTCAGACAAGGATGACCCAAACATGTCACTGAAGGTGTTCTGGCCATCCACCGCAATGTGGCAGCGATTAATGGGTGTTGCCATTAAGATCTCGTCGCAATCGGCTCTCAGCATTCTGAAAACGGTTCCTGATAAGGACATAGCACTACTCATGAGGATTTCTCTCGAACGTTCCGAATTGGGAGTGCCTCCGCTGCCTCTAATGACGATTACCATGCACAAGGATGGAGAGGTTAGGTACAAGCCGGACGAGGAATCCCAGTGATGTGGCAGATGCCATAGCCGTGGATTACGCGGGTACCTGTTTTGCGCCTTTGCGTGCCTTGAGCTGCTCCACAATCTGCGAGCCAAGCTGTGAAACATTGCCGGCCCCGAGCGTAAGAATCATGTCTCCCGATTCGGCCAGCGCCGCAACGGAACGGGCCGCTTCGTCGAAGGAAGATACGTAACGCGCACTTTTACCGCCGAGATTGCGAACGGCTTCAGCTACTTTCTCCCCCGTGACGCCAGGAATGGGTGGCTCACTGGCGGGATAGATATCCAGAACGAAAAGGTTGTCAGCATCGTCGAAGGCCGTGCCAAACTGGTCCAGAAGATCGCGTGTGCGCGTGTAGCGGTGCGGCTGAAAAACCACGTGAACGCGATTGAAACGGCACTGGCGCGCCGCCGCCAATGTCGCCCGGATCTCAGTGGGATGGTGACCGTAGTCATCAATTACGCTAATGCCGGCAACACGCCCTTTGAGCTGAAACCGGCGGTCCACGCCGGCAAAGTTTTCCAGGCCCTCGCGAATGTCATCCACCTTGATATCCAGCCCAACTCCCACGGCCACAGAGGCCGTTGCATTCAGCACGTTGTGCTGCCCGGGCACTTGAAGATGAAAGTCGCCCAGTGACTTGCCCTTATATTCCACTTCGAAATGCGAATAGTGCCTGGTACTGGAACACTGGGTCTTGCTGCGCAGGATGCGAAAGTCTGAGTCATCGCGAGTGCCGTAGGTAATGGCCCGGCGGGCAAGCCGTGGCAACAGTCCGCGCAGCCGATCGTCATCATTGCACAGCAGAACGATGCCGTAGAAAGGGACGCGGTCCACAAAATCAATAAAGGCCTGCTCCACATCCGCCATATCGCGATAGCAGTCCATATGCTCGCGATCGACGTTGGTCACCACAGCCAGAATGGGTGAGAGCTTCAGAAACGAGCGGTCGCTTTCGTCGGCCTCGGCCACAAGGTATTGCGATTTGCCGAGCCGCGCGTTGGAGCCAAGCGCATCTACGCGTCCGCCGACTACCACCGTGGGGTCGAGTCCGCCCGCAGCCAGCACAGCCGCCACCATGCTGGTCGTCGTGGTCTTGCCATGCATGCCGGCAATCGCGATCCCATACTTGAGGCGCATGAGCTCAGCCAGCATTTCCGCACGCGGAATCACAGGAATGTGTCGTGCGTGCGCCGCCGCCACCTCCGGATTCGCGCGGCTGATAGCAGAGCTGGTGACCACCACCTCCGCGCCGGTAATGTTTTCCGCCTGATGTCCAATAAAGATGATGGCCCCGAGTTCAGACAACCGTTCGGTCACGGGCGAACCTTTGAGATCAGAGCCGGAAACCTTGTAGCCGAGCGTAAGCAGGACCTCGGCAATTCCGCTCATGCCGATTCCGCCAATGCCGACGAAATGAATACGCTGGATTTTTGCAAACATTGATTTCTGTCGCTACGCTCCAAAACCGCTATCCGGTTCGTTCCGCGCTGCCTTGATCTATGCTCCTGCTGCAGCCGCGCTCAGCGCCTGGGCGGCTTCGCCCGGCATCCAAGCCATCCTTGTGTCACTCGGCTGAATGTTGATTGCTGAGTGCTGACTGCTTCTTTTCCACGAGTTCGGCCACCATTTTCGCGACCCGCCCGGCGGCGTCGTGGTGCGACAACGCGCGCGCGCGCTCAGACATTTGCTGCAAACGGCCGCGATCTTTCATCAATTCAATCGTCAAACTCGCCAGCCGCTCCGGCGTAAGCTCCGATTGCGGAATCAGAATTGCGGCGCCGCCCTCCGCAATGGCTTCAGCATTGCGCCGCTGGTGATCG
>Ga0134128_10004748_pt1 | contig 16569 bp, 12 predicted proteins | sample KB31754_FD_96462 | JGI IMG/M metagenome (GOLD analysis project Ga0134128, IMG submission 96462) | Terrestrial soil microbial communities with excess Nitrogen fertilizer from Kellogg Biological Station, Michigan, USA - KB3-175-4 | ecosystem: Environmental > Terrestrial > Soil > Unclassified ...
ATCTACTACGGTTCCGTCAAGTTCAGCGCGCAGCCGGCGGCGTGGCCCGCGATTGCCATCGTGCGCAAGGACGGCAGCGCCGCCGTGTTCGCCATTCAGAGCTACGCCACCAGCCTGGTGCCGATCGGCATCGGGTTCACGGGCCTGCAGGTGACGGCGACGGGCTCCAGCTTCACGACCCCATTCACGGCACACACGCAGACCGGATATACGCTGGCCAACGGCAGCACGTCTGCCACGGGGAGCTTGACGGGCAGCGTCGTTCCCGGCGTGTCGATCTCCGGTTCCTTCACTTCCGTGCTCGACAACGGCACGTTCACTCTGACGGCATCGTCGGCGAGCTACCAGCCCTCCTCATCGACCGGCCTGATCGCAGGGACGTACCACCACAGCTATGCGGCGTCCGCAAAAGTCTATGATGTGAATCAAGTGATCGGCGCCGATGGCACTGGAACCGGCAGTGACACGGCCAATTGCTCGTACACCAGCAACTACGCCGCGCCGGACCCGAACCACAACGCCTACGACGCGACCCTGACCCCTTCCGTCTGCGCGTCGCAGACACGGGACTACAATGGCATCGCAGCGTTCTTTCCGGCCGGCTCCCCTGCCGGCGCCGCGCTCAACAGCGCACTCAACGGCGTCAACCAGGGAATTACCACCGGGGTGAGCAATTTCACCACGGACACGCTCGTGTCCATCCTGGATAGCGGGTCCACGTCGTACCTGACGTTCTCATCGAAATAGGTGTGACAGTCGACCTCGACATTGATGAGCTTGCCAAGGCGGCGTACGCACTCGCTTCGGCCGCCCAGGTCGGCGACGACCAGGCCATCGTGCAGGCGGCAAACCAGGTCGGCGCGGCCTGCGCAGGCTGTCATGCCGCGTATCGCAAGCCGCCGGATCAGCCGCCGCGATAACCCGCGATCGATCCGCCGTGCGAGCGCATTGGCCGCATTCGGCCCCCTCGCCGACTGCATCGACGGTACCCGATCGGCCCAGGGTCAACGATGCCGCTGGGGTGGCGCCTCAGCGCGCCTCACGCCGGCGGCATCACAGCCCTATGCCGGCTCACGGCATTGCCGTCGTCCCGGCGCAGCCCATGAAATACGACTGTGGACACGACGGTCGCCCCCCCAAGAATGAGGAAGGCGTGGTGGATGCCCTGAATCATCTCGGGCGCACCGCTCGTAGAGCCGGCCGGCAGAAAGACGGCCGCAACCAATGACGCGGTGGCGACGCCGAAGCTGATCGACATCTGCTGCGCGGTGCTCGCGATCGTGCTCGCGCTGCTGGCCTGGCTGTCGGAGACGTCGGCGTACACCAGGGTGTTCATGCTGGTGAACTGCAGCGACTGGATGAACCCGTAGCTGAAGGCCTGAATCACGATCAGCCACACGGGGGTCGCGGCGCCGATGGTCGCGAACAGCAGGATCAGCACTCCCAGGATGACGGTGTTGGAAACCAGCACCGCACGGTGGCCGAAGCGAGCAAGGATGCGCGGCATCGTCACCTTCAGGCTCATGGCCGCGAATGCCTGCGGCATCATGAGCAAGCCGGACTGGATGGGCGAGAAACCGAGGCCGACCTGATAGAGCAGCGGCAGCAGAAAGGGAACGCCGCCGACGCTCACGCGCGTAAAGAAATTGCCGCTGACGGCGGAGCGAAAGGTGCGGATCCTGAACAGCGTCAGGCGCAGCAGGGGACTGGAAGTGTGGATCGAATGCAGCCCGTAGCCTGACAGCAGAACGGCCGAGAGTGCGAGCAGCGTGAGGATCGCGGCGCTGCTGAGTCCGTGCTCCCCGAACACCTCGAGCACGTACGACAGCAGGGCGATTCCAGAGCTGAACAACAACAGCCCCGCGACGTCCAGCGGTGTTGTGCGCGTCTCGCGATAATCGGGCAGATGCCGGCGCACCAGGTACAGGCCCGCCAGCCCGATCGGGATGTTGACGAAGAAGACCACGCTCCAGTGGAAGTACCCGGTGATCAGACCGCCCGTGATGGGCCCGAGCATGGGGCCGATCAACGCCGGAACCGCCACGAAGCTCATGGCGCGGATGAGCTCCGACTTGGCGAAGGTGCGTACCAGGGTCAGGCGCCCGACAGGCACCATCATCGCGCCCCCCAGGCCCTGCAGGATGCGGAACGCCACCAGCATGTGGATGCTGGTGGCCAGGCCGCACAGCAGCGAGCCCGTCGTGAACAGCCCGATGGCCGAAGCAAACACGCGGCGCGTGCCGAAGCGGTTGGCGACCCAGCCGCTCACCGGAATGAATACGGCGAGACTCAGCGTGTAGCTGGCGAGCACCGATTTCATGCTCAGCGGGGCGACGCCGAGGGCCTTCGCGATGGTCGGAACCGCGGTGTTCAGGATCGTCGTGTCGAGCGACTCCATGAAGAAGGCCACTGCGATCAGCCACGGGAGCAGCCGCTTGCTGGCGGCCGCAGGGGCTGGCTTGGACGGGGGCGGCAAGTCGCTCAGGCCTCATGAATCACGGCAATGGCCGGCGAGAATGGAGCGGCGCGCGCCGAGGGTCAATGCCGCGTCCGCGGGATTGACAAACGCGGCCTATTAATTAATGTTAGTTAACCATTAATGTGATCACAGGACAGGTGGAGCATGGGGCTGTGGCTGCATTGCCTGGGGGTTCGCCAGGCCCATTGCGGTGCGCGCGCCGGGCCCGGCGAAGCGGGCATGGAAGGCAACTTGACGTGAGCACCGAAACGGAGCTCTCGCCGGAGGAGCTGGGCGGGCTGCTGCAGGAACTGGTGAACCGCGTCTCACACGGCCAGGGCAAGACCCTCGCCGTGCTGGATGAAGCCGCAGTGACGCCGCAGCAGGTGCTGCTCCTGAGGCGCCTGCAGCACAGCGGTCAGAGCACATCTTCCGAGCTGGCGGCGCAGCTGCACATTTCGCTTCCCGCGATGAGTCAAATGGTCGACCGCCTGTTCGAGCTGGATCTGGTGACGCGCACCGAAATGGCCCACGACCGGCGCAAGAAGCGCATCAGTCCGACCGCCAAGGCCCGGGCGCTGCTGGAGCGCGTCCGCAAAGCCCGGTCCGCCGAGTACGGGGCGGCGCTGTCGGTGCTCGCGCCGAAGCTGCGCATGGAGCTGGCGCGCACCGTGCAGAAGACCCTTCGGGAGCTGCCTGCCGAGGGCCGGCGTCCGGCCGCTGCCTGAGTATCTGCCCGCGCGGGGCAACGCCTCGCGGCTGCCTCAGTGGCAGCAGCGGACCGCCAGCACCCGGCGCCAGCACCATCTGCGGGGTCCGACGTAGCATTCGGACGCCCGCGCCGCGTTTTGTTGCATTGCAATTGCACTGCCGTGGCGCGTACGGGAACGCAGTTCACGGCCCACTTGTGATGGCCGCAGCGGTCCAGGGGTCAAAAGCGTGACCCTGGGTGTCGCCCATGACGCCGGAAATTCGTACCTTCCCCGCACTCATGAGCCCGCCCTGGTGTTCCCAACTTTCACGTAACCTGCACCGCGCGCTGTGGTGGGGGATGCTGCTGGCTGCAGGCCTGACCGCGCGGGCGGAAGCCATCCCTTGCCTGAGCTCCCCGGACCCGGCCGTCCGTCCCCTCCAGGAACAACTCACGCACGATCCGCTGACCATCATCAAGCAGGCGCAGAGTGCGATGGAATCGCTGCAACGCTCGGCTCAGCCGAACGCACGACGGCTGGCCGCGCTCTACGCCGTAGAAGCCCAGGGATACAGCCTGTTGGAACTTGATGGTCAGGCGCGTGCCGTCGCGTCGCAGGGGCTCGGACTGGCGAAGGACGTGCACGACCCGGTGCACCTCGATCTGCTGTCAGCTTACGCTGAGAACGTCTACGACCAGGCAGGAATCACCAGCGCCGTGCATTCCATCGAGAGCGCGCGCGCGGCACAGACTCCCGGCTCTGTCGCTGATACCTGCCTCCTGATCACCCTCGGGCGCCTGCAGTACCGGCAGGACCGCTCGGATCTCGCCACAGCAACGCTTACGCAGGCCTATCGGGCCAGCATGACGCCGGAGATGGCGCGCCAGCGTGTATTGGCCGCGCACGCCCTGTCTCCAGTGATGCGCGCAATGGGCGACTACACGCAGGCGCTCGCACTCAATCAGGAAGTGATCGACTGGCACAGCTCCCACGGAGAGTCGCTGAGCCTGTCGGTCGCCAGGTTCCGGCGCGGCATCATCTTGAACGCCATGCGTGAGTACCCGGCAGCGCTGGAACAGTTCACCGCGGCCCGCAAGATCAGCGTCTCGCTCGCCGACGAGCAGGGAATCGCATTTGCAGACCTGCGCATGTGCGAGGCGCAGATCGAGCTGAAGCAGCTTGCCACGGCGCGCGAGGAATGCGAAAGCGCTTTGAGCATCTTCACCGCCAATCACTCCAACGACGTCGTGAAGGACGCCGAGACGCTTCTGGCGCATATCTATCTCGATGAAGGCCACCCGCTCCGCGCGCTTTCAACCTTGAACGGCGTGCTCGACAAGGGGGGTACCGACGTTCCGGCCCGCAGCCTGGCGCCGATCTACGCGTTGCGCGCGCGCACGAACGCAACGCTGCACAACTTCCGCGAGGCTTACTCCGACCTCCAGGAGTGGGAGCGGCGCTATGTCGCGGTGAACGATGCCCAGAGGACCCGTCAGGCAGCAGCCCTGCGCGCACGGTTCGAGACCGATCGGGAGATCGATCGCAATACGGTGTTGCAACGCGAGCTCGCGCTGGCACAGGAGCGCTCCAACCGTCAGAAGGAGCAATTGCGATGGACCGCCGGAGCCGTGGCGGCGGGCGTGCTGCTGATCGTGCTGCTCACCTACATCCTGATCGCCAACCTGCGGCATCGGCGCGAGCTGGTGCGGCTCGCGAGCCAGGACAGTCTCACGGGTCTGCCCAACAGGCGGCGCACGGCCGAGCTCGCCACGGCGGCGCTCAACCAGGCCATCGATAGCCAGCGACCGCTCACGGTCGCGGTCATCGATCTGGATCACTTCAAGACCATCAACGACCGGTGCGGGCACGCCACCGGCGACTACGTTCTCAAGGAATTCGCGCGCGCAAGTCGAGATGCACTGCGCACGGGCGACATCTTCGGCCGTTGGGGTGGCGAGGAGTTCCTGCTGGTGATGCCCGAGACGCCACTGGAGATGGCCCTGGCGAGCCTGGAGAGATTGCGCACGCTGGCACTCGGGATCCGCCTTCCCGCCACGGGTGCCGGCATTCGCGTCAGCCTCAGCGCAGGGCTTGCAAGTGTGGAGCAAGGGGTAAAGTCCCTGGACGATATCATCGCGCGCGGCGACTCCGCTCTCTACAAAGCCAAGAATCAGGGGCGGGACCTCGTGCTCATCGCCGACGAGAGCTATCGCATGACCGCGAGCCAGCTGCTGGCGGGCTGACCGAACCCAACCCGGTCCTTGGCCTCGCTGGCGTCCGCACAGCGGACCCAACACCGCCGCGCTGCCGACGCAACGGCTGGCGCGCCGACCGGACCCACGGGCCGGCCACACCAAGTTACGTTCGCAGTGCGGACCCGGAGCGGCCGGCGCAGCGAGTTACGTTCGCGGTGCGGACCCTGTCGCCCCCGCAGCGCGTTACGCTAGCGTCCAAGCGGATTGGAAAGGCGAAGGCTATGGCTACACACCCTGCCGTGAGCTCGAAGTCGGCGGAAGAATGGGCGCAGAAGAACCTCGAGGGCTGGCCGCCCAAGACGATCGCGCTCGCCGTCGATCTGATCAAGAAGTACGGCGAACCGAACGACGCCGCGCCGCATCAGATCACCTGGTACAAGAACGGGCCGTGGAAGCGCACGGCGGTCTTCAAGGAAGGAGTGCCGCACAAGTTCCCCAAGCTGCACGAGGACGTGCTGGAGCAGACTGTTGACTACCGCGTACCCCTGGAGAAGGTCGCCGATCTGCTGAAGTACAACGGCAGCCTCGTAGTCGACCGCACACGCGGGGAGCTCTCAGCTCACTGCGACAGCGAGCAGCAGAACCTGATCACGTTGAACATTGCCAACGACATCGTCACGGGCAACCGGGACGTCGAGCAGGCCCTCGCCTATCACGCGCAGATCATCGTCGGCATACGCGACCACGAGCCGGAGAAGTATCCGCAAAAACTGCGGTTCACGGCGCCCTCCTCGCCCACCGCCGACCCGGGCGAGGAGGCACCCCTGCTGGTGCATCTGGGGGACGGTTAGTTACCGGGTCCGCCAAGGCGTCAGTCCTTGCGCCAACGCGGCAGTCCTCGCGTCAAACACGGCAGGCCCTCGGCTCGCGGTGCGGCAGGCGTCGCGTCAAACACGGCAGGTCCTCGGCTCGGGCGCGGCAGTCCTCCGCTCTAGGTAGCCGTCCGCGGGTCGAGGCCGACCTTGGTTTCGCCCCGGACCGCCCATGCGAGCCACTGGCGCTGCAGCGTCCCGACGATCAGGAAGGCCAGCGCGGCAAGCGTGCCGAAGGTGGCAAACCCGGGTTGATAACTGCCCGTGCCCTCCTTGGCCAGGCTCATGATCACCGGCAGGTAGAACCCGCCGATGCCGCCCGCGGCGCCGATGATGCCCGTCATCACTCCTGTTTTTCCCTTCCAGCGATGCGGCACCAGCTGGAAAGTCGCCCCGTTCCCCAGGCCGAAGCACAGGTAGAGAACCAACAGCAGGCAGACTGCGCCCGGCAGGGAGGGCATCACCGCGGCAAACGCGAAATTGCACACCGAGAGGGTGATCAGCAGCGCCAACAGCAAGCGCACACCCGAGAGACGGTCGGCGAGCAGTCCCCCGATCGGCCGCACCATCGCGCCGGTGAGCGACAGCAGCGCCATCAGGAATCCCGCCGCGAGCCTGGATATGAGGTACTGCGTGGTCAGCAGGAGGCTGACGTACGAGGACATGCCGACGAAGCCGCCGAAAGTGATGCTGTAGACCAGCATCATCACCCACGTATCCCGTTCACGCAGCACCGCCAGGGAGTTGCGCGGCAGCACGGCCAGGGCGAGCAATGCACCCAACAGCGGCAGCAACAGCTGACCGGTCTTGCCCTTGCCGAGGACTTCGGCGTTCACCAGCAGGACCAGCACGATGAGGCCTGCCATCGAGATGCCCAGACCCGCAAACGCACGCCACACGCTGCCGCTCTTCGCGCTGCGATCTTCGCCCCACAGGAGGATCGCCACCGCCGCGACGGCCAGCAGCGGCAAAACGGCCATTGTCGCGTGCTGCCAGCCGTACCCGGCGGCCAGTCCTGGAAACAGAAAGCCGTCCAGCACCGCGCCGATGTTGCCCGCGGCGGCCAGTCCGAGAACCAGGCCCTGCACCCTCGGCGGGTAACTGCTGCCGGCCATGGGCAGGGCAATCGCGAAACTCGCGCCGCCCACGCCGAGAAAGACGCCCAGAACGAGCAGCAACGTATAGCTCGGCACGAGCGGCAGCAACAGCACGACGGCCGGGATCGCCGATAAGGTGATTCCCAGCAACGCGAGCCTGCGACCGTCGACGGCCTGGAACAGATTGCCGAACGTCACGCGCATGATGGAAGCGGCGAGCACCGGTACCGCCACCAGGAATCCCGCCTGAGTCGGCGACAGGTTGATCTGCTTGGAGATGAACGGCGCCAGCGGGCCGAACATCACCCACGTGGTGAAGCCGGTATCGAAATACAGGAAACAGGCGAGCAGCGCTTTCCAGTTGCCGCTGCGCAGGGAGGCGATCAGACTCTTCATACGAATGTCCTCTGACGGGAGACTCACCGGATGTAGTCGAGCTCGAGCCACACCTTGCGGGTCGTGGTCGCAAACCTGTCGGCGGCATAGTCGGCGAGCTTCACCAGCCCCATGAAATGCCGCCATTTACCCTGCAATTGCAGATCGACTTCGGAGCCGTAGTGCTGCCCGAGGCGGGCGGCGCTGAAATCGTCGTAGGTCACCGTCAGGCCGAGGCTGTCCAGGCCCGCGACCGCCCTGGCGAGCACGCCCAGCGTCACGTACTCGCGCTCGAGCCCATTGACGGGCGTGGTGAGGAACTTGTCATCCCAACCGTCCCAGCGGTGATAGGTCGCGAGCGGCGTCGCGAATCCCTTCACTCCATCGCTGCCCAGAGCTTCTACACCGCCTCCCAGGGTGAGCTGGTGGAACGTGCCGGTGAGCTCGCCGATGTAGTAATCGTCGCGGTAGCGGAGCGGATTCTGCGAATACTCGTGCTGCCGGGCGTAGGAGAAGTCATAGGCAATCTGGAGCGGTCCAACCGGCCGCTCTCCTGCCAGGCGTATCCCCACAGTCTGCGATGAGTCCGTCTTCGCCTGATCGAAGGACAGCAGGTAGTCGAACCCGGTCAGCTTGCCGAGCGGCGTGTCGAGCCCGAGATTCACCAGGTAGCTGTTGCCGGTGTAGCGGCCCACGGGTGAGTCCGGTCCAAACACCCGGTTGACCCGATTGATGTAAGTCAGATCGACGCTCAGGCCGGGTACGCTCGTATTGAGCAGGCGCGCCGAGTCGAAGGTCTGCTCGTTCTGGCGCCAGCCGGAGTTGCCCACGAAACGCTGGTCATCCAGATTGATGCGCTGGCGCCCGACGCTCACCGTGGTATCGGGCAGCGAGGTGTTGGTCAACTGCAGCCGGTTGAGACCGTAGTACTGGGGATCGGGAATCGTCGGGTAGGCGGTCTTGCCGTTGACGGTGCTGTTGTAGTGGTCCACCCAGGGCCAGTTGAGACCGGCTTCTGCCAGCAGCGAGGTGTCGGCGATCCGGCCGGTCTGAAAGCCCAGGCGGCTGCGCAGCGTCAGCGCGTCCGCTTGCTTGTCGAGCCCCGTCTGATCCACGCTCTCCCAGCGCAGGCGGATATCCACCAGCGGCTCGGTGCCCGCGAGCGCGCTCAGCACCGGATCGGAGCCGTCGGCGCGGCCGATGCAGGGACCGAGCACAGCCAGCAAAGCAAGACTCGTGCAGGGAAATGCCCGTTTGCCCATCACTGACTTTCCATCTCCCAAAAAAAACCGCCGACGGAGTGAGGACAGCGCGTAACGCGATGTCTGACTCCAGTCGGCGGCGTCGCCGGTGAGCCCGCTCTCGGGCTCGCGTGTTGCGGGCAGAGGATGCAACGGCCATGCCATCGGCCCACGGCGCGGCGGCGGGCCTTCCGGCCGTCCCGCCGCTCTCCTGTGCGCGAAAAGGGAGCGGGCGGCGCGCGCCCCTGCACGAAGTTCGGGCAACCTCAGGCAGCCGTCAGATCACCGGCATCAAAGCTCGCACCGTCGAAAAAGCGCTCACTCTGCACGTCAGCGACGGGAATGTCGGCAACGAGATGGCCAAGGGCCGCCCGATACAGATCAGGGCGGTACGTGGCGCGGACCGCCGCGACATGCTCCGGGGAGAATTCGATCTGCCGCCACCGGACCATCTGAGAGTAGAACCACAGTGCGTGACTCACCCAGGGGAAGGTCGCCCCCCTCGCCGCCGGGACGTAGAAATCAGGGATCGCTACAGCGGGAGATCCGTGGCGCAGCACCAGGTTGTTGCTCAATCCGGCGCGCAATGTCTCGGTTGGGGCGCCCACATAGCGCGGCTGCGCGAGAAGCTGCGCGAGGTCCGCATGATTCTCAGACTGCTCGCACCACTGAGAAGCGCGGTACAGCGCGCGCAGCAGGCAGGCAAGTTTCCCGGGATGCTGTTGCGCCCACTCCGGGCGACATCCCAGAACCTTCTCGGGGCTCATCGGCCAGATGGCCGTCGTGGGCGTCACTATGACACCCGCTCCCGCGTTGACCGCGACACCGTTCCAGGGCTCACCGACACAAAAGCCATCGATCTGGCCGGCGCGCAGGGCATCCACCAGGAAGGGCGGTGGAATCACGACGAGCCGAACGTCACGATGCGGATCGATTCCAGAGGCCGCGAACCAGTACCGTAACTCGTAGTTGTGGCACGAAAACGGATACACCATGCCAAAGGTCAGCGGCTCGAGATGCGCCCTGTTGCGTGCCTCGATCACTCGCTGCAGCGCTGCGCCCTGCACGCGCGGGCTGCCCCCGGGAACCGCGCCGGCACGTCCCATCTGGTCCCACAGGCGCTGCGATGCAGTGATCGCATTCCCGCCCCGTCCCAACGCAAACGGCGCAATGACCGGTACCCTGACATGGCCGATGCCGAGGGTCGAGGCGACTGCCATCGGACCGAGCAGGTGCGCCGCATCGAAGTGCCCGATGATGAGGCGGTCCCGGATGTTAGCCCACGAGGTCTCCCGCACGAGGGTCAGCTCGATCCCCTCCTGCGCCGCGAAGCCACGCTCCGCGGCGACCACGAGACTGGCACAGTCCAGGAGCGGAATGAATCCCAGGATGATGTTCATTTCAGCAGTCTCGCCGCGGTCACGACGCTCTGGGCGAGCTCTGCCACTCGCCGGCCCTCGTTCATCGCCGCTTTACGCAACAGGCTGTATGCGGCCTCTTCGGTGAGGCCGCGCTCTTTCATCAGGATGCCCTTGGCCCGCTCGATCAGCTTGCGCTCCTCGAGCTCCTGCCGGGCCCGCTCGAGATCCTCATTCAGCTGACGGAACGCGTTGAAGCGGCTCACCGCCATGTCGAGAATGGCCTTGACCCGCTCCTTGCGCAGACCGTCCACGATATAGGCGCTGACGCCCGCTTCCACCGCCTCCTTGATGGTCTGTGTGTCCGATCGATCCACGAACATCGCAATCGGACGTCGCACGCAGCGCGAGACCTGGAACATCTGTTCCAGCACGTCGCGATTGGGGTTTTCCAGATCGATGAAAATCACCTCGGGATCTTCATCGACGATGCGACGCAGCAGGTTGGTCATGTCGCGCACGACCGTGACGTTCAGATAGCCTGCTTCCCGCAATCCTTCCTCGAGAATCGAGGCCCGCGTCACATTCTGGTCGATGAGCAGAATTCGCAACGAGGCTTCGGTCATTCGCGGCGCCCCATGCGCAGAGTGTTCGGTCGCATCCGTGAAGGGTTGCAACGCCTATGCCACCAACACCCACGGCGCGCCCACGGCCTGCCCCACCCCGCGCGAACATTGACCGGGCTGCCAAACCCGTTGCGCACCCCACACCCACACGCTTGGCGGGCGGGGGCATGACGGCAGGCGGCGCTGCACGCATTCCGTGCATCCGCGCACCTTCGCGCTCCGAAAGTGATCAGAACCTGAGCTGTCAGGCAAGCGTCACACACGCTAAGTCGTTGGCAGACACGGGGCGCGCGGGCTCCGGCCGGATGGCACGACGGTTGCACACAATATTCTCGAAAGGGCCCAATAGTGGGTTCGCTTCCGGGCAACGCCGCCGTTTTCGAGTACGCGCTCGAGCGCGTAACCGAGCCGCGCGGCGTTTTTTTTGGGCCGCGAGACCTGCGATGAACGCACGCTGCAGAGTTTTGGTGATCGGCAATGGCATGGTCGGCCAGCGATTCCTCGAATCGCTGGCCGCGGATGCGCCTTGCTCCCTGACGGTCCTCGCGGAAGAGCCACGACCGGCGTATGACCGCGTGCAGCTGTCATCTTTCTTCTCCGGCAAGACGGCGGATGATCTCTCGCTGGTGGACGCGGGGTTCTTCGAAAAGAATGGGATAGCGCTGAATCTGTCCGAACGCGCTATTGCCATCGATCGTGAGCAACGCCGCGTGCGTACCTCGCGCGGCAGAGAGCTCGACTACGACATCCTGGTCATGGCCACGGGCTCATATCCGTTCGTGCCGGCGGTGACGGGGCGCGACCGTCCGCATTGCCACGTCTATCGAACGATCGAGGACCTCGAAGCGATCCGTGCCAGCTCCGAAGGTGCGCGTGCGGGTGCCGTCATCGGCGGAGGCCTGCTCGGACTGGAGGCGGCCAAGGCGCTGCGGGATCTCGGAGTCGAGACGCACGTGGTGGAATTCGCACCCCGCCTGATGGCGCTGCAGGTCGATGACGGAGGTGGCAACATGCTCCGCCGCAAGATCGAAGCGCTGGGCGTTCACGTCCACACGGGCAAGAACACCAGGGAGATCATCGCGGGGACGGACCAGCGGCATCGAATGAGCTTCGCTGACGGCGGCTCGCTCGAAGTCGACCTGATTGTGTTCTCCGCCGGTATTCGGCCCCGCGACGAGCTGGCCAGGGCCGCCGGCCTGTCGGTGGGTGAGCGCGGCGGAATCGTGATCGATGACACCTGCCGAACCTCCGATCAGAGCATCTACGCGATCGGCGAGTGTGCTCTGTGGCGCGGCAAGGTCTTCGGCCTCGTCGCCCCCGGCTATCAGATGGCGCAAGTCGCGGCCGCGCACATTGCCGAGTCCGTCGCGGCGAGGCAGCCAGCTACGCTGCAGGCGGCCGACAGCGAGCCGGTGGCGAGCCCCCGCGAAGCGGCGTTCACCGGCGCCGACATGAGCACGAAGCTCAAGCTTCTTGGCGTGGATGTCGCCTCGATCGGCGATGCCCATGCCGCCGCGCCGGGCACGCGCACTTATTCGTTCATCGACGAGCGACGCCAGATCTACAAAAAGCTCGTGGTGAACGAGGCCGGCACCCGTGTGCTGGGCGGGGTGCTGGTGGGCAATACGGACGATTACGGCAGCTGGCTGCAGATGATGCTGAACGAGCTGCCATTGCCGGAGCACCCCGAGGATCTCATTCTTGCCCCGCGCGCCGCTGCGCCGGCCGCTCACGGGACAACGGCGCTGCCCGCGACGGCGCAGATCTGCTCCTGTAACAACGTCAGCAAGGGAGCCATTTGCGCGGCGGTCGAGGCGGGGTGCACCACGATCGGCGCGCTCAAGAAACACACCCGGGCGGCGAGCTCCTGCGGGGGCTGTGCGCCGCTGGTGACCCAGATCCTGAAGGCCGAGCTGCAGCGCAAGGGCATGGCGGTCGACAACCATCTGTGCGAGCACTTCCGCTACTCGCGGCAGCAGCTGTTCTCGCTGATCCGTGTCGGGGGATTGCGAACCTTCGAGGCCACGCTGCAGAAGCACGGCCGGGGACTCGGGTGCGATATCTGCAAGCCGGCGATCGGCTCGATCCTGGCCTCCTGCTGGAACGAATTCGTGCTGGCGGGCGAGCGTGCCTCGCTCCAGGACACCAACGACTACTTCCTGGCCAACATGCAGAAGGACGGCACGTACTCCGTTGTGCCACGCGTGCCCGGAGGTGAGATCACACCCGACAAGCTGATCGTCCTGGGGCAGGTGGCGAAGCACTACGGCCTGTATACCAAGATCACCGGCGGTCAGCGGATCGACCTGTTCGGCGCCCGCGTGCATCAGCTGCCGCAGATCTGGGCAGACCTGATCGCCGGCGGGTTCGAGTCCGGTCACGCCTACGGAAAGGCGATGCGCACGGTCAAGTCCTGCGTCGGCTCCACCTGGTGCCGGTACGGCGTGCAGGACAGCGTCGGGCTCGCCATCCAGATCGAGAACCGTTACCGCGGCTTGCGGGCGCCTCACAAGATCAAGCTCGCAGTGTCAGGATGCACACGCGAATGCGCCGAGGCACAGGGAAAGGATGTGGGCGTGATCGCCAGCGAAAAAGGCTGGAATCTCTATGTGTGCGGCAACGGCGGCATGAAACCCCGGCATGCCGAGCTGCTGGCGGCGGATCTGGACAAGGAAACGCTCATCCGCTACATCGACCGCTTCCTCATGTTCTACATCCGCACGGCCGACCGCCTGCAGCGCACCTCCACGTGGCGTGACAACCTCGAGGGCGGGCTGGAATACCTGCAGCAGGTGGTCTGCGAGGACAAGCTGGGGATCGCCGCGGAGCTGGAGGCTGACATGGCCCGCATCGTCGCGACCTACGAGTGCGAATGGAAGAAGGCCATCGAGGATCCTGTCACGCTGCGCCGCTTCCGCCACTTCATCAACAGCGACGCCGCGGATGGCCACGTCGTGTTCGTCGAGGAGCGCGGCCAGATCCGGCCGGCCACCCGCGAGGAGCGGCGCAAGCGCACGGAAGTCCTGGCATGAGCTGGAGCTCTCTGTGTCCACTGGATGAGGTCATACCCGACACGGGGGTCTGCGCGCTGCTGCACGGGCGGCAGATCGCGATCTTCCGTTGCGGCGACTCGGTTTTCGCGCTCGACAACCTCGATCCGGCGAGCGACGCGAATGTCCTGTCACGCGGCATCGTCGGTGACGTGAAGGGCGAGCGCGTCGTCGCATCTCCGCTCTACAAGCACCACTACAGCTTGAGTACCGGGCGGTGCATAGAGGATTCCGCGCACTCGGTGAACGTCTACCCGGCGCGGGTCATGGATGGCCGGATCTGGGTCAACGCGACCCCGCAAGTCGCCCGCTCGCGGCGCCGGCTGGTCGTGGTCGGCAACGGCATGGCGGGCATGCGCACCGTGGAGGAGCTGCTGAAGCTCTCCCCGGAGGGCTACGACATCACCGTGTTCGGAGCCGAGCCGCACGTCAACTACAACCGGATCCTGCTCTCGCCGCTGCTGGCGGGAGAGAAGCGTGTCGAGGAAATCATCCTGCACTCGCAGCAGTGGTACGCCGAACATGGCGTCACGCTGCACATGGGCGACCCGGTGGTTCGCATCGACCGCCGGCAGCGCCTGGTGCGCTCGCGCAACGGCCTGGAGGTTCCCTACGACCGCCTGCTGATGGCGACGGGGTCCAACCCGGTCATTCTTCCGATCCCCGGAGTCAACCTCCACGGCGTCGTCACTTTCCGCGATCTCGCCGACGTCAACGCAATGCTCGAGGCGGCCCGGCACTACCGCAAGGCGGTCGTGATCGGCGGTGGCCTGCTCGGCCTGGAAGCCGCCAACGCGCTCGCGCAGCGCGGGATGGACGTGACGGTCGTCCACCTCTTCGAGCATTTGATGGAGCGGCAGCTGGATGCCTCCGCCGCAGCCTTGCTGCGCGCCTCCCTCGAGGCACGGAGCCTCAAGTTCCACATGCCCGCGAAGACGACGGCGGTCCTGGGCGAGCGGCGGGTCACCGGAGTGCGCTTCGATGACGGCGCGCAACTGGATGCGGATCTGCTCGTCATGGCCGCCGGTGTGCGCCCGAATGTCGAGCTCGCCAGTCAGGCGGGCTTGCGCTGTGAGCGCGGCGTACTCGTTGACGACACGCTCCAGACATTCGATCCGAGCATCTATGCCGTCGGCGAGTGTGTACAACATCGCAACAACACTTTCGGTCTGGTGGCGCCGCTGTGGGAACAGGCGCGCGTCTGCGCCGCCCACCTCGCTGAGGTGGGTGTATCCCGATACCGCGGCACGCTCACTGCAACCCAGCTCAAGGTGGCGGGAATCGATGTGTACTCGGCCGGCGAGTTCGCCGAGACCGGCGGCGCGGAGGCGCTGGTGCTGCGCGATCCACGGCGCGGGATCTACAAGCGCCTCGTCATTCGCGATAACAGACTACGCGGTGCGATCCTCTATGGCGACGCACGCGACGGCGCCTGGTACTTCGACTTGATCACCTCGGGGGCAGACATCAGCGCAGTGCGCGACAGCCTCCTGTTCGGTCCGGCGTTGGCAGAGCAGGCCGTGAGCTGATGTACGCGCCACGGGACATCCACAGCGGACCTGCGGGTATTCGCACCACTTGTCCCTACTGCGGAGTGGGTTGCGGAGTGCGAGTGCGGTCCGCCGGCGCTGCCATCCAGGTGGCCGGCGACCCGCACCATCCGGCCAACTTCGGGCGCCTGTGCTCCAAAGGGACCGCACTGGCGGACACGGTCGGCCTGGAGGGCCGGCTGCTGCACCCGCAGATCGGTGGCCAGCGCGTCAGCTGGGATGCCGCCGTGGATCACGTGGCGCTGAATCTTCAACGCATCATCCAGGAGGATGGCCCCGACGCGGTGGCGCTGTATGTCTCTGGCCAGCTGCTCACGGAGGACTACTACGTCGCCAACAAACTCATGAAGGGCTATGTCGGCTCAGCCAACATCGACACGAACTCGCGCCTGTGCATGGCATCGGCCGTCGCCGGACACAAGCGCGCCTTCGGCGGGGATCTCGTGCCCGGCTGCTACGAGGACCTCGATCTCGCGGAGCTGATCGTCCTCGTCGGCTCGAACACGGCCTGGTGCCACCCGGTGATCTTTCAGCGGATCATGCAGGCCAGGCAGCAGCGGCCCGAGCTGAAGCTGGTGGTGATCGATCCGCGCCGCACCCCGACCTGCGAGGTCGCGGACCTGCATCTGCCGATCACTTCCGGCACCGACGTCCGGCTGTTCAACGGCCTGCTCAGTTATCTGCATCAGCACGGCGCCGCCGATGCAGCCTTCATTGACGAGCACACCAGCGGCCTCGAAGCGGCTCTCGCCGCGGCCTGCAGTTGCGCAGCAGAGGTGTCGGAAACCGCGAAGCTGTGCGGAATCGATGCGGCACGCCTCACCGAGTTCTATCGCCTGTTTGCCGCCACCGAGCGCGTCGTGACCGCGTTCTCCCAGGGGGTCAATCAGTCCTCGGCGGGCACCGACAAGGTGAACAGCATCATCAATTGCCACCTGCTCTGCGGTCGCATCGGCAGGCCCGGCATGGGACCGTTCTCCCTCACCGGCCAGCCCAATGCCATGGGCGGGCGCGAAGTGGGCGGCATGGCCAACATGCTCGCCGCCCACCTGGAG
>Ga0134128_10004749_pt1 | contig 16567 bp, 12 predicted proteins | sample KB31754_FD_96462 | JGI IMG/M metagenome (GOLD analysis project Ga0134128, IMG submission 96462) | Terrestrial soil microbial communities with excess Nitrogen fertilizer from Kellogg Biological Station, Michigan, USA - KB3-175-4 | ecosystem: Environmental > Terrestrial > Soil > Unclassified ...
ACTGGCAGCAGTACCTGATCTTCATGAACCACCTGATCCACGGCAACCTCGGGTTCTCCTACGTCCAGGAGCGGCCGGTCTCGGCGATCATCTGGCCCGCCACGCGGGCAACCGCCTCCCTCGTCCTGGGCGCGGCCGTGATCTGGCTGCTGATCGCCGCCCCGATCGGCGGCTACGGGGGACTGCGTCCGCGCAGCGTCGGCGACGTGGTCGGGCGCGCCGCCGCGATCATCGGCATGTCGATCCCGGTGTTCTGGCTGTCCCCGATGATCGCGTACTTCCTCGGCTACCAGCCGACGCAAGGGCAGCTGTTTGGCCTGCCGGTACTCCCGGTCGGCACGACGATCTTCCCGATCCAGGGCTACGCCGACTTCGGGGATAACCCGCTGCAATGGGCCTACCACCTGTTCCTGCCCTGGCTCACGCTGGCGATCGGCTTCGCCGCCGTCTACATCAGGTTCATCAGGACCCTCACGGCCGAGCAGCTAGGGGAAGACTATGCCCGCACCGCGCGGGCCAAGGGGGCGTCGACGAGGCGGGTGCTCCTCACCCACGTAGGCCGCAACATCGCGCCGACGATCACGGTGCTGCTCGGCGCGGACGTCGCGACCGCGCTCACCGGAGTCTTCTTCGTGGAGACGGTCTTCGGAATTCCCGGGCTGGGTTACACCGGCCTTTCCGCCATCGAAAACCTCGATTACCCGGTCATCACCGGCGTGATCATCGTCGCGGCCGTTATCGCAGTACTCGCCAACACCGTCGTTGACCTGCTGCATGCCGTCCTGGATCCGAGGCTGCGGCGCGTACCCGCGGCCTGAAAGAGGAGGGGAAGAAAGGGTGAATCTATCCGGGCTGTGTCGCAAACACATGCAAGCAGCGATTAGGAGAAGGTTATGGCGAAGAAACGAACGAGTGCGCTGTTCGCGCTGGCTGCCGTGGCCGCGCTGCTAGCGGCGGCGTGCGGATCAAGCAGCAGCACCAGTAGCGGCGGCGGAAACGGCGGCGGTCAGCCGAAGCCGGGGGTCGCGACCGGAACCCTGAACGCCGCGATGGCGTCCGGCGCGATCGACACCATCGACCCGAACCGCTGGTGGTTCGCGGTCACCTGGGGCCTGGCCAACGCCTTGTGCACCACCCTCGTCCGGTACGCCGACAAGCCCGGTGTGGCCGGCACGGACATCGTCCCCGGCACCGCGAGCCTGCCCAAGATCACCGACGACGGCAAGCTCTACACGTTCACGATGCGGCCAGGTGCCAAGTTCTCCGACGGCAAGCCGATCACTCCCGCCGACGTGAAGTACAGCTTCGAGCGGCTGATGAACCCCAAGGTCGCGACCGGCACCGGCGGCTACTTCACCGCGCTGACCGGCGCGAACGACTACATGGCCGGCAAGGCAAACGACATCGGCGGCATCACCACCACCGCGAACACGATCGCGTTCCACCTGAGCCAGGCCGACGGCGCTTTCCTGTACAAGGCGGCACTTCCCACTACCTGCCCGGTCCCGGTCGGCACCCCGATGAAGCCGATCGAGGACGGCTCGCTCGAGAAGAACTACGCGAGCGGTCCCTACAAGATCGTCTCTTACGCGCCGTCTCGCTCGCTGGTCCTGGCCTTCAACAAGAACTACGACCAGAAGCTCGGCGTCCGCGGTCACGTCGCCAAGATCAACTTCACGATCGGCTCCCAGTCGACCCAGTCGGTGCTCCAGATCCAGGCTGGCCAGCTGGACTTCCAGGTCTCGAACCTGGCCACGGCCGACATCATCAAGCTGTCGCAGAACAAGGCGCTGGCCGACCAGGTGCACGACTCGGCCCGGCCGTCGCTGACCTACATCTTCCTGAACAACGAAGTCCCGCCGCTGAACAACGTCGACGTGCGCAAGGCGATCAACTACGCGATCAACCGCACCGCGATCCTGGCTCAGTGGGGCGGCCCGCTGGCGGGCGCGCCGAGTGACCAGATCATCCCGGCTGGTCAGTCGGACTACAAGCAGTTCAACATCTACCCGAACACGCCGGACCTGGCCAAGGCCAAGGCGCTGATGAAGGCCGCGCACGTCAAGCTCCCGGTGACGCTCGCGCTGCGGACCCAGAACGACGCTCCCGGCTTCATCAACATGGCCCAGGTCATCCAGGCGAACCTGAAGCCGCTGGGAATCAACGTGCAGATCGTCGGCACGCCCAACAGCGTGAACTCATCGTTCATCACCAACTACAAGGCGCACGTGCCGATGGGCATCGAGCCCTGGTCGCTCGACTTTCCCGACGGCGAGGCGATCATCAACACCGGCCTTGACCCGAGCCAGCCGAACGGCCCGCCGAACATGGCGCGCTGGGGCGACAAGGCGTTCATCCCGGCGTTCACCAATGTCCTCGCCCTGCAAGGCGCGGCCCGCGCCGCCGCCTACGAGGATCTCGACCAGAAGATCATGTCGGAGCAGGCGCCGTACGCCCCGATATTCAATCCGAAGTGGTACGACTTCGTTTCTAAGCGGCTCGGAGGTTATGTCTATAGCGAGGCAATGGACGCGATTAACTACAATACGCTCTTCATTAAATAAAACGGCAACATCAAGACAATCATTATGGAGAAAGATTTGCGCGACGTGGACGGCAAGCCGTCCCGTACGAGCAGACCATTGCTCGAGATCGACGAACTCGCGATCTCGATTCCCACCGAGTCTGGGCTCGTCGAGGCGGTCCGGGGCGTCAGCCTGAGTGTCGAAGCAGGCGAGACTCTCGGCGTCGTGGGCGAGTCCGGCTCGGGGAAGACCATGCTGGCGCTGGCGGTCCTCGGCTTGCAGCCGAGGACCGCCCAGGTCACCGGGAGCATCAAACTCGACGGCACGGAACTCGGAGCGGACTGGCAGCGGATCCGGGGTGACCGGGTCGCGATGGTGTTCCAGGATCCGATGACCGCGCTCAACCCGATGTACACGGTCGGCTGGCAGGTCGCGGAGTGCATCCGGCTGCACCGCAAGGTGAGTCGGGCCGCCGCTATGACGCGCGCGGTCGAACTCCTGGACGCCGTCGGCCTGCCCGAGCCCACGCTGGTCGCCCGGCGGTATCCGCACGAGCTGTCTGGCGGGATGCGGCAGCGGGTCGTGATCGCGATGGCGATCGCCAACGAGCCCGAACTTCTCATCGCCGACGAGCCCACCACCGCGCTCGACGTCACCGTCCAGGCTCAGATCCTGGATCTGCTGAAGTCGATCCGCCAGGCAGCGTCTCCGGAACCACGGGTCAAGGCCGCGATGATCCTGATCAGCCATGATCTCGGTGTCGTGGCTGGCGTGGCCGACCGGGTGCTGGTCATGTACGCGGGCAAGGCCGTCGAGGTCGGCAAGGTCGATGACGTGTTCGCTGCGCCCGCGATGCCGTACACCGCTGGACTGCTGGCGTCGCTGCCCTCGCTGGACCAGCGCACCGAGCGGCTCTCCTTTATCAAGGGGATACCGCCGTCCGGGATCGGCTACGGGCCCGGCTGCGCGTTCGTGCCGCGCTGTCCGATCGCGGCGCAGGCCTGTGCCGGACAACCGCCGCTAAGGCCGGTCGAGAACGACGGCAGTGCACCTGACCACCGGGCCGCCTGTCACTTCGCCGGCAGCAGCGAGGTGACACCCGCCCTTGACCAGCCCGCGACAACAGTCGCTTCCCACGACGGTGCTTCCAACCACGGGCAGGTCGTCGTCGAAGTCACGAACCTGGTCAAGAACTTCCGCGTCAGGACCGGTTTCCGTGCGCATCGCACGATCCAGGCTGTCTCCGGGGTCGACCTCCAGCTCAGAGCCGGCCGCTGCCTGGCCCTGGTCGGCGAGTCTGGCTGCGGCAAGTCCACGCTGGCCCGGCTGCTCGTCCGGCTCGATGAACCGACGTCCGGCAGCATCAGGCTCAACGGCCGCGAGTTGGCCGGCGTCGGGGAAAGCGAGTTGCGGGCGCTGCGGCGCCAGATCCAGATGGTCTTCCAGGACCCGTACTCCGCGCTCAACCCGAGGCTGTCGGTCGGCGAGATCGTCGGCGAGCCGCTGACCGTGCACAAGATCCCGGACCGGGCCGCGAAGGTCCGGGAGTTGTTGACCAGCGTCGGGATCGACCCGGCCGCGACCGTCCGGTTCCCCGGCGAGTTCTCCGGGGGACAGCGGCAGCGGATCGGGATCGCCCGCGCGCTGGCGTTGCGGCCACAGACGATAGTGCTCGACGAGCCGGTCTCCGCGCTCGACGTCAGCATCCAGGCCAGCGTGCTGAACCTGCTCCGCGAGCTTCAGCGCGACCAGCACATGGCCTATTTGTTCATCGCCCACGACCTCGCGGTCGTCCGCCAGGTCGCCGACGACGTGGCCGTGATGTACCTCGGCAAGATCGTCGAACAGGGCCCGGCCGACGAGGTGTACTCCCGCCCTGCGCATCCGTACACGCTCGCGCTGATGTCGGCCGTCCCGGTGCCCGACCCGCCCAGGGAACGGAACCGCCAGCGCATCCTCCTGACGGGCGAGGTGCCGAGCCCGGCCAACCCGCCTTCCGGTTGCCGGTTCAGGACCCGCTGCTGGAAAGCGACCGACAAATGCTCGACCGAGGAGCCGAAATTGACCGGGCTGGCGCTGCCGCATCTAGTCGCCTGCCACTACCCGGAGGTGTCGGCATGACGAAGAGCTATGCCTGGCCGCTGACCGTCCGCGACGAGCTCAAGCTGCACGTCTCGACCAAGCACAAGCGGTTCAAGGTAAGGCTGTTCAGGTTCGGGGCGAAGGTCGAAGAAGTCGCCGGGCCGGACGCCGTGTACGACGGATTCGACCTGCCGCTGGGGCGGCCGGACGAAGCCTGGGGCTGGCCCCAGTACTCAATCCAGCTCGATGCGGGACTGGCCGACGGGATCTACATAGCCGTGCCGGTCGGTCCGGACGGCCCGCCGATCGAGGCCGACCTGGCGCTAAGTACCAGACCTGACGCCAGCCTTTTTCTCCTGAAAAGAGAAAAGAAAGAAATTATCCTCAAGCTCCCGACGGCAACGTACGCCGCCTACAACCAGATCGGCGGGGCCAGCACGTATGCGGGGGCGTACTGGGTGCGCGACTGGGCGGCGCAGGGCTATGTCGCGAGCCTGCAACGCCCTGGCAACGGCGGCGTCGGCGGCCGGGTGATGGAGGGCGACGCCCCGGATGTGTACGCGCGCGACTCGCGGCGGCAAGAGTTCGGGCACTGGGACGCGCCATTCGTGGCCTGGCTGGAATCGCGATACCAGGTCAGCTACTGCACGGACTTTGATCTCGAATACGACGATTCGCTTCTCGACGGGGCGGGCCTGCTGCTATCCGCCGGGCACGACGAGTACTGGAGCGAGAAGATGCGCCGCAAGGTGCTCGAGTTCGTCGACCGGGGCGGCAGCATGTGCTTCTTCGCTGGCGACGTCGCCTGCTTCAAGATCGAGTACTCGGCCAACGGCGACCGGCTGTTCTGCCCGAAGATGGCCGGCGAGGCGCCTGAGGTCGCGTCCCGGCTCACCGGCGCGCTGTGGCACGCGGCTGACCCGCAGCACTGGCTGACGATGAACACCGGCGCCTACGGCGGCGGCTGGTGGGACGGCCGCCGGGCAATCGACGCCTACCAGCCGGTCGTGCCCGACCACTGGATCTTCGACGGGGTGACCGTCCCAGAAGGCGGGATCAGCGGTGGGGATTTCCCGATCATCGGCTACGAGACGGACGGGGTGCGGTTGGAGCGCGACGCGCTACGGATGGCCGAGCATCGCAAGGGCGGCAGCGGCGGCCGGACCTTGCTCGCGGTCGGGAAACTCTCCCCCGGCTGGGTCGCGGGCTACGACCAGGCCAACGCCGCGATCGTGATCAGGACGGCGCAGTCGGGCGGCATGGTGTTCTCGACCGGGACGACCGACTGGCCGCTGGGACTGGCCGACGCGGCGGTCAGCCGGATCACCGCGAACGTGGTCGACCGGCTGAGCTGCCGGGCGCTGCGGATCCGGGGCCCGGTCTGCCCCGAGGGCACCTACATCGGTGAAGGCGAGCTGGTCGGGGCCGGTCAGTCGGCCGGCTGGTACATCGACGGGAGCCAACTCGCCGAAGGCGTGACCAGCGTGCACTGGAAAGTCGCGGGCGGGCGAGTGTCGCCCGGCAGTTCGGACGCGCATATCGACACCCAGAGCGCTGACTTTTCGGGAACCACGGGTGGCGACGAGTATCTGACCGTCACGGCGACGGCGACCGACGCGGCCGGTCGAAAGTACTTCGGCAGCCGCACGGTGCGCGTCGCCGGGACCGAGGAGTTCCTGCGCCGCCGGATCATCCGGATGCTCGACGCGATCGCGTTCCCGGACGAGCAGGGCGGTGCACTGGTCGACCAGGACGCGTCCGAGTCCGAACTGGCCGGGCGGGTGATCCCGATCCGGCTCGGCTGGATTCGCAAGCACGCCGACGTGCTCGCCGGGCTGCTCGACGAGCTTGAGGAGCGCTGGACCGCCGAGGGCCGGATGGCCGACGCGTCGCTAACCGCCGAGGAACTGGGTCGCTACTAGGAGGATCGATATGGAGAGCTTCCGCCTCGCTCTTGTGGGAGCTGGCCGGATGGGTCGTACTCACCTGGCAGCGATCGATGGCTCTGATGAGGTCTCGATCGCCGGGGTGGTCGAGCCAGACCCGAACGAGGAACTGCTGGCGACCGGAATTCCGGTGTTCGGAAGCCTGGACGAGCTTCTGGGCCGCGTCGATGTGGACGGTGCGCTGCTCGCGGTGCCGACCGATCAGCATGCGGCGGTGCTCGCTGCGGTAATGGAGTCCGGGCTGCCGGTGCTGTGCGAGAAGCCGTGCGGGCTGACGTCGGCCGAAGCAACGTCCAATGCCGAGCTGGCCGAGCGGACGGGGCTGGTGCTGCAGATCGCCTACTGGCGCCGGTTCGTGCCGAGCCTGGTCGGGTTGCGGCGGCAGCTCATGGAAGGCGAGCTGGGCGAGATCCTCGCGGTGAACTGCTCCCAGTGGGACCTGGCGCCGCCGTCGGAGGAGTTCAGGAACTCAAGCGGGGGCATCTTGGCCGACATGGGCGTGCACGAGTTCGATCAGATCCGCTGGCTGACCGGGCAGGAGTTCACGGCCATGCACACGGCGCGGACTTCTGGAGCTGACCCGGACTGCGCGCAGATCGTCGCCGCGCTTGACGGGGGCAGCACGGCGATGATCAGCCTCGGGCGCTTCCATCCGGCCGGGGACAGCGTCAAAGTCGACGTGTACGGGACTAAGGGGACGGCGAACGACAGCATCTTGCATCCGGTGGGCGGCGAAGCCGTGTTCCATCAGGCGCTGCGGGCGCAGGCGGAGGACTTCGCCCGGCTGGTGCGGACTGGGACCGGGAGCGGAGCCCGCGCCGCCGACGCGGTCGCGGCACTGCGGGCAGCGGAGTTGGCGGCGAGCGAGGGGAGATAGGCGATGGTGAAGATCGGTAACGCGCCGGTCAGCTACGGGGCGTTCGAGGTCACGGTGGGAAAGCACGAGGGCGTGCCGAGCGCGACCGAGGTGCTGGACGCGGTCCAGGCGGCCGGGTACGAGGGGATCGACCTCGGGCCGGTCGGGTACCTGGGACTCGGAGCCGAGCTGCACGAGGCTCTGGGCTCGCGGGGGCTGCAGCTCACCGGAGGCTACGTCGAGATCGACGTCGCGGCTCCCGACCTGACGGAATTGGGCCGGGTCTGCGACGCGTTCGACGCGCTGGACCGGGTGGACACGATCTTTCTTCCCAGGCCGACGGTCGCACTGATTGGCACTGGAGGGGAGGTCGTGCCGGTCGTCAATCAAGTCGTCAGCTATACGGCGGACCGGGGCTACGAGACCGTACTGCACAACGAGGTCGGGACCCGGCTGGCCGTCCAGGACGAGCTGCTGCGGGTGCTGGAGTCGACCCACGCGTCGTTGTGCCTGGACACCGGGCACCTGGTCGCGGCCGGCGGCGACCCGCTGGCGATCCTGGCGAACTGGCGGGACCGGGTCAGTCACGTGCACCTGAAGGACTCGTCTTCCGCAGGCCCATTCACTGACGCAATGCAGCTGTGGGAAAACAGCGTGTTCTGCCGGCTCGGCGAGGGCGTCGGCCGGTGCGGCGAGATCCTGGACGCCCTGCGGGCCGGTCACTACGACGGCTGGGTCCTGGTCGAGCACGATGTGCTGCCAACCAGCCCGGAGAAGTACCAGCAGGCCGCCGCCGACCAGGTCCGCAACCGTCAGTACCTCAAGGAACGCGGCTGGTGAGCTACGATGTCCTGACCATGGGCCGGGTCGGGGTTGACCTGTATCCGCTCCAGGCCGGCCTGGCGCTGGCCGACGTCACGACGTTCGGCAAGTTCCTCGGCGGCAGCGCGACCAACGTGGCCGTGGCAGCGGCCAAGCACGGCCGGCGATCGGCGGTGATCACCCGCACCGGTGACGATCCATTCGGCCGGTTCGTGCACGCGGAGCTGGTCAGGCTCGGGGTATCTGATGAGTTCGTCAGCTCGGTCCCGAGCCTGCCGACGCCGATCACGTTCTGCGAGATCTTCCCGCCCGACAACTTCCCGCTCTGGTTCTACCGGTTCCCGAAGGCACCCGACCTGGAGATCAAGCCCGACGAGCTGGACCTGGACGCGGTCAGGGAAGCCAGCGTGTTCTGGGCAACGGTGACCGGCCTGTCGCAGGAACCAAGCCGGGCCGCGCATTTCGAAGCCTGGGCGGGCAGGGGCCGCCAGCCGCTGACAGTCCTCGACCTGGACTACCGCCCGATGTTCTGGGAGTCGCGCGAGGCGGCGCACGAGCAGGTCGCCAAGGCGCTGCCGAACGTGACCGTAGCGGTCGGCAACCTGGACGAGGTCGAGACCGCGGTAGGGGAAGCCGATCCGGAACGAGCCGCGCACGCCCTCCTGGATCTCGGCATCGAACTGGCGATCATCAAGCAGGGCCCGGGCGGCGTCCTCGGAATGACGACCAGCGAGACTGTCACCGTGCCCCCGATGCCGGTCAACGTCCTCAACGGACTGGGCGCGGGCGACGGTTTCGGCGGCGCCCTGTGCCATGGACTGTTGTCTGGCTGGCCGCTCACCAAGACCCTGCGCTTCGCGAACGCGGCGGGGGCGATCGTCGCGTCACGACTGGAATGCTCCACCGCAATGCCGACGACCGCGGAAGTCGACGCTCTGTTGCAAACACCCGAACTGGAGGGTTAGTGGACTGGACGTCGCTGCAGGTGCTCGAAGGCTCTGGCGAGATCGAGACCGGCGACCACGAGATGCTGCTGCTCCCGCTAGCCGGCACCTGCTCGGTCAGTTGCGGCGGCGAGACGTTCGAGCTCCAGGGCCGGGTCGACGTCTTCGCCGGCCCCACCGATTTCGCCTACCTGCCGCCGCACTCGACGGTCAGGATCGAAGGCCAGGGCCGGTTCGCCCTCCCAGGCGCACGTGCCGCCAATACTCTGCCTTTTCGATACGGCCCCGTCTCGGATGTCGCCATCGAGCAGCGCGGAGCCGGAAACTGCTCGCGCCTGATCAGGAACTTCTGCATGGCGGGCACGTTCGAGGCCGACAAGCTGCTCGCCTGCGAGGTGGTCACCCCGGCTGGAAACTGGTCGTCCTACCCGCCGCACAAGCATGATCAGGACCGGCCGGGGGAGGAGTCAGTGCTCGAAGAGATCTACTACTTCGAGATTGACTCCGCCGCGAGCAAGGGCATGGGCTACATGCGCGTTTACAGCAGCGACGACCGCCAGATTGACGTGCTCGCCGAGGTCAGGACCGGCGACGTCGTGAACGTGCCTTACGGCTGGCACGGCCCGGCGATGGCGGTGCCCGGCTACGACATGTACTACCTGAACGTGATGGCGGGCCCGGGAGCCCGTGAGTGGCTGATCTGCGATGATCCCAAGCACGCCTGGATCAGGGAGACCTGGAAATGAGACTCACCGTCGGCCAGGCGGTAGTCAGGTTTCTGGCCGCCCAGTACAGCGAGCGGGACGGCGACCGGCACCGGCTGATCGAGGGTTGCTTCGGCATCTTCGGGCACGGCAACGTGGCCGGCCTCGGCGAGGCGCTGCTCGACGCCGAACTGAACCGGCCCGGCTCGATGCCTTATTACCAGGGACGTAATGAGCAGGCGATGGTGCACGCCGCCGTCGGCTTCGCCCGGATGCGCAACCGGCTGTCGACGCTGGCGGTGACTTCTTCGGTGGGCCCGGGCGCCACCAACATGGTCACCGGCGCGGCCCTGGCGACCGTGAACCGGCTGCCGGTGCTGCTGCTGCCCTCCGACGTGTTCGCCACCAGGGTCGCCGACCCGGTGCTCCAGCAACTCGAGCACCCGAGCCAGCGGGACGTGTCGGCGAACGACACGTTCCGGCCGGTGTCGCGGTTCTTCGATCGGGTGGACCGGCCCGAGCAACTCCCCGATGCCCTGCTCGGTGCGATGCGCGTACTCACCGACCCAGTCGAAACCGGTGCGGTCACGATCTGCCTGCCCGAGGACGTCCAAGCCGAGGCGTTTGACTGGCCCGAGGAACTCTTTGCCGACCGGGAATGGCACGTGCCGCGTCCGGTCCCCGACGCCGCGTCGATAGGGCGGGCGGCGGCAATCATCAAGGACGCGAAGCGGCCCCTGATCGTGGCCGGCGGCGGCGTGATCTACTCCGGCCTGGGACTGTGCGACTTCGTCTCGGCGACCGGGATCCCGGTCGCCGAGACTCAGGCCGGCAAGGGCTCACTGCCGCACGATCACCCGCAGTCGGTCGGCGCGATCGGCGCGACCGGGACGGCGGCGGCCAACGCGCTGGCCCGTGAGGCGGACCTGGTGATCGGCATCGGAACTCGCTGGTCCGACTTCAGCACGGCGTCCAGGACCGCGTTCGCCGCGCCCGGGGTTCGGTTCGTCAACTGCAACGTCGCCTCATTCGACGCGGCCAAGCACTCCGGGCTGGCCGTACTAGGCGACGCCCGCGCGACGATCGAGGCGCTCAGCGTGGCGCTGGCCGGCTGGCAGGTCGAGCCGGCCTACCGCGCCCGGGCGACGGAACTGGCCCGCGACTGGGACGAGACCGTCGAGCGCGCGTACCACGTCGGTCATGAGCCCAGGCCCGCGCAGTCCGAGGTGATCGGCGCGGTCAATGCGGCGGCCGGGCCCAGGGACGTGGTCGTCTGCGCGGCCGGGTCGATGCCGGGGGACCTGCACAAGCTCTGGCGGAGTCGGGATGCTAAGAGTTACCACGTCGAATACGGCTACTCGTGCATGGGTTATGAGATCGCCGGCGGCCTGGGCGTGAAAATGGCCGCGCCCGATCGCGAGGTCTTTGTGATGGTCGGCGACGGCTCGTACCTGATGATGTCGAGCGAGCTGGTCACCGCGGTCCAGGAGCAAATCAAGATCATTGTCGTGCTCGTGCAGAACTACGGCTTCGCCTCGATTGGGGCCCTGTCCGATTCAGTCGGGGCGCAGCGCTTCGGCACCGCCTACCGGTACCGCAATGCGGACACCGGCCGGCTCGACGGCGGCAAGCTGCCGGTCGACCTGGCGGCGAATGCCGCGAGCCTTGGCGTCACCGTTCACCGGGCCAACTCGATCGACGAACTCGGCGCCGCTCTGGCCAAGGCGAAGTCGGCCGGCGGACCGGTGCTGATCAGCATCGAAACCGATCCGCTGGTTCCGGCCCCGGACAGCGAGTCCTGGTGGGATGTCCCGATCGCCGAGGTATCCGAGCTCGACTCAGTGACCGCCGCCCGCCAGAGCTACCTGGCCGGGCGATCCAACCACCGGGATTATTTCTAAATGAAAATCAGCGATCTTCAGACGCCGGCGCTCCTCATCGAGGAAGAGGTTCTGGACCGCAACATCGCCGAGATGGCGGCTGCGCTTCCTGGCGAGCGACTGCGGCCGCACGTCAAGGCTCATAAATGCACTTCATTGGCGAAAAGGCTTGCGGCGGCCGGTCATTCCGGCTTCACCTGCGCGACGATCAGGGAATGCGAGGGCATGGCGGCGGCCGGTCTCGGCACCGACCTGCTGCTCGCCAACGAGGTGCTCGACACGCGGCGTCTGGGCGCGCTGGTCGCGGATGGTGCGCGGATCACCGTGGCCGTCGATTCGCCGGAGACGATCCAGGCGGCCGTCGACGGCGGCGTCGACGAGGTCGTGATCGACGTGAACGTCGGCCTGCCCAGGTGCGGGATCGCGCCGACGCAGGCCGGTCGCCTGGCTGAGCTAGCCCGGAGCCAGGGGCTTAACGTCCGGGGCGTGATGGGTTACGAGGGCCACGTGGTCGGCCTGGTCGACGGGGCCGAGCGCGCGGCCAAGTGCAAGGCGTCGATGGAGTTGCTGCTGGCCGCGCACGCCGACGTCGGCGGCGACCTGATCTCGGCCGGCGGTACCGGCACCTACGCGATCAACACCTGGGCGAACGAAATCCAGGCCGGCTCCTACGCCCTGATGGACACGGCCTACGGGCAACTCGGCCTGCCGTTCGGCCAGGCACTGTTCGTGCTCGCGACCGTGATCTCGTCGTCGCAAGACTGGTCCGTTGGGGACGCCGGCCTTAAGGCGTTCGGGATGGACCACGGAAAACCCGCGCTGCCCGGCTCCGATGTCTGGTTCTGCTCGGACGAGCATGTGACGTTCGCCCCGCCGCGGCCGGTCGGGGACCGGGTGCGTTTGATCCCGGCCCACGTCGATCCGACGATGGCGTACCACGAGCGCGCGTATCTCGTCCGAGGCGATGAAGTGGTCGAAACCTGGCCAATCGATCTGCGAGGTTGGTGACACGCGTTACATATTGACGCCTCATCCGCCCCATCGGTAACGTTTCCGACACCTGACCGAGACGAGGGACCAACCTATGACTGCGTGGACGGCCGACGGCCCGATTGCCCTGAGCGTGCAGGACCGGATCAAGCGCACCGCCGCCGCCAGCGAGGTGGTCGTCAAGCTGGGCGACGCGCAGGTCAGCATGGTCGCGCTGGTCTGGATCGACAACACCGGTGTCGCCCGGGTGAAGGCCGTGCCGCTGAGCCGGTTCGAGCGCGCGGCCGGCTGGGGCATCGGCATGTCGCCGGTCTTCGACGTGTTCCTGGTCGATGACAGCATCACCACCAGCCCGTATATCGGCGGGCCCGGCGGTGACCTGCGGCTGATCCCGGACCTGAGCCGGGTCGTGCCCCTGGCGGCGCAGCCGGGCTGGGCGATCGCGCCGGCCGACCGGTACACCCAGGAGGGCCGGCATTACGTCGGCTGCCAGCGCACGTTCGCCCAGAAGATGGTGGCCCAGGCCGCCTCTCAGGGGCTGTCCGCTCAGTGCAGCTTCGAGGTGGAGTGGGCCGTCGGCACCGACCAGGACGGGAAGTTCGTGCCCGCCTGCGAGGGTCCGGCCTACGGCATGACGCGGGTGATCGAGCTTTCGGACTACGGGCGCGAGGTCGTCGAGGCGCTGGAGCGCGAAGGCATCGTCGTCGAGCAGTTCCACCCCGAGTACGCGGCCGGGCAGATGGAGGTCTCGATCGCGCCGAACGACCCGGTGGGCGCGGCCGACGACAGCGTGCTCGTGCGCCAGACGATCAGGGGCGTATCGGCGAAGTTCGGCCTGCAGGCATCGTTCGCCCCGTCGGTGGTCGCCGGCTACGTCGGCAACGGCGGTCACGTGCACCTGAGCCTGTGGCGCGACGGCAAGAACCTGCTCTCGAGCGGGACCGGTCGCTACAACATGACCGAAGAAGGCGAGTCCTTCGCGGCCGGGATCCTCGGGGCTCTGCCCGCGCTGGTCGCGGTGGGTTCGCCGTCGGTGGCGAGTTACATCCGGCTGGTGCCCTCGCATTGGGCCGGGGTCTACCAGATCTGGGGCCGGGAGAACCGGGAGGCGGCGCTGCGGCTGGTGACCGGCTCGGTGGGCGAGCAGAACATCCGGGCGAACCTTGAGGTCAAGTGCTTCGACCTGGCCGCGAACCCGTACCTGGTGGTCGGCTCGCTGCTGGCGGCCGGGCTGGCCGGGACCGGCTCGTTGCCGGACGAGGTCTCCGGTGACCCGGCGGCGTTCGGTGAGGACGAGTTGACCCAGCGCGGCATCGCGCGGCTGCCGCAGTCGCTGCCGGAGGCGACCGACGCGTACGAGCGCTCTGAGGTGCTGCGCGAGGCGATGGGCGACCCGCTGTTCGAGGCGATTCTCGCGGTGCGCCGGGGCGAGACCGTGCTGTTCACGGACATCAGCCCGGAGGACGTGGTGGCGCGCACTCGCTGGCGATGGTGACCGTCGCGGAAAGGCTGGCGGTAGCTGGCCTTACTCCGGCCGAACGCAAGGTCGCGCGGGTGCTGCTGGCCGACTATCCGGTCCGTGGCCTTGAGCCGGTCGCCAAGCTCGCCGCCGAGGCCGGTGTGTCCGCGCCGACCGTGATCCGGCTGGTCACCAAGCTTGAGTTCGACTCGTACGCGGATTTCCAGCAGTCGCTGAAAGCCGAGGTCTCGGCTCGGCTGTCGTCACCACTGTCGATGTACGGGGGTGGTCCGGCCGGCTCTGACGCGGTGAGTCGATCTGAGAAGGTGCTCTGCGGCGGGATCTCGTCGAGCTTTGCCCGGCTGCCGCGAGCCGAATTCGATCAGGCGGTGAGCCTCTTGGCCGATCCGCGGCGGGGCGTGACGCTGATCGGCGGCCGGTTCAGTTCGATGCTGGCCGAGTACCTGGCCGCGCACTTGCGGATCCTGCGGTCGAACGTGCGGGTGGTCACCTCCTTTGACCGGGTCAGCGCGATGCTCGATGTCGGCCGCGGCGACGTGCTGGTCGCCTTCGACTACCGGCGCTACCAGCACGACACGGTGCGCTTGTCGATGATTGCGAAGTCACAAGGCGCGACGCTGATTGCCTTCACGGACCCGTATCGCTCGCCGCTGGCCACCCACGCCGACGTGATCTTGACGACGAGCGTGGCGTCGCCGTCGCCGTTCGACGCGCTGACGCCGGCGGTCGCGCTCGTCGAGACCGTGATCGCCGCGCTGGTCGACCGGCTCGGGGCGGCGCCTTTGGAACGTATGGCGCGGTACGACGCGCTGTTCGCCGGAACCGTTACGGGGGAGTCATGAAGCTCATCGATAACCATGTCCACGGCGCCGTCACGCGGGATCTAGATTTCGCGGGCTTCGAGGCTCAGCTGGCCGAAGGTCATGGCGAGCAGATGTTCGACACGCAACTGGGGTTCGCGATCCGGCGCTGGTGCGCTCCCGTGCTGGATCTGCTGCCGTCCGCGCCCGCCGAGGAGTACGTGCGGCGCCGTCTTGAGCTCGGCGTGGACGAGGTGAATCGACGGTTCCTGACCGCCTCCGACGTCGACGCATGGCTGGTCGACACCGGCTTCAAGACAAGCGACCTGACCACGCCGGACGAGATGGCCGCCGTGAGCGGCCGGCCCGCGATGACGATCGTCCGCCTCGAAGCGGTCGCCGAACAGGTCGCAAGAGACGTGACCGCCGCCGGGTTCGCCGACGCGTTCGGAGCGGCGCTGGCCGTGGAAACCGCTACCACCGGCGCGGTCGGCTACAAGTCGGTCGTGGCCTACCGGTACGGGTTCGACTTCGATCCAGCGCGTCCTGGAGCCGCCGAGGTCGCTGAGGCAGCCGGCCGGATGTTGCGGGCGATCGAAGCCGGGGGCAGGATCGAGGATCCGGTGATCGAGCGGCACCTGATCTGGACCGCGGTCGACACAGGCTTGCCGCTGCAGTTCCACGTCGGGTTCGGCGACACCGACCTGCGGATGCATCGATCCGATCCGTCGCTGCTGCACGACTTCATGCTGGCGACCGAGTCCTCTGGTACGTCGATCATGCTGTTGCACTGCTACCCGTTCCATCGGATGGCGGGGCACCTGACGAACGTGTTCCCGCACGTGTACATGGACCTCGGCGCGGTGCTGAACCACGTGGGCGCCCGGTCCACGGCCCTGCTGGCCGAGTCGCTCGAACTAACTCCGTTCCGCAAGATGCTGTACTCCTCGGATGCGTTCGGCCTGCCCGAGCTGCACTATCTGGGCGCGATCGGGTTCCGCCGAGACCTGGACCAGGTAATCGGCGAGTTCGTTGACGCCGGCCTGTGGGCGAGCTCGGACGCGGACCGCGTGAAGAACCTGATCGGCTCGGAGAACGCGGCCAGGGTCTACCGCCTGGACCTCTCATGACCGGCGCTGTCGTGTCGGCTGGGGCCGCGCCGAAGGCCGCTGTCGGCGGTGCGGCGGTCAGCTCGGACCAGGCGCTGCTGGCCGCGAAACTGCGAGCGGCCCTGGCCGCCGAGCTCCCGGCCGCGATCGAGCTCAGGCACGAGCTGCACGCGAATCCGGAGCTGTCGGGGACGGAGTACCGGACAGCGGAGCGCGTAATGGCAGCGCTCGGCGTGCCGGGACGAGGACATGTCGAGCCGCCGCCCGAGCCATCACCGAGCGACTCGACCCACCTCGGGCTGGCCGTCGTCGAGGTGGCCGACACCGGGCGCCTCGTCCGGATCGGCGGCGATGGCCCCTGCGTCGCCGTCCGCGCCGAACTCGACGCCCTGCCGCTCACCGAGCAGACCGGCGCGCCCTGGGCCTCGC